>Ga0335078_10006844_pt1 | contig 16892 bp, 20 predicted proteins | sample Lox_Sample_32_FD_206711 | JGI IMG/M metagenome (GOLD analysis project Ga0335078, IMG submission 206711) | Soil microbial communities from Loxahatchee National Wildlife Refuge, Florida, United States - Lox_Sample_3.2 | ecosystem: Environmental > Terrestrial > Soil > Wetlands | place: USA... | reverse complement strand
CAGAAGGAATACGGCGACGAGCGGCGGACGCAGATCATCGACGACGCGGGCGACATTCGCCTCGAGGACCTGGTGGCGGTGGAAGACACGGCGGTCACGGTGACGCGCGGCGGCTATCTGAAGCGCACCTCGGTGGACACTTACCGGCGGCAGACACGCGGCGGCAAGGGCCGGATCGGGATGGGGACGCGCACGGAAGACTTCGTGGAACACCTGATTATCGCGTCGACGCACGCCTACCTGCTGATCTTCACGACGCGCGGACGGGTGTACTGGCTGAAGGCTTATGAAATTCCCGACGCGACGACGACCGGCAAAGGCAAGCACATTTCGAACCTGATCAACCTGCAGCCGGATGAAACGGTGAAGGCCTTCCTTTCGGTGGCGGATTTCGTGCCCGACCAATTCGTGGTGATGGTGACGCGGCACGGCGTGATCAAGAAATCGGAGCTGACGGAGTTCGACAATCCGATGTCGCGCGGCATCATCGCGGTCTCGCTCGATGAAGGGGATGAGCTGATCGGCGCCAAGATTACCAACGGAAGCAACTACATCTTCCTGGGCTCTCACGGAGGGCAGGCGATCCGCTTCGCGGAAAGCCAGGTGCGCGCGATGGGGCGGCAGGCGCGCGGGGTGCGCGCGATGGACCTGGCGGACGGCGATTTCCTGGTGGGCATGGAGGTGGTCGAAAAAGAGGGCCTGATTCTGTCGATTGCGGAGAACGGTTTCGGCAAGCGCACCAAGCTGGAGGACTACCGCCTGACCGCGCGCGGCGGCAAAGGGGTGATCAACATGAAGACCACCCACAAGACCGGCAAAGTGGTGGCGGTGCTTTCGGTGAAGGAAGACACCGACATCATGATTGTCAGCCAGAACGGCAAAATCATTCGCATCGAGTCTTCGACCATCCGGCAGGTGGGGCGCTCGACGCAGGGGGTGCGGCTGGTGAGCCTGGAGGAAGGCGACAAGGTGGCGGCGGCGAGCGTGATTCCGGAAAGCGAGAACGGCAATGGCGGCGCGCAGGAGACGCTGCCGGTCCAGTAAACTGAAGTAGGCAGGGGGGGACCTGCCAACGGTAGGAAGCCAAATGTCCGCTCTAGTGGAATTCTCCGATCCGGCGCGCCTGCGGGAAAAAGAAGCGCGGCTATTCGAGATTCTGCGCGGGATGGGCCGCGTGCTGGTGGCCTATTCCGGCGGGACGGACTCCGCCTACCTGGCGTGGGCGGCGCACTGCGCGGTAGGCGCGGGAGCGCTGGCGGTGACCGCCGATTCCGCTTCGCTGCCGGAATCGCATAAACGCGACGCGGAAGCGTTCGCCGCGCAATACGGGATCGCGCACGAATACATCGAGACGCGCGAATTCGACAACCCGGAATACACAGAGAACAATCCCGACCGCTGCTTCCACTGCAAGGACGAGCTGTTCACGCGGATGGAGCAGGTGGGGAGCGAGCGCGGGTTCGAGCACATCGTTTACGGAGTGAACCTGGACGACCTGGGCGATTACCGCCCGGGGCAGAACGCCGCCGCCGAGCACCGCGTGGCCGCGCCGCTGGCGGAGGCGGGACTATCGAAGGCGGAGATCCGCGAACTGTCGCGCGAGGCCGGTTTGCCGACGTGGGACCGGCCGGCATCGGCGTGTTTGAGCTCGCGCATTCCTTACGGAACGCCGGTGACGATCGAGACGGTCAAGACGGTGGAGGCGGGCGAGGAGCAGATCAAGGCGCTCGGCTTCCGGCAATTCCGCGTGCGCTTCCATGGCGAGGTGGTGCGGGTGGAGATTGCGCGCGACGAGATGGCGAAGGCGCTGACGCTGGAGATGGCCGGCCGCTTCACGGAAATCTTCAAAGCGCTGGGATTTCGCTACGTCACTTTGGACCTGGAAGGCTACCGGCAGGGCTCGCTGAACGAAGTGCTGAACCTGAAGAAGCAGGGCTGAGGCGGCGGGCGAGCCGGAGGGGACAGCGCTTTACTCTTCCACCAGGCGGTGACTGGCGCGGGCGTCGAGATCCAGCCGGTAGATGCGTTTCAAATCCGCGATCAGCCGGAGGGTTTCGCGGCTGAAGGGCGCCTTGCCTTCGAAAGCATGCAGGACGATGCCCTCGAGCAGATCGCCGAGCGTGAGGTCACGATACTCGGCCAGCGCCTTGAGCACTTTGAGCAGGCGTTTTTCCATGCGCACGCCGGTCTGGACGCGCTCGATTTTGAGGGGCAGCTGTTTGTTTGGCATAGGGAAAAGGAACCGGGGGACACTCTGATTCTACCATCGTACCTTGGTATGGCTAAGCGGCAAGCTGGCGGCCTTGCTGTCCCGGCGGCGCCAACGTTCCCCCGGCGGTGCTAGCGCAGCTTCGCCTCGAGGGCTGCTTTCACTTGCGGCCATTCGGGCTCGATCACGCTGAAATAGACGGAGTCGCGATAGCGGCCATCGGGACAGATCATGTGATGGCGGAGCGTGCCTTCCTCGCGGGCGCCGATGCGTGCGATGGCGCGGCGGGAAGTGGTGTTGAGGGCGTCGGTTTTCAATTCGACGCGGATGCACCCGAGCGTTTCAAACGCGTAACCCAGCATGAGGTACTTGGCCTCGGTGTTGATGCGCGTGCGCTGCCAGGCGGGCGCGACGAAGGTCCAGCCGATTTCGAGCTTGCGGTTGACCTCATCGATATTGCCGTAGCGCGTGCTGCCGACCACGCGGCCGGATGAACGGTCGACGGTGGCGAAGGGCAGGGCAGTGCGGGCGTCGCGGGAGCGCAGGGCGTCTTCGATGTAGCGGCGCATATCGTCGGCGGTGGCGATTTGTATGGAGGTCCAGCGCCAGATCACCGGGTCGAGGCCGACTTCGCAGAGTGCCGCGTGATGATCGAGCGACAGCGGCTCGAGGCGGACTGCTTCGCCGGCGAGAGTAACGGGTACGAGGTGCATTCTCCTACTGTACGGCGTCTCGAGGCCGCGGCACTTGAGGCGGCGAGCGCGCGGTCAGCGCTGGCTCAAGCCGCCATCGACGGCGAGCACCTGGCCGGTGATGAAGTTGGGGGCTTTGAGGAAGAAGACCACCGCCGAGGCGATTTCCTCGGGTGTTCCTCCGCGGCCGGCGGGCGTGAGAGCGATCATGCGGCGGCCGCGCTCGTCAATATCGTCGAAGGGGATTACGCCGGGAGCGACCGAGTTGACGGCGATGCGCGGAGCCCAGGCTTTGGCGAGCGCGCGAGTGAGCATGATGACGCCGGCCTTGGAAGCGCAATAGTGCGCATGTTCGGCCCAGGGACGAATGCCGCCGAGGGAGCTGATATTGACGATGCTTCCGCCGGAGGACTGCATGTGGCGCGCCGCCGCCTGGCAGCAGAAGAACGTGGCCTTGAGATTGACGGAATGGATGAAGTCCCAATCGGCTTCGGAGATTGCGAGCGGATCGAAACGGGTGAAGCGGGCGGCGTTATTGACCAGGCCATCGATGCGGCCGGTGAGGCGCACGGCTTCGTCGAACAGGCGGGTGATTTCGGCCACCGATTCGAGGTTGGCCTGGAGCAAAGTCGCGCCGCCGCACTCGGCGGCGGTCTGGCGCGCCTCTGTCTCCGAGCGGCGGTAATGAATGACGACGCGCGCGCCCTCGCGCGCCAGGCGGAGCGCGATGGCGCGGCCGATGCGTTTGGCGGCGCCGGTAACCAGCACCACTTTGCCGCGCAGGTTGGTTTCGGGGTTCGGGAGCGGACTCATTTACTGGCCCAATGGCCCAGTATACGCGGGTTCGAGGCGGGCTCCGGGCGGGAGCGCAAAGGCGGCGAAGTTCGAGCCTGTCTAGGGCTGGTCTTCGGCGCGCAGTTTACCGGCGAAGCTGCGGTAGGCGAAAGTGAAATACGCAGAGGTGAGCAGCATGCCGGGGATGAACCAGACGATGCCGATGCGGAGGCCGTATTGGGCCGCGGAGGCATTGGCGATGGTGAGGGAGAGCGCGGGATCGGTGATCGCGGGCAGCACGCAGGGATACAAGCCGAAGGCGGCGCACACGAGCATGGCGGCAAGGAACAGGGAGGAAGAGAGGAACGCGGCTAGCTCCCGGGAGCGCCGGTTCATGATGCCGATGGCGAGCCATGCGACGACCGCCAGCAGCGGGAAGATCCAGCCCCACGGCCGCGCGGCGAAACTGGCCTGCAAGCGCGGCTGAACGTTGAAGCTGGCGATGGTGAGGAGGGCGATGAGCGCGAGCACTCCCCACCAGGCGAACGCGGCGACGCGGCGCGCGCGCACTTCGATCTCGCCCGCGGTTTTGAGCGCCACCCAGAGCGCGCCATGCAGGGTGAGCACGACGAGCACGGTTACCCCGGCGAGCACGGTGTACCAATCGAGGATGCCGGGCGACTTACCGGGCGTCCAATCGGTCCAGAGCGGGAGGAAGAATTCGCCGGAAGCGTCGAGGGGCACGCCGCGCACCACGTTGCCGAGCGCGGCTCCGAAGAAAACGGCGAGGAGCGCGCTCGAGAGGGCGAAGCCGAAGTCCCAGATGGGATGCCAGACCGGGCTTTTGACGTGGTTGCGGAACTCAACCGAGGCGCCGCGCAGAATCAGCAGCCAGAGCACCATCATCAAAGGAAGGTAGAAGCCGCTGAAGCTGGAGGCATAGAGCGCGGGGAAGGCGAAGTAGAGAACGCCGCCGGCGGCGAGCAGCCAGACTTCGTTGCCATCCCAAACCGGGCCGATGGTGCCGAGCACGGCGCGGCGCTGCGCGTCCGTGCGGGCGACGAGAAAATGTACGATCCCCGCGCCCAAATCGAAGCCGTCGAAGATGACATAGGCCACCAGCATGCAGGCGACCAGCCAGAACCAGATCGTTTCCATAATGACTCCTCAAGCAGCGGCCGCGGGTTCGGGCCCCTCTTCGATTTCACGATAGACCAGGAACAGGAACAGGATGGAGAGAATGGTATAGATGCCGAAGAAACCGATCAGCGTGAACAATGCATTGCCGGAAGACACCTGCGCGGAGACGCCGGCGGGGGTGCGCATCAGGCCATAGATGAGCCACGGCTGGCGGCCCACTTCGGCGGTGATCCAACCGGCGGTGTTGGCGATGTAAGGGAAGGGCAGGATCACCATCAGCAGCCAGAGCAGGGGGCGCGATTGGTAAAGCCCGCCGCGCCAGAGGCTGAACGTTGCGATCGCCAACACGGCGAGGAAGATGGTGCCCAGACCAACCATGATGTGATAGCTGTAGTAAAGCAAGGGCACGCTATCCGGCCAGTCCCGGGCGGGGAAGGAATCGAGGCCCTTGACTTCCGCCTTCCAGCCCCGGTATGTGAGGAAGCTGAGCGCGCGCGGGACGATGAGGGGATTGTCGAGCCGCCGGCGCTCCATGTCGGGTTGGCCCAAGATCGCGAGCGGCGCTCCCTGCTGGGTTGCGAAGAGGCCTTCCATGGCGGCAAGGGTGGCCGGCTGGTTCCAGGCGATGTTGTGGCCCTGGCCGTCGCCGGAGGGGAACAGCAGGATGACGGTGGCGACGATGCCGGCGATCACTCCCAGGCGGACGAAGGCGCGACCGTGCTCTTCCGCGCGCCGCGTCAGCAGGTAGAACGCGCCCACCGAGGCCATGACGACGCTGGCGGTGACCACCGAGCCGCTCATGGTGTGTATGTATTGCCAGCCGACCCAGGGATTAAGGAGCAGGCCCCAGAAGCTGGTCAAGACCATCTGGCCGTTGGCGCCGACCGCGTATCCGGTGGGGTGCTGCATCCAGGCGTCGGTGGCGACGATCAGGAATCCGGAAGCCCATGAGCCGAGGAAAACGAGCAGCGCGGTGAACCAGTGGGCTTTCGGCCCGAGGCGCTTTTCCCCGAAGAGGAATGCGCCGAGGAAGCTCGACTCGAGGAAGAAGGAGAAGACACCCTCCATGGCGAGCGTCTGGCCGATGACACCGCCGGCGGATTTGGCAAAGCGCGACCAGTTGGTGCCGAACTGAAACTCCATGGGGATGCCGGTGACCACGCCCATGGCGAAATTGATGGCGAAGATCCTGGCCCAGAACCGGGCGGCGCTGGCGTAATGCGGGTTGCCAGTACGGAGCGCCATGGTCTTGAGGATCAGTATGAGCAAAGCGAGCCCCATCGTCAGCTGGGGAAACAGGTAGTGAAAAGTGACGGTAAATGCGAAGTGCAGACGGTGAATGGTGAGCGCGTCCATAAGACTCCGGGGCGGGCCGGCGGCGCCAGGGCGCGCGCAGCGGAGCCCAACCTTCCACGCAGTGTAGCTCGTGGCGCGAGAAAGTGCGCGGGGCGAGGGGATGAAACCAAGCGCCGCGGCGGCGGCGGCCGAGCCTGGGTGAGCGGATGGCCGGCGCGGCTTTTCGTCCGCCCCAGCGGGGGGACGGTTTTCGACGCCGGCGATGCGCGAAGATGGGTGGGTGGAGCGCGCATTGGCATGCGCTGAATGACAGAGCGGGCTCACCAGGCGGAAGTCGAGACGGTAAAGTTGATGACGGCGGATGAAGAGTACATGCGGGAAGCGCTTGGCCTGGCGGCGCGCGGTGCGGCGCGGGGGGAAGTGCCGGTGGGCGCGGTGGTGGTGATGAGAGGCGAAGTGGTGGGGCGGGGGTGGAACTGCCCGATTGAGCGCAGGGACCCGACGGCCCACGCGGAGATTCTGGCGCTGCGCGAAGCCGCGGCGACGGCCGGCAATTACCGCCTGGGCGGCGTGACGCTCTATTGCACGCTGGAGCCGTGCGTGATGTGCGCGGGCGCGCTGGTGGCCGCGCGGGTGGCGCGACTGGTATTCGGAACGCGCGACCTGCGGTTCGGCGGGGTGCGCAGCAAGTTCCGCATCGCGGATTCGGAAATACTGAACCACACGGTGGAAATCGTGGAAGGCGTGCTGGCGGCGGAGTGCGTGGAGTTGATCGGCGGGTTTTTCGCGCAGCGGCGGTAAGTGAAAGCGCGGCGGGTTGGTGAGCCGCGCGCCTCAGCAGGGGAGCGACGGCGAGCTAATGTTTGCGCTGGAAGGCATCCTGCTCAGGGTCGAGCTGTTCAGCGTAGGCGCGATCGGGCGCCTGCGCAATGCGAATCATTTCCCCGTGATCGGTCCAGTTCAAGCAGCACCGGGAACAATCGTCGATTACCACGTTGCCGGGGCCGCAATAATAATGGGTGTCCATGCGCTGGTGGCACTGGGGGCAATCGATGTGCCGGCTCAGCTCGCGCGGATCGGGCGCGCGCGGCACGCCGTGGCCCGGCGCCTCAGCCTTCAATTCCTCAATCAATGCCAGGAAGGTTTCCATGGGAATCAACATCCCGCGGCATTGGGTACAGTAGCGGATGCGTTCGCGGCCGAAGATGGCGTAGGTGAGGGGGATGGCGCAGACCGGGCAATGTTCGTGCGCGTCCTCACCGAGGATGCGGACGCCTTCGTCGTTCTTTTCCGGGTAATAAATGCTCTTGCAGTAATCGCAGGCGAGCGCTTCGCGATCACCTTCGAGGTTGAGCGGCGCGCCGCAGGAGGGGCAATTCATGACTGTGGCTTGCCGCACATGGGGCAGAACTTTGCGTGCGCCGGCATGGATTGGCCGCATTCGATGCAGAACTTCGGCTGCGCTGCGGGCGCCGGCGACGATGCCTCAGGTGGAGCTTTGATCGCCCCCATCATGGTTTGCGCCAAGGTGATTCCCGCGCCCAAGCCGACGCCCACGCCGGCGGTGCCGCCGGGGTTGGCCGCCGCGACGGGCAACGCCTGGGCCGCCTGAAACTGGGTGTACCGTCCCAGATCGCCCGCCATGTTGGCGCCGATGCGCTGATCGAGAACTTTCTGCAGTTCATCGGGCAGCGACAGGTTCTCGACAACGAACTGAGTGAGATCCAAACCCAGGTCGGCAAATACCGGTTTCATTTCGCCGGCGACCTTTTCGGCCAGCTTGCCCTGGTTTGCCGCCATATCCACGAAGGGCACTTCGGAGAGCGCGAAGACGTCCGTCATCTTTGCCACGATGGTATTGCGGAGCTGGCCTTCCAAATCGGAGACATAGTAAGTGTCGCGCGTGCCGCTCAAGTTGGTGTAGAACAGTTTCGGATCGGCGATGCGGTAGGAGTAAATTCCGTATCCGCGCAATCTTACCGCGCCGAACTCCTGGTCGCGAATGGTAATCGGCGTCGCCGTGCCCCAGCGCTGATCGATGCGCAGGCGGGTGGAGAAGAAATAGACATCCGACTTGAAGGGCGATTCGAAGCCTTTGTCCCAATTCATCAGGTCCGTCAAGAGCGGCAGGTTGCGTGTGTTGAGGGTGTACAAGCCGGGAGTGAAGACGTCGGCGACACGCCCCTCATTGACGAAGAGGGCCATCTGCGAATCGCGCACGGTAAGCTGCCCGCCGTTCTGGATCTCCATGTCCTGCATGGGGTAGCGATAGGCCAGAAGATCGTCGCCGGTTTCGGTCCACTGGATGACGTCGATTAACTGTTTGACAAGAAAGTCGCGAAGACTCAAAGGGCGCCTCCAAAGTCCAAATCTACCATGAGGAAGGCGTGCGACCTAGATACACTAAAGTTAGTGGGTTGATGAATCCTTGGAGATGGGACTCACACGAGCCCCAATGGCCGCCGCAAGAGGTTAGCCGCGGGGTCAATCGGTCCAGGCGGTAGCCAGGCGGACCAGGGTGCGCACGGGCAAACCGGTGGGGCCTTTGGGCATGTCGGGCCTGGCCTCATCGAGCCAAGCGGTGCCGGCGATATCCAGGTGGACCCAGGGCGTGTCTTCGGCGAACTCCTTGAGGAAGATCGCAGCGGTGATGGCGCCGCCCCAGCGCGAACCGATGTTGGCGATGTCGGCGAACGGGCTTTTCAATCCCTCTTTGTAATCTTCGTCGAGCGGCATGGGCCACAGGCGCTCGCCTTCGGCGCGGGCGGCCTGCAGCACGCGGTCGCGCAGGGCGTCATTGTTCGAGAACAGACCGGCGTTGATGTGCCCGAGGGCGACCACGATGGCGCCGGTGAGGGTGGCGGCATCGACCAGGTGGGTGCAGCCCTGGCGGCGCGCATAAGCGAGGGCATCGGCGAGAATCAAGCGTCCCTCCGCGTCGGTGTTCAACACCTCGATGGTCTTCCCGGACATGGAGGTGACGATATCGCCGGGCCGCTGGGCGCGGCTGCCCGGCATATTCTCGACGCAGGGGATGAAGGCGGTGACGGCGAGCGGGGGTTTCAACTGGGCGATGGCGCGCATGGCGCCGATCATGGCAGCGCCGCCGCACATATCGTATTTCATTTTCTCCATGCCCTCGGAGGGCTTGATGGAGATGCCGCCGGTATCGAAGGTGACGCCCTTACCGACCAGGCCGAGGTGCGCCTGCGAAGAGGCGGTTTGCGGGCGGTAGCGAATGACGATGAGGGCGGGGGGTTCGGCGCTGCCCTGGGCCACGCCGAGAAGAGCGCCCATGCCGAGGCGCTCGAGCGCGCCGCGTTCGAGCACGTCGCACTCGAGACCCTGTTCGTGGGCCATCTCGCGCGCGGCGGCGGCCATTTTGAGCGGGGTGAGAAGATTCGCCGGCTCATTGGCGAGGGCGCGGGTGAAGTTCTGGGCCTCCGCGAGGGCCTGGCCGCGGGCGAGCGCGGCTTCGAGGGACGCATCGCCGCCGGGGCAGGCGACGATGAACGACGCCAGCGCCTTTTTGTCGCTGCCGGTCTTGTGGCGATCGGGCTCGAAATCGCCGAGGATGGCTCCTTCGACCGCTGCCGCGGCGAATTCGGCGCCGGCGTGATTGCGCTCCAACAGCGCCGCCGCGGACTCGATCTTCCTCTCCTTCAGAAAGCGCACCGAGGCGGCGACCAGCTTGCGCAACTCGGCGGGGTCGAAGCGCTGCGCCTGCCCGGCGCCGGCCAGCAGCACGCGCGCGGCGGCCACTCCGGCGGGATTGTGGAGGAGCGTGAGCTCGCCGGGTTTTCCAGCCACCTCACCGGATTCGACCAGCGGCGCGGCGCCGAACCGCGATTCGATTTCTTCTTCAAAGACCGGCACAATCAGGGCGGCGGCGCCGATCTCGCCGGCGGCGCTACGTTCGACGGTGATTCTCATCAGCTACGATTGTGACCGAATCGCGGCGCGGCTGGCAAATGCGGGCTGCGCGCGGACTGCCAGCGGTGACGTACAATGCCTGGACATGGAAGAGGATTTCTTGCGAGGCCGGACGGCGTTGATCACGGGCGGGAACCGGGGTTTGGGAAAGGCGATCGCAACTGCGCTGGGCAGTGCCGGCGCACAACTGGCGCTGGTGGCCCGCGACGCGCCGACACTGGAAGCGGCGGCAGCGGAGATGCGGAACGGCGGGGCCGCTGCGGACGTTTTCATCGCGGACGTGACCGATGAGCAGCAGGTGCGGCGGCTGGAGCGCGACGTGCTTGCCCGGTTCGGCCACGTGGACATTCTGGTGAACAACGCGGGGATCAATGTGCGGCGCACGGTGGAAGAATTCACGCTGGAGGATTGGAACCGGGTGATCGCCACCAACCTGACGAGCGCGTTTCTGTTGTGCCGGTCGTTCGTGCCGGCGATGAAGGGCCGCGGCTACGGGCGCATTCTGAACCTGACCTCGATCATGAGCCACGTTTCGCTGCCCGGCCGGGCGGCCTATTCGGCGAGCAAAACCGGGCTGTTGGGATTCACGCGGGCGCTGGCGTTGGAGCTGGCCACGGAAGGCATCACGGTGGTCGCGATCAGCCCCGGGCCGTTCGCCACGGAAATGAACACGCCGCTGATCGAAGACCCGACGCTCAATGCCCAGTTTATCGCGCGCATTCCAGCCGGCCGCTGGGGACAAGTGCGGGAAGTGGGCCGGCTTGCGCTGTTTCTCTGCTCGCCGGACGCGGGGTTCATCACGGGAACCGACATTCTGATCGACGGAGGGTGGACGGCGCAGTAGCGGGGAGGAAAAAGGTGCGATCGGCCACATGGGCGGCGAGAGACCCCTGGGACAGGGACGGCGGGTTCGGCTATGATCGGAATCGTATGAAAAAAGCGCTGACAGTCTTCTCTCTGGTTCTATTGCTCTCCGCGATCGCTCTGGCGCAAAAGAATAAGAAGCCGGAAGTGGGCGGCGGGTACATTCCGAAACACGGTCCGGCCCCGGTGAAGCAGGCCGCACCGGCGCGCCAGGCGGCGCCGGCGGTTCACGCTGCCGACAAGCCCGGACACCCGGAGGCGCCGCACGTCCACACCAACGGACAGTGGGTGGGCCACGACTCCGGCCCCAACGACACGAATTACCACCTGGACCATCCGTGGGAGCACGGCCGCTTCCCGGGAGGGATCGGGCGCGGGCACGTATTCCGGCTGGTGGGCGGCGGCCCGCAGCGTTTCTGGTTTGGCGGGTTCTATTTCAGCGTGGCGCCCGCCGACATCGGTTTTTGTGACGGCTGGGTGTGGGATACCGACCAGATCGTGATCTACGACGATCCCGACCATGTTGGCTGGTACCTCGCCTATAATGTGCGCCTGGGCACATATATTCACGTCATGTACCTGGGCAATTCGTAGCGCCAATTGTGGCAAATATTCCCGCCGCGACGGTAGTTTGTACATAGCCCGGCTGACGCGAACGCGTTCTTCCGGCGGAGTCAAAGGCTGTGCGGCGGCCGCATACGTGCACGCGGTACTCGCGCCGGCATGGCCAGTGGTTGCGTTGAGCACTCCGCGACCCTGCCATCCAACCGATGCCATGATGCCGGATCGTGCACGCGAACGACGCAGGTTTCCACTCTGGGACGGAGCCGTAACAGAAGTGGCGGACGATATCGCGTTCGCAATTGTTACAATGCGACAGTGGGCTGAACGGGTTCTAGGAACCAGTACCATGCTGCGTTGTCCGAGTTGCGGAGGGCACGATGTCCGGCGGTCGCATTCGCGGGGCATGCTGGACAGCTTCATGTCCAAGTTCCGCAAATTTCCGTTTCGCTGCCGGGCGTGCACGCGCCGGTTCTATCAATACGTTTCGGTGGAGGGCTACGAACTGGTAGACGATCGGGCCATCGATCCCGCGCGCACACGGAAGCCGCACGGAAGCAACCGGTAGGCCGGAACGCGTGCCGGCGGAGGTTCGGAGTCAGACCCGCCGCACAACCACGCCGGCTTCACCGAACAACACCTCGACCATGCTGAAGTGCTCATCGTAATACTGGCTGGAGTATTCGGCCATACGCTCGCGGGAAACCACGACCTGGACGATGCCGGCCTGCACGATGGCGCGGGCGCAGTCCATGCAGGGCATGATCTCGACGTAAATGGTGCAGCCTTCAGTGGCCGTGCCGGCGCGCGCGGCATTGCAGATGGCGTTGCGTTCGGCGTGCTCGATCCACAGATACTTGGTGGGGCGCACCAGGCGCTCCGGCACGTCGTCGCGAATGCCGCGCGGAAACGAGTTGTAGCCGGTGGACCGGATTTCATGGTTCGGCCCCACGACTACGCAGCCGATCTGGGTATTCGGGTCTTTGCTGCGCGCGGCCACGACTTTGCAGATGTCCAGATAATACTGGTCCCATCCGGGAATGTTGCGCATGTTCCGCCACTGTATCACAGGCCCGGACGACACAGGGGCATAAACGGGGCAATGCGGCAAGGCGGGGCGGACTCGCTATGCTACTATTTTGGATGCAGGCCCTTGCACGGCGCCGGAGAGGTGGCTGAGTGGTCGAAAGCAGCGGTTTGCTAAACCGTCGTAGGGTCACAAGCTCTACCGGGGGTTCGAATCCCCCCCTCTCCGCCAGACCAAGAGCCTGGTCCAAGCGCCCCAGCCGGTTCAGCGCCAACGACCGGGGGGGCTCTACGCCAACAACGGGGGCAAACCCCAATCCCAAGACCTGCTAAGAACACAACGGCTTCACTCGCAGCCGGTAGTTTTCGAAGTTGCGGAAGCCGTAGGCTTGGCGGCCGATCAGCTCCATCTTGTTGTGGAGGCCCCCGGTGATTCCGTTGTTTCTGGTGAAGCGCCACATGGCCACGATCTCTTGGCTCCAGGCGGCTAAGGTTTCGCCGAGCTGTACCAGGTGGGCCAGGCCGGCCTGGCGCAGTTGGTAGACGGCGCGCAGGAACCTGGGAACCGGAGCCTGGCACTGATGGCGGTTGCTTTCGCCGGGTAGTACGGGTGCCGGCATTGCGCGTTGGTACGCCGGCGCTATGCGCGGGGGTCGCTATGGCAGGGGAGGTCGGATCACTTCCTCAGTAATAGTCCTCGCGCTCTTGCGTCGATGGCTGATGGTTTATCGGGAACTGTTCTCTTGGGGAGAGGATGATTTCCTTTGCGTGCTTCTCCTGGATGGCCTTCACGGCGATCTGAGCGCCTGGAGTATACGACTTCGCGATTAGAAATCCTCTGGGCAGGTCGCCCAGGTCCATGTACATGAACAGTTGGTACACGTCCAGGGCGCTTGCTTGGTCGCGTTTCAGCTCCCAGGCCTCGCCGTCCGCTAGGATGTCAATGAAGCCCTCGACCCCTTCCACTGCATACTCCTTAGAAACAGAAGCTTTTTTCTGAAGGGGGTTGTTCTTGAGCCATTCCATGAGGCGATCACGAAGGAGCGCTTCTGGAATTTCTTCTGGATATGACTTGTGTTGTATGTAGTTTTCCTTGCGGTGATTTGGGCCATCCTTTGCCCCGTTAAGTATCTGCGTAACCTGTGTTGCGCAGTCTCTGAAGTGATCGTCAAGAATAACCGAGTTCTTAGTGATCGCAGTTGCGAATCCATTTAGCAGAACGATCTCGCCGCGAATAGCATTGTAGTCAGAATGCCGTTGATTTACGACACCAAGTTCGGCAGGTAGCCGGTTACCTGCTTGTCTGTGCTATATGAGAAACCGTCGCCAAAAAGAACCGGGCTCTGGTTCGCCGCCTTCCTCCTCAGTAGACGGTAGAGGGCCTTCGGAAGCAGATGGCTATCGCAAAGTGGGAGGCGCCGGCGGCACAGAGCGCAGGGCCTCCCGCCGCCTCTCGAGCGATTTATATTTCGGTCTGTCACGACCTGTTCCTACGAAGTGTTTGGCGCTGATTCTTTCGCACCCTGATCGCCCACTTCCAGCCTCCGGACTCGAAATCAACTCGCTCTTCGCAGCACGTCCTCCACAGCCTCGGGATGCGTGGCGATGACTGCCAGCAGGACGCGCGTCGGCGCGTCCGGACGGGACCTGCCCTGCTCCCAATTGCGCAACGTGGCTGGCGGGAAACCAAACTTCGTGGCGAACTGCGATTGACTCAGCCTCATCTTCGTTCGAACCTTTTTCACGTCAACCTCGGGCACATTCATGAGCGTGACGCGGACGTCGCCGCTCTTGCCGTGGGTCCACGCGATCGCCTGCTCCAGTCCTTCCATGATGCGCGCGCCGACGGTCGGCCTCTTCGGGACGCGTGCCGCCTTCTTCGTCACCCGCTTCGTTTTCGTCTTGGTAGTCACTCCCGCCTCCTATTTCTCGTACCATACCCAGCCACCAGGAACGGCACCAGACGCTTGATGGCGTTCCGTTCGGCCCTGCTCAAGTTCGCCTTCTCGTGCTTCGCATAAGCGGCCAACAGGAACACCGGCAAGCGTTCGCTGTGGTGGTAGTAGACCACTCGTGCGCCACTCCGCTTCCCCTTCCCGGCGAGCGCCCACCGGACCTTGCGAACGCCACCGGTCTCGGGGATCAACTGACCGGCTCGGGATTGGCACCGATGAACGCGACCAGTTCCGCGCGCTCGGCATCGGACAGCAAAGGTTTGACGTCCTTCAGGAAACGTTCGGTCTCGACGACCGTCATCGGGAGGTCAGCCATGCCCATTGATTACTATACGCAAACTGCGCATAGCGGGCAAGGACAGCCGTCTGTTGCGGACGGGCGCGGACTGTCAAGGAGCACAGGAATCGCCGCAACATTCAAGGGTGATCGGGCGGGTTTGGCAGATGCGGGCGCACGGTGCCATCGACCGTGAGATGGCACTTCGGGAATTCAAGTGGGCGTGCCGCGCCTTTCGGGTCTCCCCGGCCCCCTCTCCGCCAGACCAAGAGCCTGGCACAAGCGCGCACCAGCCAACGGACGCCAAGGGTGTACCATCGAAACGAGGAGGCTTCACTCTGAAATCGCTGGTAAAACAATTCTTTGTTCTGGTCGCGCGAATCGCGGTTTTCCCAGCGGCATGCCTCACCGGCTTCGGGCGCTGGCACGAATCCTTCCTGTTCTTCGCTCACGCCGCGGCGCTGGCGCCGGGCATCCCCGGCAATTATCTGCGAGCCGCCTACTACGCCTTCACGCTGGAGAGCGTGGGCAGGGACTGCCACATCGCGTTCGGCACATTCTTCGCGCACTCGAGCGCATCGCTGGGAGACCGGGTGGGCATTGGGGCGTTCTGCATCCTGGGGCAGGTTGACATCGGGGAAGGGACCCTTTTTGCCAGCCAGGTGCAGGTTCTGAGCGGGCGAAAGCAGCACCGGCGGGACGCGGAAGGCCACCTCACCGACGACGGGCGCTGCTTTCGCCGGATATCGATTGGAGCGCACTGCTGGATCGGCGGCGGGGCGATCATCATGGCGGACATCGGCGCCAAGGCGACCGTCGGCTCGGGCTCGGTGGTGACGCAGGACGTGCCGGCGGGCGCCACTGTTTCCGGCAACCCGGCGCGCAGCCTCCCGGTGGAAAGCAAACCACTCTCCTGAGGGCGCGGCTGGAAGGGGAAGGCGTCCGGCTGCGCGGCCGGCGCGCCGGCTATCCTTTTGCGGTCTTGACGGCGGGCATGAAGCGGTTGATGAAGCTGGTGTCGAACCGGCCGGCCTGAAAATCGGGGTCCGCGAGGATTTTCTGGTGCAGCGGAATCGACGTGTGGATGCCCTCGACGATGAACATTTCGAGGGCGCGGCGCATGCGCTGAATGGCCTCGGCGCGGTCGTTGCCGTAAACGATCAGCTTGGCGACCAGCGAATCGTAATAGGGCGGAATCACGCAGTCCGTGTAGGCCCAGGTATCGACGCGCACGCCGATGCCGCCGGGGAGGTGGAATCCGGTGATGCGGCCGGGCGATGGCGTGAAGGTGTCCGGGTTCTCCGCGTTGATGCGGCACTCGATCGCGTGGCCGCGCAGGGTCACCGCGCCGCCCAGGACCTGCGGCAAGGCTTCGCCCTGCGCGATGCGGATCTGGCTCTTGACGATATCGACGCCGGTGACGAATTCGCTGACCGGGTGTTCGACCTGCACGCGGGCGTTGACTTCGATGAAGTAAAGCTTGCCGGTTTCGTCCATGAGGAACTCGACGGTTCCCGCGTTGGTGTAGCCGGCGGCCTGCGCCGCCTTGCGCAGCGCGGCGGAAATCGCGGCGCGCTGCGCGTCGGTGACCACCGGCGATGGGGACTCCTCGAGAAGTTTCTGATGGCGCCGCTGGATGCTGCACTCGCGTTCGCCGAGAATCTCGACGTTGCCGTGTTCGTCGGCGAGAAGCTGAAACTCGATGTGCCGCGGCGCGCCGATGAACTTTTCGAGATAGACATCGGCCGAGCTGAAGGCGGCGCCCGCTTCCTGCTGCGCCTGGGCGAACAGGCCGGGCAGATCCTTGGCGACGTTCACCACCCGCATGCCGCGCCCGCCGCCGCCGGCCGAGGCTTTCAGGATGACCGGGAAGCCGATTTTCTCGGCCAGCTCGAGCGCCTCTTCCGGGCTGTGGAGCACTCCCGGCGAGCCGGGCAGCACGGGGACGCCGATCTCGCGCATGAATGCCCGCGCCTCTTCTTTGACGCCCATCAGCTTGATGACGCCGGACTTGGGCCCGATGAACTTGATGCCGGAGGTTTCGCACACTTCGGCGAACCCGGCGTTCTCGCTCAAGAATCCGTAGCCGGGGTGGATGGCGTCGGCGTTGGTGATCTCGGCCGCGCTGATGATGGCGGAGACGTTCAGGTAGCTCAGGGCGCTCT
>Ga0335078_10006843_pt1 | contig 16892 bp, 12 predicted proteins | sample Lox_Sample_32_FD_206711 | JGI IMG/M metagenome (GOLD analysis project Ga0335078, IMG submission 206711) | Soil microbial communities from Loxahatchee National Wildlife Refuge, Florida, United States - Lox_Sample_3.2 | ecosystem: Environmental > Terrestrial > Soil > Wetlands | place: USA... | reverse complement strand
CAGGAGATCCGAGGGATCGGGCGTTGCGCCGGGATGGCGCCGGATGATATCCCCGGCGATGGCGGCAACTCCCCAAACCGCCTGCGCCACCAGCAGCCATCGCAGGCTGGACTTCCAGCCCTTGCCATAAATGACTTCGAAGAACAGAATGGCAGGCGTGACAATGATGTTGCTAATGACGCTGTCGAAGTAGCGCCAGAATTGTTCGGACGCATCGAACAGCACGTGCGTGATCGCGTGCCGGGCGAGCGACCGCAGGCCGTATAAGGCGATGAAAAGACCGAACCACAGCAGCGTCCGGTCCTTCGATTTGAGGCGCAGCAGGTGGACGGCGAGCGCGGCCAGTCCCACGAACAGCACCAGCAGGCTCAGGACGAAGCCGGTGATATCGCCGCGCAGGAAGATCCGCAATTGTGGCTCGGCGAGCACGCTACAGCTTCATGCGCTCGAGCTTGCGGTAGAGGGTTTTCCGCTCGATGCCCAGGATCTGCGCGGCGCGGCTCTTGTTTCCGCCCGTGGCGGCCAGCACGCGGCGGATCTGCTCCTCTTCCGCCTCGGCCAAAGTCTCGGCTGGTTCCTGGCGGGCTTCCATGGCCAGCAGCGCTTGTTCAACAGCTTCGCCATCGATGCGCTCATTGGGCGCCAGGATGGTGAGTCGTTCGACCAGATGCTGCAACTGGCGGACGTTGCCCGGCCAGGTATATTCCTGCATGGCCTTGGCGCCGGATTCCATCAGACGCACGGCCTGCTGATAGCGGGCGTTGTACTTGTTCAGGAAGAAGCGGGCGAGCAACGGCACGTCGCCGCGCCGCTCGCGCAGGGGCGGAATCATGATCCGGACCACGTTCAGGCGGAACCAGAGGTCCTCGCGGAACTTGCCGTCGTCCACCAGTTTCTGCACGTCGCGATTGGTGGCGGCGAGCACGCGCACGTCCACCTGCTTGCCGCGCGATGCGCCCACCGGCCGGATCTCGCGCTCCTGCAGAAAACGCAGCAGCTTGAACTGGAAGTTCAGCTCGATGTCGCCGATTTCGTCCAGCAGCACGGTGCCGCGATTGGCGGACTCGATGACGCCCATGCGGTCGCGATCGGCGCCGGTGTAGGCGCCCTTCAGCGTTCCGAACAGCTCGCTTTCGAGCAGCGTGGGGGCGATGGAACCGCAATCCACCGGAACGAAGGGCTGGCTGGCGCGCGGGCTGAAGCGGTGGATCATGCGCGCCACCAGTTCCTTGCCGGTGCCGGTTTCGCCCTCGATAACCACGGTGGCATCCGTGGGGGCCACGCGCGAGGCGGTTTTGTAGATTTCCACCATGGCCGGGGAGCTGCCGATCAGCTCACTTTCAGGCAGGTCCTGCGAGCCGGCTTCCTCTTCCTGATCCTGGCGCGCCGCTTCGGCCCGCTTGATGGTTTCGAGCATGCGGTCGATCTCGAAGGGCTTGGCCACGTAATCGAAAGCGCCACCGCGGGTGGCGGCCATTACGGTTTCCATGGTGCCGCGCGCGGTCATCAGGATGACGGAGCACTGGGGATCTTTGTGGCGCGCCGCGTCCAGCACGTCGAGGCCGGTGCGGTCGTCGATGTAGATATCAGAAATAACTATCGGGTAACTGTTCTCCGAAAGCCTTTCCAGGGCTTCATTGGTAGAGGCGACCGCATCCACCGCGTATCCTTCCAATTCCAGGAAGGTCGTAATGGTGGTGCGCACGGCCGGATCGTCTTCCACAACCAGTAGGCGCGGCATCAGCTTTGTTTAACCACGGCGGCCGGGACAGACACCGGTAACACGATTGTAAATCGCGACCCCTGGCCTGGCCGGCTCATAACTTCAATAGTACCGCTATGCTGAGTAATAATCTGCTCGACGATGGATAATCCGATTCCCGTACCCACCTCGCCGGATTGTTCGGCCCGCTTAGTGCGGTAGAACTTCTGAAATATCTTCTTGACTTCCTTCTGATCCATGCCGATGCCCTGATCTTCGACGGAGATGTAAGAGTGGTCGTGCTTGCGCACCGCCGCCAGGGTAACTTGCGTGCGAGGCGGCGAATACTTGATGGCGTTGGTCAGCAGGTTGTAGAAGGCGTACTCCATGAGTTCGCGGTCGCCGGCGAGGACGAGATCTTCGGCCAGAGCTGCGGTGAGGATGCGAATCTGTTTGCGCTCGGCAAGCGGCAGTGCGCGCTGGACACACGCGGCCAGTAATTCGCGGGCGGAGAAGGTCTCCTTCTTGAGTTCCATCTGGCCGGCGGAAAGCCGCTCGACGTTGAGGAACATCTCGATCATGCGGCCCAGGCGCTTCGATTCGGCATTGATGAGATCCGCGATCTGCTTGCGTTTCTGTTCCGGCAACGCGTAGCGGCTCATCATCTCGCTGGATCCCTGAATGGCGGTGAGCGGCGTGCGCATTTCGTGCGTGACGAAGTGGATGGTCTGGCGGTAACGGTCGCGGTCGGCTTCCGACAGACGCAGCCTGCGGCGCACGATCAGAAACTGATAACTGCCTGCGGTGATGAGGGAAAGCCAGGCGGCAGATACGGGCGTGGCGAAGGAAAAGAAGATACGATGTGTGAAGAACCAGTAGGGAGTGACGTGGGCGGTTACCAGGATGGCCGCGCCCAACCCGTTCGCCGCGAGCGGCCTCAAGCGGCTGTAAGTCACGCCAAGAGCAACCACCAACAGCAGACTGAATGCCAGCACCGTCCAGGGGGGGGCATCGCGGATGAACAAACCCTGGGCGATGGTCTCGAAGGCGTTAGCGTGGATTTCGACGCCCACCATCGGCCTGCCCGCGGAGTAAGGAGTGAAGAGCCAGTCCTTGGCTGCGATCTGCGATGTGACGCCGGCGAATACGACCTTGCCCTTAAACCAGGATGCCAGCCCCGGATGATCGAGCAGATCCTTCATGGAGACACGCGGAATTTTCACGGACGGCGGCGCGTAGCGGATGCGCATCAGCCGGCCGCCGGCGAACGTGGAAGGGATCACCACGCCTCCCACATTCAGGTCCCTGGGGGATTCGATGATCTGGGCCCCCCCCCGGCTCAAGCGGTAGGCTGCCAGCGACAAGGCCCAGCGGCGGTCGTGCCCGGCGGCTTTTTCGAGCGGGATACTGCGGCCCACGGAATCCAGTTCATCCGGCTCGGCATGCACGTGGCCGAGTTCCGCTGCCTGGGCGCGGAAGATGGGCAACGGATCTTCCCACCCGGAATCATCGGGCAGCAACTGGCAGGCGAGCACCAGGTTGGCCGTGGCATGCAGAGCCTGCTCCAGGCGCGCGTCGATTTTCGGGTCGGTTCGATCGGCCAGGATAATATCGACCGCGACGGCTTTCGGCGCGGCGGCGTCGATCAGCTCCAGAGCTTCGGCCAGCGGCTTGCGCAGTCCCGGCACGCCGCCATAGGCATTCAACGACCGATCGTCGATGGCCAGCAGGATGCTCTGCGGCTGCCAGGGCGGCGGCTGGTACAGGCGGAACATCGTGTCGTACGCATCGTTATCGATCTGGGCGCCGAAGCTGGTCCAGCTAGCGGTCAGGGCCACGGCGAAAGCTGCCGCCAACAGCGCCCAGTAGATCGCGTTCTGGCGGGCGGCGGGCTGCATGGCTTACCTGCCGAGAGCTTCCTCGACGGCGGCCGGATCGCGCGGCAGCGCGCCGCTCAACAGCTTCGCGCCGTCGTTGGTTACCAACACCATGTCTTCGATGCGCACGCCGATGTTTTCTTCCGGAATGTAGATGCCGGGTTCCACCGTGATGACGTTACCCTCGGCGAGCGGCTGGGCGGGGTCCATGGCATCGTGCACGTCCAGGCCGACGTGGTGGCTCACGCCGTGCGTGAAGTACTTACCGAGCGATTCGCCGTGCAAGTCTTTACCGTGAGTGTTGATATACTGGCGCGCGATGTTAGTAAGTTCGCGGATGCTCACGCCCGGATGGATGGCCGCGACGACGGCGTTCTGGGCGCCCAGCACGATGCCGTAGATCTCGCGCTGGCGTTTGCTGAACGGCGCGCCCACGGGAATGGTGCGGGTGATGTCAGCGGCATAGCCGGAGCACTCCGCGCCCACGTCCATCAACAACAGATCGCCGCGTTCTATGCGGCGCGAATTGCGGAAATAGTGCAGGATGGTACTGTCCGGTCCGGCGCCCACGATGGGCGCGTAAGCGCTGCGCTCGCATCCATCGCCGAAATAGACCGAGGTCATGGCGGCCGCCACCTGGTATTCGTATAAACCCGGCGCGGCCATTTTCCACGCGGCGCGGTGCGCCTGCAAGGTGATGTCGATGGATCTTTGGATAAGGGCTAGCTCCGCGGGCGACTTATGCATGCGGAGACGCGCGATTAGCAGGTGGGCGTCCAGGATGTCGCGCAGAGGGGCCAAAGCGTTAAGGTGGGCGGTAGCTTGTGCGCCTGCCGTATAAATGCTCGAGTATCGCTCTAGTTCTTTGTGTAGCTCGGTTTCGAAGGTCTCGGCGGGCAGCACCTTGCCGAAGCCGGTAAGTTGGGCGATGTTTGGGTCGTCCGGCCCCGCCTTGCGGCCGGTCCACTTTTCCCGGTCCGGGTCGCGGCGCGGCAGGAAGAGGGTGGCGCCCGGCTGGCCTTCAGCGGTGGCGGGCAGCAGCAGGATGGCGCCGGGCTCTTTCCAGCCGGTGAGATAGTAGAAATCAGGCTCCTGGAAGAAGCCCGTGCGCAGGTTCTCTTCGCCTTTGTCGGTGGCGCCGAACAGCACGAGCACGCCGTTGTGCAGCTCGCGCGACAACTCCGTGCGGCGGGTGCGATACTCGTCCGGACCGGGCGCCGCCAGCGCGGGCCGGGCGGCCAGGAGGGCGCAGATGAGGACAACGAAGCGCATTCTCATACAGTATAGCGGCTGGCGCCGGGGCATCTGGTTCCCGGTTCTGGCGAGCCGGCCTTTGCGTTTCGGATGGGGCAGTATTAATATCGAAGTACGTTGAGAGCCTTATGCGATATTCTGCCGCAATTGTTCTTCTGGCATGTGCGGTTTGTGCGCGCGCCGGGAGTTACACCACTTACATTGGCGACGCGAACCAATACCAGGTGTCGGCCATCGCCACGGATGCAGACGGTAACACTCTTGTTGCAGGCAGCCGGGTGATTGTGCCCGGTTCGTTCTATCAGGGCGAATTAACGGATGTATTCGTCGGCAGGCTGGATGTTTCTGGCAGTTTTACGCTGCTCGCAACATTCAGTGGCAAGGACTCGGACCAGGCAAACGCGATCGTGCTTGACCCATCAGGCAACATTTATGTCGTTGGCAGCACGACATCTACGGATTTTCCGCTGCGGAATGCGCTGCAAACTGTTGAGTATGGTGGAGGCACCGGCTTCCTGATAAAGCTGAGCCCGGACGGCACGCTGATCTATTCGACTTACCTTGGGGGCACGGCCGGCGAAAGCTCGCTCTTCGGCGTGGCCGCCGACTCCGCGGGAAATGCCTACGTGACGGGTACGACCGCGGCGCCGGATTATCCGCACACAGCCGGCATGCCGAACGACCCGGTTTGGAACGCCCCGATACAACTGCTTTCCGGCGCCTTCTTCGCAAAAATTGATCCGGCGGGAAGCCAGATTCTGTATGCCGGCGCACTGACCGGGCCCGAACACACGTGTTCAGGAGGCAGTAGCTGCTTCCTGAGCCCGCTGTATGCGAGCGGAAGCGCGATTGCGGTAGATCCTGCGGGCAATGCCTATATCGCGGGCTCTACCAGCGGAACGGGATTGGCCACCACATCCGGCGCGCTTCTCACAACCGGGGTGGGCGGTTTCGTGCTCAAGGTGAACGCGTCCGGGAACGGCTTGGCCTATGCGACGTATCTGGGTCCGGGAAATGTGGAGCCCGGGGTTGGGACGGAAGGCGCGGACTTTGTGAAAGCTATTGCGGTGGATGAGGCGGGAAACGCTTACCTCGCCGGATACACCGGGGACCCGGCATTTCCGGCGACGGCCGGCGCGTTCCAGACCAGTCTCGCAATCCCGCCAGAACAACCACCTAATTCCATTTCGCCCTCCGACGCGTTCGTCGCCAAGCTCAATCCGAGCGGCAGCGCCATGGTCTGGGCGACCTACCTGGGCGGGACCGGCGAGGATGCGGCGAATACACTTGGCGTGGATTCCGCGGGCAACGTGTGGGTTTCGGGAACCACGCAGTCCTCCGACTTCCCCACCAAAGCACCGGGATTTCCGAACGGCAGTGAGTTCATCGCGGAACTGGATCCGACGGGATCGACGCTACTGTACTCAGCGCAGTTCCCCGCCAACACCGTGGGGACTGTCCTGGCCTTGGATACCGGGGGCACGTTGCACGCCGGCGGCGCTACGGGGCTGATCTCTGCCTTTCCGGCCGGCTCGGCGCCGGGCCAAACGTCCGCGCCGTGGATCTTCGGTGTCGCCAACGCGGCCGGTGGAGCCCTGTCCGGAAGGCTCGCGCCGGGCGAGTTATTCTCCATCTACGGACTCAACCTCGGTCCGGCGGTTCCGGTCACGGCAAGCTTCGATGCTTCCGGGTTCCTGCCCACCACGCTCGGCGGCGCGCAAGTGACGATTGACGGCATTGCGGCGCCTCTGCTCTATGTCTCCGAAACGCAGATCAACGCCGTGGCGCCGGTGGAGTTGACTCCCGGCGCGACGACGATGCAGGTGACACTGAATGACACTACGTTGCCCGATTTCCGGGTGGAGGTGGATGTCGCGGCGCCCGAGGTATTCGGGGTGGCCATCAACCAGGACGGCACGGTGAATTCGCAGGCCAACCCGGCGCCTGCCGGCTCGTATGTTTCGGTGTGGGCCACGGGCACGGGATACTTTCCCGGAAGTGACGGGCAAATGGCCACGGATGCAAACCCGTTCTGTAGCCTGATTGGTTATTGCGAGGTTCTCGATGCCGGTGGAAATCCGATCAATGCATCCTATATTGGCGCCGCGCCCGGCACCGTGAATGGCCTGGTCCAGATTAACTTCCCAGTCGGGTCCGAAATCGGTTATTACTTCAGTGTGGATGGGATCAGCAGCGATCTGTTCATCGTCTACTGACGCCCCGAGGACAGTGTAAAGAAAGAACGCCGCCCGGCCGATCCAGTGAAAAGGGAGCGCCCTACGTGCGGAATTGGACATTAGCGAGAGCGATGAAGGTACTGTTGGGGATGGCGTGGGTATTGTGCTTGGGTACGGCGGGCATCCTTCTTTATCAATTGAAGTCAGTCAGGGCGGCATACGAGAGCGAGCTACGGGCAGACGATGCGGCGCGGGTGATGCAGGTCAGTCGAAAAGCAGGTGCAGGAGTGGAAGGACCTGTTGCTGCGTGGGTTTGAGGACCCCGCGCTTCAGAAATACGGGGATGCCTTCCATCGGCAGGAGAAATCGGTAGCCGCGATGGCGGCCGAACTGAGGACGATGGTAACGGACCCGGAGGCCCTGGCGGTGATCGACGAATTCGCCGCCCAGCATCGGACCATGGGAGAGAAGTACGACGCGGCCTTGAAGGTATTTCAAGAGGGGAAGGGAGAGAATCCACGCGCAGCCGATGCCATGGTAAAGGACCAGGATCGCGCACCCACGGATTTGATCGACAAGTTGGTCACATTGCTGGCCAACCGCGCCGAGATCCACTTTCGCGCGATGAGAAACGAATCGGTTTGGGTGGCGCTGGTTATAGTTCTGCTGCTGGCCGCGTCCGTGACGGTGTCGGCATTTGTGATGCGGCGGATCAACGCATTGCTGGCGAGGTCGGTGACGGCGCTGACGGCGGGGACCGAACAGGTTTACTCCGCGGCCACGCAGGTCTCCTCCGCCAGCCAGTCGCTGGCGCGGGCGACATCTGAGAACGCCGCGTCGCTCGAGGAGACGTCGGCCTCGACCGAAGCAGGTCACTGCCGTGACGCACCAAAACGCGGAGGCCGCCCAGGAGTGCTCGAAGCTGATGGTTCGAGCGCAGGAGATTGGCAAAGGCCGACGGGAGGCTGCGGCGCAGCTTGCGCAAACGATCGATGCGATCAGCTCCTCCAGCCAGGAGATATCCAAGATCCTGAGTGATCGATGGGATCGCCTTCCAGACGAATCTCCTGGCTTTGAATGCCGCCGTGGAGGCAGCGCGCGCCGGCGAGGCGGGAGCGGGTTTCGCGGTGGTGGCCGACGAAGTCCGCAACTTCGCGCAGCGGTGTGCCGAGGCGGCCAAAAGCACCGGGGACATCATCGCCAGCAACTTTGGCAGCGCCCGTGAAGCGCATGTGAGGCTGGCGGCTCTCAACGATTCACTTGGCCAAAGCGCGCAGATCCGGCACGATGTGCAGCGCGTGGCCGATACAGTGACACGGGGCAGCGAGGAGCAGACTCGCGGACTGGATCACATTGCCCAGGCGACCACACAAATGGAGCGCGCCATTCAGGCTACGGCAGCCACTTCCGAACAGGGCGCCTCGGCGGCCGAGGAACTCGTCGGGCAATCGGAGAACATGCGGAACATCGTCGGTGACCTGGTCACGCTCGTGGGCCACGGTTAAGCTAGAAGCTGAGGCCGGCTGAGAACTGGAGAGAGCGCGCGGGAAGCTGATTGGTGACGCCGGCGAGCGGCTGGCCGAAGCCGGCGCCCGGCGCCGAGCCGTTCCCGTAAGTGCCGCTGTAGCCGACGAAGTTGGGGTGATTGAAAACGTTGAAGGCCTCGGCGCGCAGGTCCAGCCGCAGGTGCTCGCCGAATGCGAAGGGGCGCTCGATGAATGGCGAAAGGTCGTAGATGGGCTGGCCGCGGCCGGCGTTGCGTCCCACCACTACACCATTGATTGCCGGACGGTCGGTGGTGGCGCCGGTGTCACCGCTGTTATTCACGCCGGTCGTGTAGTTATACGGCAGGCCGGTGGCGAGGGTGGCGATGCCTCCGATTTGCAATTTTAGCGGCGCGGTGTACATGCCGCTCAGCACGAAACGGTGGCGCTGATCGAAGATAGCGTTGCCGTTTTCGATCTTTCCCGTGAAGTTCGGGTCGTTGGGGTTCTGGCCGGGGATATCGGGATCCACGTTGTCGATGGCGTGCGAGTAAGTGTAACTGGCCAGCGCGAACCAGCGCGGGCTGAAGCGGCGGCTAAGGTTCACATCGAGCGCGTCGTAATAGGCATAACCGTCGTTGACGTCGCTTTGGATCACGCTGTAAGGCGGCTGGGGATTGGTGGCGTGCGCCGGATTGCAGGCCATGCCCTGCTGGCTATACCACCAGATCCAATAGGGGCGCGTGCAGTTGGCGGCCTGCGCGGAACGGGTCTGGCCCGGCGAGGTCCGGACGAACGGCGCGGGCGGATCCACATCCAGCGGCCGGTTGATGTGCAGGGTGTGGGAGCCGACGTAATCCACGCTCAGCACCCACTCCGGCCGTAATCGCCGCTCGATGCCGAAGGTCCATTGCTCGGAATAAGGGTTCAGGAGGCTCGCCGGATAGCCGGTCAGGGTAGACGTTGGGAAGAACTGGTCGAGAAAAGCGCTTTGCCCGGGGCGAATATAGAGGCTGCGCAGCGGCGCGACGGCGCCTGCCGGAAACGCGGCCAGCGGTGCGGCGTCTATGCTGGCGGGAAAGCCGACCTGGCCCGGTGCGGCGGTGTAATTGAATACACCGGTAGGCCCGGTGAGCGCGTAGTTGGCCGCGCCATTGTCTGGGATCTGTGAGTAATAGATGCCGAACCCGCCGCGCAGGACGGTGCGCCCATCGCCGCGCCAGTTATAAGCGAACCCGGCGCGGGGAGCGAAGTCCTTACGAGAGTCCGTGAAGGTTTGCTGCTCGTAACGCAGGCCCAGGTTAAAGGTCAGGTTACGGCGCACCTGGTAATTATCCTGGACAAACAGCGACCATAAGGTATCATCCACGGTATAGAGCGCATTTCCATAACTTTGCGTGTAACTTTTGACGTTGGCGATGTTATCGAGATAGTCGGAACTTTCACACACACTCAGTGCCTGCGTACAGGCATTATAGGAGAATTGACCCAGATAGATGGGACCTCCAAACTCTTTACTGTTGCCGCCGCTATGTGCATAGATGACATCACCACCGAACTTGAGATCGTGGCGCCCGCGGACTAAGGAGAGAGTATCCGTAACTTCGTACTGATGGTTGAGCAGCAATGCCGATTGCGACGTGCCGGTAGTGAAAGTGCCGCCGATGGAAATGGGCACGGTGAACTGAGTGCCGTAGATGACCGGATCGAACTCCGTGATGGGAGAAGCGAGCTGAAACTGAACGCGGACGTTGTTGATGAGCGATGGAGTTATAATGGCGGTTTCGCCTAACTCCTCCGAGTAGGTGCGGCGCCTGAAGATACGGTCCACCGAGGGCAGGCTATTTCCGCCCACGGTTCCGCTGGGGTTCGTATCGTAGTAAGCATCCACGCCACTGCGAAAGAACAGAGTGTTCCGCTCGCTGAATTGGTGATCGAGGCGGAAGAAACCCAGCCAGTCGCGGTAGCGGCCAGTGAAGACGCCGGGGGCAACGGGCGAGATGACGGGCGAGCCGCGGTCTTCGGCGCTGTATTCGCCGGCCACGAAGAAATGCGTGAGACCGCGGGCGCCGATGGGTCCGGATAGATTCGCGTCGCCCTGATGCAGTAGATCGCTGGTGATGTCGTTGCCGCTGGTAGCGGTAGTGACGGTGAAGCCGGATAAGTCAGCGGCCGTGTCCGCGGGCCTGTCCGTGTAGAGCAACTGGCCGTGCAAGTGGCTGCCGCCACTGGCGGTCACGATGTTCACGACGCTACCGGTGCTGCCGCCGTATTCGGCCGAGAAGGCATTGGTCAGCACCATCATTTCCTGCACGGCTTCGAGCGGGATATTGGTGAAGATGGTCTGCCGTCCCCAACTATCGTTGCCCGTGCTGCCGTCGACTTCGAACCAGGTTTGCCGGCGTCCCGCGCCGTTGGTGGTAAATAGGTCCTGGTTCATGAAGACATCGCCCTGGTTGATGGCGGGACGGTTGGCCGCGTTGAGCAGCGGCAGGTACGTGATTCGGTTGTTCAGCAAGGGCATCTCGCGGGCCTGGGCAGCGTCCAGATGGATGCCCAACTGGGGCGAATCGGTGCGCGGCTCGCCGGCTACACCAGTCACGGTGACCTGAGCCTTTCCGCCGGCCACGTTGAGCTGGAGCGAAACATCCGCGGTGGCGCCCGCAACCAATGTGACGTGACTCACGTGCGCTTCGGCGAATCCCTGCCGGGCGACGGTAATGTCATAACTACCGGCCACCGGGAGGCCGCCCAGCGAGAAATCGCCCGCGTCATCAGTTTGAGTGTCGCGCTTGAGACCGGTGAGCTGGTTCGTGGCGGTGACCTCCGCGCGGGAGACCGCCGCGCGGCTCTGATCGACCACGCGGCCGTGGATCGTTGCCGTATCGGGTGTCTGCGCGGATAGAGCCAACGCCAGACATGGAACCATCACGAGTGCGTGGAAGCGAGACATTACACTCACGCTACAGCACGGCGGGCGGCTACTACCACAGGTCGTAATTGCGGCGTTATTCGATCAGGCGCTCTAGGAGCACGTGGACGGCGTACAGAGTGGCGGGCTGCAGCAACAGGGCAACCAGCGCGCAGGCGATCACGAGGGCGGCACTGAGCGGCAGCGTGAGGCGTCGGCAGGGGGTGTCCTCGGCGGACGGAGCGCGCAGCAGACGCTCGACGCGGGCGGCGAACTGCTGATCGTCTCCCAGAAGCGAGACCGCCAAGGGCGATGGCGGCGGTTCCGGCGTCATCCGGGCGATGCGGACCAATGCTTCGGCCAGCGCCATGGAACGGCGCTCGCTGCCGCCCACGGCGCGATCGTCGGCGGCCCATTCGGCGTACTTTCTCCAGGCGCGTTCGAGCGTTTCGCCGTCACGCGAAAACGGCACGCCGGGGGGCGCGAGCAGGATGCAGAGACGCTTCAGATTGTCGCGGGCGGTCCAGTGCGCGCGCTCATGCCTCAAGGCGACCGCCAGTTGCTCGGGGGTGAGCGCGCTCACGACGTGGTGTGAGATCACCAGGCGCGGGCGAATAATCCCGGCCAGGGCCAGCAGAGGGGCCGATTTTTGCGCTTCAAGGAAGCGCCGCGAGTCTGCAACGGCGCGCAACCCACGCCGCAGGGAGCGCGCCCATAGCCCCAACCCCAGCAACGCCGCCGCCAGGCAGACGTATCCGACATGCTCGGCCGCCGTTTCCGGTTCCAGCCGAAAATAGCTGGGCACGCAGGCCAGCAGGACGATGGTTGCGGAGCAGACCGCCGGCAACAGCCGCAACGTAAACATGGCGCGCGCGGCCGCGCGCGGACGCCAGCGGTCCGCCAGGCGCACGGCTCGCCGGGCGACCAGCAAAACCGCGGTGGCGAGCGCGAGGTGGATCAGGACGAAGGCAGCCAAGGCGATGCACAACAGCCGCGGAAGGTAGGCAAGCGTCATGATGGCTCCCGCTGTTCCAGCTCCCGGCGCCGGGCGCGAATCTTTCTTTCAAGCTCATCGAGCAGCGCCGTGTCATATTGGCCGACGGCCTCGACCAGGCTCGAGAGCAGCAGATCGCCCGAGACTTGCGGGTCAGACAAAAACCCCGCGACAAATTCACTGGCGCGCCGGCGCTCCCACTCGAGGCGCGTCCAGCGGGGCGCGTAACGGAACGCGCGGTCCGTCTTGCGCCGGTCGAGCAGGCCTTTCTTGAAGAGCCGATCCAGAGTGGTCATGACCGTTGTGTATGCCAACGGGCGGGCGAGCCGCGCGGCGACCTCGTGCACACTGCCCTCGCCGCGCGCCCAGAGGATCTCCATTACCTCGCCTTCGAGGTGGCCAAGGGCCGTGCGCGCTTCGGGCATTATCGGGCAGCCTCCGCAAAGTTCAACTGCTCACGCGCCGTGACATGCTTTTCCAGCTCCTTGCGATTGAGGAAGTAAGTGGGCTTCACCAGGCTCTTGCTGAAGAGCTTTTCGGCCTGATCGTCAAAGTGCGGCGAATCCGGATGGTCGCTTTCGCCCAAGGGGATGACCATGAACGATCGGGGCGGCTTGGTCAGAATCACGATTTGCGTGGACGTCTGGCCGGCGTGCCCGACCATCACGTTGCCCTCCTTATCGAAGCTGATGGCGCGCGGGGTCGCCATGCCGGCTTCCCGCAGCGAGCCACCGCCCACCGGCCAGGTGCGCGAGGCGCCCTGCCGGCCCACACGGAAAAGGGTACCAAAAACGGCATCGGGAGGGAACTCGGACCTCAGCCGCGCTTCGGCTTTCGCCAGCGCCGCGCGGATTTCATCGCCGGTGAGATTGGCGGGCGGATCGACCTCGCGTTGGTGCTCGCCGGCGAGTGAGAGCTTGAACAGATAGAATGCCAGGGCGGCGCGCGAATCCGCGCCGGTGCGGCGGTCCCACGCAACCAGCATTTTGGCGAAGGGGCTGGCGGGCGCGGCCTTGCGGATGCGATCCTGCCACAACTCCGCGTGCCACACCTGCGGCGTGAAGGCGAGGGCGATGGCCTGGCGGGCGGTGACGTTGTGAGCTGCGTCCAGCAGGTCCAGCACCATGGCCGCGCGCTGATGGGGGGGGGTACGCCCGGCGTTGTAGAGGACCGGATGGGCGGCGTACTTCTCCGGCGTGAGTGGCGAATTCTTCATCATGGCGAACGGCGACACGTTGCAGTTCTGCATGTAGCCTTGCGGCGGATTGGTGATTTGGACGAGGTCTGCGAAGGGGTACAATCCCTGCCATTCGCAGGTTCCCGAGGCGCCGGGCATGGGCTTCGACGGATCGCAGCCCTGGGGGCGCACCGGCACGCGGCCGTTGCGCACATAATAAATGTCGCCATCCACGGTGCCCACCATGATGTTCTGCGCCATCAATTGCAGCATGGCTAGGGCTTTCTTCATTTCCGTGAGGTTGTGTGCGGTCACCATGCGCCAGCACTGGTCGATCAGGCGGACCTGGTCGGCGTAGGGAATCGCGACCGAATAGGCTTTGCCGTTTTTGTGCGCCACGATGGGACCGTGCACGGTGGATTCGATGGTCACGTCCTTCCAGTCGACTTTGTCACCGACTTTCACGCCGATTTTCTCGTGGCGGATTTCGAGCGGCCGCCACTGGCCACGGAAGAGGTACTTGCCGTCTTTCACTTGCTCTTCGTAGACGTCGGAGGTATCCGGGCCGCCGGTGGTCATGGCGATGGAGGCGTAGCGGGTGTTGCCCAGCACCGGAAACGGCAGGCCCAGGATGCAAGCTCCCGAGACCGCCAATTCACCGCCGTACATGCGGATTTCGTAGAAGCGGAAAGGGCCGTACCAGCTCAGGTGCGGGTCCACGATGGCGATGGGCGCGTGCATGGCGGTGCGCGAGGGGGCCAGCAGCATTTCGTTGGAGCCGTGATAGGCGATGGGATCGGGCTGGATGCCGGCGTGGAGCAGTTTGCCGCCGGCCTCGCCTTCGGGCCAACCCCAAATGATGTAGCGGCCCAGCGCCACCACCTGCCAGGGCTCCAGCTTGGGCGCCCAGGCCGGCACCTGCCCGGGGTGCTCCTTCATGAACTCGCGAATGCCGGCTTGAAAGGCTTCGATGATCTCGCGGCTTTGAGGACTCAGCTCCTGATAGTGCTTTTCGGCGACCAGGCGGTGGCCCCAGATGCGCTGCCGCCAATCGTCGCGGAAGAACTGCGGTCCGAACGCTTCGGCCATGGTTCCTTCGGCGCGGCGGTAGTTTTTGAGCAGCTCTTCGAGGCGGTCTTCGGCTTGCGCGTAGCCCGAGCCATAGGCCGCGCCGGCGGCGTCGGACGCGAAGATGTGGGGGACGCCGTACTCGTCGCGCAGGATGGTGACTTTCTCGGCGAAAGCCGCCTCCAGCGAGAGGACGAGGATCAGGAAGCCGATTTTCTTCACAGGCGCTATTTTACCTTCAGGGGCGGGGAGGATGGCGGCAGCGATTGGTTGGCGGGAGAAACAGTGGCCGATTAATACCCCCATTTGCGGGTATATCAATACCCCCATTCGCGCCAAGCGATACCCCCATTTTTTGGGTTCGTCTGGCATTTCGGGGGTGACGGGGTGGGCAAAATTGTGGTGCGCCGGGAACAACCGGCATGAAGTCGAGAATGAAAGAGTCTTAAAGGAAAGGAGATAGCGATTCCATCCTGACCGCGAGTTTTGCGCGGGTCGTCGCGAGACGGCACGCGAAGCGTAAACAGCGGCATTGGTGGAGGCGAACATGGGTGCACTGGATGGGCCTGCTGACATCGTACGTTTTCCCTTCCCTTTCTGAAGAACTCGTGCAAAACGGGGCGACCCGCGCGGCTGCAATGCAGCGAGTTCCTTCCTCCATAGCGGCGCGGGAAAGTGCGCCCTTTGCGCTTCTAAGCTTGCTTTCCGGTGTCCGAGCGCCGGACGCGCACCACTGCTGCCGGCGACAATAAAACATGTTTTCTAATTTGATATACCTGTGGACTACGCCTGGAGAATAATCTTGGGATGTTCAAGGATCTGGGTCCGATTTCCGAACTGGAGGTGATGGTAGCACGGCGGCAGCGGGAAATCGCGGTTCTCACCGCCCTATCTCATTCAAAACAGGTGATGGCGGTGATCCGTCGCGGTTGAAAAAGCAACCGGGGCGAAGTTTGAGGCACGGCGAGCGCGGAAACCACTCGACGATCGTGCACAGATTTTGATACCGAAGCGCGGGGTGGAAACGGCTGCGCGAACCTCCGGATATGTACGGCGAGTGCGTCGGGTGTTGCCATATACCTGCCATGTTGCCAGGGTATGGCCTCGGTGTGCTTGACCGGCGCGGATGGACCTGCGGGGCGGATGATCCGGTGGAAAAGAGTTCCCATGCCTGTGACAGGTACGGCGACCACTGCCCCATCCTCGACCAGCAGGGTCCGCGTTGGCGAGATCCCGGCGGTTGCGATGGAGCCCGCGGGCCCGTCGATTTCGACCACCGTGCCGGCTTCCACAATTCCGTAAACGATCAGCACGCGATGCGGGTCAGGCACGCTGCGGATTCGAAGCCAGCCTGGCGCGGCGAGGACATTAGCGGCCGGCCAGTTGCCAATTGACGACGGCAATCTTATTTGGTGCGAGCGCGGTCCGACGACCGCTCCACCAACGACAAACGCCCAGTCCGTTCTGGCGCCGGCTTTCACGCCGACGACATATTCGCCGCTGGCCGGAGCTTCGGTCATTACAATATGCACGACGCCGGACTCGGGTGGGACCTGGATCTTGCGATAGGTCCACGACAAGCTGGTTTGGCCGGCACTGGTTGATAGCGCAAGTGCGGCTAGAAGTGCCTTGTGCTTCATGCGCATGTAATGCCGCTAGATCTTCCAGCCTTCCACGGTTATCCGGCGTGGGCCGACAGCCGGCGCCGGCATCGGTGGGGCTTCGTGGCGGTGGGCTTGGCTCCCAGGTCGCGCACGCCGGTCATTGAGATGTGCGGGCGGTCCTCGAGTCGCGGACTGTCGATCACCAACCGCCTGGATGCGTGGATGCTTCTGGTTGGGCTGTTAAGGCGCGAGTTTGAACACGACCCCTAGGCTACCGCCGCTATCCGGAGTCGTGCCGTAGAGGTTGCCCGCCGCGTCTCGGATCAGACCCGCGTGTGGTTGCCCCCCCTCGTGCACTCCCCCTGTGAAGTTGTGCAGCACCGTCTCGCCGGTCTTATTCAACTGGAACACGACACCCCAGCCATACGTGCCGCCACCGAAAGTTGTGCCGTAGAGGTTGCCTGCCGCGTCTCCGATCAGACTTCCGGCTGGGTTCGCCCCGTCCGCTCCTGTGAAGCTGTGCAGCACCGTCTCGCCGCTGGCATTCAACCTGAACACGACGCCGTCGTTATACGTGCCGCCCCAATACGTCGTGCCGTAGAGATTGCCCGCCGCATCCTGGAACAGACCCGAGACTGTCTGCT
>Ga0335078_10006842_pt1 | contig 16892 bp, 9 predicted proteins | sample Lox_Sample_32_FD_206711 | JGI IMG/M metagenome (GOLD analysis project Ga0335078, IMG submission 206711) | Soil microbial communities from Loxahatchee National Wildlife Refuge, Florida, United States - Lox_Sample_3.2 | ecosystem: Environmental > Terrestrial > Soil > Wetlands | place: USA: Florida... | reverse complement strand
ACCCAAACCGTGCCCAAACCCGACTTTTTTTTCCTTTGGATCTACACAGCTCTCGCATTTCTTCCTCCCAGTATTGAGACTCCGGTGCTCTTCATCGCTCCGGTCATTGGCATCGGCATACTGATCGCGCTGCCATTTGTCGCGGGAACCGGAGAGAAGAGTTGGCATCGCCGCCCAGTCGCTGTGCTCACGCTGATTGTGCTCGCGATTGGCCTAGCGACGCTCACCAGTTTGGGAACTTACTCCCCCTGGAGCCCCCACATGAACGCTTGGAGCGCAGACGAGATTCCCGACCGTTATATCCATCAAAGCACGCCGTTGGAACGTCAGGGTGCGCTCGTCTTTCAGGCCAAGCAGTGCCGTAACTGCCACGCTCTCGGTAGAGCGGGCGGCCAGCGAGGCCCCGCTCTCGATGAGGTGGCGACGCATCTTACGGAAGACCAGATCATCCGGCAGGTCATCCAGGGCGGAGGGAATATGCCCGCCTATGGCGCAGCATTGTCGCCCGCCGAAGTCACCGCGCTCGTCGCCTTCCTCGACACGCTGCACCCTGCAAATGAAAGACCAGCGACCGACGCGTCACGAAGCATCGCGGAGACCGACAAGCCCGCGGCCAAAGAGCCGGTCGAATCGACACAACCTTGAGCAGTTCACCCGTTCTGGTCGTGGCCGTTTCCCAGGCACCAGCCGCTGATGCCTTTCGAAGCTTGCAAGACGCTCTCGTCCACGGCTGGACTGTTCCTCCGTATCTCACGATTTTTTCGGTGCTCGCGGTAGTTCTCTACATGCGCGGCTGGCGGCGGGGGCACGCGCTGCGTCCGGTTGAGCTGCCACGATGGCGCACGTGGTGTTTCTGCGGAGGCATTCTTTCCTTTTGGTTGGCGATTGCTTCTCCCATCGGCGCTTTCGACGATACGTTGCTGACGGCGCATATGGTCCAGCACTTGATTCTCATGATGGTTGCGCCGCCGCTGATTTTGCTCGGCGCACCGGCCGTGCCGCTGTTGCGCGGGCTAGCGCGGCCCATTGTCCTCAAGGTCGTTGCTCCGCTGTTAAGGTTGCGCGCCTTACGCGAGATTGCGCATGGACTGCTGCATCCGGTGTTTGGCTGGCTAGCGCTCAACCTCGCGTATCTGGGCTGGCACATCCCTGCGGCCTTCGAGCTGGCGCTCCGGTCGGAAGCCTGGCACGAGGTTGAGCATGCCTGCTTCTTCTCGACCGCGCTTCTGTTTTGGTGGACGGTCATTCAACCGTGGCCATCTCGGCCTCGCGGGTCTCGTTGGCTGGCCGTCCCGTACCTTTTGACCGCCGATTTTGTGAACACCGCAGTGTCCGCATTCTTGGCCTTCAGTGGTCGCCTGCTGTATCCCACCTATGCCGATGCTCCACGAGTCCTGGCACTCTCTCCTCTGGACGATCAAGTCGCTGCCGGAGCCTTCATGTGGGTTGCGGGTTCGCTGCTGTACCTGATTCCCGCGGTCGTCATTGTATTTCGACTGGTCAGTTCGCCGGCTGGCCGACAACAGCAGAATCTCGCGCAGAACTCGCCAGGGTAGACACCCAGGACTGCGAATGAAGGAAAATAAAAGGAATGGCGGAGAGGGTGGGATACTCACCCGACTCTGTTTGGTATCTCCTCGCTTTTGCTATCAGTTACGCAGAAACCGCATGAATACTGGAGATTTGTAAAGCCTCGCTCCATTTCACTGTTTCTACCAATTCAACCATTTATGCCGCATTTCTGCGCGTGACAGACACCAAAGACACCAAGCGCCTTGTGGTCAGTTGCGGGTGATTCTCTCAAAAGAAGCTCCGGCCTCCGTTTCCTTCTCACCGCTTATCTTGAGGAGTCAAGTCTCCGTGATCGCTCAGGGGGTCAGTTTTTCACCTGGTGGCGCACCTGGTCCCGAACCAGATTCTGAGCCTTATTGAAATCTGTTGGAATTTGTGGAATCGATGAGATTGATTGCAAAGGCTTTGCGGCGCTCGTTTGCGTTTTGTTGAAGCCTGTGGATTCAGAGAGCATCCCCAGCCACAAAATCGCCCACAGCTCATGTGATGCCGTGCGCGAAGCAGGGGGAGATCAACCCTCCCTGTTTCGTCGATTTTCATATTGACTCAAACGCAACGACTTCCACCGTGCCGGCTGTTTCGTCACAGGATTCCTGAGAAAATGAAAACGGGAGAACAATTCAGAAACACTTCAATACGCGGCTCGGCATTCACACCTCGCTCCTTGCCGATCATTATCTCTGGCCCAGCCCCGACGCTACTCAATACGGCAATAGCGGTAGTAATCCAGAGTGTTTTTTGAAGGTGAGACGGATCAATGTCAGACGGATCGTCCAGCGCGGCGAAAACATTTGTCCCGGCAGACGGTTGGACTATTGCTTCATTTCGTTTGATTCCGCGAATCGAAACGTATCCGTGGGTCGTCTCGTTTGCCCAAACGCCAGTTGGAAGGCTCATCCTGCTGGCATTGGTCGGCGCCGGCTTATGGGCTAGCGGGCAAGCCTGGGTTCCTTTGACTCTTTGTCTGGCGATCGTGACATTCGTGCCCGTAAAGCGCAGGCTGCTTCTCACACTCTGCACTCTGGCATTTACTTTCCTGATTCCGTGGTTCTACGGTCGCATTTCAATTTCCATTCTTATAGCCATTGCGCAAGTCTTTGTGCTTGCGGGCATTCTCTTCTGGAGCGCAGCGCAATGGCCGCATTCATTTTATGGGAGGAGACCCCTCGTTTTTTTGTTCTGCTTATTCTGGGTTATTTTGCTTTGGGGTGTAGCACTACCGGCCAGCGCAAAAGCTTCTCGACTCATTTGGCAGTTCGTATTTGTCTTTGGAAACTACATCTGGTTTATCGGATTTTCACTGTCGGATGCCAAGTCACCCGGCCATGACGACTTCGGGCGCCAAGTCGGTGCGTATATGCCGTTCTGGGGATCCTCAAACACTCCCTTCCCCAAGGGGTCGGCTTACCTCCGGCAGATTGAGGCCCAAAACTCGGAACAGCTCGCCATAACACAACTAAAAGGACTCAAGCTTCTAGCTTGGTCGTTGATTTTGTTACTCGCCCTTCGTTTCACGATTGTTGCAGTGCACGATCATCTCAAGGTCCTGACATTTCCTGAAGCGTTGAGCCTTAGCGCGAGCCGCGTACCTCTGCCTTGGTATACCTGCTGGGAAGCACTTTTGTACTCATTCTTCACAAGCTTAATGAGCCTCTCGATTGTGGGGCATCGCTTCATAGCTTGCTGTCGTATGGCTGGTTTCAATGCGCTTCGGAATACGTATCGGCCACTCTCGGCAGTTACCGTCGCACAATTTTTCAATCGTTATTACTTCTATTTCAAAGAATTGTTGCTCGAGTTCTTTTTTTATCCCACGTTTCTTCGCTATTTCAAGAAAAATAAGAATCTTCGGCTGGCTGTGGCAATCTTCGCGGCCGCAGGCTTTGGTAACGCTCTTTACCATTTCATGTTAAGTCCGGATTTCATCCGAAAGCTTGGACTCTGGAAAGCCTTGGTTACCTTTCAAGTCTATCTTTTCTACTGCGTTCTGCTCTCGATTGGACTTACCGTCTCAAATCTTAGGAAACGACGAGCGAGACGCGATGGGTTCTTTCTTACTCAACTCTTGCCTTCGATTTCGGTGGTGCTTTTCTACTGCCTTCTAGATGTTTTCGGTTCGACGGAGCGTAACTATCCGCTTATAGAGCATTGTCGTTTTTTTGCGCATCTGTTCTCAATAAACTTCTAAGGACCACAGAAAATGGACCACAAAATCGCAATTCGACAATTTGTTCGTGGGTTGCTCGCGAATAAGGGCGACGACAAAATGCTAAACGACGGCTCTTACCTTTTAACGAGTGGGCGGCTCGACTCTGTTGATGCTGTGCAAATCGTCGTGATGCTGGAGGAAAGATTCGGTGTCGACTTCTCAAAAATCGGCTTCGACCAAACGATGATCGACAGCGTCGATGCTATAGACTCGTTGGTCCGTTCAGCTCGCCCAGAGAACGAACGTGAACCGCTTCTCGAAACCGGGAGCTGAGGTCTGAAATATGTGTTCGCAATTCGAAGGTTCACCTTCTTCTAAGCAACTCGTCTTAATCGAGGAAGTTCTACGCGAACACCCAGGCGTCCGTGCTGCCCGAGCTTTCAAACATGCTGGCCAAGACGGCGATACCGTCGTCCAGATCGTCCCTGACGACGAGTACCTAGCCCGGGTACTCGCTGGAAACGAGGAAGAACGCAAGCGCATACAAACCTGGCGAAAGACTTTTGATCTTATGCAGATGGGCAAGGAGGCCGCCGCAGCCGAACCCGGCTTCAACATCGCAGGCTGGAATAGCAGTTACACTCGGCAACCGATTCCCGCTCCTGATATGCGGGAATGGGTCACGAACACAGTGACCGAGATTGCCTCGTTCAAACCGCAAGAAGTACTGGAAATCGGCTGTGGAACCGGACTGCTCTTGTTGCGCATCGCTCCCCAATGTAAACGTTATACGGGAACAGATTTTGCCCCCGCAGTTCTCGGAAAGCTGCGCAAGCAACTAGACGTAATGCCGGGATCATGGGACGGCGTTACTCTGCTGGAGCGGTCTGCGGATAACTTTGAGGGTTTTGCTGAAAATACGTTCGACACCATTGTGATCAATTCCGTCGTTCAGCATTTTCCATCGGTCTCTTATCTCATAAAGGTATTGGAGGGGGCTTCCCGGGTACTCAGGCCTGGTGGACGGATTTTCATAGGCGACATCCGGAGCCTACCGCTACTGGAAGCCTACTGTGTCTCCGTCGAGTTTTATCAAGCGGGAGACGAAGTCGGACTGATGGAACTGCGCGAACGCGTGGTCCGTAGGTTAAACTTGCAAGATCAACTGGTAATCTCGCCGGCTTTCTTCCTCGCTTTCGGAGAGCGAAACGTCAAAATCTCAGATGTTGAGATTCGGGTGAAACGCGGTCGCTTACAAAATGAGTTGACGCGTTATCGGTATAGCGCCGTCCTGCACGCGCGGTCTCAAGGACATACAAGAAAGGCTGTCCAATGGACTGAGTGGAGCCACTTGCAGCATGGCCGAGCAGAAATTCAGCGTGTCCTGCGTGAAAAACAACCCGAAACGTTTGCTGTGAGCGGCGTTCCCAATGCTCGGGTTGAGGAAGACCTTCGTGCCATGAGCCAAGTCTTCGAACGAAACGCCCAGCGGACCGTCGGCGAACTCAAAATACAACTTAATGGTAAAGAACCGAAAGGGATCGATCCAGAGCTCTTTCATGAAGACGCTGCCACTGCTGGTTATCGAGTCGACTTGAGTTGGGCTGGTTGCCAGGCGGATGGGAGCTACGATGCGGTCTTTTCTCGGATAGTTCCAGGCGGGCAGGAGGCGGCTGCGATACTCTGGCCAGAGTTGTCCACCGCTGGCGTCGAACTTTCATCCTATGTGAACGTACCAGGGCGCATTACTCTGCGGCAACGTCTCGTTCGCGAACTACAGGACTACTGTAGGCAGCAGGCAGCGGAAGTGTTCAAATCTTGTACTGTCAACTTAGTTGACAGTTTCGTCGAGCCTGAATCTTAGAATCGGCAACACTACGAACGCGCATTCCTCGCTATGGTTCAACTTTGTAGCGTGCAACCATACCCCCGGCCATATGGTCGCTGAAATGGCAATGGAAGAGCCAGATGCCGGGATTGTCAGGAACCATATCGACGGTTTTGGACTGACCGGCCGCGAGATCCAGCACATCGACTGTGCGACCGGATTCGACGACGGTGTTGCCGTGCCAGTGAGGCGTGTGGATGTTATTGGAGTCGCCCAAAGTCAGCAGATACCAACGGACGCGTTCACCCTTCTTCATCGTCATCATCGGCATGTTTCCGAACATGTAGCCGTTGATCGTGTAGCGCATGTTCGTGTCAACGAAGCCTTTACCCAACCCAATGGCGACGGTTCCGTCGGGTCCTTCAAGTACTGATTCTTTTTTATTTACTCCCCCAGGGTCTCCAGCGTATCTCCGAATATTTTCGTCGAGGTACCAGCTCTCATTCTCATTGATCGTCATCATCATCGTGACGAATTCGCGGTCTACATCGATCGGATGACCGTTTGGCCGAGCCTTCCCATGGGCTGTGACCACAATGGCGCCAAACAACCCGGAAGCGACGTCGCGCAGTTCGTCGACGTGAGAGTGGTAGAGCCATACCATTGAACTGGGGCCGCCTAGCCGTGGCCCAGCCCGCTCTGGAACTTCCCAGATGTACGTGTACGTGCCCCCTGGAGGAACCGCATCGCCACCTTTATCCTTATCGCTGGTGGCGTCGCTATACATAGCCCCTTCCGAATCTTTCAGGTAGAGAACTCCATGAGGATGAATGCTAAAAGGGCGCGACGCGTTATTCCTGAAAACGACTTTGATCGTGTCACCGACTTCCGCGTAGAAAATTGGTCCAAGTATACCAAGGTAGTTTTGTTCAGCTTGCCGTTGAACTAACCGAGTAAACTTCGCATCGAAGTATTCTCGATACACCACTTTTCCATAGACTCTCCCAATCGTATGTGGTCCGGGTTCCATGTAGGCCCGTTCAATTGGATCCCATGAATGTCCCATAGCATCATCTTCGGCCGAAGGTCCGTAATCCCAATTAACTTCATCCGCTGCGACAAAATAGATCCGCACATGTTGACGAGTCGTTGTTTGCTGTGCAACGTAGGCGGACTCAGACAGGCAAACTAACGGCGTCGCGACCATGGCGAGAATTATGGCCGCGCTCACGCGACCGCTGTGTTGGCTCATGCGGTTCTCGACGACCTCCGAAGGCTATTCACTACTAATTATGAACGGATAAAGAGCATGTGATGAGGGGCGAACCGTCGTATAAATATCGCTCGCGTAAGACAAATACACAAGCACTAACGAATCGTCCGGAGTGAACTACTCGAGAGATTCGCAAATGGGTTAGGTGCTTGGATCCGCTAGCGCTCCGGGCTTTACCGCAAAAAGTCAAAACTTCTGCCCTGATGATGGCGGCTTCCTACGGCAGCGAAGCACGCGACGTAGATACTGTCGTCATGGCTCGCCGGTCTGCCTGCACGGGACGCGTTTCCGGGACAATCAAAATATATTGGGTCAGATCCCCTTGATCAGGCCCCAGACCCCATCATAAGCGAAGATTGATCCTCCAGTCATGATGGCCAACGAAACGCCGAGTAGCTTCCAATCATGATTTCTGAAAAAGTGCACAGAAGCCACTAGGCCAACTATTGCCATTGCTAAACCGTTGTAGCTTTCGAAAATAGCAAAGAAAACGCGCTGAGGGTTGTTCCAAAATTCTGGATGTCTCGCGAGACGGCTCTGTGGATTGGCTGTTAATATCAGACCAGTTCCGCCTGCTGCAAGCAGGAACAGGCCATTTCCGACTAGCCATATCCGTCCGTACGAGCGAGAGGTTGCCGTTCTGGCAGACAACCCGACGGTAAATCGTCGTCCGAATATCGCTCCGGCTATAAGCAAGATTCCGAATGAGCTCGCCAGAAAATACCCTAACAAGGTTGCCCCTCTTTCCCAGCCTACTGCATGCCTTTGAGGCACGTTGCGGCACTTGTGAAATTAACGCTCCATCCGCCACCCCCGGCACCCTGGAGCCCTCCTAGCTGGCCGCCGGCGTCACCGTAGAAACCAAAAGAGAATCCGTTGCTGCCTACGCCGCCGACAAAACCAAGGTCTCCATGAATATCTAGTGGGAGGTAAGGTGCTTTGCCTTCTACAGGCAGAAGCGGAACAAAAACTAGACCTTCCTTCGGCTTTCGTCCGCTCAGGTCCGTAACCACCCCAAAACCACGCTGCTTGTCACCCCCCTCGAATAGAAGATCGTTCTCAAGTTGGTTCACATGCCATCCATCGTGGCCATTACTGTAGTGAACGTTATCGAGTCGGTATGCCCCTGCATTGTTCTCGTTACCGCCTTCAAGGCCGCCGCCATAAAACCTGAATGAATCGGCGCTGCACACAGCAGGGATGTAATCAGCATGTTGTAGAGCAAAATTTCCCGCCGCCTCACCCAGAGCATTCAAGTCAATAATTTTACCGCTTGAATCTGTATGATTGGTCGGCGAATTGTGTGTATAAGCGTAGAGATTAACGTCGCCAGCAGAAAACCCAATTGGATCCTCGCTGATGAAGCGTTGAAGCGAGGTGGAATAGAATCTAGCGCGATAATAATATAGCGTTGGCAGATCGAGCTCCCGCGAAGTGAATCCAAAACTGTTCGTGGTCGATGAACCCGAAAGTGTCGTATTGCCGAATGGTTCAAAAGTATAGCTCGACTGGATTGTTCCACTGGGATCTGTCAACGCGAACGTGCTGCCGAGGGCATTAGTCAAAAAGTTTCGGGCTCCGGCGAAATCCGTGCGTTGAAAGACTTCATCGATTCCGCCCGCAAGCAGATTAGCCGTGACGCTGCTTCCTGAGGACTCTTGCACCGGATTTGCAAAGTCATATAGAAAACCCGTTTGCGTGGAGAGAATAGTCTTACTCGTCCGGCGCCCAAACGGATCGTATGCAAAACTTGCGGTCGACCCAAGGTCAATTTGCGTGAGCCGATTTCGGGCGTCCCAGGTGTAGCTGTGCGTTCCGTCGCTGGTCATGTTTCCGTTGGCGTCGTAATAGAGGTTGGCAGTTCCCCACACCGTAAGCTGATTGTTCGCGTTATACGATGAGATGCTCAATTGAGCAGGCATTCCTGTTGCTGCGAGGCTTCCTCCCTGGTTTGCCCGACGACCATTTAAGTCATATGTGTAGGTCAAGTTTCCTAGCCCCATAGAACCATTTGCATATGTCAATCCAGTCAACTGAGAAGCATTGTCATAGCTATAGGTCGTCGTCACACCATTCGGTAATGTAAGCGTCGTCCTACGATTGGCTGCATCATAAGCAAACGACACGGTGGTGCTGCCTTGGCTGATCTGTGTTAGCCGGTTCGCATTATCAAACGTGTAGCTCACCGCGGTTTGACCCGGCACCGTCAAGCTGGCTCGTCGACCTGCTGCATCGTAGGAATAACTTACGGTGTTGCTTCCGGGTGTCGTTTCCGAAGTTAGACGATCTAACCCATCGTACGCCCGCATGATCGTGCCGGTGATCGAATCGACAGTCTGCGTCAGCCGGTTACCTGCGTCATAGGTGTTGGTCACAGTGCTCTCATACGTTGGTCCGGCGGTCGTACCGTAGCCCGCAAAAGTGAGTCTGTTAATTCCGTCATAACTATACGAGTCGACTTTTCCGCGGCGGTCCGTGAATTGCGACAAATTCCCGTTCAGATCGTATTGATAGCTCGCGGAGTTTGTCAGAGCGTCCGTACGCGTGGCGACGCGATCCATGTTGTTATAGGTGTACGTGGTTGTGTGGCTGTTCGCATCGGTCAGGGTCAGCAAGTTTCCGTTTGCGTCGTAGGTAAACGAGGTCTGACCGTTGAGAGGATCTGTGATGCTCGTCACCTGATTCAGGGAGTTGTAGGCGTAGTGCCGTGTTTGCCCCAATGGACTGGTACTTGTCAGCACTCGTCCGGCGCCATCCAAGAAGCGGTTCGTCGTTCGTGAGAGTGGGTCGGTAATGGAAGTCAAGTCACCGAGAAAATACGTGAAGCTCGCCGTATTCCCAAGAGGGTCCGCGACTGATAGCACATTGCCCTGAGCATCGTGGGTAAGGGTGGTTTGATGCGAGAGTGGATCAGTGATCGAGGTGAGATTTCCCAGGGTGTCGTATCCGAAGATTGTAGTATTGCCCAGAGGATCCGTCATCGATGTGACTTGGTTGAATATCGGGTCATAAGCCGCTGATGCGGTCACCGCATTCGGCGTGCCCGTCAGGTTTGTTAGGGAGGTAAGATTCCCATTCGCGTCATATTGGTAGCTCGTAACGCGCCCAAGCTGATCGGTCAGGTTCTGTAATAGATTGTCGGCGAAATATTGATACGTGAATGTCTGCTCTTCCGGCTTACCGCTCGCGAACGTTACGCTCGTAGGCAACCCTTGCGTGTTGAACTGGGCCACTTCTACGTTCCCTTTGGGATCGGTGACCTGCACGCTGGAGATAAGTCGGAGATATCCTGCGGTACACGAAGTACATGTTCGGAATGTTTCTACGACGCTAGGAGAGCCGCCTTCTGGGTCGATACCGTTTAGGGTGAATGGCCGCTGAGTTGTGGGATCGGGCGGAGTAGGCGTCCATACAAATTGATACGTGCCGCCGTCTGCGAGCGTTTGCTGAGTCACTCGGCTGAAAGCATCGTACTGATTTGTAAGATAGGCGATTCCGCGAGGATCGGTAATGGTCTGCATGTTGCTATTCGAATCATAGCTGTACTGCCATACGCCGCCGGCGGCGTCGATGACCTTTTCGATACGCGTCAGCGCGTCGTATTGATATTGGACGGTACGCCCAGAGTTATCGGCTATTTGCGTTATCGGATTTCCTACGATACTGAGATATCTGCCGTTCGGCAGTGTGATCTGGGTCTTTGCACCGGCGACTCGCGCAATAGTGACTGTATTTCCGTTGCGATCACGGATACCCAACAACGCAGCCTGACTGGGATTGGTCAGGGTAAAGCCGTCCGGAAAGTAATAGTTTGTTCCATATTTGGTCGTCAATACCCACGCGGCGCCCGGAAATGCAGACGTGTTATATGTGACCGTTGCTCCGTACCATTCTGTCTGCGTCCCGGTATGGGCGAAAACCGCACCGACGTAGCTGGTTCCTGAAGAGGTTCTATAGAAATGTATTGGGAAACCGTCGGGTAATATTAGCTCTACATATGAATAGTTGGTCGCATCCCCAACGAGGTAGAGTTCGTAAGAGTCCGCCGCACCAACACCGAAAGACCTACTCTCGCTGTCCTGCGGCCGGTAAGTTCGGGTAAAAATCAGCGGAATAACGTCGGGTAAGACGAGGTCGGTTTTATTGTACACAAAGATCCCTGTTGAAAGATCGACTGGATCGCTTGGGCACGGCGCATTTATTTGATGGGAGCAAAATGGAAAGGTACCGGGAGCTACACCAGTGTTTTCGAACATCGCCCCGGTAAATCGGTAGATCTCCACGCCAGGATTCGGCACAACGCTCTCGCCGTTCGCGCTCACAGTTCCTTCGCCGTAGACGTACCAGCCTTTTTGATCCGGGTCATAGTTCCAGAAGTCGAATTCACTGCCGGGTGTTGCCTTGAATGAATTAGGGTAGATGAGCCGGGCGCCTTTTACCCAAGAACCCGCCGGCATATCAATGGAGGCACCACCCGGTTGGATAGTGAAGTAGATTGGCGCCTGTCCACCCGCCGGCAACGGAAATGGAGGGCGGTTCACCGGAATGGGCGTGATACTGAGGCGTGTCACTACATTGCCGTTCCGGTCTTTGATCACCGTGTTCGATGGAAGGTGCAACTCTAAGCCGGGGAGCTTCGGAGTCGTCACGACGAATTCCGACGTGGTTGGTGAGGGTATGGTGACCTCGTGCTGCAAATCGAGGGGCGTCATCCAAACCTTGTATTTCAGGACATTCGTCTGACCTGCGGTGACGTCGACACCATCATCGTAGATACCGTACTGCAATCCGTCGTGGGCCGCTGGGCCGCCGTCGATTAGCATGGCGTGATGTCCCGGCGTAATATTTTCTAGCAGGAACCTTCCTGTGGCGTCGCTGTATGTGCTCTGACCATCGATCTGAAGGAGCACATGCGGTAACGGCGCTGCATTGAGTTTGAGAACTTGGCCCGCCAAAGCAGTTACGCCCGTTGGCGCTTGCAATGCTGGCAAGCGGTGGAACGTATCGTCGAGCGACCTAGAACCCCCATCGTCCGACACTCCACTGGCTCCGCCTAAGAGTACAGGCGCCGCAGATGAACCCGCGGTCGCAAAGGCGATTGTCGTCGACGCAATCTCATTTCCAGCGAGATCTCGTGCGCCAGTTATGTTCACAATATACGTTGTGCCGGGTCGTAGTTCTGCTGATGGCGTAATAAAGGCGAGCATTCCATCTTCGGCAGGCACCACTTTTGCATCAACTGCACCACCAGGACCAGTGATGTCGAACGTGTTGGAATTGACGGTCTGGACCGCCAGCGGTCGCGAGAATCGTAGCGCTACTCGCGCCGTCAGCAGAACGCCACTGGAGTTGTTGGCTGGAATAGATGCTTCGATGAACGGTCCGCCGCTCGGCTGGAGACTGTCGCGGCTGGACTCAACGTGTCCGCCTTGCGTGTATGGATCAAAGATCTCTCCAAACGTAAGTGTCTCACCAGCATCGTTCTGGCCATCCCAAAAGAGAATTGTCCCATCGGCTTCGAGAACAGCAGTGTGTCCTTGCCGCGGGACTAGCATTCTCCGGCTCATCGTCTCGACACTTCTTGCAACCGGATCAAGGATCTGGACAGAATCTGTTAGATCACCCTTTGGATTCTGCCCCCCGGCGACTAAGACCCGACCTTCTGTCAGAAGTGTTGTTGTGTGATGCGCGCGAGCGAGAAGGTTGGGCGTGGGGATCTGATGCGAGGCTTGCAGTGTGGGGTCAAAGACCTCCGCTGTGGTGACAAACTTTCCGTGCGCTCCGATCCCGCCCAATATCAGCACTGTTCCATCGGGCAACAGAGTAGCCGTGTGCCACGCCCGAGCGGTTACAAGCGTAGCTTGCACGTTACTTATCGTGCCAGAAGCTGGGTCGAGAATCGCGATGGCGTCCGATGGTTCTGACCCACTCTCGCCGCCAGTGAGCAAGACCTTTCCACTTGGCAGGAGAGTCGCAGCATGACCGGCTAGCTTTTGCGAGAGCTGGCCGCCCTTAGAAGAGTGACGCGAAGACGTCTTTAGTGAAGGGCTCACGAACGTCTTAGCGTTCGTTTTATGAATCTGACTCACAAAGCTAACGGCAAGCATGAGTACAAACCAGAGTGTTCTTCTTCGCCCCATATTAGTGTCCCCTTCCGCTTAGCACGTCGGAATCGATCAGCATTTCTTGATTCGGTACAGATGCAAAGATCTCCACTCACTTAGTGGATTGGCAACTGCGAATCCAGGCTCTGCATTTCGGTTGATGTGAGAATTCTGCCCTTGTAGACCGCGAGGTACGCGATTTTCCCGTTCGTGGAGCCTGCAATGAACCAAGGAATACTCGCATTGCCTATCAGAAAGGGCTTATTGGTCGCGTTCGCATACCCAATCGTGCCCCCGCCTGTGATTGAGGTATATTTGCTCTGTTCTTGACCGTCGATGAAAAGATGTGCGGCAGCGGCTGTGCCGACGGTTCCGTCCCATGTGAAGGCAACTTGAACCCATGCGCCGGTTGGAACGACGCTGCCGTAGCTTTGGACTTGCATGTCGACGACTGATCTCACTACGGTAAGTTCTATGGCTCCGCTGCTGGTCATGCCGAATGCAAAACCGGAATTGGCATCGCCGTCGTTCTTCTCGCAAAAACCACCCTGAGTCAGACTGTTGATATACACTTTTGCAACTACTGTCATTTGATTAGGCGTCAAGTCGTCGAAAATCAGATCTGTGCCTGCATTCAGATAGCTGTTCAACGAACTCCCGCCATTAAACAGAATCGACGGATCGGTTGTGTTCCAAGTTGGGAGGCTCGTTCCTGAAAAACTAGCAGTCCCGCTATCAACAAGATTAGCGTCAGTGGTGCCATTTCCTTCGTTCATAATGAACAGTCCCACCAGATCAGTAGCTAACGGACTGCTCGTGTTCAACGAGCTTCCCGTTGAACGACTTGGTGGACCGGCAAAGCTATAAAGCTGAACGGTATTCGTGCCGACGTAAGTGGTCTCGTGCTGAAGCCAAATGGTATACAGGCCTGTAGTGGGCAAGGACTGAACGGCGCTGAAATTGGTGGAACTATTATAGATTGTAAAGTCAGTTAGAATCGTTCCAGTCGGTCCGACCAAGTTAAACTCGCCCAGATACGTGCTCGAACTTGAGTTCCAAACCCTAACTTGTTGCCCGGCTGTACCGCTGAACGTTAAGCGCACGTCCTGGCCCGGTACGGTTGTCGTCTCCGAGACAGCCGATCCATTGGCAGTGATTGCGCCAGTCAAATCTGTGGGGTTATACAGTGTGATCGAAATGCTTCCTGTCGAGCTACCGGGATCGATACCCACCGTGTATGTGCCTGTGATAGGCAAAACCGTATCATCAACATAGGTAGCCGAACTCGCCGAGCATCCGCCGGTTTTTAACTGCGACCCGTTCGGAGCGATGATGTAGAGGTTACAGTTAGAAAAAGTTGATCCGCTAAGTCCCAAGAATAGCTTTTGCCCCGCACTAGCGTCGAAAAGCACCAAGCCGATTTTGCTTGCTACCGACAGCGACACACTAACGGTGCTGCCAAGAGTCGTGCGGCTTGTATACGCGATATCTCCTACCGCATGCGTCCCAAAAGGAATATACAGATCTTGGGCGCTCACTGCCGTGCCAAGCGACGTCACGACACTGATGTGCCCTGAAGCCATGGCGGAGGGTACCGTAGTACCGATATTGGTTGCCGTCGCCGAGCCGGCAAACTGCTGGGCTTGATTGAAGACAAGACGATCGTTCGCGGCGGTCGTATCGAAATTTGTTCCAGTTATCGTTATCGCTGTTCCGGCTATCGCACTAGTGGGCGAAAAGCTAGTAATCGTTGGCCCACTCGCAGTGGTAATCGTAAAATTCTTTGCTGTTGTGAATGAACCAGCAGGCGATGTTACCTGGATCGTTCCTGATGTTGCTCCGCTGGGAACCGTAACTATGATAGCGTTCGCCGTGGCAGACGAAATCGTCGCGCTTGTACCATTGAATGACACTGAATCAAGACTGGTGCTTGGGCTGAAACCTGTCCCGGATATTGTGACCGTCGTTCCGACTGGCCCGTTAGCTGGGCTGAAGTTCAAAACCGATATTTGTGCGGCGCTGTAACGATTGATCGCGAGAAGGTTTCCAACAGCGTCGTAACTGTAACCGGCAGCGTTTCCCGATGGATCGATGACCCCGGTCAGACGCCCCAAATCGTCATAAATATAAATCACTCCGCTCTGTGCACGGGCAGCTTCGATATTAGTGCCCTGTACGAGGGCGACCAAAACCAGGAGAGCGAATGACCGTTGCCAGGTTCTCATGCGCGAGGCCTCCCAAGCGCGCAGCTACGCGCAGACAAATTGAAATCGATATGAAATTGGAGGCGAAGTTCAAAGAACTGCCAGCCGGAGAGGGAGAGTGCCCCAGGAAGGTTTTCTTTGGTCTTCAGAACCCCACGTGCGGGAGCGTTGTACTCTCCGGCTTCGGCCAGGTCAAGACTCGTTTGATTAAGACTGTGGAAATGTATTGTCACATAGGGCACTTATACGTAGATGGTCCGAATCGAAAAATGTCGTATCCCGGTCGGCCATTTTTTTTGAGAGTCCAACAAGTGAATCAGCGCCAGCGAAACCACGATGCAACCAAGAAAAACGGCCGGTCCACGCACCTGACCCAACACCAGGAGGGCTAGTGTCGTGGATTTCGGGATGTCTTTACTTGTGAACGATTTGAGGCATCGAGACGAAACTCGTTCGACCGACTGTAGTCGATTCTGTTGTTGTGCAAGACTTCAACGGCTAGCAGGTTTCAACATCCAAGAGCTTATCCAAGTGATTTTAATATTTCTCTGGCCGACTCACAGACGCCTCGGCGATGCGGCTAGAAATCCAGACATCCTGGAATGCGTCCGCTGGCATTTTCAGACTCCGAACTCCAACCATCCGACTTTGAACGATTGATGAAGAAGGAGAATCGGCTGTTCGTCGAAACCGCCTCAAAACAGAGCAGTGAAGACCGCGCTGATCCTACATTTAACGTGAGAGCGCTAAGCTGCGACTCTGTCGGATACAGTGCGTTTTGGTTGCGCGGGCTGTGCCTGCCTGTCTTGAAGCCATGAGGCGATATCCGCGGGATCGAAGCGAATGGCGCCCGACACTCGAAAGGATGGAATTCTCCCGCTCGCTGCCATCTTATAGATATGCTGCGGTGTAACGCCGAGCAGTTCCGCGACTTCGGCGACCCTCATTGCTCCGGTTCTGTTCTTCAATCGATCAATAAGCCTCATTGCGTGAACTCCTGCGGTTCTACACAGAATGTCCGTCTATTCACCATGCTCGTTAGAAAGGCATATGCTGTCCAATACTTCCTAGGCATAGCTTGATAAACGGCGGTTATAGCAGTTGCCATTCGGATGGAGAGAGGAGAGCGCAGATCTTGCAGGAGAGGTGCTGGCTGGTGTCAGTATGTCCGGCTTGCAAGGAAGGTCTTGCATCAGCTGCGCTCTTCGGAACACGACGCGGGCCAACATTTCGGTCGGAAATTGTGGCAAGCCATTGAACGAAAGACTCCCAGCACGCGCAATGGGCATGAACGCGAACGCCCCGAAAACGGACCCTAGTGACGCTGGATTTTGCTCTTACAATCCAACTCGCCGCTCACTTCAGAAAGAGCCAGAAACTGGAATCGTTGCGAAACAATGCAGCATGGAGGTGTGTGCATCTCGCCCATGTAATTGGGCCGGGTGTGGGAATCGCCTGATGGCAACCGTCAATCGTTGGTGAGACGATTCCCAAGCGCTTGGACGGCCCGATCCTCGTGTTCACCTGCGTGGACGCCCGCAGCTGTCGGGCTCGGTCCTCCACACACATACTTGGCACATCTGCTAGCGTTTCGACTCTCGCGACACCCGAATTCACCGACCAAGGTCTAACGTCCGCTTTCTCATTTTCGAACCAAAAAGGGCTTCTGGGGATTGCATCTATTGAAGTAACTTCTTCGCCGATCGCATCGCTCTGGTCGAATACTCCAGCTGCGAAAAAGTTCGAGCCCTTGGCCCAAAAG
>Ga0335078_10006839_pt1 | contig 16894 bp, 9 predicted proteins | sample Lox_Sample_32_FD_206711 | JGI IMG/M metagenome (GOLD analysis project Ga0335078, IMG submission 206711) | Soil microbial communities from Loxahatchee National Wildlife Refuge, Florida, United States - Lox_Sample_3.2 | ecosystem: Environmental > Terrestrial > Soil > Wetlands | place: USA: Florida... | reverse complement strand
CGTCTCCCGCGTCCGGCCCGGAAATTGCATTCAGCACCAGCATTGCGTCCTCCACGCTCCGCGTCATCGGTCCCAGTTTATCCAGCGACCAGCAAAGCGTCATCGCTCCCGTCCGCGCCACTCGCCCGTACGTCGGCCGCAGTCCCGTAATCCCGCACCGCATGCTCGGTCCGATAATGCTTCCTCCCGTCTCGCTCCCCACGGAAAATCCCACCAGTCCTGCCGCAGTCGCCGCGCCTGGTCCAGCGCTCGATCCCGACGATCCTTCCTCCAGCAGCCACGGATTCATCGTCTGCCCGCCGAACCAGACGTCGTTCAGCGCCAGCGCGCCCATGCTCAGCTTCGCCACCAGCACCGCGCCCGCTTCTCGCAGCCTCTCTACCACCGCCGCATCCTTCTTCGGCACGCGGTTCCGGAACGGCTCCGCTCCATACGTCGCGGGAATCCCCGCCGTATCCAGCAAGTCCTTCCCGCCCCACGGAATCCCATGCAGCGGCCCTCGATATTTTCCCGCGGCAATCTCCTCATCCGCTCTTTTTGCCTGCGTCATCGCCAATTCCTGCGTAAGCGTGATCACGCACCGCAATTTCGGATTGAATCGCTCCAGCCGATCCAAATAAATCTGCGTCAATCTCTCGGAACTGATCTCTTGCTTTTCCATCCACCTCGAAAGCTGCGTCACCGTCGCAAATGCGATGTCTTCATCTTTCGAAGGCTGCGCCCCCGCATCATTCTTGCTGCGTATGAACCGGTTTCGCTCCGGTCCCACTTTCATTCCCGGTAGAATCGGATCCCACCGCGTCGCAGGCGCCACAGTTGCTTCCAACGCTACTTTCCTCGGCCCCGTTCGCCGCTCGTACATCGCCGCCATCGAATTCCGCCAGTTTCCCGCCGCTTGCGTCCGCTCGTGCGCGGACAGTTCCACCTGCACCAGCTTTTCCGCTTCTCCAAAAGTCTCCGCTGACACTTCCGGCCCCACCGCCGGTGCAGTTCCAAACACTGGCGGTGTCCCTGGCGTCGTATTCGCCGGCTTCTGCTCCTGACCGCCCGAACCTGTTCCATCCCCGCCGCCGTTCGGTAACCCGCCCCCAACTCCCGCCGCCACTCCCACCAGCCCCAGTGACGTCTCCGCCAAAAACTCCCTCCTCGTTTTCTCCATTTCTCCTCCGCGCCGCATTATATCTGCGCCCACTCACTCGTCCGGCGAGCGTCCCCCTCGATTCGTTCCCACTTAGACGATTGGACCAAGCCTCAGCTTCTTCTCCCGCCGTACATCGTCACTTTCCCGTCCGCCACATTCGCCACGTACCGTCCCCCGCTCAAGAACTGCATCACTTTCTTTCCCTCTCTCGCCATCTGCGCCCAGCGCGATTTCGTCTCTGGATTCTGCTCCAGCCCCCGGTACTCTTCTCCCGCAAACTCAAAATCCACTTGCCGCAATCTCTTCCTCGCCGTCTTCTTCACCGCAAACTTCTTCCCACCCACGTCAACTTCCCGCGCTCCATCCACCAGCGTCCGCCTCCACACTTCCTTCAAAATCTCTTCAAATGTGCTCTTCACAATCCGCCCCACTCCGTAATCGCATCATACGCCTGCGGAGTCTCGCACCGGCCCTCGACGAACATTCCCTCGTTGACTTGCCCGAAATCGACTCATAATATCCCCATCAATCCTTCTCAATGATCGGCCAAACCATTTCGCACTACCGCGTGATCGAAAAGCTGGGCGGTGGCGGCATGGGTGTGGTCTACAAAGCCGAGGACACCCGCCTCCACCGCTTTGTCGCCCTGAAGTTCCTTCCTGAGGAAGTCGCCAGCGATCCGCGGGCGCTCGCTCGTTTTCGCACCGAAGCCCAAGCCGCCTCGGCGCTGAACCATTCAAACATCTGCACGATTTACGACATCGGTGAAGAAAACGGCCGCGCCTTCATTGCCATGGAGCTTCTCGAAGGCAAAAGCCTCGACCTCGAAGTTCACTCCACGAGCCATCCGCAGGAGTGCATCCTCGAAATCGGCATCCAGATGGCCGATGCCCTGGACGCCGCGCACGCCAAGGGCATCGTTCATCGCGACATCAAGCCGGCGAATCTGTTCCTCACGAACCGCGGCCAACTGAAAATTCTTGATTTTGGCTTGGCCAAACTCGCTCCAGGCAAGACCGATTCGCACGCCAGCGGAGAGACGCTCGTCGGCACTGCTGCCGAAAATCTCACCAGTCCCGGCTCGGCGGTAGGAACCATCGCCTACATGTCGCCCGAGCAGGCACGGGGCGACGAGATTGACGCCCGCAGCGACCTCTTTTCCGCGGGCTCGGTCCTTTACGAACTTGGGTGTGGCCGTCCGCCTTTCCCAGGAAAAACCAGCGCCGTCATTTTTGAAGCCATCCTGAATCGCGAGCCTGTCCCGATCAACAACCTAAATCCATCCCTACCCCCCGAACTTGCCCGCATCATCGAGAAATGCCTGGAAAAGGACCGCGACGTCCGCTATCAGCACGCTTCCGATCTCCGGGCCGATCTCAAGCGCTTGAAGCGCGACACCAGCTCTGACAAGCGCCGCAAAACCGTGGAATCGAGGGAAGAACCCGCTGGATCTTCAACCGCGAGAGACACCTCGCCATCTAGGCCCCCATCGAGTTCCGTTATCCTCGCTGCGGCAAAGAAGCACTCCTTCGGAACGCTTGCCGCAGTCCTCGCGATCGTGCTTATCCTGGCTGCCGCTGCCTATGGCATCTATTCGTTTCTTCATCGCGCTGCTCCTGCTCCCTTCCAGGAATACGACGTCTCTCAAATCACGAATACGGGGCAGTCCGAGCTCGCAGCGATCTCTCCCGACGGTAGATACATCCTCAGTGTGCAGGATTCTCCCGCCGGGGCGAGCCTCTGGCTGCGCAATGTCGCTACCAGCAGTGACACCCGGATTTTCTCTCCTTCCCCGGCGATCTATCAGAGCCTCGCTTTCTCGCCTGACGGCAACTACATCTATTTCCGCAGGGCCGCCAATAAGTCCGCGACTGTTTTCGACCTCTATCGCGCTCCCGTCCTGGGAGGAACCGCTCAGCAGATTGCCGGGGACGTGGATAGCGACATCGCCTTCTCGCCGGATGGGAAGCGCATTGCCTTCACTCGCGAGGGAGATCCGATCATCGGGCAGTGGCGCCTCCTCAGCACCAATCCCGACGGTTCGGACGAGCGGGTCCGTCACGTCGAACCGGACGCAAGGTTTTCGCCCGGCTGGCTATCCTGGTCTCCTGATGGCAAGCTGATCGCTTATTCTTTATTCGTTTCGAACAAATCCTTCAGCGGCATCGGTTTATATGACGTGGCAACCTCTACAACTTCGACGCTGATCGCTTTTAAAAACAAGTTCATGGATGAACTTCACTGGTCGCCAGACGGTCGAGGTCTAATGGTGATTTATCACACCCCGCCGAATCTGGAAAAAGGCCAACTCGGTTATGTGTCTTTTCCGGACGGTCGGTTTCGCTCCATCACTCACGACACGAACAGTTATTCCACTCTCACCGCTTCTGCCGATTTCAAGACATTGGCCACGGTCCAGAGTCGGACAAGTAGCTCGCTTTACCTCCTCCCCGCTGCCGGTACACAAGACAATTCTCCAGCAACTCTGCCGTCTTTACTGCCAGAATTCTCCAATTTCCTATGGGACGCTCAAGGCAATCTGTTGTTCTTCGATGGCCAAAGCTTGATGCGAGTGGACGCCGAGGGTAACCGCAAGACGATCCTGAGCGACTCGGCGGCCTTGTTGGCCACGATCGAGCCCTGCGGAACCCGCTATCTTGTCGCCACGTGGGCCTTTCACGCCGAAGCGCATGAACCCGAAGTATGGCGCCTGAGTCTGGATGGGTCACCGCCCTTGAGACTTACTTCAGGAGCCGCCAATATTGAACCCTTCTGCTCGCCCGACGGCAAATGGGTCTACTACCTCGATCGAGCCACAGATCGGATCCTGCGCGTTTCCATCAACGGCGGCAAATCGCAGGTCGTCCCCGGAACGTCTCTCTCGCACGAATTCCTTGACGCTGCCCCCGTGACGCTTTCCCGGGATGGAAAACAAATGCCGTACGTCGTGGGCGTTCCGCCGGCGCAGATCCGGATTAAGATCTTAAGTCTTGATGCCGGGCCGAATCCTCCGTCGCGCGAACTGGTTCCCGACCCTCGATCGGCAGGGCAACATGTTCGGTTCACGCCCGACGGCGAATCTCTGGCCTATGCCATCCTCGAAAACGGTGCCGAAAATCTTTGGATTCAGCCCCTCGAGGGTTCTCGCGGTCGCCAAATCACCAATTTCAAGGCGGGACATATCTTTGATTTCCGCTGGTCGCCGGACGGCAAGACCCTCGGACTTGTCCGCAACAATACCCAGTCCGATGTAGTATTCCTCCACGACCTCGCGACTCCATAGCTCCGCTCGTCCGTTCCTCTGTAAATATTCGCTCGTTGACTTGCCCGAAGGCCGACCATACTATTTTCACCATCTTCTCCCCGATGATTGGCCAAACCATTTCGCACTACCGCGTGATCGAAAAGCTGGGCGGCGGCGGCATGGGTGTGGTCTACAAAGCCGAAGACACTCGCCTCCACCGCTTCGTCGCCCTGAAGTTTCTGCCCGATGGGCTCATCCAGGATCCTGCTTCTTTGGAGCGTTTTCGGCGCGAAGCTCAGGCTGCTTCCGCGCTCGACCACCCGAACATCTGTACCATCTACGAAATCGGCGAGCACGAGCATCATCCATTTATCTCGATGCAGTTTCTCGAGGGTTGCACTCTCAAATATCTGATCGGCGCCAGGCCGCTTCCCGCAGATCAGTTGCTGGACTTGGCCATCCAGATTGCGGACGCGCTGAGTTCCGCGCACTCTCGCGGTATCATCCATCGCGACATTAAACCGGCCAACATTTTCGTCACCATGCGCGGTCATGCGGTCATTCTGGACTTCGGTTTGGCCAAACTGACAAATCCTGCATCGCCGGGCACGCCGCAGGACCTCAATGCAATCCCTGTTTCCCCTTCCGTTGGCGCCACCGTTCAGGATTTGACCAGCCCCGGAGCTGCCATTGGAACCGTTGCCTACATGTCACCCGAGCAAGCGCGCGGCAAGGAACTCGATCCACGCACGGATCTATTCTCTTTCGGAGTCGTCCTGTACGAAATGGCGACGGGCATACTCCCATTTCGGGGAGACACCTCTGCGGTCATTTTTGACGCCATTCTGAATCGCGCGCCCGTCCCGCCTCTTCGTCTGAATCCCGACTTGCCCGCAAAGCTCGAGGACGTCATCAGCAAAGCTCTCGAAAAAGATCCGGATCTTCGTTTTCAAAATGCCTCTGAATTGCGCGCCGATCTGAAGCGCCTGAAGCGCGACTTGGATTCGGACCGGTCGCGCCCATCTCAAGCGGCCCAGGAAGCTTCTGCTCCGGCATCGGGCTCAATTGCTCCTCCCTCCGATTTCCACGTCCCGCCTTCACAACTTTCGAGTTCATCATCCGTCGTTGCTCTCGCCCGGCAACACAGACTCGGCACCACCGCCGCGCTGCTCATTGCCTTGGTCCTGCTTGCCGCCGCCAGCTACGGAATCTTTTCCTTTCTCCGCAGCCGTGTGCGTTTGCCCTTCCAGTCCTTCACGGTCGCGCAATTGACCGCGACGGGCAAGGTCAACCACGCGGCAATATCCCCGGACGGTAAGTTTGTCGTCAGCGTGCAATCTGAGAATGGCCGGACAAGCCTTTGGCTTCGAAATATTCCTACCGGCAGCGACACCCAGATTGTTCCTCCCGGTAAGCAGACTCTGGGCACTCCTTCGTTCTCCCCGGATGGAAACTACATTTACTTCCGTAAACTCGCAGCTGGAACGATCAATGCCTTCAATCTGTTTCGGGTCCCCGTTCTTGGCGGCACCCCGGAGCTTGTCGCCAAAGATGTGGACACGAACGTAGCCTCTTCCACCGACAACTCCCACATCGCCTATCTGCGGAGGAATGATCCCGAAGTCGGGAAATGGCGCTTGCTCGAAGCCGGCGGCGACGGATCCGGCGAGAAAGTCCTTCTAGAGCATGCTGATAACGGCGATTCCCCTATTTACCTCGCTTGGTCCCCGGACGGCAAACACATTGCTCTAAGCTCCTTTTCCTTTGGCACTGCTGTGCTGGGAGAAATTGATATTTTTGATTTTGATACCGGCAAACTCCGGCGCTTCGCGGCCATGAACCACAAATTGCCCTTCGACCTCTGTTGGTCGCCTGACGGTCGTTCCATCCTCACGATCTTTGTCCCCCGCGGAGGTGGAGACACAACAATGACGTATCAAGTTGGCGCTTTCTCTTACCCGGACGGGGCGTTTCGGCGCATTACTAACGACGCGAACGAATACCGCGGAGTCACGATTTCGGCGGATGGCCAAACGCTCGCGACTGTCCAATCCCAGGCCTCCATGGAATTGGACTCTCTTTCGCCGTCGGGTACAGGACCGGGGATTCCCGTCTCCGGCATTCCCCTCCATCAAAATATCGCCGGCTTTGAATGGAATGAAGCGAACCAACTGCTCGTCTCGGATGGTTCGAGGTTGTTGCGTACGAATGTTGAAGGCGTTAACTTCGCGACTCTTCTTCACGATAGTAGCGGCTGGATTCAGGATGTAGTTCTGTGCGGAAGCCGCGGCACCCTCGCCTTTGTCTGGGTCTTCCATGGCGGCGATAATTTCTGGCGGATCTGGCGGGCAAATTCAGACGGCTCGGATCCCGTTCCCCTGCAAGAGGTCGGCGGGACCGCCGTGCTTTGGGCTTGCTCACCCGATGGCAAATTCCTTTATTACACGGATCTTGCTCGGGCAAGCGGTGTTTTGCGCCTGTCTGTGGATGGAGGCACGCCCGAGGTGATCCCAGGAAGCGTCGTGTCTGCCTCTATTCCCGCCGCCTCTGCTTTATCGCCGAACGGCAGGACTCTAGCCACGTTCTTGCAGCAGTCTAGGCCTCAATCGAACACATGGCAGAACTCAATCCAGCTTCTCGATCTGTTGCCGGGGGAAGACGCGAAGCCTCGCTTCATTCATTTGGACCCTGCGCTTCAAGTGGACTTCCAGCTGCCCGGCCCCCCTGTCAATACCGGCTTTCATTTCACACCCGATGGCAAAGCCGTCGCCTTTGTCGTCCTTAAGAACGGAGTGGATAACGTCTGGGTTCAGCCTCTGGACGGTTCAAAACCACACCAGCTCACCAGATTTGATTCCAAACTGATCCTGGATTTTCGCTGGTCGCCCGACGGCAAACACTTTGCCGTCGCTCGTTTTGACTCCTCTTCGGACATTATCCTGCTCCACAATGCTTCAACCCGCGCCTCCTAGCTCGCTCTCTCCCCGTTCGTTGTGGGTACTAGAACGAGTATTGACGTGAATGTTATAATAGTGTATGTTGTTTTGGAACAATCCTCACACCGCCCTCACCCGCCCCGCCGAATTTCTCCCTTCTCCGCTCGCCAACCCTAAATCCCTTTGGAATCAACACATCTGCAATCTTCCCTTCGCAAGTTCGCTTCACACCCGAAACGAAGGACTTACCGAATTTCGCCCCGTTTCACAAATCCCTCAGAATCAACACTTACCAAAACCTCTCACAACTGTTCATTCTGCTCGGGTTACAACTCCTTCAAATGCAACACTTACGCGATCCAACTCGCCTAACCCCCTTTGCAATGAACACTTACAAAAAACAGGGGGGTGGGGGTCCCCACCACTCCCATTCCTTTCCACATCCCCTCAAATCCCTCTTCCACTCCTGCCCATCCTTTTCGCCTTCTTCCTGATTCCTGTAAACTGTCTTCTGTCAACTCAATCGCAAATGATCCCCTTCCTCCACCTGGGCCCTTTGACCATCGCCACCTTTGGCCTCATGGTCGCCGCCGCTCTTCTCGTAGCTGCTTACGTTCTTCAAGCCGACTTCCGCCGCCGCGATCTTCGCGCCGACGCCTTCCTCATCATCGGCATCGCCGGCCTCGCCGGAATCGTCGGCGCGCGCCTCTATCACGTCCTCGAGTCTCCGGCGGAATTCTTCGCCGATCCCTGGCCGCAGCTTTTCAGCCGCTACGGATTTGCCTGGTTTGGAGGATTCCTCGGTGGATTCGCCACCCTTCTCATTCTCGCGCGCCGCGAAAAAATCCCCATGCTCGTTTTCCTCGATGCCTGTTCTCCCGCCGCCGCCGTTGGCTACGCCATCGGACGCATCGGCTGCCTTCTCTCCGGCGACGGCGACTACGGCATGCCCACTTCCTGGCATTGGCCGTGGGGCATGGCCTTTCCCAACGGAGTTGTCCCCACGACCCAGACTTGCGTGGAGCACGGCTGGCCCGCCGATTGCCGCGTTTATCCCACGCCCATCTACGAATTCATTGCCTGGATGCTGATTGCCTATCTTCTCTGGCGCTGGGCCGCGCGAGGAACAACCGAAAAAACTTCCGTGCAGACTTATGGGCAAATCTTCTGCGGCTACTTGATTCTTACGGGAATTGCGCGCTTCCTCGTCGAATTCATCCGCCTCAATCCGCGCTCGTTTTTTGGAATGACCAACGCGCAAAGCGCCAGCCTCGGCTCCATACTTCTTGGAATTTTTCTTCTGTGGTATTTGAAAAATCGCCAGCCCGCGCCGGAAACATCCGCGCCACACAGTTCGGCGCGCGAAAGTTCCGCGCAGAAAAGGAAACCCGCTGCTTCGCGCAAATAGGAAGGAAAAAGTTTTTGGGAACGGTCTACGATCTTGATTTGAAGAACGCGGCTAATTCGCAGCGCTTAGAGCAGTTGCCGCAGAACGTACTGCAAAATTCCGCCGTGATGATAGTACGAAACTTCCTCGGGAGTATCCGCTCGCGCGATCGCGCTGAACGTTTTTTCTTTTCCGTCAGCCGACTTCGCTTTTACGGTGAGAGATTTTTTCGGCGAAAGGGAAGCGATGCCTTCGATCTCGAAAACTTCATGGCCTGTCAGACCCAGCGATTCGCGCGTCTCTCCGGGCTTGAATTCGAGCGGGAGAACGCCCACGCCGACAAGATTGCTGCGATGAATGCGTTCAAAACTCTCCGCGATTACCGCGCGCACGCCGAGAAGGCGAGTTCCCTTCGCGGCCCAATCGCGCGAAGATCCTGAGCCGTATTCTTTTCCGGCGAGGATCACCAACGGAATTCCCGCTTCGCGATATTTCACCGCCGCATCGTAAATGCTCATTTTTTCGGGCGAGCCCGAAGCAGCCGATTTTTCTCTGCCGGACTGATAGGTCGTCCAGCCGCCTTCAGTGCCGGGCGCAAGAAGATTCTTCAACCGAATATTCGCGAACGTCCCGCGCATCATCACTTCGTGATTGCCGCGCCGCGCGCCGTAGGAATTGAATTCATGCGGCTTCACGCCGTTCGCAACGAGATATTTTCCGGCCGGAGATTCCAAGGCGATGGAGCCCGCGGGAGAAATGTGATCGGTGGTGATGCTGTCGCCGAGAACGGCGAGGACGCGCGCGCCGCGAAGATCGGCGAGGGGCGGCGGCGTTTTCGGCATGTGCTCGAAATACGGCGGCAATTTGATGTACGTGGATTTGGGATCCCACTGATAGAGATCGCCCTGGGGAACGTTCAGTGATTTCCACTGCGCGTCGCCTTCGAACACGGCGCCATATTCTTTCTTGAACTGTTCGGTGGAAACGGCGCTGCGCACCGTGGATTCTATTTCCTGCGGCGTAGGCCAGATTTCGCGTAGATACACGGGCTTTCCATCCGAGCCGGAGCCGAGCGGTTCGGTGGTGAGATCGAGATCCATGCGGCCTGCAAGCGCGTAAGCGACAACGAGCGGAGGTGAAGCGAGATAATTTGCGCGGACGAGCGGATGGATGCGGCCTTCGAAATTGCGATTGCCGCTGAGAACGGCGACAGCGATGAGATCATTTTCCCTGATAGCCGCGCCGATGGCGTCGGGGAGCGGGCCGCTGTTGCCGATGCAGGTGGTGCAGCCGTAGCCGACAAGATTGAATTTCAATTTATCGAGGAAGACGTCGAGGCCGGCGGCGTGCAAATAATCGGTGACGACTTTGGAGCCCGGCGCGAGGCTGGTTTTTACCCAGGGCTTGACTTGGAGGCCGCGTTCGACAGCTTTTTTGGCGAGAAGGCCGGCGCCGAGCATCAATGACGGATTCGAAGTGTTGGTGCAGCTGGTGATGGCGGCGATGACGACAGCGCCGCTGGAGAGTTCGAACGCGTCGCCATTGTTTCGAACGCTGACGTTCTTTTTGGGCTGATTTTCGACGACTTTTGTGAAAGAAACCTTTGCATGGCGCAAGGGAACGCGATCTTGCGGACGCTTGGGCCCCGCGATGGTGGGCTCGACGGAGCCGAGATCGAGCTCCAGCGTGCCGCTGAAGAGAGGATCGGGAGTGACGTCGGTGCGGAAGAGGGCTTGCTCCTTGCAATAGGCTTCAACAAGAGCGATTTGTTCCTGTGAGCGAGCGGTGAAATGGAGATAGGCCAGAGTTTCCTTGTCCACGGGGAAGAAACCCATGGTGGCGCCATATTCGGGCGCCATGTTAGCGATAGTGGCGCGGTCGGGCACGCTCAAACTGGAAAGGCCGCTGCCGTAGAACTCGACGAACTTGCCGACGACGCCTTTTTTGCGGAGCATCTCCGTGACGGTGAGAACAAGATCAGTAGCGGTGGCGCCTTCGGGCAATTTCCCGTGGAGCTTGAAGCCGACGACATCGGGAATCAGCATGGAGCTGGGCTGGCCGAGCATGGCGGCTTCCGCTTCGATACCGCCGACGCCCCAACCGAAAACGCCGAGAGAATTGACCATGGTGGTGTGCGAATCGGTGCCGACCAGGGAATCGGGATACGCTTCCATGCGGCTGCCGACGGGAACGGCGCAAACGACGCGCGCGAGATATTCGAGATTCACCTGGTGGCAGATGCCGGTATCGGGAGGAACGACCTTGAAATTGTGGAACGCGGTTTGTCCCCAGCGGAGAAAGGCATAGCGCTCGACATTGCGCTGAAATTCGAGCTGGGCGTTCAGGCCGAAGGCGTTAACGTTGCCGAAGCCGTCTACTTGCACGGAATGGTCAATGACCAATTCGGCGGGGAAGAGCGGATTGATGCGCTTGGGATTGCCGCCCATTTTGTCCACAGCTTCGCGCATGGCGGCGAAATCCACGACGGCGGGAACGCCGGTGAAATCCTGGAGAAGAACACGAGCGGGCATAAAGGCAATTTCTTTGTCGGGCGAGCCGGGCTTCCAATTGGCGAGAGCGGTGATGTCCGCGGCGTGAACAAAGCGGCCGTCTTCGCAGCGAAGAAGATTTTCGAGAAGAATGCGGAGCGAAAAGGGAAGCTTGGCGAGATCGGCGTTTGCGGAATTTTCCAGTTTTTCCAGGCGATGGATTTCAAAGGATTGCGCACCGACGCTCAGTTTGTCGCGGGTACCGAACGAGTTGCTTGCGGAGAAGGGCATCTCGCTTCCTTTCGAGGGCTAAGGTAACTTTCTATGATAACCGAAGTGGGTGGCATCCCGCTGGAGGAGTGAGACGAGGGGAGGATCGCCTGCTAAGAAGTATCCGGAGCGACACATGGGAGATTCTCCGTGCTGCCCTGCAGGGTTAGAGCTACTTGTCGGGAAATCCGATCTTCAGTTTGCTGGACACCTAGCGGCCAACCGGCTGCAAACTTGCGGATCGCGAATTCATGCCTATCTGTTCGAGGCAGGGTTAGCTTCGGAACAAGCGGATGATTTGCGCGCCAACACTTGGTTGATTGCCTCTCCACGGGCTTTCCAGCCGGGCTGATCAAATTTAAAGTTGAAGAGGAAGGTCTGCTCCCCATCGAGAACCACGGGAGGTACGTCGCACCCGGGCTGACATCCGACGCCATAGCAAGGAATGACTGTTTCGATTGTGGCCGCTGCCGGATTGGTTTTGGAGACATCGCCAAGTCCATCTTGAAAATTGGGATAGTGTCCGTCTTGTTCCGCCTTATTCTTTAGCCAATCCTCTTTGGTCAGAAAATAATAGGCGCTAATCTTCAAGCGGCCTCTAACCGGTATGTTGCGAGCGGTCTTCTCCTCACTATTGGTGACGCCAATGGAAGGTCTGATATAGCAGATGTCCTTGTGCAGAGTTGCTCCGGGTGCAAGCGGAGTCGCATCCAAACTCACGAGGTCAAACCAACCGTACAAACCAATCCAACCGTTCCGACCATCCGTTTCCGCGACCGTTGTCGCGTAGACGACGGTTGAATACATATAGAGGCCCATATCGGGAATGTACAAAATCGATCCCGACCGGTTTATACGGTCGATGCTCACATTCAAACAGCCGTTTGTCCATCGGAGCGGTTTGGTCAGCCTGACCTCCAGGATGGGCCGAGCCGGAGCCCGTGTGTGTCTCGTTTCCGGGTGAGCTACAAGGCACGAAGCGTGGAAGAGGCAGAACAGAGCCAGGAGCGGAACTCCAGCAGGGGCTGAACTTGGGCGCGGGCGCGGAGGTTGAGGGCGTCCCGTCAGTCTATTCATCGGAGGGCCTGGGATGAAATTTAGTTTTGGGCAGCAACACTGTTAGCCGATCACCTGAGTTCCCATGGGTTGCGTTTGCCGAACCATTAGCGAAATTTGTGACGTTTGATCTTACACGCTAGTGCCAACTGGGACTACAGGTCCTGTTTAGCGCGACTGCCGACAGGTGCGTATAACCAAAAGAGGGCGCGAGCTATCTACTTGAAAGGTAGGATTTGGAGGGGGTTCGATGGCGCAGAGGGTATTGGTGACGGGTGGATCGGGGTTCATTGGGAGCCATTGCATCGTGCAACTGCTGGCGGCGGGCTATGAGGTGCGCACGACGGTGAGGAACCTGAAGCGCGAAGGGGACGTGCGGGCGCTGCTGAAAGAAGGAGGCGCGGAGGCGGGGGAGCGATTGTCGTTTTTCGCGGCGGATTTGGAGAAAGAGGCAGGATGGGCGGAAGCGGTGGCTAGCTGCGATTATGTGTTACATGTGGCGTCGCCGCTGCCACCGAGCGTTCCGAAGAATGAAGATGAGCTGATCGTGCCAGCGCGGGAAGGAACGCTACGGGTGCTGAGGGCTTCGCGGGATGCGGGAGTGAAGCGGGTGGTGCTGACATCGTCGTTCGCGGCGATCGGTTATGGCCAAAAAGAGCACGGAACGCCGTACACGGAAAAGGATTGGACGGATCCGAACGCCGAGGGGCTGGCGGCATATCCGAAATCGAAGACGCTTGCGGAGCGCGCGGCGTGGGAGTTCATGGAAAAAGAGGGCGGGAAGCTGGAGCTTTCCGTGGTCAATCCGGTGGGGGTGTTCGGGCCGGTGCTCGGGCCGGACTATTCGACTTCGATTTTGCTGGTGCAGCGGTTGATGGACGGGGCGCTGCCGGGATGCCCGCAACTTTATTTTGGGGTGGTGGATGTGCGCGACGTGGCTGACCTGCATTTGCGAGCGATGACGAATCCGGTTGCGAAGGGCGAACGATTCCTGGCGGTCGCGGGCGATTTTATGACCATGCAAGAGATTGCCAAAGTGTTGAAGAGCAGGATGGGAGCGGCGGCGAGAAGAGTTCCGACCCGGCAAGTTCCAAACTGGATGGTGTGGCTGGTTGCGCTGCGCGATCCTGCGGCGAAACTGATTCTACCGGAGCTGGGCAAGAGAAAAAATGCGACGAACGAGAAGGCCAAGGGCATGCTGGGATGGGCACCGCGTTCGAACGAAGAGGCGATCGTCGCGACGGCGGAGAGCATGGTAAGGCTGGGACTGCTGAAAGACAGCGTGAAGAAAGCGGCGTGAGGGGTGCGCTCGCTTAATTTAGGTCACTTTCCCTTTCGGTCACCGGAGGATGATGTGGATTTTTTCTTCGGGCGTTTTGGCTTGAATTTTTGGGTTGGGATGGTCGGGCCGGTCTCACAACATGGCACAAAGTGAATTACTTTGCAGTCGGGAATATGACAAGAGCACTTGCATTCGCTGCGAGGTATCACGTTGCCTTCCACCTCCGATGATGCCGCGCTCTGCCCGGCCAAAAAAATCGAAGTGAGAAGGTTGGTGGAAGGGGTGGCTAGCGGTGGATGATCAATTCCGAGACATCCTGGTCGTAGCCTTCATCCTGGAGAGTTTTCTGCGCCAACGAGCGAAGAGTTTGCTCGTCGGCGTCCTTTGGAACTTTGCAAGGGCGTCGAATTGCTTCTTCGCCCGATTGGATCCGGACGATCCAATTGGATTTGGAGGAATCCCAGGAAACTTCCACTCGATCGGCATGCATAAGGGCCTCCACGCCATCATTTGCGCATGATCTTACTGCAAGGGAAGGGCGGAGGGAACCCCTGGCGTCCCACTGGCCGAGCCACTCCAGTGCGGGGCCAAGTGCCCGCCACAATCAAGACCACCTATAATCGTGGAGCATTTCAGCGGCGAGGAGCATTCAGGCCGCGACAAGTAGCTTGATGTGCGAGGTTGTAAACTGGATCGAAAAAGTGAACGGAGGGGAAGAGGACATGAAGAAGAGGAATCTGGTTTTTCGAGTGATTTGCGCTGCGTGCCTATGCGCGATGTGCTGCGCTCTTTCCGTTGTGGCGAGCGCGCAGGCCGCGAAGAAAGAGTTTGTGGCACGGGATGCGGCGATTGATGGCGGGACAATCCATTACAAGATGGGAGGATCGGGGCCGACGGTGATTTTGCTGCATGGATTCGCGGAGACATCGCGGATGTGGGATCCAATTCTTCCGGTGCTCGGCGAGAAATTCACTGTGATTGCGCCGGACCTTCCGGGGATCGGGGATTCGTCCATTCCGAGCGGCGAAATGGGGATGAAGAAAGCAGCGATCGAGATTCACGATCTGGCGCGGTCGCTGGGAATCAGGAAAGCGCGCGTGGTGGGACACGATATCGGACTGATGGTGGCGTACGCGTACGCGGCGCAATTTCCCTCGGAAGTGGAAAAACTTGTGGTGATGGATGCGTTTTTGCCGGGCGTGAAGGGATGGGAGCCGATCTACAATTCACCGAATTACTGGCATTTCCGGTTCAACGGGCCAACGCCGGAAGCGCTGGTGAAGGGGCGCGAGAGGATTTACTTCGCTTATTTCTGGAACGATCTCGCGGCGGACAAGGAGCATTCGATTCCGGAAGCGGACCGGAAGGCCTATCTCGGGGCGTATTCGCGGCCTGGAAGAATGCACGCGGCGTGGGAATATTTCGTTTCGTGGCCGCAGGCGGCAAAAGATTTTGCAGAGATGTCGCGGACGAAGCTGACGATGCCGGTGCTGTCCATGGGCGGCGATAAGTCCTTGGGAGAAGCGCTGGCGGCGCAGATGAAATTGGTAGCGACGGATGTGACAGTGGTGATCATAAAGAACTCCGGCCACTGGATTCTGGAAGAGCAACCGAAGCAGACGACGGACGCGCTGGTCAACTTTCTGTGAGGAAATGCCCGCATCGGCCGCGGGATAAACCTGTGATGTGGCGCCTAGAAGAAGAATATGGGCGCCCAACCCCCATGGGCACAGCGCCGTTTTGAGAAGTGTCCCGGAAAGCCAAGTAAGAAAGTTCCAGAGGCGCGTGGGCTATACTGGGAAACGAATGAAAATTGCGCTGATTTCGACCTATGAGGTGGGAAGGCAGCCGTTTGGATTGGCGTCGCCCGCGGCGTGGCTGAGGAAACGGGGCCATGAGGTAAGGTGTGCGGATGTATCGCGGAAGCCGCTCGATGAAGAGACGGTGAGCGAAGCGGAGATGATCGGATTTTATGTGCCGATGCACACGGCGGCGCGGATGACGCTGCAAATCATCGGGCCGCTACGGCAAATGAATCCGAAGGCGCAATTTTGCGTGTTTGGGCTGTACGCGCGGATGAATGAAGCGGTGTTTCGGAAGGAGGGAGTGGGAAGCGTTTTCGGAGCGGAGTTCGAAGAGGAGCTCGCAGGGCTGGCGGATGAACTCTCTCGATACGCGAGCAATGGACAGAGGAGCGACGAAAAAGGCGAGGGAACGATTCCACGGCTGAAATTCGAGGTTCCGGACCGGAGCGGGCTACCGGCGTTGAAGAAATACGCGCACCTGGTGCTTCCGAATGGAGAGCACCGGACCACGGGATACACAGAAGCGAGCCGGGGCTGCAAACATTTATGCCGGCACTGCCCGGTTGTGCCCGTGTATCGCGGAGTTTTTCGGATCGTGCAGCCGGAGGTGGTGCTGGCGGATATTCGACAACAGGTGAAGACGGGAGCGAAGCACATCACGTTTGGCGATGCGGATTTTTTCAATGGAATTAAGCACGCGATGCGGATTGTGGAGGCGCTGCACGAGGAGTTTCCGGCGTTGACGTACGACGCGACGATCAAGATCGAGCATCTGCGGAAGCACAAAAAGCATCTGGGGAGACTGCGAGAGACCGGATGTTTGCTGGTGACGAGCGCTGTGGAGTCATTGGACGACGCGGTGCTGGAAAAATTGAAGAAGGGGCATACGCGGGCGGATTTTCTGGAAGTGCTGGAGGATTGCGGACGCGAGGGGCTGACCCTGCAGCCGACGTTTGTGCCGTTCACACCGTGGACAACGATTGAGAAATATCTGGAGCTGCTGGAGACCCTGCGGGAATGCGGGCTTGAGGAATCTGTCGCGCCGATCCAGCTCGGGATCCGGCTGCTGATTCCCGCTGGATCGAGGCTGCTGGAGCTGCGGGAGATCCAAAAGATTTGTGGGCCGTTTGATGAGAAGGCACTTGTGCATCCCTGGCGACACGAGGATGAACGGATGGATGCCTTGGCCACGGAGGTGCAAGAGATCGTGGCCGCCGGCGAGAAAAGAAAAGAAACGCGGAGAGAGATTTTTGCGAGGATATGGCGGGCGGCGCGGAAGAGCGC
>Ga0335078_10006838_pt1 | contig 16895 bp, 16 predicted proteins | sample Lox_Sample_32_FD_206711 | JGI IMG/M metagenome (GOLD analysis project Ga0335078, IMG submission 206711) | Soil microbial communities from Loxahatchee National Wildlife Refuge, Florida, United States - Lox_Sample_3.2 | ecosystem: Environmental > Terrestrial > Soil > Wetlands | place: USA... | reverse complement strand
CCCGCGCGGTCCCCACGCGAGCGTGAACAGCGCAAATCTGGCAATAATGTACTGGATGAAACCAGTGTAGAGGAACGGTACTCTACGATACAGGTCCCCGAGGAGGCGAGACCCACTTATGCCCTGCTGCCTGCTGTTGGCGCTCCTGATCCTTTCCCCGCGAATCGTGCTCGTCCTGATGTTCTTCTTCTCCACCTATCTCGACCGCGCGTTTCACCACCAGTGGCTGATGCCTGTTCTGGGCTTCATCTTCCTGCCCCTCACCACCATCGTCTACGCGTGGGAAGTGAACAACGGCATGCCGCTCCGGGGCATCAATCTCATCTTCATCGTCATCGCCGTGGTCATCGACGTTGGCGCCCACGGAGGCGGTGTTTCCCGGCGGTGGCGGAGAGACTGACCTTGGGCCGCATGCGTCAGCTCGTTGAAGAGCTGCATAACCTCGAGGAAAAACTCCGCGCCGGCGGAGGCCCGGCCAAAGTCGAAAAGCAGCATCGCGAGCGCAAGCTCACTGCCCGCGAGCGCATCGCCGCCCTCATCGATCCCGCGTCGATGTTCCTCGAAATCGGCCTGCTCATCGCCCACGACAAATACGATGGGCAGGCTCCCGGCGCCGGTGTCGTCACTGGTCTCGCCCGCATCGAAGGCCGCCCGGCGGTGATCGTTGCCAACGATGCCACGGTGAAAGCCGGTGCCTGGTGGCCCGAGACCATTACCAAAATCCTCCGCGCGCAGGAAATTGCCATGCGCAACCGCCTGCCCATCGTCTATCTGGTCGATTCCGCCGGCGTCAACCTGCCCCTGCAGGACGGCATCTTTCCCGGCCAGTACGGCGCGGCCCGGATTTTCTACTACAACTCGCTCATGCGCCGCATCCTCCATGTCCCTCAGATCGCGGCCGTCATGGGTCCATGCATCGCCGGAGGCGCTTATCTTCCCGCCCTCAGCGATGTCATCGTCATGGTGGAGGGCGCCAGTTTCATGGGCCTGGGCGGGCCCAATCTGGTCAAAGGCGCCGTCGGCCAGAGCGTCGATGCCGAAACGCTCGGCGGCGCTCGCATGCACACCAGCGTCAGTGGCGTCGCCCACTACCGCGCCTCCGATGACCGCGATTGCCTCCACATCATCCGCCGCAAATTCCGTGAAATGCCCGAGCCCTCCGCCTCCCCTTCCGGAACCGCTCCCGCCAAACCTGCCGAAGCGCTCTACCATCTCCTCCCCGACGATCATCGCCTCCCTTACGACATGGAGGCCGCCGTCCATTGCCTCATCGACGCCGGAGATTTCCTCGAATTCCAGCCCGATTACGCCCCCGAGATGCTCTGCGCCAATTGCCGTCTCGCCGGCCGTCCCATCGCCCTCATCGCCAATCGCCGCGGCTTTCTCAAGGCGCAAAGTGGCCCCCGCATCGGTGGCATCGTCTACACCGAGTCCGCCCGCAAGGTCGCGTACTTCGTCGAAAACGCCAACCGCGCGGGCACTCCGCTCCTCTACCTTCAGGACGTCTCCGGCTTCATGGTCGGCGTCGATGCCGAGAGCGACGCCATCATCCGCGCCGGCGCCGAAATGGTCGAGACCATGGCCTGCGCCACCGTCCCCAAAATCGTCCTCACCCTCAACCACGCCAGCGGTGCCGGCTACTACGCCATGGCCGGTCAGGGTTTCGATCCGAATTTCACCTTCGGCTGGCCCACCGCCCGCATTGGCGTCATGGAAGGCGAGTCGGCCGTGCAGGCCATTTACGGCTCCACCGTCCCCGATGATATGAAGCAGCGCGCCGAGAAAACCCGCGCTGATTACGAGCACTGGCTCGACGCCCGCTATGCCGCAGCCCGCGGCCACGTCGATGCCCTCATCGATCCCCTTGAAACCCGCCGTGTGTTAGCCTTCGCTTTGGAAGCTGCAAAACCCGTAACCCTCCCTCACATTCCATGATCCGCATTGCTAACGGACAGGGCTTTTGGGGCGACTGGCTGGAAGCGCCCGTCCGCCTCGTCGAGCAGGGCCCCCTCGACTACCTCATGCTCGATTACCTGGCCGAGGTCACCATGTCCATTCTGCAGAAGCAGAAGGCCGCCGACCCCGCCCTCGGTTACGCCCGCGATTTCCCCCCGCTCATCGGTCGCATCGCTAAACGCATCCGCGAGCGGCGCGTCCGCGTGCTCGCCAATGCCGGTGGAGTCAACGCCATCGCCTGCGCGAAAGAAGTCCGCCGCCTCGCGCCCGATCTCAAGGTCGCTGTCGTGCTTGGTGACGACATCCTGGCCTCCCTCGACGCCCTCCTCGCCGCCGGCCACCAGATGTGCAACATGGACACCGGCGCGCCCCTCTCCACCATCCGCGACCGCATCCAGAGCGCCAACGCCTACCTCGGCGCCTTTCCAATCGCCCAGGCCCTCGCCACCGGAGCTGACGTCATCATCACCGGACGCTGCACCGATTCGGCCCTTGCCCTCGCCCCCATGATCCACGAATTCGGCTGGCGCGAAACCGACCACCATCTCCTGTCTGCCGGCACCGTCGCCGGCCACATCATCGAGTGCGGCGCTCAATGCACCGGCGGGAACTGTCAGGTCGATTGGCCCTCCATCCCCGACCTCGCCAACATCGGCTTCCCCATCGTCGAAATGGAACCCGACGGCTCGTTTGCCGTCACCAAACATCCCGGCGCCGGCGGCCGCATCGACACCGCCGTCGTGAAGGAACAGCTCCTCTACGAAATTGGCGACCCCGTCCGCTACACCATGGCCGATTGCGTCGCCGACTTCACCACCATCCAGCTCTCCGACGACGGCCCCGGCCGTGTCCGTTGCACCGGAGTTCGCGGCCTGCCCGCTCCACCCACCCTGAAGCTTTCCATGAGCTATCACTATGGATGGAAGGCAATCGGGACACTTGTCTTCACCTGGCCACAGGCCCTCGCCAAGGCGCAAACCGCCGACCGCATCGTCCGCACCCACCTCGATCAACTCGGCCTTCACTTCGAGAAGATCCACACTGAGTTCTTCGGCGTGAATGCCTGCCTCGGTCCCAACGCGCCGCCCACCCCCGACCCGGCCGAAGTTGAGCTTCGCATAGGAGTCCGCGGGCCGGACCGCAAGGCGGTTGACCGCTTCACCCGCGAACTGATTCCGCTTGTCCTCAACGGCCCGCCCGGCGCTACCGGCTACGGCGAAGGCCGGCCCAAAGCGCGCGAGATCGTCGCCTACTGGCCCGCCCTGATTCCTCGCGAAGCCATTCATCCTCATGTGGAGGTGGTCGAATGAAGGTCCCGCTCTCTCGCCTCGCCCATACCCGATCCGGCGATAAAGGAGATCTTTCGAATATCGGTGTAATCGCTTGGAAAGAAGACTATTACGCCATCCTCCTCCGCGAAGTCACCGCTGACCGGGTGAAAGCCCACTTTGGTGATCTGGTGCGGGGCCGCGTCGAGCGCTACGAGCTCCCCAACCTTGCGTCCCTCAACTTCCTTCTCTATGAAGCCCTCGATGGCGGTGGCACCATCTCCCTCCGCACCGATGCCCAGGGCAAGACCCACGGCGCATCGCTGCTCGCCCTTGAAATCGATGTCCGCCCCGGCGAGTTGTAGTACGTACCTCCTTTCCAGGTACCCGTTGCCCGCCTCAAACGCATCATGTTTTAATAGAAGGCGTTCTCTGCTCTTCGCATGGCCCCTGTCGAAGTCACCTCAAGTGAAGTGAGTCCAACGGTCGTGCCCCCCGCTCGCCCCGGCTCTCCATTGCGGGCCATCGCGCGCTGGCTGCGCGATCTTTCCCTCTCCGTGGTGATCGCCGTCATGGTGATCCTGTTCCTCTACCAGCCCGTGAAGGTCGAGGGCACCAGCATGATGCCTGCTCTCAGCGATCAGGAGCGGATATTCATCAACAAGTTCGTCTATCGCTCCCTCGGCACCATCCAGCGCGGCGATATGGTGGTCTTCTGGTATCCGCGCGATCCCAGCAAATCCTACATCAAGCGCGTCATCGGACTTCCCGGCGACAGCATTTCCATTGATCGCGGGACGGTCATCGTCAACGGCACCCGGCTGCAGGAAACTTACGTCCCGCCCCAGTATGAGGACGAGCAATCCATGCCGCCCGTCGTGGTTCAGCCCGACGATTATTTCGTCCTCGGCGATCATCGCAGCGCCTCCAGCGACAGCCGCGCATGGGGCACCGTCCCTCGCCGCTATATCTATGGAAAAGCTGTATTTGTCTACTGGCCACTGGATAAGCTCGGCCTGCTGAAGTAAAGCGTTAAAGTCCCTCTCCAACCCGCCCGATTAACCATGAGATGGCCGATTCTCTCCGCCGGCGTCTGGACTTTCTCCTGGCGTCCCAGAATCCGGACGGTGGCTGGGGCTACTTCCCCGGCAAGCGCTCCTGGCTCGAGCCCACCGCTTACGCGATGCTCGCCCTCCACCGGCAGTCCGAGTCCGCCGTCCTGGATCGCGCCTGGAGCCTGATCGAAACCTGGCAGCTTCCCGATGGAAGCTGGCGCCCCGGTGCCGATGTCGCCGGCCCGGGCACCTGGGTCACCGCCCTTGGCGTTCATCTCCACTGCGCCCACGCCCGTTTTGACGGCCACTTCACCCGTGGCGTCGCCTGGCTCCTGGGCACCCAGGGAACCGAATGCAACTGGCTGGCGCGCCTTGTTGGCCGTGTCCAGGCGATGACGCAACCCGGCGGGGCCGACAACGACGTCAGCCATCGCGGATGGCCCTGGCTCCGCGGTACCACGTCCTGGGTCGAACCCACTTCCCAGGCCATCGTCGCCTTGCGCATGGCCGCCGCCCACTATGCCGGAGTCGAGGCCCGCGTCACCGAAGCGGAAGAACAACTCCTCTCCCGTAAATGCCGCGACGGCGGATGGAACTACGGGAGCCGCAAGGCGCTGGGCATCGATCTGCCATCGTATCCGGAAACCACCGGCCTGGCCCTGGTCGGACTTCAGGCGCGAAACGGCGAACTCGGTGAAGCACTGGCCCACGCCCGCGTGCTCCTTGCCGGTACCCATTCCCGCCTTGCCCGCGCGTGGCTGAGCATCGCGTTGAAGGCGCACCGCGAACAACCGCCCGCGGCCGAGGGCGAGCCCGATGGCGACATCCTCCTCGCCGCGCTCGAAGCCATTGCCCATCCCGGCGGCAATCGCGCCGCCTTCTGCCTGAATGGGGGCGCGGGTTGAACCGGAGGAAATTCGCGGGACTCGTGGGCGTCGCCGCCGGAGCGGGGTATCTCAGTATGCGTGCATCGAAACCAGAAGACAAGGGACCCGGCGCCGGCCCGCCCGGCAAATCGCCGGTAGCGGTGCTGAAGGCCGCCTCTTACGACGACGATCTCGTCGCGAAGATCCGCGATGGCGCCGCGCTCTGCGGCCTCCACGTGCACGGCAAGCGCGTTCTCCTCAAGCCGAATCTCGTCGAATTCGATTCCGCCACCGCCATCAACACCGACGTCGCCGTCATCGCCGCCGCCCTGACCGCCTTTCGTTCCCTGGGCGCAGCCAGCGTCCGCATCGGCGAAGGCCCCGGCCATCGCCGCGACACCCTCGGCCTCGCCGAACAAGCCCGCTACCTGCACACCATCCCCGATTTCGAAGGCGTCTTTACGGATCTCAACCGCGACGATGTCCGCCCCCTCGACAACTTCGCTGGCGAACGCTTCTATTTCCCTGAAACCGTCCTCGGCGCCGATCTCATCGTCTCCGTGGCCAAGATGAAGACCCACCACTGGGCCGGCGCGACGCTGTCCATGAAGAATCTCTTCGGACTCGTCCCCGGCGCGGTCTACGGCTGGCCCAAGAACAAGCTCCACTACATCGGCATCCCCCGCGCCATTGCCGAGCTGAACCGCACCTTCCGCAACACCTTCGCCCTGGTGGACGGCATCGTCGGCATGGAAGGCAACGGCCCCATCCAGGGCCGCCCGAAGCACGCCGGCGTTCTGGTGATGGGTCAGGACCTCGCCGCTGTCGATTCCACCTGCTGCCGCATCATGGGCATCGACCCCGCCAGGGTCGAATATCTCCGCCTCGCGTCGAACATCGGGCACGTCCACGAAGCCTCCATCGAGCAGCGCGGCGAATCCCCCGCCGCCCTCCGCACCAACTTCGACCTCATCGCCCAGTTCCGCAATCTCCGCCTGGGTTGATCAATTCCCACAGGCCGCTTCCGCCGGTTCCACCTTCTCCGCCGGCCCGCAATCGCTCGCCGCGATCGCGTGAATCCCGATCCCCATCTTCCGCGTGTCGTCGTTGTACCCCTGCTCGGCTGGCGTTCGAAGCTGATCCGTCACCACCGTTACCTCATGTACCCCGGGGCCCTTGCCAATCGGCACGCGCACAACGAACTCCCGAATCGTCCCCGGCGAGGTCGAAGCAATCGCCGAATCCACGCTGCCGCCCTCATACACCACGCTGAACCGTACCGGATTCTTTCCCGCCACCGCCATCAACCTCAGCCGAAGCGATCGTGCCCCCCGCTCCGGCTCGCGATACGCAATAACCGCCTGCGTGTTCACTGCCCACGCGCCCAATCCGGGTTCGACATCTCCCCAGCCCGACGCCAGCAGCCCCGCGTCCCGCTCTGTCAGCGCCCTTCCCGTGGAAGGTGCAGCCGGAATGCCCGGATCTCCGTCGCTCGCATCCCACTTTGTCACACCCTCCAGCTCGTCTTTCGTGCAAAGTAAGAACCCATCCACGCTGTAGCAATGGCCGCTTGCTCCTGCCCCCCTTCCCACTACCGCCGCCGCCATTTGCGCGCTCAGCACGTACACCGTACCCGCCTCCATGCCCTGCTTCACGAGCTGATTGATGGCTGTGTGGCAGTGATAGGTGAGATCGTCCCGCCGGTATCGCCCCGCATAATAGCTGTTGATCGTCAGTCCGTCTTCGGCCGCCAGCTCTCCGAAAATCCGATACCCGTCCGCGCGTCCAGCCGTATCGCCCCATTCCGCCGTTTCACCCCGGCATTGCCACGGAGGCTCCATCGCCAGGTGCTTGTGTTCCCGCCCAAGCTCTCTCCACACCGGCGAAACCAGGGGACTCGCCGCGGGCTGGGTTTCCAGCCGGGCTCTGACCGCACCTCGCAGCGAAGCTGTATCGAAAAACTGCAACGCTACCGCGCCCACCAGAACCATCGCTCCGTAGCGCGGTTTCAGAAAACGAATCGTCCACACCACTGCCGCCAGCGTGAGCGCATAATAAGGAACCCAGAACAGGCGGCCCGAAGCACGCTGTACCGACAGCCACGGCGTCAATCGCTGGCTGGGGTCCACATCGACAAGGACATGCCGCCCCGCCGTCACCAGCGTGGACAGCGCCAAAGCGGTCAGACACAAGCAGCATGCCGCCAGCGGTCCCCAGTTCGCCACGTCCCGCCACCGAATCTCGCCGCGCTTCCGCAATGCCGCCCATCCGCCCACCGCCAGTAATGCCAGCGTCCCCGCGCCCAGATAGCTGTATCCCTCATATTGACCGGCGAACCGCGGCAGCGTCGGCAAAATCGGTGAATGAGCCTCGTCCGGGCTGATCGGTTCAAGCAGGTTCATCGAGAGATACCGGTATCCCGGCCCCACCAGATCCGCCCTGCTGCCCCCGTGCAGTCCAAACATCGCCGAGAAGCCAATGAAAGCAGCCGCTACGGCCGCCACCAATCCCAGCCCCGCCACCGGTCCGGCGCCATGTTTCAGTGCCGCGGCCACGCACGCGGCCAGCAAAACCGGCAGCACCATCAGGGAGATGTTCGGATTGAGGCCAAGCGCCGCCCCCATCAGCAGCACGCACAGCAGCCCGTACCGCCGAACCGAAAAATCCTCCGAAATGCCTCTCCAGTACAACAGCAGCGCCGCCAGGATCAACCACTGGCTCGCCAGCGTGAAGTGCCCGCCAATCCGGTACGTCAGCGGCGGCGCAATCATGAACAGAATCCCGCCAGCCCACGCCATCGCCTTCCGCCCTGGCGCCAGCGCCCGCACCAGCCGCACGCCGAAGTAAAGCTGCAGCCCGAGTGACAAAATCGCATAGAGCCCCAGATACTGAAACCGGGCTGGCAGCCACGCGGAGAAAGGACGCAGCAGCAAGGCAACCAGTGGCAGCCCGTCCGCCCGTGCAATCGATTCGCCGATCGGGTATCCCAGCGCGTTGGCCCACGTGATCGGCCAGTGAATCCCTGTACTCAGCCGGAACATGGCCCACACCACGTAGTACATCGCCGGATCCCCGTGAATCCAGCCAATGTGCGTGGGCATAACTACATTCAGCCCGATCAGCCTTATCCCGTATGGAATCGCGATCGCGCAGCACAGGGCTGTGTCCGTAATCCACTGCCGTGCGAGAATTCGTCGAATCCGGAGGAACATCCCGGCGCGCGAAGGCGGCGCCATCTAGCCGGTGATCCGCCCGGGTTCGCCCGGCGGTGCCGCGCGGAACAATGCCTCGGTTTGCTGGTTCAGCAACACCCACAAACCGTACACCCCCAGCGCCGTCCCCAGCGGCACATGTAATAGGTCCAGAGCCGACAGCACAATCGTCAATATCCGCGCCCACGCCTTGTACTTCAGCAGCCCGAATCCCGCAATCAGGCTCGGCGCTGAAATCACCAGAATGATCACGAACACCACCACGCCGATGCCGCCCATGATTGCCATGCCCGTCGCCCGGTCCGCGTCCGCCGTGTCCGCCGACGCCCCCACGAATCCCGCAATCCCGCCGAAAATCGCCAGAACGATCAGCGCCCCCACCACGCCAAGCGCCCCGAAAACGATATGCAGAATGCCGAGTATCCTCACGTGATCGCGCATCCCATCCCCCCTACACGTCGTCGCTCAGTATGCTCTGCCCTCCCAGCGCGTAGCGAAATGCGATCGCTGCCAGCGCCGCTATCGAGACGAGCGCCAGCAGCGAGCTGCCGGCATAGAACGCTGAAAAATCCCACGTCAGCGCGTACGATCCAAGAATCGTCTTCGCCAGCATCATCGCCGCAAACGTCACCAGACCGTAGCGCACCATCACGAACGTGAACAGCGAAAACAGAATTACCACTGCCGGGACGTCGATCTCCCGATGATGGCTCGGCAGTGCCTGTATCACCGCGAAAATGAGCACAAACAGCCCGCACGCCAGCCAGAACTTCCGCGCCACCATCCGGCACAGGAAGAACAGCATGAACAGCGCCAGTGTGGTCACAATCGAGTTGGCCATGGCGTTTGACCACGGCGCAAACGCAAACCTTCCGCCCAGCAGCGATATTGAGGAAGTCTGGTCAGGCAACGCGCCGGCCGCCACCGAGAGCGCCGAGCCACCCGCGTCCGTCAACTCCGAGATGACCCCGAAGCAGAACCCCGCAAGCACGTCGGCTCCCAGCCGCGCGTCCGTCAGCCTGCCCGCCAACAGGCGCGTCCACGAAATCATCGAATGCGGCCACTGCCGCCGCACCCACGGCTCCAAAGCCAGATACGCCATCCATACCAGCCCGCCGACATAAAGACACCAGCTCGACGATCTCAGAAACAGAATGAATTCGTCGGTCCCCGGAACGTGTTTCCCATAAAGCGACCCTGCGGCGAAATTGCCGATGGCGAACACCGCGGCCAGCACAATCGCCCCACGCCGGTCGCCCCTTCCCAGCCGCCAGTTTCGCCGTGCCATCAGTGCCGCGCCTGCCATGATCGCGATGAAAATGCAAATGCCCACAATGTTCACCGCTTTTTGCCCCGCCGACTCCTGATCCGGTGAACCGTATGGCCGCGACCACGGATAGACCAGCGCAAACCAAACCGGCTTTCCATGCCATGCCGCTCCCTCGATTCGCAGCGGCACATCGCCACGTCCTGCCAGCGTCCCCATCCACGCCGCTCGTTCGTCGGCCATGTACGGCGGCGTCCATTGCGGGTCCGTCGGTCTCAGCCGCGACAGGTCAAGTCCCGTTGCCCCCAGCAGCGCGCTCCAGTCCGCATGCGGCGCTGCCGGCTGCGCGCCCGCAATCTGTTGCGGAACCGCATAAAACGACACGAGGTGTCCTTGCGTATCCAGTGAAACGCCGGTCATTCCGGGAAGGTCCATCTCGGGATCGGAGTGCCTGACCAGAGGGCCCGCCGAAAGCGTCCTCCACGGGATCAGATAGTCCGGGCTCTCTCGATACCAAAAGGTCGCCGCAAGCGACTGGCCCGCGGGATTCGCCAGCCACGCGCGCGCCTGCCCTTTCTCCTCCGCCCAGTTCAGAAAGTTATCGTTGTACTGAAACCCGTCTGCCGTGTCCGTCGGCTTCTGCGTGTATCCCAGCTTATGGATCGTCTCGCGTGCCATCACCGCCAGCGCGTCGGGCGGCGTGTCCATCGTCAGTTGCGGCACCAGCTGCGATTTCGCCGTGATGAACGGCAGCGTAACCACTCCCGCAATCGCCACCGCCAGCCATGCAACCGCCGCCCGCGGCCGGATCCCTTCCGTCTTGCCCGATGCCGCCACCAGTTCCGGCGATGGCGTCTCGCCTGCCTCCAGCGCCGCCGCCAGCGGGTCCCCTCCGGGCAGCGCTGCCGCTACCGCCAATGCGGTTGACGGCCGGTTCTGCGGCTCCGGATCGAGGCAGCGCATGATCACCCGCTCCACCACCGGATCCAGTTCGTGCACCAGCGTGGAGGGGCTCGCCGGCGGCGATTCTTCCCGTATGCGAATCAGCTCCGCCAGTGTTGACGCCTCGAACGCGCGCCTCCCGGTGAACATTTCGTAGAGCACCAGACCCAGCGAGTAGATATCGCTCCGCGCCGTTACCTCGCGCCCGGCCAGTTGCTCCGGCGCCATGTATGCAGGCGTGCCGTTGCGTACCTCCGCCCCCTGCAGCGTCCCCGCCAGCCCTGCCAAACCGAAATCGGTAATCAGCAACTGGCCCTGACCGTCCACCATCACGTTCGCCGGCTTCAGATCGCGATGCAGCACGCCCCGCGCGTGCGCCGCCGCGAGTCCCGCGCACAGCTTCCGCCCCATCTCCACAGCCTTGTCGTGCGGCAAACGGCCGATGCGCCGGATCAGCGAGGCCAGATTCTCTCCGTCGATGTACTCCATCGAAAGATACGGCTGGCCTTCGATCTGGCCCACGTCGTAAACCCGGCACACGTTCGGATGCGAGACTTGCCGCGCGATGCGCACTTCGTTGTAGAAGCGCGCCAGCGCCATCTGGTCCGCGCCCGCCGCCTCCGGCAGAAACTTCAGCGCCACCGGCTGCGAGAGCGTCAGGTCCGTCGCCCGGTAAACTTCGCCCATCCCGCCCTGGCCCAGCAGGCCGATGACGCGGTACCGCTCCGCAATCAGCGTTCCCGGCAGGAAACGCCCTTCGTCCGCGGTTTGCGATTGCAGCAGCCGGCCCGAAGAGGAAGACGGTGGCCGGCTCGTCGTGCCCGTTCGTGGCGCAGGCGTTGCACTCGCCGGCATCGCCATCGTCTCCGATTCCACTGCCGTGATGACCGGCGCCGCGCAGGACGGGCAGAACCGCGCTCCGGCGGGCACCTGGCTATCGCACTTCGCGCAATGTGGCACGGGATTCAGGTCCAGCGTACCAGAGCGCAGCCGGCAACTGCCGTCCCGGGCCGCCCCATCGCCCTGCTGCTACATTTGTGAAATGCCCCCAGACATTGCCGGGGCGGACGTGATCGTCGCCCGTCCTGCAATCGTTGCCTTTGAAGGGATCGATGGCTCCGGCAAATCCACCCAGGCCGCCTTACTCTATGAATGGCTCAAAGCCGAAGGCGCGCCCGTCCGCCACATCAGCTTTCCACGGGTCTCCGAACGCGGCTATGGCGAAGCCATCGCCATGTTCCTGCGCGGCGAGTTCGGATCTCTCGCTCAGGTTCACCCCTGGCTCGTTGCCTCGCTCTTCGCCGGCGATCGCGCTTCTGCCGTCCCCGCGATTCGGCAATCGCTCGATGAAGGCTGCCTGGTCCTGGCCGACCGCTATTTCTATTCCAACCTCGCGTATCAGGCCGCGAAAATCCCCGGCCAGCAGGCGAAGTGTGCATTCGCCTCCTGGCTCGAGCACGTCGAGTTCGCGTGCAATCGCATCCCCCGGGCCCATCTCAATCTGTTCTTCAATGTGCCCGCGGAGTTCGCGCTCGCTAACGTAAGCCGTCGTGCCGCGGAGCAACGCTCCTATCTGCAGGGCCAAAACGACATCCACGAAGTCGCCGGAGACTTCCAGCAACAGGTCGTCGCCGAGTACCGTCGGTTCGGCGCCCTCGACCCCTCTTTCGTTACCCTCGATTGCGCCGGCGAGCACGGCGAAATGCGTGGCATCGACACCATCCAGCAGCAGCTTCGCCAGGCCCTCGCCACCGCCGGCATCCTGCGCCTCGGGGAAAACGGCGTGTCCTCGGCTGGCCGCTAAGGTAACGAATCGTACAGTACCTCGCCCAGCCTTTACGGCATCCATATCCTTTGTGCGAACGCCCCGCGATAGAGCCGCTCGCCGGCCGGAGGCAGCCCAGGCCCCTGTTGGTCCCGGTGCGGGAACCTGGGTCCTCATCGCCACCATTCTCGGCTCCAGCATGGCCTTCATCGATTCCACGGTGGTCAACGTCGCTCTGCCCGCAATTCAGGCCGAATTTCGTGCCACCGCCGTCGATGTCCAATGGGTGGTCGAATCTTACGGCCTCCTCCTGGGAGCGCTGATTCTCGTCGGAGGCTCGCTCGGAGATCTGTTCGGCCGCCGCCTGATATTCATCGTCGGCATCGCAATTTTCACCATGGCTTCGGTCGCCTGCGGTTGCTCGCTGAACATGGATCAGCTAATCGCCGCAAGGAGCGTTCAGGGCATCGGGGCTGCACTCCTGGTGCCCGGTAGTCTGGCAATCGTCAGCGTGTCCTTTGATGAGACCGGCCGGGGCCATGCCATTGGAATCTGGTCGGGCTTTACCGCGGTCACCACCGCCATCGGGCCGGTTCTCGGCGGTTGGCTGGTCGAGCATGGTTCATGGCGATGGGTGTTCTTCATCAATGTCCCGCTTGCAACCGCCGTGGTCGCCATTTCGCTTTGGCGCGTTCCCGAAAGCCGCCCCGCGAGCGCGGGCCGGGTGGATTGGTGCGGCGCGCTTCTGGCCACTGTCGGGTTGGGCGGCCTTGTTGCCGGGTTCATGGAATCGGTCAATCTCGGCTGGCGAAATCCAGTTGTCATTGGAAGCTTGATCGCCGGCGCGGGCTCTCTTATCGCCCTGGTGTTGGTCGAACAGCGCGTCGCCGCGCCTATGCTCCCGCTGGCGGTGTTTGAGTCGCGCAGGTTTACCGGCGCGAACATCCTTACTCTCTTCCTGTACGCCGCCCTCGGAATCTTCTTCTTCCTGTTGCCATTGAACCTGATCCAGATCCAGGGATATTCGGCCACACTCGCCGGTGCCGCCGTCCTTCCGTTCATCCTCCTCATGTTCGTCCTCTCCCGCTGGTCTGGCGGACTTGTCGCCCGACATGGTCCGGAGCTGCCGTTAATCGCGGGTCCTCTGATTGTCTTCCTGGGATTTGCTCTTTTCGCCGTGCCGTCCACTGGACAGAGCTATTGGACGGCCTTCTTTCCCGCAGTCATGGTTCTCGGTTTTGGAATGGCCGTCACCGTCGCTCCTCTCACCACTGTGGTCATGAATTCGGTGAGCCAGGATCGCGTCGGCTCGGCTTCCGGAATCAACAACGCCGTGGCGCGAGTCGCCGGAGTGCTTGCAATTGCCGTCTTCGGCATCGTCATGCTCGGCGTCTTTGGTTCTCAGATGGATCGCAGCCTGGCTCGTCTCTCTCTGCCGCCCGGCACTCTCGAGGCGCTTCATGCACAGGAAAACAGACTCGCGGGCTTACAGATTCCCCCCGGTCTCGGCCCTGCGACCTTCGCATCCATCAGGGAATCCGTCCGAAACTCATTCGTACTCGGATTTCGAATCGTCATGGTCGTGTGCGCGTGTCTCTCTCTCATGGGCGCCGTTGTAGCCTGGCTCACGATTCGAAAGGGTCCCGGCGAGGATTCTCCATGAACAACCCGGGGCCTCCCAGGGTGTATCAATTCCACGCCGTTCGCCGTCAATAACTGCTGACGCAAAACAGTGCTGGTGCGGGTCGCCAACGGGCCGCCGCCCGCCCTCCAGCCAGATTCTGACGAAAAGGACACAGAATATGCCGGAAGCAACCTGGAAACCTCACCTGAAGCACGGAACGCTCACCAAACAGAGTGACCTGCCAGACAGTGTCTACGCCTTTCCGAAGCAGCGCAAGGAACCCCTGACCGACGCGGCGCACGTGCGTAACGCCATCGCGCGGTTCGATCAGGTCACGGACGTATCCGATGCCGACCGTGACGCGGCCTTCGCCAACATCCAGAAGGCCGCGAAACACTATAAGGTCAACCTCACCGAAACCTCTTGGCATGAGTTGGGCGTTCATCCTCAAAAGGGCAGAAAGAAGGCTGCCGGATAACTCGGCGGTGACTCGGCGTTGACACACAACGCCCGCTCGCCCTCAGCGGAGATCAACCATGAAAGCAATTGTTGTTCACCAATATGGCGGTCCGGAGGTGCTGAAGTTCGAGGACTATCCCGATCCCGTCCCCGGTCCCGGCCAGGTGCTCGTCCGCGTTGCCGCCGCCAGCGTGAATCCCATCGACTACAAGCGCCGTGCCGGGTTGACCAGGGACTTCTATCCGATGCATTTCCCGAGCCTTATCGGAGTCGATCTCGCGGGGACTGTCGCCGGCGCCGGTCCGGCGGTCGAACACTTTTCCCCCGGCGACCGGGTGTTTGCCATGGCCGACAATACCTACGCCGAACTCTGTGTCGTGAATGAGTCCGTCCTGGCGAAGGTCCCCGCCGGACTCGACTTGATCGAGGCGGCGGCCTTGCCGCTGGTGACCGTGACCGGCAGCCAGCTCCTTGCCGCTACCGGAATCAAGTCCGGCCAGACTGTCCTCGTTGCGGGGGCCGCGGGAAGTGTCGGGCGCTCGGCGGTATTCACCGCAAAACAGCGCGGTGCCACCGTGATCGCTGGGGTCCTTAAAAGGCAAGCAGATGAGGCGAAGAGCATCGGTGCGGATAGCGTCGCCGCCACCGACGAAGACGCCGCCATTGCCAACCTTCCCCCTCTCGATGCGGTTGCCGATGCCGTCGGCGGACAAACCGCCGCGAAGCTCATCGCCAGGGTCAAGCCCGGAGGCGCGTTCGCTTCGGTGGTCGGCGGGCCGCCGAATGCAGCCGGTTATCCGTCTGTAAGAATCGTGCCGGTATTCTCAAAATTCGACCGGGAAACACTTCAGTTCATGGCGGAAGCTGTCCGGGATGGCAGGCTGGTAATCCCCATCGCCCGCAAACTCCCGCTCAGCCAGGCCGCCGAGGCTCAGGCAGCGGCGGAAAAAGGAACACCGGGAAAAATCCTGCTGATTGCCTGAGCCGTTTGCGGATTCGAAACATCAAGGAAAGGATCGACGATGCAGAAACACCATCGCGGAATAAATCCTGAGTCGAAGCCGAGCGGCGACGGGTGCGTCGAATGCCTGGCATCCCCCAACGGCTGGTGGCTTCATCTTCGCCGCTGTGCCGAGTGCGGCCACATCGGCTGCTGTGATAGTTCTCCCAACCGGCACGCATCGAAACACGCCGCCGCGAAAGAGCATCCGGTCATAGCCAGCTTCGAGCCGGGTGAGGATTGGTTCTACGATTACCGGAAGCGCGCCATGATCGAGGGTGTGGCGTTGCTTCCACCGCATTCGCATCCGGCGGATCAACCAGCACCCGGGCCGGAAGGCCGAGTTCCAGCCAACTGGCAATCGCTGCTGCGCTAGCTGGCATATCGAAAGGAGGAATCATGAATCCGGTACAAGTCGCGGAAAAAAGCTATGAGATGCCCCCGCGCGAGGGCTTCACCGTCGCGCATTTTCTCACCGTCGCCGACATCGGCCGCTCGGCTCGCTTCTATGAGAAAGTCTTCGATGGTCGTATTCTGAGCACCGGCGACAGCGATGGCGCGCCTGCCTACATTCAGATCGCCAATACCTGGCTCCTTGTCAACGTCGGCGGCGGGCCCACCCCCGACAAGCCGTCCGTAACGCTCAGCGTCCCCAACCCGGACCACATCAACAGCTTTATGAATATCCGCGTCGCCGATATCCAGGCGTGCTACGAGTTGTGGAAGAGCCGCGGCGCTGAGTTCGTCACCGAGCCGATTCCCAAGTACGGTGAGATTCGCTGCTACATCCGCGATCCTGACGGCTACATTATCGAGGTCGGACAGAGCACCGACCTGAAGTACGGTTAGTGCTCCGCTGAACCGATTTCTTTGTGCGCGGCCCCGCGGCCGTCCCCTGTTTAGTCCAATGACTGCTACTTACGACGCGATCGTCATCGGAACCGGTCAGGCTGGTCCTTCCCTCGCGCAGCGCCTGACCGGCGCGGGAATGAAAGTGGCCATCATTGAGCGCAAGCTGTTTGGGGGCACCTGCGTCAACACCGGATGTACACCCACCAAGGCCATGGTCGCCAGCGCCTATGCCGCCCACATGGTTCGCCGCGCCGGCGATTTCGGCGTCGTCCCCAGTGGCCCGGTGAGCGTCGACATGAAGCGGGTGAAATCGAGGAAGGACGCCATCTCCGGGGAGTCCGCAACCGGCGTCGAGCGCTGGCTGAGAGGCATGAACAACTGTACGGTCTATCGGGGCCACGCTCGCTTCGAGTCGCCGTCCCTGGTAAGCGTCGGCCCGGAGAAGCTTTCGGCGAATCGGATATTCATCGACGTGGGCGGCCGCGCCGCGGTGCCTCCCATGCCCGGCATCGAGGAAGTCCCCTGGCTGACCAACAGCTCCATGATGGACATCGACTTTCTTCCGCGTCACCTGATCGTCGTGGGCGGCGGCTATGTCGGCCTGGAATTCGCGCAGATGTACCGCAGGT
>Ga0335078_10006835_pt1 | contig 16898 bp, 11 predicted proteins | sample Lox_Sample_32_FD_206711 | JGI IMG/M metagenome (GOLD analysis project Ga0335078, IMG submission 206711) | Soil microbial communities from Loxahatchee National Wildlife Refuge, Florida, United States - Lox_Sample_3.2 | ecosystem: Environmental > Terrestrial > Soil > Wetlands | place: USA... | reverse complement strand
ACCGAGCAGCAAGGACGCGTTCACACCTCTGCCGTCACGGTCGCGGTGCTGCCCGAAGCGGAAGACGTCGACATCAAAATCGAGGCCAAAGACCTGCGCATCGATACCTTCTGCTCCTCCGGTCCCGGGGGGCAGTCTGTCAATACGACCTACTCTGCCGTGCGCATCACCCACATCCCGACGAATACCGTCGTGAGCTGCCAGGACGAAAAGTCGCAAATCAAGAATCGCGAAAAAGGCATGCGTGTGCTGCGCGCCCGCCTCTACGAAATTGAAATGGAAAAGCAGCAGGAAGCCCTCGCCAAAGAGCGCAAGGCCATGGTCAAATCCGGCGACCGCAGCGAGAAGATCCGCACCTACAACTTCCCGCAAAATCGTCTTACCGACCATCGCATCGGATTCACCATCCACCAGCTCGACGCCGTTATGGACGGTAAACTCCAGCCGCTCATCGAGGCCCTGGTGACGTACTATCAGGCCGAGAAGTTGAAGCAGGAAACCGCAAGCGTGGTTTAGGGGAAAACGTGGGCATTTCCGCCCGCGAAGCAGGAGAACATGCCTGAACTCAACTCGATATTGACGACGGTCCTCGCCGCCCGCTACTTCGCCAACCTTACGCGTGTCCGCGAACTAGCTGCTCCGCTGACGGAGAAGCAGTTCTGGACGAAGCCCTTCCCGTACGGCAACAGCTTCGGCCACCTCGTCCTGCACCTGACCGGTAATCTCAACTACTACATCGGTGCGCAGATCGCCCGCACCGGATACATCCGCGACCGCGACCGCGAATTCACCGAGCCCAATCCGCCATCGAAAGAAGACGCGCTGAAGCAGCTGGATACGACCGTTGCGATGGTGATGGAGACGATCCGCCGCCAGTCGCCAGAAGACTGGTCCAAGGAGTACACCGCCATGGGCACGATCTGCAACAATCGTCTCGACATGGTCATCCAATGCGCCGCCCACATGCAGCACCACATCGGCCAGATGATCTATCTCGCCTACGAGCTCAAGCGGCAATAGGTTTGAAAGGGCGCGGATTCAAGCCGCGCCGAAAAGCTTTTTCCTACAGCGGGCTTTCGCGCGCAGATTACGCGTTGAACCACTGGAGCGCACTGCGTTATCCTTCGAACATGACGTTCGATCCCCACATACGACTCCGCAAACCGGTGGGCAGCACCAGCCGTGCAGCGGGGTCTTATAAGCCCTGGAAAACGCCAGATTAGCGTGCCGGGAGGGGGCAGCACCCTCGCCCACTACCAATTCTTCCTCTGTGTTCCCCCGTGCCCCCTGTGGTGAAATGTCAGCGTGCAGCTCAAAGACTCCCTGACGCAAGCCATCGCAGACCTCACCGCAGCAAACGTCCCCTCGCCGCGGCTGAACGCCGAACTGCTCCTGATGTTCACCTTAAGCTGCGACCGCGCCCACCTCTTCGCGCACCCGGAGCGCGAACTCACCGCCGACGAGCAATCCCGCTACCAAGCCGCGCTGGCCGAACGTTCCAGAGGCGTCCCCGCCCAGTACATCACTGGCCATCAAGAATTCTGGGGCATGGACTTGATCGTGAGCCCAGCAGTCCTAATCCCGCGGCCAGAAACCGAGCACGTCATTGAAACAGTGCTCGAACTGGCGGCCCAAAGCCCGAAGCCCAAAGCCCGTATCGTCGACGTCGGCACCGGCTCGGGCTGCATCGCACTAGCGCTGGCGAAAGAACTACCGCAAGCCGAGATTCACGCCACCGATGTTTCTCGGGCCGCACTCGAAATCGCGCGAGCCAATGCTGCCCGTCATCAGCTCGAAAGCCGCATCCATTTTCATCAAACCGATTTGCTGGGAGGATTGGGTGGCAATTTCGATTTCGTGGTCTCGAATCCGCCCTACGTCGGAGACTCCGAAGCAGACACGGTTCAACTGGAAGTGCGCGAATTCGAGCCGCGCACCGCAGTCTTCGCCGGCACAACCGGCACAGAAGTGATCGAACGCCTGATCCCGCAAACGCACGCCGCGCTCCGTCCTGGAGGATGGCTTGTAATGGAAATCAGCGGCACGATCGCTGAAAAGGTCGAGAAACTACTGGATGGTTGGGGGGTCTTGAAGATCAAACTAGATCTGCAATCGATCCCGCGCGTGGCGCTGGCCCGGAAGTCAAAAGCCTAAGCTGCAAGAACCTAGTCCCTGGCCCCTGACCCCTAGTCCCTGCGTTACTCTACCGCCTTACCGCCGCCGGCTGAATCTCCTCGACATCAATCACTTCCGTCGGATACTTCCCCGTATAGCAAGCCGAGCAATACGAAACCTGCGCGCCCTCGCCACAAGCCCTCTTCAGCCCCTCCAGCGAAAGATAAGCCAGCGAATCCGCGCCAATATAGTCGCGAATCTCATCCACCGACTTGTTCGCGGCGATAAGCTGTTTCTTCGAAGGCGTGTCCACGCCGTAATAACATGGCGAAATCGTCGGCGGACACGAGATCCGCATGTGCACCTCGGTCGCGCCGGCGTTCCGGATCATGCGAACAATCTTCCGGCTGGTCGTCCCGCGCACAATCGAGTCATCGATCAGCACCACGCGCTTTCCCTGCAGCAACGACCGCACCGGATTCAGCTTCAGTTTCACGCCAAAGTCGCGCACGCTCTGGCTCGGCTCGATGAACGTCCGCCCGACATAGTGATTTCGGATCAAAGCAAAGCGAAACGGAATCCCGCTCTCGGCCGCATACCCCACAGCCGCCGTTACGCCCGAATCCGGCACAGGAACCACCAGGTCCGCCTCCACGCCAGTTTCGCGTGCCAGCTGGCGCCCAAGTTCCTCGCGGCTGGTCTGTACCGACCGTCCAAAGACCAGGCTGTCCGGCCGCGAAAAATACACATGCTCAAAAATGCAGCTCGACTGTGGCTGCGCCGTCGAATAAAACCGTGAACTGATTCCCTCCGGCCCTACGACAATCAACTCTCCCGGCTTCACATCGCGCACATACTCCGCCCCGATCAGGTCAAACGCGCAAGTTTCGGATGCAAACACGATCGTGTCGCGGCGCTGGCCCTCCTGCGCGGCAATCCGGCCCATGGCCAGCGGCCGGAAGCCGCGCGGATCGCGCACCGCAAAAATCCTGTCGTTACTCATCATCACCAGCGAAAACGCACCTTCGACGCGCCGCAGGGCGTCCGCCATCGCCTCGGGCAGAGTCTGCTCCTTCGACAGCGCGATCAGGTGAACGATGACTTCGGTATCGCTGTTCGTCTGAAAAATGGATCCCTGGCTCTCGAGCCGTGACCGCAGATGCATCGCGTTGACCAGGTTTCCGTTGTGCGCGACGCCGATCGCACCCTTATTGGACTGCACCAGAATAGGCTGCGCATTCAGCAGCGCCGAGTCGCCGGCCGTCGAATAGCGTGTGTGGCCGATCGCAATCGATCCCCGCATCTTCGCCAGTACATCCTCGGTAAAAATATCCGCCACCGACCCCATGGCCTTGTGAGCGCGCGAGGTCAGCCCATCCGAGGTAACGATGCCCGCCGACTCCTGCCCGCGATGCTGCAGCGCATGCAGTCCTAGGTACGCCAGCTTCTCCGCTTCCGGATGCGCAAAGATCGCCACCACGCCGCACTCATCATGAAATTTGTCAGAAATCCGCATCGCTCCCCTAGCCCTTAAACGGGTGTGGCTTCCCCTGTGAAACCCTGTGCCCTCTGTGGTGTTGTCTTAAGCCTCTTGTCGTGAATACTCAATCCGCAGCCACCAACTCGGGATCAGTCTTCAAAGCCGATTCGAGCGCCGACTCGTAAGCCTCGTTCAGTTCGGAAATCGCCGCAGAAACCGCCACAGCTCCGTCAACCGAAATCTCCAGCCGGTCCGGAATCGCATCTCCAATCACTTCCGCTGCGATCCCATACTTGCCTGCCACTTCTTTGATTCGCGTCACATTCTCCGGGTCGCAAGACAGCAGGATCCGGCTAGCTTCTTCCCCAAACAGCGCATACTCCACGAACAGCCCGCCAGACGCCAGATTCACCCGCGCGCCCACGCCCTTCGCGAATGCTTTCTCGGCCAGCGCCACGGCAATCCCACCCTCGGAGCAGTCATGCACCGACTCCGCCAAATCTTGCTGCACAATTTCGACGATCGCCTTCTGCAGCGCCGCCTCTTTTTCCAGATCGAGTCCAGGAGGATATCCCCACACCGTCCCCAGGACTTCCTTCGCATACTCCGACGACCCAAACTCGGTCTGGGCATCCGTGATATCGCCAACTTCTCCCGCGCGCAATAGCACAATGGTGCGTCCTGGCGCTGCAAACGACATCTTCGCCGTCTTATGCACGTCCTCGAGAATCCCCACCACTCCCAGCACTGGCGTCGGATAAATTCCTTCGCCCAGCGTCTCGTTGTAGAAGCTGACATTCCCGCCGGTGATCGGAATCTCCAGCTCCTCGCAAGCCTTCGTGATTCCGTCAATCGTCTGCGAAAACTGCCACATAATATGCGGCTTTTCCGGATTCCCGAAGTTCAGGCAATTCGTCGCGCCCACTGGAGTGGCTCCCGAGCACGCCACCTTGCGGGCCGCCTCGGCGACCGCGTGCTCCGCGCCCAGCTTCGGATCGAGATAACACCACCGCCCATTGCCATCGAGCGCCATTGCCAGCCCGCGCTGTGAACCTTTGATGCGAATCACGCCAGCGTCACCCGCGCCCGGCGCTTCGACCGTATTGGTTTGCACCATGTGGTCATACTGTTGCCACACCCACCGCTTCCCGCAAATATTCGGACTCGAAAGCAGCAGGTTGAGCGCGGAGTTAAAGTCGTGTCCGCCATCGAACTTGATGTTATCCGGCATCTCCCTCGCCACCGGCGGCTCCCACCGCGCCAAAGGCCGCTTGTAGAGCGGGGCCTCATCGGTCAGCGCCGCATTCGGAATCTCCGCCACCGTTTTCCCGTGCTCCAGCACGCGCAGCTTATTACTCGTCGTGACTTTCCCGATCTCGACCGCGTCCAGCCCCCACTTCTCAAACACGCGGTAGACTTCCTGCTCGCGCCCCTTCTGCGCGACCAGCAGCATGCGTTCCTGCGACTCGCTCAGCATGATCTCGTACGGAGTCATCCCCGTCTCGCGCTGGGGCACGCGATCCAGCTCAATCTCAATGCCCACTCCGCCGCGTCCGCCCATTTCGCAAGTCGAGCAGGTAAGCCCGGCCGCTCCCATGTCCTGAATTCCAACGATCGCGCCAGTCTGCATCGCTTCCAGACAGGCTTCCAGCAGAAGCTTCTCCAGAAACGGATCGCCCACCTGCACATTCGGACGCTTCGCCTCCGAAGCCTCGCTGAATTCCTCGCTCGCCATCGTCGCGCCATGAATGCCGTCTCGCCCGGTTTTCGCGCCGACATAAATCACCGGATTGCCCTCGCCCGCCGCGCGCGCATAGAAAATCTCGTTCTTCTTCACCAGGCCGAGAGCAAACGCATTGACCAGCGGATTGCCCGAGTAGCACGCCTCAAATTTCGTCTCGCCGCCAAGGTTCGGCACACCAAAGCAATTTCCGTAAGAAGCAACCCCGCTGACCACACCCTCCATGATCGAATGATTCTTATGGATCTCGGCTTGCGAGACTTCCTGTGATTGTGGATGCCCCATGTCTCGCTGGTTTTGCGAGACGTGGGGACGGCTCGTAATCGGCCCGAACCGCAACGAATCCATCACCGCAACCGGCCGCGCGCCCATCGTGAAGATGTCGCGCAAGATTCCGCCCACGCCCGTCGTCGCTCCCTGAAACGGCTCAATAAACGACGGATGATTGTGCGACTCGATCTTGAACGCGCACGCCCACCCATCGCCAATATCAATGATCCCAGCGTTCTCTCCGGGCCCCTGCAACACGCGCTTGCTGCGCGTCGGCAAGCGTTTCAAATGCACGCGCGAAGACTTGTACGAGCAATGCTCGCTCCACATCACGCTGAAGATGCCGAGTTCGGTGATCGTGGGCTCGCGTCCGCCGAGAAGCTGCTTGATTTTTTCGTATTCGTCAGGCGTGAGACCGTGCTGCCGGAGCGTTTCCGGAGAAAAGGCAGAAGTCAAAGAAGTAACCATGGAGGAACTTCTATTGTCGCATCGAAGCCCGCCTCCGAGGGGAATAAATTGCTCGCCCCACGTCTTAAGCTCGCCCATTCCATTGGAGATTTCCTCTGCTCGGCTTTTAGAATGAGTCCTTAGAATCCCGAAGGGAGGTTGGCTATGCCTGAACTCCGCCAAAACTTCATGACAAAAGAGTGGGTCGTGATTGCCACCGAGCGCGCCAAGCGCCCCGATCAGATGGCGGTCCATCGCGAGGCCAAGCCTCCGGTTTCATTTTCCGAGAAATGCCCGTTCTGCCCAGGGCACGAGAGCCAGACTCCGCCCGAGATTCTGCGCTTGCGCGACGGCGATGGATGGAAAGCGCGCGTCGTACCCAACAAGTTTTCAGCCCTCTCGCCCGATTGCCAGCCCGAGCGCACCATTCACCGCTCACTGCGGTCCATGCAAGGCTTCGGAGTCCATGACGTCATTGTCGAGACACCCGATCACTCCCTGGCAATGGCTAACATGACCGACGCTCACGTCGCTGACATCCTCCGCATTTACAAAACCCGCTACGACCAGCTCGGGCTCGATCCCCGCATCGCACACGTCACGATTTTCAAGAATCATGGAACGGATGCCGGGACCAGTCTCGAACATCCGCACTCTCAGTTGATCGCCACTCCCGTAATCTCCCATCAGGTTCGGGAGCGCTTTCAGGAAGCCATGCGCCACCACGACGATTTCGGTTGCTGCATCTTCTGCCAGATGATCGAAGAAGAGCTGCAGGAGCAGAAACGCGTGGTGCTGACCAGCGAGCACTTTGTGGCCGTCGAATTGTTCGCATCACCCTCACCATTCTTCACGCACATCTATCCGCGGAGGCATATGGCGAGCTTCGGTGACATCAGCGCGAAAGAGATCGTCGATCTCGGCCGCGTGCTGCGCACCATGCTGGCCAAGCTATATCACGGCCTGCAGAATCCAGACTTCAACTTCACCATCCGCACGGCTCCAGCGGAGCTGGTCGGAGTGCGCTACTTTCACTGGTACATGAGCGTCATTCCTCGCCTGACCCGCACCGCCGGATTCGAACTCGGCTCCGGCATGTTCATCAACACAGTCATCCCCGAAGACGCAGCCGACTTCCTGAGGAACGTGCCCGTCGAGACCGCAGTAGGAGTGAGTTAGTGTGGGCACCCGTGGACATATTTTGTCATCCTGAGCGCGGGTTTTTGCGCGAAGGACCCATGCATTTTGTTGGAAGCATTTACGCCGTCGACAGACTGCGTCGGCCCTTGCTGATCTCAGGATGACCTACGAACCGTCTTCCGGCATCTCACAGCACAAACACCAGCACCGTCGCCCCCGCAAACGGAACTGGTGATCCCACCTGAGTCAGCCCTCCTGTGCCGTTGTCGATCGAGTACACCAGCATTCCCTGCGGACCGGAAACGTAGAGATAAGCTCCGGTGACGTTGGTGGTAAGCGCGCCCGCGGGAATTGAGAACGGCGATCCTGCCGCTGGAGTCAGAATCCCCGTTGTCGTATCGAACGTGAATCCCGTGATCGTCCCGTCGGTCGTATTGCCGATGTACAAAGAGTTGTTCGTAATCGCCATGCACAGCGGAGCATTCCCCGTGACGAAGGGCGATCCGGGCACCGGCGTCAGCGCTCCGGATGATCCGATCGAGAACCCCGCGACCTGATTGGTAGCCGTCAGCGCGACATAGACGAAGTGTCCAGCGGGATCGACCACGATCTGCGAAGGATTTGTATTCGTATTGGAGTTCGGCACTGCCTGAAACGGCGATCCGCTCACGTTCGCGAGAGCGCCCGTCGAATCGGTAGTGAAGGCCCACACGTTGCCGGGCGGCGTGTCGTCAGTAGAGAAAACGTAGCGGTCCAGCGGATCCATGGCCACGTAAACGCCCATGCCTGCGGGAAACGGCGAACCCGAAAGCGGCGTAAGCGCGCCCGTCGTCGGCGTTATCTGCAAGGCGTCGATCTTTCCCGCATCGGCGACGTACACCACTTGCGTCGTGTTATTTGTCGCCAGTCCTCCAGCCGTGCTGAACGGACCAAGTCCAAATGGAGATCCGTTCACCGGGTCCAGCGCTCCATTCGCAAAGTTGAAGGACCACGCGTCAACGTAGCCGGTCGACATGCTCACTGGACTCGAGGCATAAAGATATTCGTTGCTCAACGTGGTCATGCCGAGACTGCTCGCCGGGCCGGAGAACGTAGTCGGCGCACTCAGCGTGCCGTTTGCGGGGTTGACCGGGAAAACGGCGACCTGACCGCTCAGGCCGTCGGCCACCACGTACTGCGGAATCGCGCAAGCGTCGCCAGATCCGCAACAGCCGCTTGCCCCGCACACGATAGGATTGTTCGACCCGCATCCGCCAAGCAAGCAGAATGCAAGCGAAACGAACAGCATCAGGACGATCGAGGTAGGACGAAGAGCCTGGGCGTACATAAGCCCTCCTTGAGCACACGATTGAAACAAAAGATACCTCTAAACCGTTGGATGCGCAGTGACAGCACACACTACGACACTTTCCCAGGTGTCACAGAAGAAGTGTCCCAGAAGACAAGCGCCCGGAAGCAGCCTTCTAAGGTCTGCCGGACAATGCATGGTTGCCCCATCCTCAAACTCGCGCAGTTTGCGAGTTTAGGGCGGGGACTTTGACTTTCAAGGTCTGAAGGAGAACGATTCTAACTCTAGGCTTACGCCCCCACCGCCTCCCGCTTCGTCGCCAGCAACTGCCGCAACACATACTGCAAGATCCCGCCATTGGCGTAGTACAGCGCCTCCTGTGGGGTATCAATCCGCACTAGCGCTTCGAACTCCACGGGGTCTTGGCCCTTCGCCGCAGCCTTCACCTTCACCGTGCGTCCGGCGGAGAACTTGTCCACCACATCGCGAATCCCGGTAATCTCGAACACTTCCTCGCCGCTCAGCTTGAGCGACTCCGCATTTTGTCCCGCAGGGAACTGCAGCGGCAAAATCCCCATGCCGACCAGGTTCGACCGGTGAATGCGTTCATAACTCTCCGCGATCACCGCGCGCACGCCCAGCAGCGCCGGGCCCTTCGCCGCCCAGTCGCGCGACGATCCTGAGCCGTACTCTTTGCCGGCGAGGATCACCAGCGGTGTTCCGGCTTCGCGATATTTTTCGCTGGCATCGAAAATCGACATCTCCGCATTCGACGGCAGATGCCGCGTGAATCCGCCCTCGGTCTGGACCAGCTTATTGCGCAGCCGAACGTTGGCGAAGGTGCCGCGTACCATCACTTCGTGATTGCCGCGCCGCGAGCCGTAGGAGTTGAAGTCGGCGGGCTTCACGCCATGCTCCTGCAGATACTTGCCTGCCGGACCGTCTTTCTTGATCGATCCCGCCGGAGAAATGTGATCGGTCGTGACGCTGTCGCCAAGCACGGCCAGCACGCGCGCCTTCTTGATATCGCGCACCGCTGCCGGCTTGATCTCCATGTCGTCAAAGTAGGGAGCGCGCCGAATGTAGGTCGAGTCCTTCTCCCACTTGTAGGTCTCGCCCTTCGGCACGACGATGCCCCGCCAGCGCTCGTCTCCCTCAAACACTTCGCTGTACGACTTCGCAAACATGTCGGACGTAATCGAATGCTGGATCGCCTCTTCCACTTCGCGCGACGATGGCCAGAGGTCGGCCAGATAGACAGGCTGCCCGTCGCGGCCCTTGCCCAGCGCCTCTTTCCGCAGATCGATGTCGATCCGGCCGGCGAGCGCGAAGGCCACCACCAGCGGCGGAGACATCAGGTAGTTGGCGCGCACTTCGGAGTTGATGCGTCCCTCAAAATTGCGATTGCCCGAGAGTACCGATGCAACGACAAGTTCTTTCTCGTCGATCGCTCTCGAAACTTCCTCCGGCAGCGGCCCGGAATTTCCGATGCACGTCGTGCATCCGTAGCCGACCAGATGAAACTTCAGCTTTTCGAGATACGGCATCAATCCGGCCTTCTCGAGATAGTCGCGCACGACCTTCGAGCCCGGAGCCAAAGACGTCTTGACCCACGGCGGAACGGTGAGTCCCTTCTCCACGGCTTTCTTCGCCAGCAGTCCCGCACCCACGAGCACCGAAGGATTCGACGTGTTTGTGCAAGACGTGATCGCGGCGATCACCACGCTACCGTGCTTCAACGAATCCTTCACCGAAGCGGAAACGTGCTCATGCACATTCGGATCTTCCACCCCGATCGCGGCTGGACTTCCACCCTCCTGCTCCCAACGTTCCTTTGCCTGGGGTACCACAACTGGGGGTGCCCCAGGTCTTGCCGCATTTGCGAGACCTGGGACCGCCGGAGCCGCAGTCTTCGCCGCTGCCTTCGGCTTGATCAGCGAAGGCAGCGCTTTGCTGAACGATTCCCCGGCCTGCGACAGCACAACCCGATCCTGCGGACGCTTCGGTCCTGCCAGCGATGGCTCGACCGACGCGAGATCGAGCGACAGCAGTTCGGAGTACTCCGCCTCCGGCGTCTTCTCGTCATGAAACAGACCTTGCTCGCGCGAGTAGGCTTCGACCAGAGCGATCTGCTCGTCGCTGCGCCCGGTGAGCTTCAAATACTTCAGCGTCTCCTTGTCGATCGGGAACATTCCGCACGTGGCGCCATATTCCGGCGCCATATTCCCGATGGTCGCGCGATCTGCCAAAGGCAGATCGCGCAGTCCGGGCCCGAAGTATTCAACAAACTTCCCGACGACGCCATGCTTCCGCAACATCTCGGTAATCGTAAGAACAAGATCAGTAGCCGTAGCGCCCTCACGCAACCTCCCAGTCAGCTTCACTCCCACCACAAGCGGAATGAGCATGGAAACAGGCTGCCCCAACATCGCCGCCTCAGCTTCGATTCCTCCCACACCCCACCCCAAAACCCCCAACCCATTAATCATCACCGTGTGGCTGTCGGTGCCTACTAGGGTGTCGGGGTAGGCAACGCGTTTTCCTGGGGACTCGTGGACAAAGACCACTCTGCCGAGGTATTCGAGATTGACCTGGTGGACGATGCCGGTGTCTGGCGGGACAATTGCCAGATTCCTGAAACCAGTTTGGCCCCAGCGCAGGAACGAGTAACGCTCTTTGTTGCGCTGGAACTCAAGCAGCGCGTTCATTTCGAGCGCGTTCGCGGTGCCGAATTCGTCGACCTGCACGCTGTGGTCGATGACGAGTTCCACCGGCTGCAGCGGGTTGATCAGGGTGGCGTCGCCGCCGAGTTGCTTCATCGCGTCGCGCATGGCCGCGAGGTCGACGACGCAGGGGACGCCGGTGAAGTCCTGCAGCAGAACGCGGCTGGGAGTGAAGGCGATTTCTTTTTCTGGCTTGGAATTCTTGTTCCACGCGGCGAGGGCGCGGATTTCTTCTTTCGTCACGTTCCGGCCGTCTTCGGTGCGGAGGAGATTCTCGAGCAGGATGCGCAGGGAGAACGGCAGGTGCTGGGTGGAGATTCCTGCCTTGTCGAGCGCGTCGAGGCGGTAAATTTCGTATTCCTTGTTGCCGACTTTGAGTGACGATTTGCTATTGAAGCTGTTCAGAGACATGATGGCCTTCCTTCAGGAAACTTCGGCGCTAACGAGAGGTTCACGGCGCGGACTGCGAATTCATAGTGTAATTCGTTCAGGCGGAAATTGTCGCAGAGCGTTGGCGTTGTTGGAGGAGGAAGTCAGAATCCACTTCTGGCAAGAAGCTTGAAAATGGGATGCCCCACGTCTCGCCGTTTTTGCGAGACGTGGGAATTTCGACAGAGTCAATTGCCCCTGGGTCCGGGTGCCCCACATCTGGCTGTGTTGGCCCCCGCGACGCCTTGTGAAGTACACACAGGATGTCCGGAAGCGGACGATGGAGTTCGGGAGGGGACACTGGAGGCTTGGCATCTTCCGGGGGCAAGGCCGTAGGTTATTGATTTTCGACGAGATGAGTCGATGGGCAAACGGTTGACGAGTTGCATAGAGTCACCGAAGAGTGGGAATTCCCACCCTAAAATCGCAAAAGGCGCCATTTTAAGGGGTGGGGCAACCGGGGACAGCCGCTTTGCGGCGCGTCGGAATGACAAACGTTTCGGATCGCTGGGAGGTTGTATGACTGGAATCGTCCTGGATGTGCGATTTGCGCTGCGGCAGTTGCGGCGGTCGCCTTCGTTTGCGATTACCGCGGTGGTGACGCTGGCACTCGGAATCGGCGCCAACGTGGTCGCATTCGGAGTGCTGAATGCCGTGTTGCTGAAGCCGCTCGATGTGCCTCGTCCGGACCGGCTCTACAACGTCGAGCAGCAACAGGAGGGGAACGACAACCAGTCGTACCCGGACTACGTCGACTTTCGCAGCCGCAACCATACCTTCAGCGACATGGCGGCTTATCGACTCGAAGACGCGGGCCTGAGTACCGGAAGTGCGACCTACAAATGCTGGTACTACAAAGTCTCGGGCAACTACTTCGACCTGCTGGGCGCGAATCCACAGCGGGGGCGTTTCTTCCATGAGAGCGATGAGCATGGGCCGAACTCGGCGCCGTACATCGTGTTGAGCGAGCAGTTTTGGGAACGAAACTTCGCTTCAGACCCCAACATTGCGGGGACGAAAGTTGAGATCAACAAGCATCCGTTTACTGTGGTTGGGGTTGCGCCGCGAGAATTTCATGGAAACGATCTGTTTATCTGGCCGGACTTCTGGATGCCGATCATCGAGGGACAGGACTACGAGAGCACAGAGTTCCTGACGTGGCGAGGGAATCACAATCTCTGGATCCTGGGACGAGTGAAGCCGGAAGTGACGGTGCAGCAAGCGACGGAAGATTTGACGGGCGTTGCGTACGGGTTGGCGAAACAGTATCCGAACACAGACGACGGGTTGGGGGCGCGGCTTGCGAAGCCCGGTCTGATGGGCGACGTACTGGGCGGACCAGCGCGGCCATTTATTGCAGGTGTCATGGCGCTCGCGCTTCTGGTGCTGCTGGCGGCATGCGCGAATCTGGCGAGCCTATTTGCAGCGCGGTCCGCGGATCGCAGCCGCGAATTGGCGATCCGAATGGCGGTCGGGTCGAGCCGATGGCATATTGTGCGGCAACTCGTGACCGAAGCTGTGGTAGTAGCTTGTGTGGGGGGTGCGTTGGGGACGGTTCTTTCGAGCGCATTGCTGAAGGCGCTGACGCGGTGGCAGCCGATTGCGGGATTTCCCATTCATGTGACGGTCAACGCGGATGCTCGAGTTTACTTTGTGGCGCTGGTATTGTCGGTGGGCAGCGGAATGTTGTTTGGGCTGGTGCCGCTGCGGCAAGTCTGGGCCACGAGTTCCGCTCAGCTGATCAAGATCGGCGCAACCGGGAGCGAGGTCTTCCGGCGGTTCACGCTGCGCGAAGCACTGCTGGGAATCCAGATCGCGCTGTGCACGCTGCTGGTGACAGCATCGTTTGTGGCGCTGCGAGGAATGCAGCGGTCGCTGCACGCCCCGCTCGGGTTCGAGCCGTACGGAGCGACTCTCGCCGTCACCGACCTGCACATGGGTGGATACAAGGACGCTGCTGCGGTACGAGTGCAAAAACGCATGCTGGATGAGTTGGGAAGGCTCCCCGACGTCGCGGCAGTGGGAAGCATCAATGAGACACCGCTCGGAACTGGCGGGAGCAGCACGTCAGTGTATCGGCCAGGCACCAGTGATTTCCGTCCGACGAATAGGGCGTTCGGATCGAAGTATTACTCCATGTCGCCCGGATATTTCGCGGCGGCTGGCACGCACCTGCTGATGGGACGCGATTTCACCTGGCAGGACGACAGCACGGCGACGAGGGTGGCGATCGTGAATGAGCGATTTGCCCGATCATTGTTCGGACGGGCGGACGCGATCGGAGAGCGGTTTCAGACCGGGCCGAATGATTCCTATCAGGTCGTCGGCGTCGTGGAAAACGGCAAGTATGATTCGTTGACCGAGTCGCCGTGGGCGGCGATGTTCTTTCCGCTGGGGCAGAATCCGGATACCGATACAACGATCGTCGTGCGATCGAAAGTCGCGGACGCAGACATGGCGCCGGAAATGGCGCGGGTGCTGGGACAGATCGATCCGAATGTACCGTTCTCTCTTGAAAAGTGGTCGGACGGGCTGTCGCTGGTTTTGTTTCCGGCGCGGGTGGCTACGGCGTGCCTCGGAGTGATGGGGCTGCTGGCGGCGGTGCTGGCGGTGACGGGTGTTTTTGGGCTGGCGATGTATTCGGTGTCGAAGCGAATCCGGGAGTTCGGGATTCGCGTGGCGCTGGGAGCGCTGCCGCGGCACGTGATGCGATCGGCGCTGGGGCGCACGCTCATCTTGTTGGTGGCCGGGTCGGCGGCGGGTTTGTTGCTGGGTGCATTGGCGAGCCAGTTGTTGGCGCAGATTGTCTATTCGGCCACGCCGCGGGATCCAGCGGTGTTTGCGGGAGTGGTCGGGACGATGATTTTGTTGGGGTTGCTGGCCACGTGGATTCCCGCGCGGCGGGCGTTGGGGATTGATCCGGCGAGGCTGTTACGGGAGGAGTGAGGGCGGGCGATTTCACTCAAGACACTCGCAGGGCGGGTCTGCGTGTAATGGGGATGTTTCGCCTATCCAGTAGAGCCGTTCAGCAAGTCCTTGATGGACGCTCCACAATGCGGGCATTTGGCGGGCGGATAGGTCCATGTCAGCGTGCCCTTCCAGCTTTTGCCGCATCGTGGGCATCCTGATCTGTCGATCAGTGTACCGGCGACTGACCATCGCCATAGCAGCAGTGCGGACGGAACGCACGCTATAAGCGCAGAGATCCAGTATCTAGTGGACACGAGGAAAGTCAGAAAGAACAAGCCAACAAGCACCACCACGATTAGACTTGGGAACCAGTGATAAATCGTGATTGACTTTCTCAACTGGCGCACATCACACGTCTGTTCCATAGCCGTGAACTGCTTACAGGATAAACGCGTCGGAAGTTAACTGTCGAGACCGAGGCGATAGCGCTCAAAACCCCTGCGGGGGCATTTTGAGTGAAATGGGGATGTTACGCCAATCATCGGGCATCAAGGCGCTGGTACTTCTCTGTTCGCGGATTATTCGGAAACGCGGCAGTCATCACATCAGCCGACATGTCGGGAGATTTAATCTCCGTTTTGATTGTCAGTGTCTTGGTGTCGGCAGACAGCCGCCATTCTTCGATAGTGTCGAAGCGGAGAGATGGTGCATTCGTGCTCGGGCGTGAAGCTACCAACGATTCCATTACAAGGATGTCGTTCTTAAGTTGTGCCCTGCATTTCCCGTGCACGCCCGTTTCCGTCGTGTACTCACCTTCACTGCCATCGAGCGGAAACCTGTTCACAATGGACTTGTCTCCGTGAATTCGTGTGACCTCGACAGCCGACTCGGTCTGGACGACGCGTAAAGACGCCGTGATCGCGGTGTCACTTTTCTTCTGCTGAGCAGCATAGTCGCCGGAGAAATCGGGTTTTGTGGCGGCCCATGCGAGAGTAGCAAGGCAAGTGGCAAATACTGACAACTTCTTAAGCATTTCACTTCGCTCCCAAAAATGACAGTAACACCCAGTCGCATGAGCACTCTACGCCGAAATGATGCGGCTCGCCACGATGACTGACGAAAGCAGGCGTTTACACTCATCTTCCACAGAGCTGGGGGCAAATTCCAGACTAGGGATGGACGCTTGTCCATACCTGGTAAAGTACGACGGCGAACATGAAGACGAGGTAGACGCGGAGAAACCAGAAGAGTGCGATTTCGGTGCTGGTCAGTTGGCGGCGGGGGACGTGGTACTTCTCCTTGGCGGAAATGAGCTGGTCGGGCTCGAGGGCGGCGACAATCGAGGAGAGGTCCGCGGGTTGGTGGTGATCGTTGTTCATTTCGTTCTCCGGTGTTTCTGAGCCGCGGGCGGTGGTGCCGCCCCTTCGGGACTCAATCCGCCCCCTGGCACTTACGCCTGGCTAGCGGATGGCACTGCTCCGCGGCTGGGGCTGAAGCCCCTGCCAATTTTTTAGCGCCTCTGACGCGGCCCTTGAAGGGCCGCTCTTCCACGGTTGCGCAAACGGCCGAAATATTACCCGAAGGCGATACGCTCGCTTCGCTCGCGGGGCGGACGAATGCGTCCGCCCCTACACAATCTAATGACCTCCCAATAACGCTAGCGACTTTGGGGCTACTACGCTTACTCCGAACAGGATGCCGGCGGCGATCAGGACTACGACTACTCCTAACGCCAGGATGTTGGCCCATAGCGGGCTGACCAGGTCTCCCATGATCTCGCGGTCGTTGACCAGCATGTAGAGGAATAGGAGCGCTGGGGGCATCGCCAGGACCGCGATCACATTCACGACCAGAACGATGTAGACGAGCGGGATGCCGGGGATGAGGACCAGGCCTGCCGCCGCAGCCGCTTCGAGAATCAGGACCAGGTAGAAACTCTTTCCCTGTTGGAAGGGGAGATTGAGGCTATGCGGGCGGTGGGCAACTTCTCCGAAGGCGTAGGCGGAGGAGGTAGAGATGGTGACGGCGGCGACCATGCCCGCTTCGAACATGCCTAGCGCGAAGAGAGCAGCGCCCCACTGTCCGACGAACGGACGGAGCGCTTGGGCAAATTCGGCGGCTTGAAAATTGCCGGCGGCCATGCCGTGGGTAAAGAGTGGGGCGGTCGCAATGATTGTGGCTAATGCGGCGATGGCGGCTAAAGCCGCGCCCAGCACGGTGTCGACGCGTCCCATGCGAATGTCGTGGGTGGTAAGTCCTTTGTCGGCGATGGCGCTCTGCTGGAAGAAAAGCATCCACGGCGTGACAGTGGCGCCAATGTTGGCGAGGAGAATGAGGACGGTGTCGGGCGTGAGG
>Ga0335078_10006833_pt1 | contig 16905 bp, 11 predicted proteins | sample Lox_Sample_32_FD_206711 | JGI IMG/M metagenome (GOLD analysis project Ga0335078, IMG submission 206711) | Soil microbial communities from Loxahatchee National Wildlife Refuge, Florida, United States - Lox_Sample_3.2 | ecosystem: Environmental > Terrestrial > Soil > Wetlands | place: USA... | reverse complement strand
GGTCCGGATACATGTGGCCAGAGTTGTTAGCATCGGCCGCGACCTGCCAGCCGCTGAGATAAATGGCCTTCAGTCCGGCCTGCACCTGCTGGACAGCCTGATTGCCGGTGAGCGCGCCCAGCGCCGGCACATACTCCTCGTGACCCAGCAGCCACCACAACCGCTCCGCACCCAGGCGAGCCAGAGTATGCTCAACTTGGATGGATCCCCGCAGCTTTACGACTTGCTGGCTCGTATAGGGGCGTTTCGTTCCCGCCCAGCGAGGGTTGGTGTGCCACTGTTTTGTCATTTCTGTCGCGCTCAAAGCGTGCATGGTGATATCCTCCCGGTGTTCCGGCCTGGGACAGTAAACCGCATCGGGCAGCAGACGCCAAATTCGGTCGTCCGTTTTGGTCAGGCCGTCCGTTTTGTCCTAGCCGTGCCACCCGTGCTTCTTTAAGCGCCTAGGATACCTGCATGACAACGACCTTTGCCCTCCGCAATGAGATTGAAAGCAAAGTACTTACACCGGATGCAAGCCGGTTCCTGAAGTGTTTGTCGCAGGAGTTCGAGGCGCGCCGCCAGGAGGTGCTGGCTCGCCGTCGCGCTCGGCAGACGCAAATTGACGCAGGGCAACTGCCCGATTTCCTGCCTGAAACGGCGCACATTCGCGACCAGCCCTGGACGGTCGCTCCCATTCCGCATGATCTGCGCGATCGCCGCGTGGAGATTACCGGCCCGGTGGATCGCAAGATGATCATCAACGCGCTGAACTCGGGCGCCAACGTGTTCATGGCGGACTTTGAGGACTCAAATTCGCCGACCTGGCAGAACAATATCGAGGGCCAGGCCAATCTGCGGGACGCGATCGAGGGCACGATCAGCTTCACCAGCCCGGAAGGCAAGGAATACAAACTGAATGCCCGGGTAGCGACGCTGATGGTCCGGCCCCGTGGCTGGCACCTCGAAGAAAGACACTTCGCCGTAAATGGCAGGCCGATATCGGGATCGCTTTTCGACTTCGGGCTGTACTTCTTTCACAATGCGCGGCGGCTGATGGAAAAGGGCACCGGGCCCTATTTCTATTTGCCGAAGATGGAGAGCCATCTCGAAGCACGCCTGTGGAACGATGTCTTCTGCTTTGCCCAGGACGAGCTCGGCATCCCGCGCGGAACCATCCGCGCCACGGTGCTGATCGAGACCATTCTCGCAGCCTTCGAAATGAACGAGATCCTCTATGAACTGCAGGAGCACTCCGCTGGGTTGAATTGCGGCCGCTGGGACTACATTTTTAGTTACATCAAAAAATTCCGGAATCGTCCTGACTTTGTATTGCCCGATCGCTCGGTGGTCACGATGGATAAACATTTCCTGAAGTCTTATGTGGACCTGCTGATACAAACCTGTCATCGGCGGGGCATTCACGCCATGGGTGGAATGGCGGCGCAGATTCCCATCAAGAATGATCCGGAAGCAAACGAAAAGGCGCTGGAAAAGGTGCTCCAGGACAAACTGCGCGAAGTGCGCGCCGGACACGACGGCACATGGGTTGCTCATCCCGGACTGGTGCCGATCGCCAAAGAGGTCTTTGATGCGCATATGAACGAAGCGAATCAGATCAGCCGCAGACGCGACGAAGTGCATGTCACAGCCGGCGATCTTCTCGCCGTGACCGAAGGAAAGATCACTGAAGAAGGACTGCGCTGGAATATTGATGTGGGCCTGCAATATCTGGAGTCGTGGCTGCGCGGTTCCGGTTGTGTTCCGATCTACAACTTGATGGAAGACGCCGCGACCGCGGAAATCTGCCGTGCCCAGGTGTGGCAATGGGTCAAGCACGGCGCCAGGCTGAGCGACGGCCGTGCCGTCACAAAAGATATGGTGCGCGGCGTGATCGCCGAGCAGAAGTCGAAATTGACGGGCGGCCGCACCTCCGAAGCAGCCAGGATTTTCGAGCAGATGATGACCAGCACCGACTTTGCCGAATTTCTGACCCTTGTGGCATACGACTACATTGACTAACCTCGCCGGCAAGTAGCACCGCTCTCCAGTCTCTTCATGGGCGGTCTCCACCCCCACGCCTTGCCGGGGCAGCGCAAACATTTGCGTGCGTACAATCACAGCCAAATCGCTTCCCAGGGTCCACAATTTGTTTGTGGACAGCCTGTTGATAGGCCGCCCTGGAGGTCAGTCATGTTCGAACAAGAGGTCGAACTGGAGAAACAGCAATCGGCGGCCGTGCCTCTCGTTTTGATTGCGGCAGCGATTGTCGTAGCGGTGGCATTTGCCGGCTATTACACCGTCCAAAGCCGTAAAGTGCTTACAACGCCGGAGGCTGCCAATATGGTCATCGAGGTCCTAAAGGCCCAGGCGCCGACCAGCGTCAGCTTCCATACCGGCATGATTGTGCCGGATTTCAGCGAGAGTCCGATGGATCCTCGTTACCGGCTGCTCGATCGCATCGGCGTCATCACCATAGGGAAAGCCAAAGGTTCGCGTACTCCTGTATCACTTTCACCGAAAGGTGAACAGTTGCTGAAGCAAATCGCTGGGGTAAAGACGTCAAAGGATTCCGACGGCAACGAATCCTACGTCGTGCCGCTCGCAACCAGGAAGTTGGTGGACGTTGCCAACGTCAGCATGGACGGAGTTGGGCGGGCAACCGTGCAGTACACCTGGCGGTGGGAGCCCAACGCTCTGGGCGACAGATTCGATAACGCCGGCCCGGATGTGCAGTCATTCGGCAGCTGGGACCGGCAGGCGCTGATTGACAAGCACGGCGCGCGCTTTTATCACGATGTACCCACGAAAGTGACTATTGCCGTAGTGAAGACATCAGAAGGCTGGCAGCCGGCGACCTACTGAGCCGAGCGGAGTATTATTGCAGCGAGTACGGGACGTCGCCTACCGAGAAATGAGCGGCTGCGCCGAGATTACGGACGCATTTCTAGCGCAACTCAAGGAAGATCTGGTGTGCCGCCGCGTCGGGCAAGGCCTGGCTCGCCTGGAAGAGCACAGGCATTTGCTATCCGCACTCGACCCCGAGCAGAAGAATGCTGCAGTGTTCGCCGGCTATCTAGCCCAGTGGGTAGATATCGGGTTCCAGCGGCCGGGATTAGTTAAGGAGATCGTCTCGCGTTTTTCTTCACTGGTTCGCGGCCGTTTACCTCTCCACGATTACCTGCACCTGCGCATGGCCGAAGGCATGGTGGCAATGGCCGAAGAATCCAAGGAAGAGGCCATTCGCCACTTTGAGCTCGTCCTCAGCCTGCAACACGAAATCGAGGATCAGGAGCTTCTGGCCATCGCGAATTTTTGGAAGGGCCGTTGCCTGCGCATGATGGGCGAGTACGACGAAGCTCTGGCCTTCGCCGTAAAAGGCCGCGAAACCGCATCAGAACTGGGTCATCCGCCCATGGCCGCGGTCATGCGCGTGCTGGAAAGCTGGCTTTTTTTTCAGAAGAGCGATGCCAAGCAGGCGATTGACATCCTGCAAGAGGCGGAAGCGGTGCTCAGCAAAACGGACGACTATCTCACCCTGGGAAATATCCATTCTTCTTACGGACGGATTGCGCGGCGTCAGGGTCGGTATCAGCATGCGATTGATAGCTTCACCGCCGCTATCGCGCTGTATAAGAAACGCGATCCGGAACACCGCAACGTGGCGCGCTCGCTCAACAATATGGCCTACGTGAAGCGTCTTATCGCCCTGCAATTGCGCCGGAAAATTGACGCCGAGGCGGCCCGCCGCCGCAAGGCCGCAGCTCGCGGCCGCTCCGGCAATGGCCAGGGCAAGGCCCCTTATCGCAATCGCTTTGAGCAATTGCGGCAGGAAGCGCTCGCCGAGCTGGGCGAGGCCGCCGCCATCTACCAGCAGTATGAAAACCACCATGGCTTGGGCAGTGTGAACCTTAATTACGCTTATCTTTATTTGGACAACGGCGATCTGGAACACGCCGAGGCTTCCGCCAAGAATGCTTTCCATCTCGGCGATGAAAAGCGTGACCACATTCTGATGGCGCGCTCCCGCCTCTTGCTCTGCATGATCGAGAACGCGCGCGTTGAAGAAGGAATCGGCGAAAGCACCGAGCCGGGCAATCACGCGCGGCTGGCGCAAGACTATGCCCACGAAGCCATCGAGCTGGCAAAACACACGCAAAACCGCCGCTTGTTGGCGCACACCTATATTTGGCAGGGGCTGACTCACTGCAACCGGTTTTTCGACGACGTTGACGCAGCGCGGCGTTGCTATGACCAGGCGGTCACGCTTTCCCATGACGACCATGCCGATAGCGCCTGGGAAGATCTGCAGACATTGAAGGCAAAAGTTCTGCGCGGCGGGAAGGTGAATCCCACGCTGCGCGCCTGGTCGCAAGGCTCAGTCGGCGACAAAACCTTTCAGCAGATCAGCCAAGAATTTGCCGAGCTGGTGATCCCCAAAGTATGGGAGCGGGAGGACCGCAAAGTGTCGCGGGTAGCGGCCCGGCTCTCCATCTCACCCAAGAAGGTGCGGCGCATTCTGCGGCGTGTGGGACGCACCGAACCGCCAGAATAGCTTCGACTTGACGTCACACCGCGTTGTGATCCGCCGCACAGACCTTCACGCCAGTCAGGAGTCCAATTGCTATTGGTAAGCGGCGAGGAGTACTCCGCCCGGAGGGAGAACTATGAGCACGCTGGTATTAGACAAACGGGCTGACCTGGCTGGACCGGGCATTGGCGACTACGCTGAATTGCAAAAGGTCCTGCCGCGAGGTTACTGCTCGCTGCTTTCGCCTCGCGAGACCCAGCAGGCCAGTTTTCAGGTGAAGCGTTATATCGAGGACAATCTGTGCCGGGAACTCAATCTGATGATGGTTGAGGTGCCGCTGATTGTGGACGCGGAAAGCGGAGTCAATGACATGCTGGACCGCGATGGTTCGCGCACTCCGATTCAGTTCCATATCTCAAATGACCGGAATCTTCATCCGATAGACGCCCAGGTGGTGCAGGCCGCAACCAAATGGAAGAGAATTGCCCTAAACCAATTCGATTGCGGCCCCGGCGAAGGGATTTGCACCGATATGCGCGCGGTGCGTAAAGATTATTTCCTCGATCACGATCACTCCGCTTACGTGGACCAATGGGATTGGGAGCGGATCATCAGCCCTGAGCAACGCAATCTCGAATTCCTGAAGAGCACAGTCCGCAAAATCTGGAAAGTTCTGGTGGGCGCTGAGCAATATGCCCAGGAACTGTTTCCCGCATTGCGCGGCGCGGGTGCGGATCTGCCCGAGCAACTCACTTTCCTTCATGCAGAAGAAATTTTGGAGATGTATCCCGACCTGCCGCGCAAACAGCGGGAAACCGAAGTGCTGCAGAAGTTTCCCGCCATCTTCATTATCGGGATCGGATGGCCGCTAAAGGATGGATATCCCCATGAAATGCGCGCCGCCGACTACGATGACTGGATCTCGAATACCAAAAGGGAGACGGGCAAAGACACTCACGGTTTGAACGGTGACATTCTGGTATGGAACCATGTCACCAAACGGCGGCATGAGCTGAGTTCGATGGGGATTCGCGTAAATGCCGAAACCCTGCGAGGGCAGCTGGAGATGGCTGGTCTGCTCGAAAATCTGAAGTTCCCTTATCACCAGGGCATCGTTAAGAATGAGCTGCCGCTTTCGATCGGCGGCGGGATTGGCCAGTCCCGCACCTTAATGCTGTTATTGCGCAAGGCCCACCTGGGTGAGGTCAGCGTGACCGTGTGGCCCAAGGTGCTCAAGGAGATGTGCGCAAAGAAAAATATTAAAGTCCTGGAGTGATGAACCCGACCGATCGGGCCGTCATTTTCTTGGAATTGCGATTCTGCAATGCGGCTAATTTCTTAATGTCTTGCCCGTCTTGAGCGTGTACTGGATTCGCTCCTGGGTCTTCTTTTCGCCGCAAAGCGACTTAAATGCCTCACGCTCCAAATCGAGCAGATATTGCTCGCTGACGGGCGTGCCGGGGGTTACGCTTCCGCCGCACAACACTTCGGCGATTTTGTTGCCCAGCTTTACTTCATAATCCGTGATGTGTTCACCCTGGCGCATCAGGTACACGCCCATTTTGAGCGTGGCCAGGATGTTCTCTCCCGGAGCTGGGATGTGGGTGCGGGCCACAGGAGGCTCGTAGCCGCCACGTACCAACTCCAGCGCGCGTGCTTTGGCGTCCGAGAGCACACGTTCGCGGTTCATCGTGATGGCATCGCGATCCGAGAGGAAACCCAGACCGCGGGCCTCATGCGCCGAGGTGGCAACTTTGGCGGTAGCGATGGCCTCAAACGCCTTTTTCATGCTCTCCATGAGCTCCACGGAGTCTGCAAGGTTGCCCGTAGGGCGCGTGCCATGTCTTAGCGCTGATGCGCTATCCACCGCGCGCAAAAGCATTTCCTTGCAACCGCCGCCCCCCGGAAGCAACCCAACCCCAACCTCGACCAGCCCAATGTAAAGCTCAGCGTGCGGCTGGCGCGCGGGAGCATGCAGCGTGATTTCCGCACCGCCGCCCAGCGTCATGCCGAAGGGCGCGACCACCACGGGCCTGGGTGAGAACTTGATGGCCTGGGTCATCCCCTGGAATTGGCGGATGGCGAGGTCAACGTCGTCCCACTCGTCTTCCTGCACCGACATGAGCAACAGCATGAGATTCGCGCCGACCGAGAAGTTGGCTGCGTCGTTGGACATGACGAATGCGTCGAAGTGATCACCGGGGCCTCCCGGTTTCAGACTCTGGGTAATCAGCGAAACGATGTCGGCGCCCAGCGCGTTCATCTTCGAGTGGAACTCGATGCAGCCCACGCCGTCCCCCAGATCAACCAGCGATGCGCCGGAGTTCTTCTTCACCACTTTGTTCGACTTCTTTGCCACAGTAACGGACCAGACGCCGGAAGGAACTGAAACCGGTTCATAGCGCGCCGCTTTGACGTCCCAAAACGCCCGCCCGGATGGAGTTCCCCGGTCATCGGTGTACCAGGACTTCTTCCCCGAGGCCAGCAACTTTTCCGCGTTCGCCGCGACCGGCCGTGCTTCTTTCTTCATGCGTGCGACAGTGGCTTCCACCCCGGCGGCATCCCACAATTCAAATGGCCCAAGTTCCCAGTTGAACCCCAGCCGCATGGCGCGGTCAATTTCAACGATTGACTCGGCGACTTCCGGCACGCGATTGGCGGAATAATTCCACAAGTCAGAAAGAGCAGACCAAAGAAACGCTCCCGCCTTGTCTCCTTTTTGTGGACCGCCGCCTTCCAGCCCCAGCAGCATCCGTACTCGGGCCCCAATCTCGTCCACATTTTTCGCCATATCGAGAACAGGGAACCTGGGCTTTTGCCGTGGATGGTACTCGAGAGTCTTCCAATCGAGCACCAGGCGCTGGTCTTCAAGCCCGTCCCCGCTTTTGATCTTCTTGTAGAAACCGCCTTTGGTTTTATCGCCGAGCCATTTGCGCGCGAGCATCTGCTGGAAGAACTCGGGCAGAGCGGGTGAGTCCTGTTCTCCGGCTTTCTCCATGTTGTGCACGACGTGGCCAAGAATGTCCAGTCCCACAAGATCAATGGTGCGAAACGTGGCCGACTTGGGCCATCCCACCGCTTGCCCGGTGAGCGCGTCCACTTCTTCAATGCTGAGATCCATTTCACGCATCAGGCGCATCACGTTCAGCACCGAGAATGTACCGATGCGATTGGCGATAAAGTTGGGAGTGTCCTTGGCGAACACGACACCTTTGCCCAGGCGGACGTCAGCAAACCAGGCCACGGCGTCCAGCAACGCACGGTCGGTTTCGGGCGCGGGGATGATCTCCAGCAGGCGCATGTAGCGAGGAGGGTTGAAGAAGTGAGTGCCAAACCAACAGCGGCGAAAGTCTTCGGAAAAGCCTTCGGCAATCCTGGCTACAGGCAGGCCGCTGGTGTTGGTGGTGATAATCGTTCCAGGCCGGCGAACCGCTTCCACTTTCTTGAGCAGCTCTCGTTTGATCTCGAGGTTCTCTACGACCGCTTCGATGATCCAATCCACATCGTGCAGTTTTTTCAAATCATCTTCGAAGTTGCCAATCGTGATCAAATGCGCGAGGGAGGGTTCGAAGAATGCAGCCGGTTTGGATTTCCTGGCTGCCTCCAGGCCCGAGGCGGCGATCTTGTTACGCATCGGTGCGTCGGCATCGGGAGGAACAATATCGAACAGAAAAGCAGCCACGCCGGCATTGGCAAAATGCGCGGCGATGCGGGCCCCCATCGTGCCTGCGCCTAACACTGCGACTTTATGAATGTGCTTCATAAAAGAATCCTCTCACTGCAGTCCAATACTCTGCGGGCAAGGTAAACAGAAATGCTTGCTGACTGGCTCGGGGGACAGTGGCTTGCAAAGCAATCGCTCCACCCTTCGGAAAAGTGACATGCGGTTGCGAACGAGACTACAACATTCTTAGTTTCCGCGTCGTCTTGTTGCCTTGACAAGTGACCCCACTCACCCGCGATGGTGACTTGGCTCACCAAACACATTGTTCAACTTCATAGTAATCTGGAGCAAGTGGTGGGAGGTTTTTATGCGCGAAGTCGTTCTGGTTTCTTCGGTGCGCACGCCGGTGGGGCGCGCCTATAAGGGCACATTGCGCGCGACGCGTCCGGATGAGCTTGCCGCGGTCGCAATCAAAGCAGCGCTCGACCGCGTGCCGCAACTCGATCCGCATGAGATTGAAGACGTGATCCTGGGTTGCGCCATGCCTGAAGCGGAGCAAGGAATGAACGTGGCCCGTACTGCCTCCTTGCGGGCAGGGCTGCCGGTGGAAGTTTCGGCCATGACAATCAACCGCTTCTGCTCTTCTGGACTACAGTCCATCGCTATGGCTGCGGAACGCATCGCTGGCGGCGGGGCGGAAGTGATTGTCGCCGGCGGGACTGAATCCATGTCGCTGGTTCCCATGGGCGGGCACAAAGTTTCTCCGAATCCCTGGCTGGTGGAGCACTATCCGGATTCTTACTTGTCAATGGGCTTGACGGCCGAGCGGCTGGCGCAACGATTTGGCATCTCTCGGGAAGAAGCCGATGAGTTTTCGTTGCGCAGTCACCAGAAAGCGATTGCCGCCATTCAAGCCGGCAAATTCAGCGATGAGATTGTGCCGGTGCCGGTAAGCTTCACGACGCCGAACGGTTCGAAACCAAAAAAACACGACGTCATTTTCAACACTGATGAAGGCCCGCGAGCCGATACTTCGCTCGAAGCCTTGCTTTCGCTGAAGCCTGCCTTCCATGCAAGAGGCACGGTTACAGCGGGAAACTCCTCGCAGATGTCGGATGGTGCGGCGGCTGCTGTCGTTATGTCACTGCAACGCGCAAAACAACTGGGGATCAAACCGTTGGTGCGGTTTGTCTCCTTTGCGACGGCAGGGTACAAACCAGAGGAAATGGGACTGGGGCCGGTGTTTGCAATTCCCAAAGCATTGAAACTCGGCGGACTCACCCCGTCCGATATTGATGTGATCGAGTTGAATGAAGCTTTTGCGGCACAGTCGCTGGCAGTCATCAAAGAGGGCGGGCTTGACCCAAATCGTATCAACCCGAACGGAGGAGCAGTCGCGCTGGGGCATCCGCTGGGCTGCACTGGCGCGAAGCTGACGGCAACGGTGATCCGCGAGCTCAAGCGCCGGAACGCGCGTTACGGCATGGTGACGATGTGTGTCGGTGGAGGCATGGGCGCGGCGGGCATCTTCGAAAATCTCAACTGACCACGAAACCGAAATCTTTCGGATAGGGCGCCACATCGTTACTGTGATCCACCTTCGGTGACTCGGGGTGACCACGGTCACAGCCAAACTAAGTGTTGCCATCTATTCTGACCGTAAGGACCCCCTTATGCTCGACGCTTCTGTCATGGAAGCTGGCTTTCGCCAGATGGCTCCGAATCAGCTGCGCGATGCCCTGGCGGAACTCCTGCCCCAGAATGCCGCTCCGGCGGAGCGGGTCAGAGCTATCGAAACAGGGCTGCAGAGCCCGATGGGACAATCGCTGCGCCAGGCGATGGCGCGGTGGATTGTAGATGAGATCGTGCCGGTGGAAAGATTGGTCCCCGAGGCCTACATGAAGTGGCGTGGGCCGGTGCGGGACGCCATGATGTTTGTGGTTGCGCGTCTTTCCCCTGCGCGTCTGGCGCCGAAACTCCTCGAGCAGATCGAACTGCCCCCCCAAACCTCGCCGGAAGAGCGCTTGCTCCGTCTCATTGCAAAGGTCCCTGGTCTGCAGAAGCTGGGACAAGTCATTGCGCGCAATCAGCACCTCCGGCCCGCGCTGCGCAATGCGCTCGCCCGCCTGGAGAATGGAATTCGCGATGTGAAGGCAGAGGAGATTGGCATCATACTCAAGAAAGAGCTGGGAGCGCGCATTGAAAAATATCAAGTAGAGATTGCCCCGGAGATTCTCTCTGAAGCTAGCGTGAGCGCGGTGGTCCGCTTCACCTGGAGAAATCCGGAGACTGGATCGCGTGAACGCGGCGTCTTCAAGGTCCTGAAGCCTCACATTCCTGAATACTTCGATGAAGACATGGATTATCTGCAGGGGCTGGCCCAATATTTCGGGGACCGTCATCATAGTTACGGGTTTCCTGCTCACCTGATTCCGGACACCTTTAAGAAGGTCCGGCGCTTACTGCAACACGAAGTCAACTTCGCCCGCGAGCAGAAGACCCTGGCGGAAGCGGGGGACCTGTACCGCAAGGTTGCTGGAGTGCGCATACCGCGGCTGATTCAGCCGCTGTGCACACATAAGGTGACCGCGCTTAGCGAGGAGCGTGGCATCAAGGTCACGAACGCGGCCGCCCGCCTGCCCGCTTCACGACGGAAGGAAGTGGCCGAACAACTGATCGAAGCACTGGTCGCAGTTCCCTTGTTGGCGCCGCAGGAAGAGGCGATCTTTCATGGCGACCCGCATGCCGGCAATCTGCTTTATGACAGCCGCAGTGGGCAACTGACCATCATTGATTGGGCGCTCAGAGAGCGGTTAAATCGGGAGCAGCGCCGGCATCTGGCGCTGCTGTTCCTGATGGTAGCCCTGCGCGATCCTGTGGGCACGTGCAAAGAAATATCAGCGCTGAGCCAGCGCCGCATCCCGAGCGTTTCACCGCGGGCGAAAATCGTGCACGAGACCGTCGCGGAATTTCTGGAAACATTGCCGGTCAGGCAGCTTCCCACCGGGGCAGACGCGATGCGGTTACTCGAGCGAATCGCCCTCAAAGGCGTCCGATTTCCGGCTGCGCTGGTCATATTGTCCAAGGTGATGTTTACGCTCGATGGTCTGCTGCACGACATCGGCGGCAAAGAAACCGGTTTCTCGATTGCGGGTCATGTCATTCGGCGCTGGGTCAGCGACCGCAAGGCGTTCCGCTCGCCGCTCAAAGCACAGGACTGGATCACGCTGCAATGCAGCGCCCTGCTTTATGGGAGCCGTTTATGGATCCGCGGCGAACAGGCACTGCTCGACCGCTGGCTCCCGGGTGAAGCGACATTGCCTCTCACCGCGGCGTAACCTCAAAGGCATGGTCGTGCCACACCGTTTCCGCCGCCGGGGGAATGAAAGCCATTGCCCGCTCCGCTAACGCGGTAATGGTCAAACTGGGATTGACGCCAAGGTTGGCTGCGATGACCGAGCCGTCACAGATGTACATGTTTCTGTAACCGAAGACCCGGTGGCGCGAGTCAACTACGCCACGCTGCGGAGAATTGGCGATCACGCAGCCCCCGATGCAGTGGGCTGTGCCCGGAACATCGAAAAGGATTTCGGGCAGCGTGCTGATGGCCGTCCCGCCGCCGACCTGCGCGAACTTTCTTGCGAATTGGTTGGCCCGGGGAATGTAGGCCGGCACTTTTTCTCCGTGGCTGACCAGGAATTTCTGGAACGGCCAAAACCAGGGCCGCTGCCAGCGCATTTCAATTTCTCCCTCCAGCGCCTGCATGCAAAGCAGAATCACCGCTTCGCGCGCCCAACCGGGGGGCCAAAATAAACGCGCAGCCTTGAATGGGTGGCACAAGTATGACGCCAGAACGTTTCTCATCCACAAAACAATGCGCCGCGAACCCGGGCGGCCATCGGTTAACAGCGTGGTGAGCAGGCTCATGGCGTCGGATCCGCCGGGATAACGAACTGCTTCGATGTGCGTGTGTTCGTCAATATAAATGCCGGAGCCGATCGAGATTCCCAGGGAAAAATCCTGATGGCTGCCGGGAACGCGGGCGCCGATCAGCGATTCGGAGTTGGTGCGCACGTGCCTGCCGAGCTGGTCGCTGATAGCGGGGAGAGAGCCATTTTCCTTGAGCCGAAACAGAAGCTCCATCGTCCCGAGCGAAGAGGCGGCAAAGACCAGCCCTTTGCTGGTGAACCGGCGAGGCGAGCGACGAAGCCAGGCTGTCGAGTTGACGGTGCGTACTTCGTATCCGGCACTGCCATCACTGATGTTGCGCAACGGCCTGACGCCGATCACTTTCGTCTCGGGAAAAACCCGCGCTCCATGCTTCTCGGCCAGATAGAGATAGTTCAAGTCCAAGGTGTTTTTAGCGCCGAAGCGGCAGCCCATAATGCAGCCGCCGCAGGCTGTGCAGGCAGTGCGCGGGGGGCCTTCGCCGCCGAAAAAGGGGTCAGAACAGGTCTCGCCCGCGGGCAAGGCATCGGTGAACTGAAAGATTCCGACGCGCGTGCGATAAAAAGTCTTGCCGCATCCTGCCAGATCGGCGGTCTGCTTCAACCAGAAATCAGCCGGCCCGAGAATTTTGTTCTCGGTGATGCCCAGCATGTGTGCCGCAGTCCGGTAGTACTGAGGCATTTCTGTTTTCCAGTCCGCCACGTGGCTCCAGGTGCCCGACTCCCAGATTTTGTCCGGAGGCGCCAGCAGAGTGGCCGCGTAGGTGATGGATCCGCCACCGACCGCGCAACCGTGAAAAATGGTCACATGCCTGAAGAACCGCATATTGAAGAAGCCGCGTAGTCCGAGCCGGGGACGCCAGAACCAGCGGTGGATGGACCAACTGGTGCGAGGCAGATCCTCAGGGCGCCAGCGGAGGCCCATTTCCATGACCGCAACTTTGTAGCCTTTCTCCGTGAGCCGATGGGCCGAGACGCTCCCGCCGAAACCCGAGCCGATGACAATAAAATCGAAATCGAATTGTTCCTTATGCTGCGACATGTGAGAATGCCATTGCGGCGCTGGTTTTCGCGTGCAGCGAAAACCAATTTCCTTCGCCGCGAGGTATAGTTTTTGCCCGATGCGCAAGCTGCCTGAGGTGGACGAAGCGAAGGCCCTGATGACAGAGGCGATGGACTGGTCGGTCTTCACCTGGCTGTTTCACAAGAGTAAGGTGCGGGAAACTGCGGACCGGGCCAATGCTGCCCTGGACAAGTTGAACCGGACCGTCAAGTCGGCATGGAGCACAGAATTGAAGACCGCCTACAAACAGCTGACCGAAAAAGCAAAAGCACGGCAAAGCGGACCAGCGGTTCCGGCTATGGATCCCGAGATCGAACTGTTCGTCAAGAAGGTGAAAGAAGCGGACAACGCCGCTCGCCGGGCGCGAGAAGATGCCAACAATACCTTCGATGAAGCCGAGAGGCAGTTGAACACGGACCTTGCGCGCGAAGGATGCGAGAAAGCCATCCGTCAGTGGGAGTTGGACGAAAAGGCAATTCGCCGGGCCGAGGCGGTGCCGGGTTCCCGCAAAGCAGGTACTTAGGATGGTCAGCATCGAGACTCCTGTCTAGCAAGCAACGGTTCGCCGTTCTCTTGCGGTTCGAACTCGCAGATCAACAACTTCGCCAATTCGCCGCAACGCTTCGGAACTTTGCGGCGCATCCTGACCAAACAGTTGGAAAACATGGTTCATGTTCTGCCAGCTTTCCAGCGCGATATCCGCTCCCTGACTTCCGGCGCGGTCGGCGAAGGCCTGGATACTTTCAAACAAAATTTCCGAGCAACCGGCCTGGATGTAAATCGGCGGCAGATTCCGCAGATCGGCCAACAGAGGAGAGACCAGGGGATTGCGGTGTTGCTCGGGACCGCAGAACCAGTCTCTCCATTGCAGGAGCGCGGCCCTGCTGATCCAGTCCGAGTCTTCGTCACCGACGGTTTCCATTTCGAAGTCGGTAGGCGGGGAAAGTGCGATTGCCAGCGCTGGCTGCGGAAGCCCTAATTCACGCAGCTTCAATAGCAAGCTCAGCACGAGATGTCCACCGGCCGAGTCTCCCGCGATAACTAAGTCCCCAGGTTCAATGCTCCGTGTCAGAAGCCAGCAGTAGGCTTGGAGTGCATCTTCCAGTTGCGCGGGAAAACGGTGCTCCGGCGTGAGGCGATAATCGAGAGCGAACGTTCTGGCCTTCGCCGCCAGCGTGATCAGCGCGATGAAGCTGGCATAGGACCGAGGATAAAACGAATACCCGCCGCCGTGAAGGTACAGAAGGGTAATGTCACCCGGTGAGCGGTTGTCACAAAACCAGCTTCCTTGAAGCTTCTCATGCACAACAGGCGCAATGTTCACCCGCTTCAAAGCGGAAGATCTAACCGCCATCGAATCCAGGTAACGGCGCGCTCGTTTTACATCTGTATTGTCGAGAGCGGTCTGGACTTGTCTTTTGAGGAGCTCAGTGGCCAGCTCTACGAACCAACTCCAACCTTGTTTCTTAGGGCCTTTCCATAGGCGGCGAAAAGAAACTTCCAGAATCAATTGGGCCAGTTCTGCGGAGTGCTGCAGCCGGTCTCGGGCCGGACCGGCGAACTGGACACGCCAAGCCATACAATTCCCCGTGTTTATGCGCAGTGGAGAGAGCGGTTGGAACTGGGCATCGAAATCTCCAACCCGATTGGCATCTCCGGTATCGGATCCGCAACCATCGTCCGAATATTGCCTTCGCCAGATCGCCACCAGCCAGGAAAGATCTGGCCGTCAACACAGAGCGCCCGCAGGGGAGTCCAGGCGGTCTGGCCACATCTACCCCCCGGCATGATCGTGATTCTGCGAGTATCGAGTCGCAGTCCCATACGCAGGGCTTTGAGCGCGCTTTCCTTCGCGCTCCAGATCAGTGTCGCGAGACTATCTCGATCGGCTGGCGCTGCTTGCGACACGAGGGCTTGTTCCTCCTCGGTGAAATAGTCGGAGATAAACGCGTCCGTTCTGGGCTCGATCAACTCCAGGTCGCAACCTAAGTTCGCTGCGTGCGAGGCCAGGGCGCAGGCCGCCCGGCCACCGCTATGACTGAGAGAAATCGCGACGGGCGTTGGGTTGTAGTCCACAAAGAGCTCCGGAGCGCCGGAAGGAGATGGACGTATTTCCAATCGCGCAAGGCCGTCGTGCGTGGCCGGAAGGTCGAGGCAGGCAGCACCAGCGCGTTTGGCTGTCCAGCGCCCCAAACGCCAATCGGCGCGGCGCTTGGCAAAGCGCAGGCGGTCCACGAAGGCAATCTCGCGCGGGCTCAGCCAGGTGTTGTCTTCCGGAACATTCGCCTCGGTCTGCTCCAGCCAATAGACATGCATTTAATCCACGGCCTTTCTAGGCTGCCTGCATCACCTCAGCGCCGGCTGTCGTCTCCGGCGATCGCTCTTCCCGCTCTATTCCACGTTCCACGGCATCAATCAAATATGGACGAAGGTTGCCTGGCGGAATAATGCGGTTGAGCGCGCCCACATCAAGCGCGCGCTGCACGCTGTGCACGCGGTCGAACTCGGATGCCATCTCCCCGAGCTTTTCCGAGTGTACGATTTTGAAGAGTTCCTCCAACTGGGCACGGAGCCGTCCTTTTTCTGCGCCTTCAGCCGTAGCCATCGCTTGCGTCAATTCCACAAGGCGAGGGTCTTTGCGGGCGCGAGCTTCAACTTCTCCAGCAAAAACTACCGCCGCGGCGGGAGCGCCGCCAATAACGGAAGCGTAGGTTCCCTCCAGGGCCGCGACTTCAAGCTGCTCGTTCAGTGCCCGGGAAAAAACCACGTACGCGCCCCCGTGATAGCGTGAAATCACGCAGAACACGATTGGCCCCTTGAAGTTCACGACCGCCCTGCCGATCTCAGCGCCGTACTCGAGTTGCAGTCGGCGCATGGATTCCGGCGAACCGTCGAAACCCGACAGATTTGCCAGCAGCACGACCGGCCGATTGTGGCTGGCGGCGTTGATCGCGCGCGCCACCTTCTTGGATGATTGCGGGAAGAGCGTGCCGGAAGTCCACTGGTCTGGTCCGTCGGCGGGGACGAATCCCAAGCGGGGGACTGGCCGGGACTCGATGCCGATCAAACAGACGGGATATCCTCCGAGATGCGCGTCCCAAACCACCGCCGTCTCGGCCGCGCGCATTCCTGCCCAACGTTCCAGCGGCGCGTGGTCCTGGTCAACCGTAGCCATCATCACAGTGCGGATGTCGAAGGATTTCTTGCGGCCGGGATTGGTCTCATCCGACAGAATGTCGCCCACGCAAGTAAAACCTTCTTCGCCGCTGGCGTGCGGAAAAGCCCGGACATCGCGCAGGGTTGGATCGTTCGTCAGAGCATGCCGGGGAAAGCGCTCGCCGGGTGCAACGTAAGTGTGATCGTAATGGCGCAACAGGATGTGGCAGGCCTCCTCAATGTCGCGGGCCCAGTACTGCGCCTGGCCATTGATGCCCATGATGCGGTCATAACCGCCGATTCCCTGATTGTCTTCGGCAGAAATACCACCCGAATAATCCAGCGCACGTTTGCCCGTCAGCACCATGGCCGCGCTGGGCGTCATTACCAGGATGCCGCGCGTATGCATGAGCATGGTGGCTTCGGCGTTCCAGTAGGGCTGCGCGCCAACGTTAATTCCATTGATGAGCAGATTGACCTCACCGCCGGCCTGCGTGAACTCGACTAAGCGGCGCAGGACACGGGCGATCCAGTCCATGTTTTCCACACCGCTCTCCATCGAAAT
>Ga0335078_10006832_pt1 | contig 16905 bp, 15 predicted proteins | sample Lox_Sample_32_FD_206711 | JGI IMG/M metagenome (GOLD analysis project Ga0335078, IMG submission 206711) | Soil microbial communities from Loxahatchee National Wildlife Refuge, Florida, United States - Lox_Sample_3.2 | ecosystem: Environmental > Terrestrial > Soil > Wetlands | place: USA... | reverse complement strand
GCACGAGTTTGTCGATTTTCTTGCGCGCGCCAAACAGCACGTGTGGCAGGTTCTGCCGTTGTGTCCCACAGGATTCGGAAACTCGCCCTATGCAGGCTCGTCGGCCTTCGCAGGCAATCCTGCGCTCATCAGTCTTGAGATCCTGAGCGAGTGGGGATGGATCGAGGCCAAGGACATTCAAGGGCTCGCCGGCCGCGGCGGCAATGTCGATTTTGACGGAGTGGAGCAGCGGAAACTTCCGCTTCTGGCCGAGGCTGCCGAGAATTTCCTCAAGGGCAAGCGGGATTCACCTGTGCTTGCCGAGCAGCGGGCCGGCTTTGAGGCATTCTGCCGTGATGAGGCCGCATGGCTCGACGATTACGCGCTCTACGCCGTCCTACGCCGAAAATTCAACACCGGCGCGTGGACTGAGTGGCCCGAACCGCTGCGCCGCCGCGAAACCGACGCCCTCGCAGAGGCCTTCGCGCAGAACATTCGCGCCGTCGCCGCGGAAAAAGTGCTGCAGTTTGCTTTTGCGCAGCAGTGGAAGCAACTGCGCGACGCTGGCGCCGAGCGCGCAATTCGAATTCTTGGCGACGTGGCCATCTTCGTCAACATGGATTCGGCCGACGTGTGGGTTCACCCCGACATCTTCGAACTCGACGAGGAGCTGAAACCCATTCGCGTTGCGGGCGTGCCGCCCGACTACTTTTCCGAGACCGGCCAGCGCTGGGGCAACCCGCTTTATCGATGGGACGTGCTGGCGAAGCGCGGATTCGAATGGTGGATCCAGCGCATTCGCCGCGCCATTGCACTCTACGATATCGTGCGCCTTGATCATTTCCGTGGCTTCGAAGCGTATTGGGCGATTCCCGCCGCCGAGGAAACCGCCGTCAATGGCGCGTGGGTGAAAGCGCCGGGGTTGGAACTGTTTCGCGCGCTCGAGTTAGCGTTGGGGCCGTTGCCGCTGGTAGCCGAGGACTTGGGCATGATCACGCCCGAAGTGGAGGCGCTGCGGCTGGAACTGGATATGCCGGGCATGAAGGTGTTGCAGTTTGGATTTGGCAGCAAGGGCGCGCATATTCATCTCCCGCATCGTTTCAAGACCGATACCGTGGCCTACACCGGCACGCACGACAACGACACCACGCAGGGGTGGTGGAATGCGGCGAGCGAGAAGGAACGAAACGCCGTGGAGGCGCTGGTGGGGCCTGTTCATGACCGGCCCGCCTGGCCGCTCATTCGCGCTGCGCAGGGCAGCGTGGCAGAGATGGCGATTGTTCCCGCGCAGGACCTGCTGGAACTGGGCTCCGAAGCGCGCATGAATACTCCCGCCGTGGCCGTCGGCAACTGGAGTTGGCGCGCGCCGGAAGATTGCTGGACCGAGGATCTGGCAGAGCGCCTGGCAGCGCTGGCCGAAGTGACCGATCGCGACAACGATCCGCTGGGGGAAGAACAGGGAGCGAGCGAGCAAGGGAGCTAGGGAGCGCAGCAGGCGCTTCAGAGACGAGGCGTGTGCCTAACGACGAGCGCGCCTTTTCCATGCTCCCTTGCTCCCTCGCGCCCCTGCTCCCTGATTCATCGGTACGATGAATCGTCAAACCTACTCATATCAATCGAGTCGTCGAGCACGCCGAGCGTGATGACGGCGAAGGTGAAGACCTGTGTGTCGGGCTCGAGATGCCCGCCGAAGGCCTTGTCTGCGTTGGCCAGCGTGATGTGCGGGTGCACGCGGCCGTTCATCACCATGCCGCTCATGCCGATGATGTCGGCCGGCGCGGTAGGATTCTTGACGAAGAGATCCTTCGACGGCAGATCGCGGTTCGAAACCTGGTGTACCTGGTAGCCGCGCACCGAGCCGAATGCCGAGAGGATCACGGCGTTCTTGATCTTCTCCTGCGCGATCATCTTCTGCAGGCCTGCCAGCAGATCGGTGCCGAATTTGAAGCGCAGCACGACAATGCGCTCCAGGTGGCCGCTGACCGCGAAGACGTCGGGCACGTCGGGACTGTTGGGCTTGGCGTCGACGGCAGGATCGGCGTGAGCATGGCTCACTTCGCGCCGCGTCTCCTGCGCCGGCAGCATCAGACACCAAGCGAGAAGAAAAGCAACAAAGAGATGCTTCAAGGGTTTTCTCCTAGGCGCGGGCCGTGCGCATCGCGCCTCCGATCGCGCCCTTCATTCGCCAGGAATAGCCGGGCAAGGCTGATGTACACAGCTGACTCGCTGGCTTGCTCCCTCGCTCCCAGCCTCTAAAACGGTATATCGTCGTCAGAGATCTCGGCCGACTGCGCGTAGTCGTCGGGCGCGGAGGGCTGGCGCTGCTCGTCGTTCGCCGCTTTCGATGGCGCGGCCGGGCGGTTGTACGCGCCCCCGTCGTCGCGGCCCGAAAGCAGCGACAGTTCGGCGACGATGATCTCGGTGCGATACACCTTTCTGCCCGCGAATTCCCTGTCGTCCCAGTTGCGCGTCTGCAGGCGCCCCTCGACGTAAAGCTTCGACCCCTTCTTCACATAGTCGCGGATAATTTCCGCCAGTTTTCCGTAGGCGACGATGTTGTGCCACTCGGTACGGTCCTGCCAGTTACCTTGGCCGTCCTTGCTGCGCTCGCTGGTGGCGATACTGAAATTGGCCACCATGGTGCCGCCTCCGGTGGAACGAATCTCGGGATCCTTGCCTACGTTTCCTAGAAGAATGACCTTATTCACACTCTTAGCCATGTTCTTACTCCCTCTCCTCACTCCCCTGTGTTCCATGCCCATCTGGCCAAGCGAAGCGCCAAATCGGGTGTCTTAAGAAAAAGCCGCCCGCGCCTTTCAAAACGCCGCCGCCCGCCTTGTCACGGCAAAATCCTACTATACCGCCGGATTCCTGATTTTGCCCGTTTGCCGGCTGTTGCCTTGATCGCGAGCCGGGATTCAAGCGAGCTTAGCTCATCCGCCCCAGTTCGCGGAACTGGTGCGCCACGGCTTCGAGAAAGGTCTCCACACTGGTATCAGGAGGAATGGTGAGGCCGGACTTGGCGCAGAGAGCGGAGGCGATGCGGCCGGCGAGCGCGCCGCGCGTGGCCAGGTCCATGTCGAGACGGCGCGAGAAAAAGCCTTCCAGCACTTCAAGGTCGCTGACAGAAAGCCTGATCAGCGCCGGCGCCGGCAGCACCACGCGCAGGTGGGGCGGACCACCCCACAGGCCAGCACCTGTTGCCGTGGACCCTGATGAATCGATGGCCGATGCCGCCAAGGGCGGTGCGATGAAGGTGCGGCTCTGCGATTCTGTCCAGATTGGCGCTTCGGCCTGGCGCTCGCGCACCACCAGCGTACCGGCCACCATATCGCCCAGGCGCTGGCTACGCCGGCTCATAAACATGGCCACGATGCCCACGGCATAGAAGGCGGGCAAGAAGTCGGCATAGCGAACCAGATTCCGGGCCAGGGACTCGAAGAAAGTGATGCCGCGGCCGGATTGGTGGATAACGCGAATCCTGGCGGCGTGCTTGCCCGGCGTTTTGCCGTTGCCGAACGCCTCGAAGAGCGCGAAGTAGCCCCAGATGAGCAGGAAATAGATGAGAAGAAAGATGCCGACACCCCAACTCGCCGAGGTCTCGCCAAAGATGCCGAGCGCGGAAATAATGACCGCGGCGAGAAAGCCGAGAAGAAGGGAAGCGCCGATGAGGATGAGCGTGTCAATGAGAATCGCGATGAAGCGGCTGCCGATGCCGGCAATCGGCAGCTCGATGGACACCAGTTCCGGGGTGTCGATGTTAAGCTGGTCTCCAATCTGTACCATGGCCGTGATTCTCTCCAACCAGTGGCTCAACAAGCGCCGGCCCTACTGGGACCGCCTGGCAGGATTGCTGGGCCAGGCCGGCGCCGGAGGGGTGCGGCAGCTTTCGCGGGCCGAATTGCGGGAGACGGCTTTGCTTTACCGGCAGGCCGCCAGCGACCTTTCCACGTTGCGACAGGACAGCACCGCGCGCGCCTACGCCGAGCACGTCAACCACTTGTTGGCTCGCGCCCACCATATCATCTATTCCAGCCGGCGCAAAGGCTTCAAGAAGGTTTTTCTCTTCCTGCGCGACGAGTACCCGGCCCTGGTGCAGCGGCAAATCCATTATGTGCTGCTGGCCCTTGTGATTGCACTCGCCGGCGCGGCGCTGGGCGCGGTGCTGACGCTGGCGCGGCCCCAGTTTATGCGCCACATGCTGGGACCGCAGATGGTTGAGACCATCGAGCGCCACGAGATGTGGACGCAATCCATCGTCGCGGTGAAACCGATGGCGAGCGGCTGGATCATGACCAACAACCTCACGGTGTGTTTCGAGGCTTTTGCCGGGGGCATCTTTTGCGGCCTGTTGACGGTCACGGCGATGTTCTTCAACGGCATGCTGCTGGGGGTCGTCGGCGTGGCCTGCCAGCAGCACGGCATGGCCAGGGACCTGTGGAGCTTCGTGGCACCGCATGGCTCGCTGGAGCTGCCGTCGATCATTCTTTCCGGAGCGGCGGGGCTGCGCCTTGCGCACGGCGTGCTGTTTCCGGGGCTCTATCGCTGGCGCGACTCCGTTGCCCTGGCCGGCGCTGAGGCCACGCGCCTCGTAGCGGGCATCATTCCGTTGCTGGTCATTGCGGGCTCGCTGGAAGGATTCTTCTCTCCGTCTGACGCGCCGGTCTGGCTCAAATTCACCGTGGGCGGATTGCTGTTTACGCTGCTGCTGGTGTGGCTGTTCCGGCCGGTGGCGGCGCCAAAGAGCCCTTGATTCTTGCGCGCGCGGCGCGAAAGCTGCCGTGCTACACCATCGCCCGCTCTTTCACCTTTAAATACTGGTTCAGCACGGCCGCGGTGAGCTGATCGGGATCGAGATCGAGGGTGAGCGCGCCCTGCTCGCGCAACCGCGCCAGCAGAACTTCGCGCCGCGTGGCCAGTTCCTGCGCCGCCGAGGTGCGAAACATCTCTTCCACGGTTTTGGGCCGCGCATTGGCGATGGCGTCCACGTCGGGTTGCGCCATGGCCACAAACAGCAGCACGTGGCGGCGCAGCAACTGCATGGCGCCGTCGATCACCTCGGGCCGCATGGCGGTTTCAGCAAGGTCGGTGATCCACAAGATGAGGGCGCGGCGGGGCTGCCAGCGATTCAGCGTGGCGGTGGCGCGCAGGTGATCGGCTTCGCTCACCTCGGTGCGCGCCTGGGATAGCGCCTCAACGATCTGGCGCAGATGCATCGGTCCCCGCCCGGGAAGCACGCGCTGCTGCACGTGCTGGCCGTAAACCAGCAGCGCCACGCGGTCGCCGGAGTAAAGCGCCAGTTGCGCCAGGGCCACGGCCGTCGAGCACGCGTAATCGAGCTTGGAGTGACCGCGGCGCTCCAGTTCGTTGTCGCGCAGGATCCTTCCCTGCAGCAGCCTTCCCGCATCGAGAACGATCCACACCGCCTGGCTGCGCTCGTTCTGGTAGCGCCGCGTGATCAACTGCCCACGCCGCGCCGTCGCCGTCCAGCACACGTCGCGCAAGTCGTCGCCGTCGAGATACTCGCGCAGGCTCTCGAAGTCGCGGCCCAGGCCGCGCTCACGCACCTGGCGAAGCTGCAACTCGATCTGGCGGCCGCGCGCGAGGAAGATTTCCTGGTCCTCGCCCTGGCGCAGCGCTGGATACACGCGCACCGTTTGCTCCAGCGGCGCCACGGCCCACTTCTCGACCAGGCCGAGCAGGGACGCGTAGCCAATATAGACGGCGCCGGTACGCACATCGCCGCGATCGCGCGGCTCGATTTTGTAGCGTAACGCAGCGCGCGCCCTCGGATAGGCGCGCAGGCTACGGGTGGCGGGCACGGCCACCAGCGCCTCGGGCAGGTCATCGGTAAGACGGCAGTCGAGGATGGTTCTGCCGCTCTGGGTTACGGCCAGCTCGATCTCGGTTTCACTTTCGAGTGAAGGTGCGTTGCTCCACGAGCGCTCAATGGAGATGGATTCGGGGGCGGGCAGGCGCAAGCCATCGAGCAGGGCCGCGACCATCACCAGCGCGTCCCACATCAGCATGCCGTAGCCAAGGCGCGGCGAAAAAAATCCCGGCAGGGCGAGGATGAGTCCGAAGCCGAGCAGCCACAGGGTGCGCTGGGTGAGGCCGAACGCGAAGCGGCCGCGCGGCCTGCAGATCGCGCGCACCGCATCGGGATGGAGCGAAGGGGAGATCACAACACCTCAACCGGCAGATCCAGAGCTATCGCCAGCGCGCAGTTCAGTTTGCGCACTTTCTTCGGTGGAAGCGATCCGACCCACTGTGTCAACACTGACTTTTGCATGTTTCTGAGTTCGTCGCAGTGGATCCAGCATTCGTGCTTCATGCCCTCTTCGATTCCGATCGCCACCTGCGTAGCAAGGCCCTGGCCCTCGCTCAATACCGGCGCGCAAACCACGGAGGGGAACTTTGTGTCGATAAGTACTTGCCGGCTCACGACGACAAATGTTCTGTACTGCTTCGAATCTCCTCCGGGCTTGAAAACGCGGTAAAGCTCGCCTCTCTTCATCGTGCGCTGTCGTCCCATTCAATCGGAGTTTGATATTCATCGAGTTCCCTGGACTCTCGGGCCAGATAGTCCAGATGGGCGTTGATTAGCTCTTGGTCCCGCGCGTTAATCGCTTCACGCACCTTTGCCTTGAAGTATTCGCGGAGCACATTCTCAATAAAGGCCGACCGCGAAGCCTTGGAACCAGCGCTGCGATCCACCTGGGTGAGGATATCCGATGAAAGTGTGATTGAAGTCTTCTCTTTCATACTACCAGTATACCACCATCATCGCCGAGGCACCGCAACCGCAGCCAGCACGTCCGTGAGCACGCGATCGGCGTCGAAGCCCTCGAGCTCCGCTTCGGGCTTGAGCAGGATGCGATGGCGCAGCGCGGGCAAGACGGCGCGCTTGACGTCGTCGGGAATGATGTAGTCGCGGTCTTCGAAGGCCGCGAAGGCCTGTGCTACGCGCAGCAGGCAGATGGCAGCCCGCGGGCTGGCGCCCAGCGCCAGCATGGGCCACTCACGGGTGCGGCGCACGAGATCGAGAATATAGCCGTAGAGGTCGGACTCGACACGGATGGCGCGGATTTCAGCGCGGGCCGCTTCGAGCAAGCCTGCGCCCAGTGGCTGAATATTGGCCTCTTCGAGCAAGTTGGCGCAGCCGCTGGCGTGGTGCCGCTCGAGCATCACTCGCTCCTCGGCGGGGGTGGGGTAACTCACCTTGATTTTGATCAGGAAGCGGTCGAGCTGCGCCTCGGGCAGCGGGTAGGTGCCTTCAAAATCGATGGGATTCTCGGTGGCAAACACGGTGAACCATGCGGGCAGCGGGCGGCGCACGCCATCGCTCGTCACCTGGCGCTCCTCCATGCATTCCAGCAGCGCCGATTGCGTCCTCGGCGGCATGCGATTGATTTCGTCGACGAGCAGAAGGTCGGTGAACACCGGGCCGGTGTGAAACGTGAAGGCGTCGGTGCCCGGCCTGAAAATCGTAGTGCCGAGAATGTCGGCGGGCATCAGATCGGGCGTTCCCTGCACACGTTGAAAACCCAGTCCGAGCAGGCGGCCTACCGATTTGACGATGAGCGTTTTGGCGATGCCGGGCACGCCTTCGAGCAAAGCGTGGCCCTGCGTGAGCACGGCCACCAGAACTTCGCCGATAACCTCTTCCTGGCCGGCGATGACGCGCCCCAACTCAGCGTGCGCGGCGGTGAGCAACTGCTGGGTTGCCTTGAGCGCTGCCTGCGCCTGGGCGTCCGATCCCAACCCAATCTCCTCGTTCATGCCATCTCCTTGCCTGACGTCTCTCCGGTGGAGGGCCCATTGCATCTTTATCGTTGCACGCTTGCCCGGGCCGCCGCGTCCAGAGTTTCGGTGTGACGGTTGAGCGCTTGCACCAGCGCCAGCGCGTGTTTGGGCTGCAGCCTGTCGCCCGTGAGCGCTGTTTCGCAATCGGCCAGATCCTTCTCAAGCTCGGGCGGGGCCTTGGGGAAGCGGCGGCGCAAGGCAGCGCCCAGCTCTTCGGCGCTCATCTTCGCCGCTTTCAGCCCGCACAGGCCGCTCATTTTGCGGCGGAAGCGTTCGTAGGCGAGTTCGACCGCCGTTGTTGTCGCGCCGGCCTCGGCGTAGAGCGAGCCCAATGCTTCAAGAAACTCAACCGGCGTGGCGCGCACCGGTGCGGGCAGATCGCGTACCGGGCCGCGGCGGCGGCTGAAGCTGAAGACGATGAGCAAAGCCATCGCGGCCAAGCTGCCCAGGAGCAGATTCATGGCCGGCCCGCGCGCGTAAAACCATTCGCTGCGAACTTCGCCATGCAGCGACTCGTCCCAGTAAATGTGGTGCCCTTCGCGCCCGCCCAGCGCGTTCAGAAACAGATTGAGGTTCTGGGCGCGGGCGATGGATCCGTTTTCAAGCGGCGCGGGGCCGGCCCACCAAACCACGCGGCCCGCGCCGTCGCCGTATTCGACCACAGCCGGCGCATCGGCGCAGTTGTATTCCACGCGATCGCGCGGCCGGTCCAAACCCCAGGTGGCTTCAGGGTCCATCCACACTTCGCCGGATCCGGCCAATGGGTCAAGGCCCTGCGGAGTCAGCTTGCATACGGCCTGAAATCGCGTGGGCGGCCGGACGTTTCCCTGAGGCGCCAGCAGGCCGCCCGTCCATCCAGTCACCAGCACGCGTCCGCCGTGCTCCACGATCGTGCGCACGGCTTTCAAGTCATCTTCTGAGGTCACCATGGGGTCAGCGAGAATGACCACCGTTTCACCGTCGGCGATGTTGGCGAGATCGGTGAGCGGCCGCTCCCATCGCTCCACCGTGTATCCGCTCGCCACCAGCAACTCATAGGCGGCGCGCGCGCCATGCTTGCTCGTCAGATAGGAGCTGGGCACGGTGTTGTCGTCGTTATCCTGGTCGCGGGAAAAGATGGCGGTGACCACCGCCAGCAGGAACACCACGATCAAACAGCCGAGGAGAAGCTTACGGTCCTTGGGATCGAGTGTGGCGAAGAGCTTCATTCTTTGCCCACTTCCAGGCCTAGCGCGCGAACCAGATCCAGAGCGGCTTGAAAGTCCGACGCCGCTGCCGCGCGCCCGCCATACCAGGTGCGCTCAAAGCTGCGCGTCAGAGCCGTCAGGCTGGGCTTGCGCTCATCGGCGCTCGCCAGCAGGCCAAGATACTCGCGCGGGGTGCGGGCGCGGTCGGCCGGCCACAGCCGTCGCGACTCCAGCAGGGAGATCACAGCCCAATAGAGAAAGTGAATCGCCTCGCGCCATTGATGCTTCGCTGCCATGGCGGCCGCATCCTGGTACCACAACTGCCAATCGCGCGCCGAGGGCGCTCCCGGCGCGGGGACGTCATCGGGGACCAGGCGCACGCGCGAACGCCACTCGATGCGCAGCAGGAACCAGATGAGCGCCACGCAAATCCCACCCAGAATCAGAATGCGCAAGACGAATACGATCCACGGTGAACGCAGGCCGATGCGCATCAGGCTGGCAAACAACTTGTCGAGGAGATTGTCGATCCACTCAAGTATGCGATCCCTGGCAGAAGTCTCGTTTGCATGCTGATAGGCGCGTTGCGCCAGGATGGCGTTGAGCGCCTTGTGCTGGGCGGCGTAGCTCTCACTTTCGTCCCAGGGCGCTGGAGCCGGCTGAGCGGCCAGCTTCGCGTCGTCTTCCAGGCGCCGGCGCGCGTCGGCGAGCAGGGCGTCCACGTCCTGAGGTTGATTCCTGGTTTTCGGGAGCGCGCCCAGGACGGTGGGCTGCGCAGCCGGGCCGTGGTGGCCGGCGATGCTCAATACGTTGCGCAGCCAATCGTAGCGCACCTCGCGCGGCTGCGACCCCGCGCCGCCGGGCTGCGCCACGCGATCGTTGGGGCCGACGCTCCTGGGATCGCAGGCGTCGGGGTTAGGAGAGCCGTGGCTGGCGCCGCTCGGAGCGGCCTTTTGCGCGGCCACTTGCTTCTGGCAGCCGGCAACCAGCGCGTCGAGATCGAGGAGATGCTGCCGGTATGCGGCGAGACTCACGTCGTGCCAGCCCGGGTCAGAGTAATTGTCCTGAGCGCGCGCGTGCTCTCCGGTGCAGGGGAGCGCAGCAGCCAGTGCTACCCATGCTGCGACACGCCACACACCTGATCTCGCCCGCGAAGAGTTCATCGTCCTTCCACGGTATCAGGAGGCGCAACCGGCGAGGAAATGCCTGCGTTCGGGTCGGGTGCTGCGGCGGGGGCAAATGGAGCCGGCCCGGAGATGCCGGTGAAATCGGCTGGCGGCGTGGCCGGCACGGGTGGGACGAGCCCTGCCTGCTCCATCATCCACTCGATGTCGAAGCCTTCCTTGCGAATGCGCTGGTCGTAGTAGAAGAGGACCAGGGCAATCCAGGAGAAGGGCGTGAGCAACACCTGCAAGGCGAAGTCCACCACCACTCGCACAATTTCAGCCACCACCAGGGCCGTCGCGTGCGCTGCCTCGTTCCCCGAGACGGCGATCACTCCGAGGATGATCATGAAGGGAATGGCGGCGATCATCGAGGCAGCAATGTCGAGCACGATGATGAGCAGGATCAGGACGAAGATCCGCCCACGCGTTCCCTTGCTCAGCTTCCAGGCACGCTCCAATGATGTCCATGGCCCCTTTAGCTCCACGACGCACACCGGAAGACCGATGGCGAGGCTCAAAGCGCACCAAATGATGACCACCACTCCCATGACGGCCACGAGAAAAGCAAGAAAGCCCAGGCCCGCCGCGGCGCCGAGGCCGGCCTGCGACGCCAGGTAAATGAGGACAGCGAATACGCTGCCAAAGATGGCCCCGGGGATGGCAACGGCGAAGATGAACTCCAGCAAGAGGAACCCTAAATAGGTCCAGAACCGGGGTGTCACGCTTTTAAGTGCGGCGCGAATGGTGAGCATTTCGCCGCGGTGCGTGCTCACCGCCGCTTGCGTCAGTCCGGCGCAGGAAAATACGCCGGCCGCAAGGTAAACAGGAAGTGCCACTGCCAGAAACAAAGCCAGCACGATGCCGGCAAACGCGTCGGACAGGGGCGTCCCTCTAGCCGCGACCGCCGCGAGCCCGAAAAGGCCGCCGCCGATGGCGCCGAAGGCGAGCAATGTCCCCATCGGCAAAGACGCTACACCGGCAAACAACAGAAAATTGCGGCGGTAGAGCTGCACCGTGCGGTCGAGGATTTCGCCGAGGGTGGAGGGCCTTAATGTTTCACTCATGGCCTTGCTCGATTTTCAGAGTTGCTCAGGTGCGTTCCAGTCAGGTTACGGCGCCGGAGCCGGGGTTTCCGGCGGCAAGCTCGTGTTGCTGTGGTACCAGGCCCGCGGCCTGCATCATCCACTCGATGTCGAAACCTTCTTTGCGGATACGCTGATCGTAATAGAAGAGGGTGAGGCCGGTGGCGTAGATGGGGCCGATAAAAGCGTCAGTCAGGAAGATGCCGCATTGCTGAAAGATCAGCCATCCGAGGGGCATTGGCTGGCCGAGGTGCCTGAACGCAAAGTAAAAGATCGGGATCGAGAAGAGATAAGTAATCAGGGATTTGACCACGCCCACGAGCAAGCCGAGGACAAAGATTCGTCCGCGTGATCCTTTGCTCAAGTCAATGCTGCGCCGGATCGCCGCTCGCGCCGGCAGGCTTTCAACCACGGAGGCAGGCACCGAAAGTGAGTAGCGCAGCGACATGAGCACGCCATAAATTGTCGCTCCAGCCAGCAGGGGAGTGAGGACCAGCACGGCGAGAAGCATGTGTATCGCCTCGACCGGGCTCAAGTTCGGCGGATTCTGCATGGCCGCCGGATTGGTGAGGAAGTCGTGCGGAAGGACCGAAAACATGACCCCGAAGAACGCGATGTAGATCACGATCAAGGGTCCCCAGGCGAGCACTCCTACAAGTGTCATCAACCACGTATAGCGGCCGATCCGCGGGAACATGCTTTGGATGGCCGCGCTGATTGATGCCGGCTGATCCAGGTAAACCCATGCCACAGCCCGGTTGTTGGGCGCAATCGACAATCCCCCCAGGAGCAGAACCGCCAGCGCCTCCACCACTGCCGCCACGGCCGTTGTCCACTGCCAGTGAGTCATATTTGGATAGCCGAGCCGCACCAGCGACCACGTGTACAGCAGTTGAATGGCCAGCATGGCGCCGGCAAAGATGGCCGAGATTCCCAGAAAGAGCAGGAAATTTCGCCGGTAAAGCTCGACAGTGCGATCGAGGAGTTCGCCGAGGGTCAAAGGCCGTAGCTGGTTGTTCATACCGTCCTCTGCGCGGAATCGTGGGTTGAATCGGCTCGGCGGCTTCAGGCTGCCGGCGCGTTGGCCGGCGCTACCGCCGCCTGCGGCCGAAAGCTCGCGGTAAATTGGTGAGTTTGGCTGCGAAGTCCCGACGCCGTGAACGCTTGCACGGATCGTAGCACAGGGTACGCGTGCGCTCCAGGCTCGTTCTTCCTCCTGGGGCGTTCTGCTGAAAGCGCCGGAAAAATTTCTCGCCGCCATAGAAACTAATCCTTTAGTTGTTCGTCTATAGCATGTAAGGACGGCGCAGAACTCGTGGCTTGTCCATTGAAATCAACGAATTAGCGATGCCGCCAAAGAAATCCAACACGCTGACCGAAGCCGAACTCAGGCTGATGAAGATCCTGTGGCGGCGCGGGGAGTCGGCCGTGACCGATCTGGTGGCCGCGCTGCCCGACGGCGAGCCGCTGGCCTACAACTCGGTCCTGACCACGATTCGTATCCTCGAGCAGAAAGGCTACGTGGAACATCGCCAGGAGGGCCGGGCCTTTGTTTACCGGCCCTGCATCGCGGAGCATGAGGCGGGGCGGTCAGAGGTGCGCAACGTCTTGCATCGCTTCTTTGGCAACTCGCGTGAGCAACTGGTGTTATCTCTCTTGGGCGACGAAGAGATCTCGGCGGAAGAACTGCAGAGGCTCAAGGACGCCATCCGCGATGCGGAGCCGGACCAGGGGAGCGAGGGATAACCGATGCACTTGATCCTCATGGCAGATGCAGTCAATGCGGCGCTGGCGAGCGCCGGCAGCCAATTGCTGGCCGCGTTTGCGGCTTTTTCGCAAGCCGCCGCGCCTGCGGCCGTGGCCGCGTTGTGGCAGGGCGCAACGGTTGCCGTTGCCTTGGTTCTCTCCCTTCGGCTTGCGCCGCGCGTCTCTGCTGCGCATCGCTTCACCGTATGGGCCGCGGGATTCGCTGTGGTCGCCAGCCTGCCGTTTTTGCCGCTGATGGTGCACGTCACCACGCCCGCCGTTGTGCTTGGTTCGCCTGCGGTTGGCGCGGGAGCGAATTCCTGGCTCGAGTGGGATAGCCGGTGGGGTTTGACCATCGCGGCGCTGTGGCTCACGGCTTCAGCTTTTCGCGGCGCGCAATTCCTGTTGCACACGCTGCGTCTGCGGATGCTGTGGAAGACGGCAACGCCCATCCAGAACGGCGCTCTTGCCGCTTCGCTTGCGGCAGCCGTGAAGACGCGCCACCCAATTGAGGTTTGCACCACGCGCCATTTGGACCGTCCCAGCGTGATTGGGTTCTTTGTGCCGCGCGTTCTCATCCCGGAGTGGCTGCTCGGGCGGCTTTCGGCGCAGGAGCTGGAGCAGGTGGTTCTGCATGAGGCCGAACACCTGCGCCGCCGCGATGACTGGTCCAACCTGCTGCAGAAACTCTCGCTGGTTCTGTTTCCATTGAATCCGGCGCTTGCCTGGATGGAGCGCCGCCTTTGCCGCGAGCGCGAAATGGCTTGCGATGAGGGCGTGGTGCGCAGAACCCAGGCGCCGCGCGCGTATGCAGCCTGCCTTGCCAGCCTTGCCGAGCGTGGCCTGACGCGACGGGCAGAAGCGCTGTCGCTGGGCGCATTCGAGCGCCGGCCGGAACTGGTGCGCCGCGTGCACTGCGTCTTGCGGCGGCAGCGGGCGCTGCATCCGCTTGCAGCCCGCGCGCTGATGAGCGTGGTAGGTTGCGGCCTGCTGCTGGCGTCGGTGGAAATGGCGCGCTGCCCGCAGACGGTTGCGTTTGTTACGTCGTCAAAACCGCATGCACAGGCTCGCTCCTCTGCTCCAGCTCAGAGTGAATCGGAGGGCAACATCCGCACTTCGGATGTACTGCCTCGACCGTCTTCGGAAGTCGCTCGCAACGCAAGCGGATTCCACGCAGTCGAGGCGAAGGCGGTGCTGACGACGAACCGCGGTGCGGAGGCACCGGCCCTTTCGGCGCGGCATTCGCCGGAGCATTTGGCCGGCGCGGCGCAGCAGGAAGTCGCGCTGCGCGACTCGAATGCGAGAGGACCGCGCCCAGTTCTTTTGAAGGCTGAAATACCCGGCTCCGGGGAAACTCCCGCGGCGGAAACGCAATATGTTGTCGTCGCCGCGTGGGAGCGGGTGGAGACTTCATCGCACAGGGTAAGAGCATTCGCCGACTACGATGCAGGCACTCAGGATCCTGGCCGGGTGGGCGCTGCGAACAACGACAAGAGCGACGATGCTCCGTCGCGCGTCACCGTTGTGCGGATGGTTCTGGCGGTGTATCCGATTCCGGCAGCCCCAGCGGTGACATCCGGCGCGCAAAGAGCTTCCGCACCAAAGGCTTCAAGGTCCAATTCCGAACTGTCAGCCGCACCAGTGCCCGAAAGCGGCTGGCTGGTCCTTCAACTTTAAACACAACTTCAATCCCAAGGGAGATCAATCATGTTTGCGTCAACTAAATCTTTAGTAGAAAGGGCCAAGAGCCTCGCCGCTGCGGCGGGGATTGTTGCCACGCTTGCCTTTGTGATGGCGTTTATGGTGGACCACAATAAGGCGCACGCCGCTGCTGCGGCTGCGGCCGGTCCGCTCGACGACAGCCGGGTTTCCGCCCTGACTTCGCTCGACGAAGCCGTGGAGGCGGTGGCGGCCCGCGTTACGCCCGCGGTCGTCAACGTCTATGTGACTTCGCGCGTATCGCCGGAAGATCAGGCCGAAGGCGGTGATAAAGGCGAAGGGAATGGTCACGGCCACGGCCGCGGCAATGGCGAGGGCTTTGGCGGCATCGACCCCAACGATCTGCCTCCCGGCTTCCGCCAGTTCTTTTTCGGCCCCGGCGGCCCGGGCGGCCAGGGCGGGAAGCCGCAGCCGCAAATTGAGCATGGGGTGGGGAGCGGAGTGATCGTCTCGCCCGATGGCTACATTGTGACCAACGACCACGTGGTCGATGGCGCGACGCAGATGCGGGTCACGCTCAACGACCGGCGCGTGTTCACTGCGAAGCTGGTGGGCGTGGACAAGTTGAACGACATCGCGGTCATCAAGATCGACGCCCACGATCTGCCCAGCATTCCCTGGGGCGACTCCAGCAAGCTGCATCCTGGCCAGACCGTACTGGCCTTCGGCAGCCCATTCGGCTACTTCCAGTTCTCGGTGACGCGGGGCATCATCAGTGCGCTCGACCGCGGCAATCCCTATTCTGACGATCCGCGCAAGCCCGGCGACTTCATCCAGACCGACGCGGCCATCAATCCCGGTAACTCCGGCGGCCCGCTGGTGGACGCGCACGGAGAAGTGATCGGCATCGACACCTTCATCATTTCCGACAGCGGCTCGTTTGCCGGCGCCGGCTTCGCCATTCCCGCGCAGATCGCGCGCGCTTCGGCCGAGCAGATCATCAAGACCGGCAAAGTCGATCACGGCTACCTGGGCATCACCATGAACGACGTGACGCCCGAGAACGCGCAATTCTTCAACCTGCCTGACGCCACGGGCGCGATCGTGAGCCAGGTAACACCGGACTCGCCGGCCAGCCGCGCGGGCCTGAAGAGCGGCGACGTGCTGCGCGAACTGAACGGCAAGAGGATGGTGAACGGCAGCGCGCTGCAGGTTGCGGTGAGCGAAACGGCGCCCGGAACCACGATCGACCTGGGCATTCTGCGCGACGGCAAGCCGCAGACCGTCCACGTCACGGTGGGCGAGTTCCAGAGCAGCAAGAACGAGGAAGCTGCGAACCAGGGACCCGGCCAGCAGCGCGGAAAGCTGGGAGTTTCAGTGGGCAACCTGACGCCGGACATGCGCCAGCAGTTCAACATTCCCGACCAGGTGCACGGCGCGGCGGTGGAGAGCGTGCGTCCGGGCAGCCCGGCCGACGATGCCGGATTGTCGCCAGGCGACGTGATCCTGGAAGTCGACCGCAAGCCGGTACAGGATGCCGACAACTTTGCGAATGACGTACATGCAGTGCCGGCAGGCAAGGATATCTTGCTGCTGGTGTGGTCGAACGGAGGAGCCAGCTACCGGGTTGTGCATCCGGAGCAGAGCTCGCAGAACGGGATGTAAAGACAGCGGAGTTAGCGGGGCTAGCGAAGCTTGCGGAGTCAGGCGGCGCGGCCCCGCTCGGCGGGAGTTAGCCGAGGTTGTTGCCCAGGTCTGTTTGTTTGAGTTTGGGCAACTCGGGCGCTCAATCTGGGGTTCGGGGGGACAACCGGGTTGGGCGCCACGTTAAGGGCAGGGAGTAGCCAGTAGCCAATAGGGAATAGAAAGACACGGAACGCAGAACAGAACAACAAGGACTGCGGCGCCCGCAGTGCGAATACCGCCGCCGGCGAGGATTCTGGACCGGTGCGGCGGGCGGGTTGTAAACTTGGGCGCATCCAGAAGCCGACTTGGGCATCCAGCCTCGCGAGAGATCTTTCCCTTCCTGTCCCAACGGATCATGCTCCGACCTGGACCCGAGCGGAGTGAATGATGCCGAGAATCTTCATCAGCCATTCCAGTGAAGATAGAGAGCAATCTGCGCGCCTGCTGCAGTGGCTGCACGGACAGGGATTCGCCTCGACATTTCTGGACTTCGATAAGCATTATGGCATCGCGGTCGGCGCCGGTTGGGAGCACAGACTCTATCGCGAGCTTTCCAGCGCCGATGCCATGATCCTGATCCTGACCAGGAACTGG
>Ga0335078_10006831_pt1 | contig 16906 bp, 16 predicted proteins | sample Lox_Sample_32_FD_206711 | JGI IMG/M metagenome (GOLD analysis project Ga0335078, IMG submission 206711) | Soil microbial communities from Loxahatchee National Wildlife Refuge, Florida, United States - Lox_Sample_3.2 | ecosystem: Environmental > Terrestrial > Soil > Wetlands | place: USA... | reverse complement strand
TCTCCTTCTGCTCCTGCGTGGCCACCACCTCGAGGAGGTGCATGTTCCCCTCGTCGGGGGCCGAGCAGTTCAGCGCCAGCGGGCCGAGCAGCGAGTAGCCCGCCTCCTCGAACACGACCGACTGACCGCGCACGTCAAGTCCGCAGCCGCCCCACTCGACCGGCACGTGCGGCGCCAGCAGGCCGGCCTCCCCGGCCTGCTTCTGCAGCGATCGCCGGAGCTCATCGGGCGCGGCGTGCACCGACCCGCCGGTCTCCTCCTCGACGGGAATGACCACGTCCCTGACGAACTCCCTGGTGCGCGCGGCCAGCTCCTGCACCTCGGCGGGAACGGTGATGTCCATCGGGCTTCCTCAGCTTCCGTGCGCGTCGTCGTCGGAATCGCCGGACAGGCGGACGAGCATCTTGCCCACGTTGGCCCCGGACAGCAGCCCGATGAACGCCCCGACGGCGTTCTCGAGGCCGTCCACGACGGTCTGCCTGGAGACAAGCTCCCCGGTGCGCAGCCAGTTCCCGACCTGCTTTTCGAACTCGGGGCGGAGATCTTCGTGATCGCGTACGATGAAGCCCCGCAGGACCAGGCGTTTCAGCACGGCCTGGATCAGGTGCTGGACACCGGGAGCGGACGAGGCGTCCTCCATCGTGGAGATCATCCCGCACAGCGCGACCCGGCCGTGCACCTTGAGCGCGTACAGGGCGGCGACGAGATGATCACCGCCCACGTTGTCGAAGTACAGGTCGATGCCGTCCGGCGCGGCCGCCGCCAGGCCCTCGGCGAGGCCGGCCCGGTAGTCGATCCCCTCGTCGAAGCCCAGCTCGTCGACCAGGATGCGGGATTTCTCCGCACCGCCGGCGCTCCCGATCACCCGCGACGCGCCGAGCAGCCGCGCGAGCTGGCCGGCGGCGCTGCCCACCGCGCCCGCCGCCGCGGAAACGAAGACGACGTCGCCCGGGCGGATGTCACCCGCCCGGCGGAGCCCGGCGTAGGCGGTGAAACCGGTCTGGCCCAGGACGCCGAGCCAGGCGGGCAGCGGGGCGAGCGCCTGGTCCACGACGGTGGCCGCCGCGGCGTCGACCAGGGCGTAATCGCGCCAGCCCAGGCGGTGCCGCACGAAGTCGCCGGCCGCGAAGCCGTCGGCCCGGCTGGCGATGACCCGCCCGATGGCCGAGCCGTCGAGCGGGCCGCCGACCGAGAAGTTGGTGGTGTAGTGCTTCTCGGTCGGGTCCATCCGGCCGCGCATCGCCGGATCCACGCTCATGTAGGCGTTGCGGACCAGCAGCTGGCCGGGGCCGGGCGCGCCGACCGGCCGCTCGTCGAGCCCGAAGTTGCCGGGCGTCGGCCGCCCGTCCGGGCGCGAGGCCAGGGTGACGATCCGCGTCGTCCGCGGGATGGGCTCGGCCGCCACGGGCACCTCCTGTAGCCGTCAACTCGGACCCTATCTCGGCGAAGGGCCCGCCGGAAGGAGTAACTGAAGGCAGATACTAGTTAGGCCGGTCACCCCGGCGGCTCGGACGCGCCGGTGACCGCCCAGTCCAGGCACCGCTCGAGCACCGTGCGGAACTCGGCCACCGGCCAGCTGCCGAAGTCCCGGCGGCCGGTGTCGTCGATGCCGAGATCCTGCACGTCGAACCGGCCGCGGCAGTGACCAAGCGTGAAGTAGCAGACGGTGCCCTGGCCGGACCGCTTGAGGTAGAGGACCGGGCGCGGCTCGTCGTCGGTCACCTGGCCGTCGGCGAACCCCCGGCACTCGCCGGTGAAGCGCGCGTGCAGCAGCACCTCGAGCGGCGGGCGCAGCTCGAGGACGTACAGCTCGTCGCGCACCTCGAACGGGTGCAGGCCGGCCACGAGCGGGTGCCGCGGCGCGGTGATGTGCACCGTGTAGGGCGCGATCGGCGGGTGGGCAAGGAACTGGCCGCCGAGCAGTTCCGCGAAACGGCCCAGTACCCGGGGCGTCCGGTACGGCCCGCCCGGCTCGGCGGGCGGGTCGATCGCCGAATGCGTGCCGTGCAGCGCCAGCCAGCGGCCGCCCCGCCCGACGAACCCGGCCAGGGCGTCCTGCTGGCCCGGCGTGGGGCGCACGTCACAGGTGTAGCTGACCAGCAGGTCCGCCCGCTCCAGGGCGCCGGTGCAGCCGTAGTCCTCGAACACGCGGGTGCGCACCTGCTCCCGGCCGCCGAGCAGGCCGAGGAGCTCGAGCCGCGCGTAGTCGAAGTCGTGCCACCGGCCGCCGCAGACCAGGACCGCGTCCAGCCGCCCGCCCGGACCGGGCATCTCAGAACTGGACGCGGCTGACGAAGCCGCCGTCCACGACCAGGTTCACCGCGGTGCAGAAGCTGGCGGCCGGGCTGGCGAGGAAGGTGACCGCGCGCGCGACCTCCTCGGCGCGGCCCAGCCGGCCGATCGGGATCCGGGCCCGGATCGACTCGTAGAACTCCGGCCGGCGCTCGTGCAGCGAGTCCCAGGCGCCGCCGGGGAAATCGATCGGGCCCGGGGAGACGGTGTTGACCCGGATGCCCTTGGGGGCCAGCGCGTGCCCCAGCTCGGAGGCGTGTGCCAGCACCGCCGCCTTGAGCGCCGCGTAGGAGTTCGGCGCCGCCGGGGGCAGGGTGTCGAACGCCGAGGTGGTCCCGACCACCACGATCGCGGCCGCGCCGGACTGCTCGAGGTACGGCACGGCCGCCTCGGCGATCCTGACGAACGCCAGCAGGTCGCCCTCGAAGCTGAGCCGCCACTGATCCGGCCCCTTAAGCGCGCCCGCCGACACGTTGGAGACCACGATGTCCAGCCCGGACAGCTGCTCGGCGGCGGCCTGCACGAACCCGGCCACGGCCTGCTCGTCCGATACGTCCACCGCCTGGGTGTAGACCTTGCGGCCCGCCTCGCGCAGCTCCTTGGCCACGGCTTCGAGGGTCTCGGCGCCGCGGGCGCACAGGGCCAGATCGCACCCCTCGCGCGCGAGCTCGGCCGCGATGGCTCGTCCGATGCCCCGGCTGGCGCCGGTGACGAGGGCCTTGCGCCCGGTCAACTGCAGGTCCATGGCTTTTGCTTCCTCTCGTGTTAGCTCAAGGCTCGTTAGCTCAAGGCGGTGGTGTTATCTGGGTCGGATGCCCGGCCGCCCAGCCGCGGGCGGCCGCGGACGACACCCACTCCAGGGCGTTGGCGACCAGGCGCCGGTAGCCGGGATGGCCGAACGTCTCCGGCCCGTCCCCGGGCTGGAGGTAGACCACCGGGCTGCGCCCGGCGGTCTTGGCCCAGCCGATGAGGTCGCTGGCCGCCGGGTGCTCCCAGGCCGGACCGGATCGCGGCGTGCCGAGCACCTCGTGGTAGGTCTCCAGGAAGGGCCCGCCGGGAGCGTCTGCCCGCAGCAGCGGGGTGACGTCGGCGGCGAACACCGGGCAGCAGTACAGCTCGTCGGCCAGCTCGAAGTCGCCCAGGCCGGCGCACACCGGATGATCGGGGTCGGTCACCCGCGCGGTGTACCGCGCGTACCGGAAGCCCGAGTCGGGCCAGCTCCGGCCGCGCAGCTCGGCCGGCGCGTAGTGGTAGCGGCCGCCGAGCACCTCGGCCCAGCCCGGCCAGGCGGGCCAGCCGGCCAGCGCGTGGTGCAGGAACACGAAGCCCTGGCCGGCGTCGAGCAGTTCGACCAGCCGCCGGGCCACCTGCGGGGCGGGCGGGACCGGCGTCGGCGCGCTCCCGCGCCGCAGGGCCAGGCCGGGCAGGTCGTGGCAGAGGACGGCGTCGAACACGCCGCGATGCTCCGGGCCGAGCCAGTCCTGGGCGGCGGGCTGGACCGCGTGCGCGAACACCCAGCCGCGTTCGGCGCAGATGCCGGCCAGCATGCCGGTGAACGCCTCCAGGTCGACCCGGTGGCCTCCGGTCACGGCCAGGAACCGCACGCCTAGCTGCCACCGGCGTCGCGCGCCTCGGCGTCGCGGCCACGGCGGAAGAAGTCCGCTCCGGCCGCGGTGTACCCGCCGTCCACGTAGATCACCTGGCCGGTGACGTAGCGCGAGTCGTCGGAACAGAAGAACGCGACGACGTCGGCGACGTCGCCGGCCTCCCCGTACCGCCCGGCGGGCAGCGTCCGGCCGCGCCGCCGCCGGGTCTCCTCGTCCCCGTAGTGAGACAGCGTCCCCTCGGTCGGGATGATGCCGGGTCCCACGGCGTTGCAGCGGATCCCGAGCGGGCCGAACTCCACCGCCGCCACGCGGGTCAGGGCCTCGAGCGCCGCCTTGGATGCCGGGTAGACCCCGGTCCCGGTCGGGGAGTACTTCGCGGTGATCGAGGAGACGTTGACGATCGTGCCGCCGCCGCCGCGCGCCATCACCGGGACCAGCCGCTGCATGAGCAGCAGCGGGCCGAGCACGTTGACCGCCAGGACGCGGCCGGCCTCCTCGATCGGGGTGGCCGCGAGCGGGGTGAACCGCCAGATCGCGGCATTGTTGACCAGGGCGTCGCACCGCTCGAGCCGGGCGGCCAGCCGGTCCACGGCGCTCTCGTCGGTGACGTCGAGTGCGCACGCGGTCGCCCCGACCTCGCCGGCCGCCCGGGTGACCTCGGCCTGGTCGGTGTCCACCGCCCACACCGCGAAGCCGTCCGCGACGAGCCGCGCGGCCATGGCCCGGCCGAGCCCCCGCGCCGCACCCGTGACGACCGCCGTGCGCATTTGCCGCCTCCTAATACTTTCTGGAGGCAGTGTAGCGTTTCTCGGATCCGGCCAGTACGGTAGGTGGCGTGAGCAGCCACCGCGTGGTCTTCCTGGAGCAGTAATGACCGAGCCAGCCGAACAGGACCCGGTCTCGGGTTTGCCGCCCGACGTCGTCCACGACCTGCACCGCCGCATGGTCCGGATCCGGCTCTTCGAGGAGGAGGCCGGCAAGCTCATGGAAGCGGGCAAGATGCCCGGCTTCCTGCACCTGTACGTCGGGCAGGAGGCCGTCGCGGCCGGCGTGATGACCACGCTGCGGGCCGACGACGTGATCACCTCGACCCACCGCGGCCACGGCCACGCGGTGGCCAAGGGGGCGGACCTGCGGTACATGTACGCCGAGCTGTTCGGCAAGCAGACCGGCTACTGCAAGGGCCGCGGCGGCAGCATGCACATCAACGACCTGAGCATCGGCATGCTCGGCGCGAACGGCATCGTCGGCGGCGGCATCCCGCACGCCGTCGGCGCGGCGCTCGCGGCCTCCTACCAGGGACACGACTCGGTAGCGGTCCCGTTCTTCGGCGACGGCGCCACCAACATCGGGGCCTTCCACGAATCGGCCAACCTGGCCGCCGTCATGGGGTTGCCGGTGGTGTTCGTCTGCGAGAACAACGGGTACGCCGAGTTCACCCCGCAGGACCGGCACATGCTGATCAAGGACGTCGCCGACCGGGCCGCCGCCTACGGCATGCCGGCCGAGATCGTGGACGGCATGGACGCCGTGGCCGTCCACCTCGCCGCCAAGCGGCTGGTCGAGCGGGCCCGGGCAGGCGAGGGCCCGTCGATGCTGGAGGCCAAGACCTACCGGTTCTACGACCATCAGGGCGTCAAGGGCCTGCGCATCCCGTACCGGACCCAGGAGGAGATCGACACCTGGAAGCAGCGGGACGCCATCACCTCGCTTGAGCAGCGCATGACCGGCGCCGGCCTGGCTGCTCCGCAGGAACTCCAGAAGATCTGGTCCGACACCGCCGAGGAGATCGCCGCCGCGATCCAGTTCGCCGAGGACAGCCCCGATCCCGACCCGGCGCACCTGCTCGACAACGTCTACACGGTGTGAGGATTCGCAAGTGCGCGAGATCACCTACGTCAAGGCCTTCAACGAGTCGCTCATGCAGCTGATGGCCGAGGACGAGAACGTCCTGGTCATCGGCGAGGACGTGGCTCATTACGGCGGCGTGTTCCACGCCTTCGACGGGCTGCTCAAGGCCTACGGCGAGAAGCGCGTCATCGATACCCCGATCTCCGAGATGGGCTTCATCGGGATGGGCGTCGGGGCGGCCGCGCGCGGCCTGCGGCCGGTCTGCGACCTGATGTTCTTCGACTTCATCGGGGTCGCCATGGACCAGCTCTACAACCAGGCGGCCAAGCTGAAGTTCATGTTCGGCGGCGACGTCTCGGTCCCGCTCACGCTGACCACGGCCGGCGGCGCCGGCCTGTCGGCGGGCCCGCAGCACAGCCAGAGCCTGGAGGCCTGGCTGGCCCATGTGCCGGGCCTCAAGGTCGCGCTGCCATCCTCCCCGTACGACGTGAAAGGCCTGATGGTGGCGGCCGTCCGCGACGACAACCCCACCGTGGTGGTGCTGAACAAGCGGATGCTCGGCAGCAAGGGCCCGGTGCCCGAGGAGATCTACGAGATACCGCTCGGCCAGGCCGCAACGGTCCGCCCGGGTCGCGACGCGACCGTCATCGCGGTCGGGCGCATGGTGCCCGAGGCGATGACCGCGGCCGGCGAGCTGGCCTCCGCCGGGATCGAGGTCGAGGTGATCGACCCGCGCACCGTGCAGCCGCTCGACAGCGCGACCATCCTGGACTCCATCCGCCGGACGAACAGGGCCCTGGTCGTGCACGAGGCGGTCACCTTCGGCGGCATCGGCGCCGAGATCGCCGCCCAGATCCAGGAGGAGGCGTTCGACTACATGGACGCGCCGGTGCTCCGGCTCGGCGCGCCGTTCGCGCCGGTGCCGTTCAGCCCGGTGCTCGAACGCGCCTACATCCCGGACAGCAACCGGATCGTGGCCGGGGTCCGGCGGCTGCTCGAGCGCACCGGGGGCTGACGTGGCCGTCGAGGTCCTGATCCCCAAGCTGGGGCTGACCATGGAATACGGGCTGATCGAGGAGTGGCTCGTCGCGCCGGGCACCCCGGTCAAGCCGGGCGACCCGCTGCTGCGGCTGGCCACCGACAAGGTAGACGTCGAGGTCGAGGCGGAGGGTTCCGGCCTGTTCCACCCGGCGGTCGAGTCGGGTGCCGAACTCCCGCCCGGCGCCCTGATCGGCTGGCTCCTCGAGGCCGGCGAACAGCCGCCGGGAGCCGCCGCGCAGCCACCGCCCGCCACCGGGACGCCGGCGGCCGCGGGGCGCTTGTTCTCCTCGCCCAACGCCCGCCGGGTGGCCCGCGAACGGGGCATCGATGTCGCCCAGCTGACCGGCACCGGCCCCGGCGGCCGCATCATCACCGCCGACGTACTGGACGCGGCGGCCGCCGCGCCAGCCGTCCCAGCTGTCCGGCCCGGAGCCGTCTCGCCGCTGGTGCGCAGGTACGCCACCGCGGCCGGGGTGGATCTTGCCGTCGTGGCGGGCACCGGCCCCGGCGGCAAGGTGCTCCGCTCGGACGTAGCGGCCGCCGCCCGCCCCGCCCCCGCCAGCGCCCCGGCCCCGGCCAGCGCCCCCGCCGGCGCCCAGGACGGCGCGGCCCACGCCCGGGACGACGCGCCCGAGGCCCAGGTCATCGCCCTGACCGGGATGCGCGGCGTCATCGCCAGCCGGATGCACGCCAGCCTGCAGGAGATGGCCCAGCTCACTCTCGGCACCGATGCCACCATGGACGCCGCGGTGGCGTTGCGGGCTCAGCTCAAGGAGCAGTGGCAGCAGGCCGGGATGCCGGTGCCGACCATCACCGACCTGGTCGTGCGGGCCGCCGCGCTGGCCCTGCGCGAGCACCCGCGCCTGAACGCCTCGGTGCGCGACAACGCGATCCATGTCCAGCCGGAGATCAACGTCGGCCTCGCGGTCGCGCTGGCGGAGGGCCTCATGGTCCCGGTCCTCAAGCGGGCCGACCGGCTGCCGCTGTCCGCGATGGCGGCCGAGACCCGCCGGCTGGCGCAGGCCGCCCGCGACGGCCGGCTGACCCTGCCCGAACTCGAGGGCGGCACCTTCACCGTCAGCACCCTGGGCAGCTTCGGGATTGACTTCTTCACCCCGGTGATCACCCCCGGGCAGGTCGCGATCCTGGGCGTGGGCCGGCTCCGCGACTCGGTCCGCTGGGAAGGGGCCACGCCCCAGCGAACCCAGGTGCTGACCCTGAGCATCACCTTCGACCACCGGGCCGTGGACGGCGCGCCAGCCGCCGAATACCTGCGTTCGGTGGCCTCCCGCCTGGCCAACCCCCTGTCACTGCTCGCCTAGCCGAACCCAACCGAACCGGAGGACTGATGCGCGCCCTGCAGCTCAAGAGCTTCCAGTCCGATCCCGAACTAGTGGAACTGCCCGAGCCCGAGCCCGGTCCCGAGCAAGTCGTCATCAAGGTCGGCGGCGCCGGCGCGTGCCACTCCGACCTGCACGTGATGCGCGAATTCGCCGAGGGCATGGCGCCCTGGGGCCCGCCGTTCGTGCTCGGGCACGAGGCCGCGGGCTGGGTCCATCGGGTAGGCGACCGGGTCCGCGGCCTGGAGCAGGGCGAGCCCGTGGCGGTGTACGGCCTGCTCGGCTGCGGGCGGTGCAAGCCGTGCGCCGCCGGGGCCGAGAACCTCTGCGTCCACGGCATGGAGGGACCGCCCGGCATCGGGTTCGGCGTGGACGGGGCCATGGCCGAGTACCTGCTCATCGCCGACCCGCGCAGGCTGGTGCCCATCGGCGACCTCGATCCGGTCGATGTCGCGCCGCTGACCGACGCCGGGCTCACCCCCTATCGCGTGATCAAGCGGGTCCAGCCGAAGCTGACGCCGGGCGCGCACGCCGTGGTGATCGGGGCCGGCGGCCTGGGGCACCTGGCCATCCAGATCCTCGGCGCGCTGACCCCGGCGACGGTCATCGCGGTGGACACCCGCGAGCCGGCGCTCGCCCTGGCCCGCCAGGTCGGCGCGGCCGCCACGGTGCTGGCCGGAGACGATGCGGCCGCGGCGGTCATCGACGCGACCGGCGGCGCCCGGGCCGACGTGGTGCTCGACTTCGTGGGCAGCGCCCCGACCATCGCGCTCGGCGCGGCGGTGGCCAAGCCCGGCATGGACCTGGTCGTGGTCGGCGCCGCGGCCGGCCAGTTCAGCTGGAACTTCTACGCGCTGCCGTACGAGGTCAGCCTGACCACCTCGTTCTGGGGGACCCTGCCCGAGCTTCACGAGGTGATCGCCCTGGCCCGCCGCGGCCTGGTCAAGGCGCACATCCAGCGCTTCGGCCTGGAGCAGGCGCTGCACGCCTATGAGCTGATGGAACAGGGCCAGCTCGCCGGCCGCGCCGTCATCGTGCCGTAGGCCGGCCTGGCCAATGAGCAGCACGTCCCCGTCCTCAGGTGAGGCGCCCAGCGCCGCGATGCTCACGGTGTTCTCAGAACGCCGCAGCGACCTGCTGATCACGGCGCGCGAGATGCGGGCCGAAGGCGTGGTCTCGCTGACCCTGGCCGACCCGGCCGGCGCCCAGCTGCCCGGCTGGACTCCTGGCGCCCACATCGACCTGCTGCTCGAGGACACCGTCCGCCAGTACTCCCTGTGCGGGACCCCCGGCGACCAGCACAGCTGGCGGATCGCGGTGCTGCTCGATCCGGGCGGCCGCGGCGGTTCCCGCCGGGTGCACGAGACCCTCCGGGTCGGGGACCAGGTCGCCGTCCGCGGCCCGCGCAATCACTTCCCGCTGCACTCGGTGCCGCGCTACATCTTCATCGCCGGCGGCATCGGCATCACGCCGATCCTGCCCATGGTCGCGGCCGCGACCGAGGCGGGCGCCGACTGGCAGCTGTACTACGGCGGCCGCAGCCAGGCGTCCATGGCGTTCCTCGATGAGCTGGCGCCCTACGGCGAGCGGGTGACGGTCTGGCCGCAGGACACCCGGGGCCTGCTCCCGCTGGATCTGGTCCTCGGCACCCCGGCGCCGGACGCGCTTGTCTACTGCTGCGGGCCCGAACCCCTGCTGGCCGCGGCCGAACAGCGCTGCGCGGCCTGGCCAGCCGGATCCCTGCACCTGGAGCGGTTCACCGCCCGGCCGCAGCCCGAGCCGGCCGCCGGCGGCGGGGAATCGTTCGAGGTGGTCTGCCAGCGCTCCGGCCTGACCGTCACCGTCCCGCCTGGCCAGTCGATCCTCGAGGCGCTCGACGAGAATGGCGTCAGCGTGCTGTCCTCCTGTCAGGAGGGCGTCTGCGGCACCTGCGAGACCCGGGTGCTCGAAGGCGTCCCCGATCACCGCGACTCGCTGCTGTCCGAGGAGGAGCGGGAGGCCAACGAGTACATGATGGTATGCGTCTCGCGGTCGAAGTCCGAACGCCTGGTGCTCGACCTGTGAGGACACCAGGAGGCTACCGTGACTGACACCGCCGATCCGGCCGGGTCCCGAAACTACCCGCTGAACTGCTGGTACGTGATCGCGGCGAGCGACGAAGTGGGCCGTTCGCTGCTCGCCCGCCACGCGCTTGGGCAGCACCTGCTGCTGTTCCGGACCGCGGACGGCCAGGCCGTGGTGCTCGACGACCGCTGCCCGCACCGCGCCGCGCCGCTGTCCATGGGCACCCTGGACGGGGACCGGGTGGTCTGCGCCTACCACGGCTTCAGCTACGCGCCGGACGGCCAGTGCGTCGGCGTGCCGTCCCAGCGCAACGTCCCGTACGGGGCTCAGGTGCGCAGCTACCCGGTCCTCGATCGGCCGCCGTTCGTCTGGGTCTGGCCCGGCAACCCGGCGCGCAGCCGCGGCACCGAGCCGCCCGACCTGCCGCCGCTGCGCGAGCCCGGCTGGGCGGTCCTGGGCGGCTCGCTGGAGATGGCCGTCAACTACCTGCTGCTGCACGACAACGCGCTGGACCGGACGCACTTCCCTTACGTCCACCCGCACCGGATCCACCGCGGCTACGTGCAGGACCCGCCGCCGCTGCAGATCGAGGTCACCGAGACGACCGTCTCCTACCGCCGGACCTTTACCCCCGCCCCGCTGACCGGCTGGCAGCACGAGGCGACGGGCTTGGACGCGGACCGGGAGTACACCCAGCGCGAGACCGGCACGTTCGTCTCGCCCGCCCTGCACGTGGACGAGATGGACATCATCGGACCCGACCAGGTGTACCGCGGGGTCTTCATCCGCGCGTACACCCCGGTCGATGCCGCCCGGACCCTGATCATCTGGCGCGCGGCGCGCAACTACGCGCGAGACGACCAGTCGGTGGCCGGGCGCCTGCGCGAGGTCTACGAGGGCACCATGACCGAGGACCAGCCGCTGCTCGAGGCGATCCAGGCCACCACCGGGGGAGCGCCCGACTACCGGGTCAGCGCCGCCGCCGACGCCGCGGCGATCCGCGCCTACCAGATCGTCGAGGCGATGCTGGCCGAGGAAGGTGGCCGCGCCTTCAACCGCTGGCACGGCCCGCGCCGCGACTGACCCCGGCTGCGGCCAGCCGCGATGCCCGGGCCGGTCAGTACGCCGCGGTCCCGCCGTCGACGTTGTAGGCGGAGCCGGTGATGCCGGCCGCGACGTCCGAGGCGAGCAGGACGGCTACCGCGGCGACCTCCTCGATCGTGCTGATCCGCTTGAGCGCGGTCTCCTGGGCGAACTGGTCCACCATCTGGTCGAACGTCAGGCCCATCTCGCGGGCGCTGTCCGGCCCGGTCGCCACCAGGACGTCGGTCCATACCAGCCCGGGGCAGATCGCGTTGCAGGTGATGCCGGTCGTCCCGTTCTCCCTGGCGATCGCCTTGGTCAGGCCGATCAGCGCGTGCTTGCAGGTCACGTAGGCGGGGATCGCGGGCTTGCCGTGCTTGCCCTCGACCGAGGAGATGTTGATGATCCGCCCGGACTTCTGCGGGATCATGTATTCAAGCGCCTTGCGGCTGGCCCAGAACGCCGAGTAAAGGTTCCACTTGACCGCGTAGTCCCAGTCCTCGTCGGCCAGGTTGGCCACCGGCGCGGTCTTGATCAGCCCGCCGGCGTTGTTGACCAGGATGTCGACCCGGCCGAACTTCTCGAAGGCCCCGCCGACCACCCCATCGATGTCCTCCCGGATGGTGACGTCACCCTTGATGAAGTGGCCGCGCTCACCCGCGTTCATCTCCGTCAGCGCCCGCGCGCCCTTCTCGGGATCCCGGCCGTTGATGACGATGCTGGCGCCCTCGGCGAGGAAGGCCTCACCGATGCCCCGCCCGATCCCGGTGCTCCCGCTGGTGATGACCGCTACCTTGCCGTCGAGTTTCCCCATCCTGGTCCTCCTTTGGACGAGGCAATGTTTACACGGACTTCAGTATCTGGTCAACGCCAGAGGGCCGCACCGCTCAGGCGGTTTCCCCGCCGTCCACCGCCAGCAGCGTCCCGGTGATGAAGCTCGCCTCGGCCGACAGCAGGAAGCAGACCGGGGCGGCGATCTCCTCCGGCTCGGCCACCCGTTTCTGCAGGTTGCCCTGGCCGAAGACGGTCATTCCCTGCTCGACGCTGCCGGCCCGCTTGATCATCAGCGGTTCCGTCATCCCGGTCCTGGTGCGCCCCGGCGCGACGGTGTTCACCCGGATCTCCGGCGCGACGTCGCGCGCCAGCTGGCGGGAAAAGGCCAGGATCGCGCCCTTGGCCGCGCCGTACGGCGCGTTACCCGACTGGGCCTTCACCGCGGCGACGGACGCGACGTTCACGATGGCGCCGCCGGGTCGCTTGCGCATTACCGGCAGCACCTCGCGGCAGAACAGGAAGGTACCGCCCACGTGCACGGTCATCATCCGCTGCCAGCGCTCGAACGACCATTCCTCGATCGGCCCGAACTCCGCGTGCCCGGCCGCGTTGAACAGGCAGTCGATCGACCCGAAGTGCTCCGCCACCGCCGCCACGCAGCGGCCCACCGCGTCCTCCGCTGAGACGTCCACGCCCATCGCGATCGCGCCGTCTAGCTCGCCCGCCACCGCCCGCGCCCGCTGCTCGTCGAGGTCGACCACCGCCACCCGGCCGCCGTCGGCCGCGAACCGCCGCCCGACCGCGGCGCCGAGTCCCGACGCCCCGCCCGTAACGAGCAGGACCTTACCTTCGAACCGCATGGGTCGGCCTCCTCTGTGCTTACTACGATCGGCCGGCGTACTTTCTGGCATGCTAGTACATAAAGTCCCCGACGACCTCGGATCGGAATCCAAGCGTGACCGATGACGGCGCGGTATACCTGCACGTGACGATCCAGCTCGTCCGCGGCAAGCACCGCGTGTTCGCGGGCGCGATGGCGGAGATGGCACCCGTGCTCGAGAGCCAGGGCTGGCGGCTGGTCGGCGCCTTCACCCCCGGCATCGGGCGCCTTGGCGCCGTCTACCACCTATGGCGCATCCCGTCGGCCGACAGCGCGCTCGATGCGCTCGCCGCGGTCCGTGCGCACCCCGACGCCGCCCGCTGGCACGAGGCGTTCGCCGAGTCCGTCGCCGACGAGGCCCTGCAACTGGTCCGCCCGATGCCCTACTCGCGGACTCCATGACTCGCCTGGATTCCTGACTGCTCCGGCAACGGACGCAGGATTCGCTGTCACAAATCGTAGCGGGCGGCGGCTAGTGCCGTAGCAGGCAACGTTTGCGTCGTTGATGGCGTGACTCTGAGCCGGTGTTCGCAGACGCCCCGGGATGGAAGGGTTCTATCCTCAAGCAGTGGAACCCAGTGCGGAGACCGAGCGGGACGCACACCGGCACAGGGCGTTGGAGCGTTCTCGGTTGTTCGATCAGGAGGCCGAACGCTATGACCGGTTCCGCCCGAGGTACCCCGACGCGGTGGTCGATGCGTTGCTCGGCCCGGAACGGTCGGGCCTCAAGGTGCTCGACGTTGGTTGTGGCACCGGGATCGCTTCAAGGCTGATGGCCGAGCGGGGCGCCCAGGTGCTCGGGGTGGAAGTTGCTCCGAGGATGGCGGAGATCGCTCGCAGCCACGGTATCGACGTTGAGGTCGGTGCCTTCGAGGATTGGGAGCCCGCTGGTCGCACATTCGACCGGGTGACCTCGGCGCAGGCGTGGCATTGGCTTGACCTCCCCGTTGCGACCGTGAAGGCCGCTTCGGTGCTGCGGCCCGGCGGGCGCCTCTGCCTGATCTGGAATGCCGGATCCCACCCTGACGACCTGGCTGATGCTCTCGCCGAGGTGTACGCGCTCGCCTTGCCGAGCCGCGTTCACGCCGTCTTCAGGGGTTACGCGGCCAACCGGTCAACGGACCGAAGGTCCGGGTTGACCTCGGCAGTCGCCGCGATTGCCGGGGTCCCCGATTTTGATGCCCCGACGGAGACGTGGTTCCCGTGGACCCAGACGTACCAGAGGGACGAGTGGCTAGCGCAGCTTCTCTCACGTAGCGACCACACCGCCCTTGACCCAGCGGTCCAAGAGCGGCTGTTCGAAGGCATCGGAGCGGCTATTGATGACTTCGGTGGCTCGTTCGTCATGAACTTCGAAACCGTCCTCATCACGGCGACCCGGCTGGGGTAGGCATCCCGTCTCGGCCACTGGTATCCAGCCAGGCCGGCGGCAACGGAACGCCCAGTAAGGCGCGCCATGAGAAGCTCCGGCCTATCCCCGAAGTGCCGTTACGGGACAGGGCAAACGTTGCCTGACGCGGCATACTAGATCGGGTACCGGGTCGGTTCGGTCTGGTAGTGCCGTCCGGTCGGGGTGGTCCAGGTGAAGGTGCCGTCGGGGTGCTGGTCGGCCTGCCACTTGGGGTCTTGCTTGAGCCTGTGGTCGCTGCGGCATTTAGGACCGCCGTTGCACAGGCAGGTTCTGCCGCCCGCCTCGTACGGGACATTATGTTCGAAGTCACAGGTTGCAGCTGGTCTCCGGCAGCCCGGCGCGGTGCATCTGGCGTGCCGGATCTGGGATAGGTGCCGCAGCAGGATCCCGGGATCGTGACCGGCGGCCTGGAACCGGTGATCGCAGTCCTCGGAAGCGATCGGGTGCACCGCGATGATCAGGTCCGGCTGGCCGGGCGTTCCTGTGGGCAGCCGCCAGGTGCCGTAGCCGCCGGGCGGGCCAGGACCGCCGCCCCCAGCGTCACGTGGAGTGCGTTTCCCTGGTTCCCGGCGGGCGCAGCCGTGGCCGATGGCGTGGCCGTGCTCGTCGGTCACCGTCAGGCACCAGGTGGTGCGGGGGTTGCCGGCGGCGGCGGCGATCAGGTCGCGGGCCAGCCACGGGTCGACCGGGCCGAGCGTGCCTGCCTGCCCGGGCCGGTCGGCCAGGCCGAGCGCGGTGACCAGCGGGACGGTCAGGTTGATGCTCCCGCAGAACCCCGGCGGCAGCGCCGCCGCGCCCGGGGGAACTGGCGGGCCGAACAGCCCGTACGGGCCGGACGGATCGGGCGCGCCGAAGCCGCCGTGACCACCGCCGCCGGCCGGGCCGGACGGGCCGGGCTCGCCGTCGCCGGCGGGGTCGCCGGGGCCGCCCGCGCCGTCCCGGGCGGCGAGCCGGGAGTCCATGCCCAGCAGGATGTCCATGAATGCCTTCGCGCGCAGCACGTCCATGTCACCGTCCAGCCCGGCCGCCCGCAGCTGTTTCGCCCAGGCGTTGATCCGCTGGTCGGCGGCCAGGACCTGCGCGGACGGCAGCTCCCGGCCGGCCAGGCCGGCGTTGCCTGAGTGCTCGGCCCACCGCTCCACCCGGGTCCGCTTCGCGGCCTCCTCGCGCCGCTTGCGCGCCTTCTTGGGCGCGACCTCCATGACGGCCCGGCCGATCGCGTCCCGCAGCCCGGGCGGGGTCAGCCGGCTGGCCCGGCCCAGCACCATCGCCTCGGCCGCGGCGGCCTCCCCGGCGTCCAGGAACTGGGTGGCCCCGGCGATCGCCGCCGCCTTGGACAACCGGATCCGGCCGTCCCGCAGCGCCGCCCTCGTGCCCGGCAGCTTGGCCTCCAGTTGCCAGGCCACCGCCATCAGGTCCTCGGCCGCGCCTACCGATTCGGCCAGCGCCCAGGCCAGCTCCTTGACCGCGAACTCGTCCCACCCCTGCGGCGGCATCCCCCCAGCGCAGGTCACCGGGCCGCCTGCCGCATCGCCCTTTCCCGTGTCCTGCGGGGTTGCCGTCCCCGGGTCTGCAGACGGGCTCTTCTCCTGGTCGCCCTTCCCCGGGTCTTGTGTCCGGCGCTGCGCGGGGTGCCTCGGGGGGTCGTCCCCGGCCGGGCGGCGGCGGATGAACTCCGCGACAGCGGCCAGCTTGCGGGCCGCCACATGCGCCTCGACCCGGTCCAGCGCGCAGATCACGCCCATGATCTCGTCGTCGGTCGCGCCCGGATACCGGTCATCCGGGCCGGCCACCGTGTCGGCGAACTCGCCCAGCGCCAGGCACCCCGGCGCCCTATCCAGCGCGAACCCCGACCCGAACCCCGCCGCCGGGCTGGCATGCTCCCCCGGGAACGACGCCGACGACCCCGGATTCCCCGGGCCACGGGGACCGGGCGCCGCGCCGACCGCCCCGAACCCCCCGTCGAAGACCAGCCGGGCCGCGTACGCCGCGTCCCGGACCTGCGCCGCCGTGATCTCCCGCGCCTCCGCGATCACCGCGGCCAGGCCGTCCCAGTCATCCACGCCCTCGTCCTCCAGGCCCGGATCGACCGGCTCCTCCTCCGCCCGGGCCGCCGCGATCGCGGCCCATTCCTCGTCATCCAGCCAGTCAGGAGTCGAGAAAGGAAACGGGACGTCCGCTCCTGGACCGGCGGCCTGCGGGAGGGGAACCTCGTCCGCGACGGCGGGGGAAGCATCCGGCTCGCGGGGAGGCCGCGCGGGGTTCGGGGGTGTCTCGTCCCGCCCGGGGTCCTGGGGAGCCGGTGCCTGGTCCACGCACCACCGTCCGTTCGGATAATTGATCTTGAATATGAGTCTTTACCTGATATCAAACATGATAGCGAAAAAACTGTCCTGAGGCTGTACGACACGCCGTGTTCCGGCCATGATCTCGGCGTGTGGCAGGGGTGGCAGGGGTGGCGCCGCCAAGTCCAGAGTGGCCCGGTGCCGTCTTACCGACCGACCACCGCGTAGGTCGCCATGACCTTCTTCTCGGTCGCGATCCGGTCGCGCAGCAGTTCTCG
>Ga0335078_10006830_pt1 | contig 16911 bp, 13 predicted proteins | sample Lox_Sample_32_FD_206711 | JGI IMG/M metagenome (GOLD analysis project Ga0335078, IMG submission 206711) | Soil microbial communities from Loxahatchee National Wildlife Refuge, Florida, United States - Lox_Sample_3.2 | ecosystem: Environmental > Terrestrial > Soil > Wetlands | place: USA... | reverse complement strand
TGATCGCGGCCTGGCAGGCTTTGAAGCCGGCCTCGGCGCCAAGGTATTTGGCGGCGTTGGCGGCTGGCCCGCAGGGAAGCTTCTGGTCGTATTGCCAGGCGGCTTTCAGCATCGTGAGCTCTGCGGCTTCGAGCTCCATCCAACATTCGGCAAGCGGATGCTGGATCGCCTGATTTTGTCCGATCGGCCGGCCGAACACGACGCGTTCTTTGGCGTATGCCGCCGCGCGCCGCAGCGCGGCGCGGCCGAGCCCGATCGCTTCGGCGGCGATCAGAATGCGCTCCGGATTCATGCCGTGCAGGATGTACTCAAAGCCGCGGCCTTCCTCGCCGATGCGGTCTTCGAGCGGCACTTCGAGTCCGTCGATGAACACCTGGTTGGAGTCGACCGCCTTCCGCCCCATTTTGTCGATCACGCGCACTTCGACGTGGCGGCGATCGAGCGCGGTGTAAAAGAGCGTTAAACCTCCGGTCGGCTTGCGAACCTCGTCGACCGGCGTAGTGCGGGTGAGGATCAGCATTTTGTCCGCGACCTGCGCGGTCGAAATCCAGATCTTCGCGCCGTTGATGACGTAACGGTCGCCGCGGCGCTCCGCGCGGGTCTGCAGCCTGCCGGTTTCGAGGCCAGCGTTGGGCTCGGTGACGGCGAAGCAGGCCTTTTCCTGGCCGCTGGCGATCGGCGGCAACATGCGCCGTTTCTGTTGCTCGGTGCCGTACACCACGACGGGGTTGAGGCCGAAGATGTTCATGTGCACGGCCGATGCGCCGGAAAATCCGGCGCCCGATGCAGCAATGGTCTCCATCATGATCGCGGCTTCGGTAATGCCGAGACCCGAGCCGCCATAGGCCTCCGGGATGCAGACGCCGAGCCAGCCGTCAGCGGCGAGCGCGCGATGAAGCTCCTCGGGAAATTTTCCGTCGCGGTCGCGCTCGAGCCAATAATCGTCGGGAAAGCGCGCGCAAATCTTCTCGATTGCGCCGCGCACCGATTGCTGAAGTTCGGAAAGGGCGAAGTCGATCGCCGTTCACTCCCGAATGAAAAATTATCGCGTCATTGCGAGCACAGTGAAGCAATCCAGTCCGGCCGTGAGGTCTGGATTGCTTCGTCGCTTCGCTCCTCGCAACGACGATCACGCCGCCGCGGCGAGTTCGCCGAGAGCGGCTCCCGCGTCCGCCGGCCGCCACCATAGCTTCGCACCGAGATCGCGGGCAATGATGCCGGCGGTGATGTAGCCCGAGCCGCCGGAAATGGCGCCGCCGGGATGACCGGCCGAACCCGCCATGTAGAGGTTCGGAATTGGCGTCCGGTAGCCGAAATGGTTGTACATCACTTGCTCGGCACTGAACGCGCCCATGAAAATGTCGCCGCGGCGCATGTTGATTAGTTCGGCGGCGTATTCCTTCGCGGTGTAGACATATTGCCCGATGATGTTGCGGCGGGTCATGTTCGGGCAATAGCGCGCAAACGTCTCGATGATCTTCTCGGCAAACTCGCGCTTGAACTCCTCGTAGTCCTGTCCGCCGATGTCAGGCTCAAACGGCATGACGTGCCAACAATACGTGGTGTGCTTGCCGGGCGGCGCCTGGGTCGGATCGATCACGCTCAGCGGCCCCGAGCCGAACTGGACGATGCTTGGCGGGCGGTTGGCTTTCACGTCCTCGAACGCCGAGTTGAGGTCTTCCATGGTCTCGGCGCCGATGCTCCATTTCAGCGTCCGATTGATGTTCGGGTCGAACGCCGCAGCAGAAAACTGCGGCGCCTCATGCAACGCGAGATGCAAGCCGAACAGCGTCCAGTTGGTGCCCTGGAAGCGATCGAGCTTTTCCGCAAACGCCGCCGGCAGTTGCGACCGCCCGATCATGGTCTCGAAGGTCTGGTGCACGTCGATCGTCGAAGCAACAAATTGCCGCGCCCGCACCGTCTTGCCGTCGGCCAGCACGATGCCGCGCGCGCGGCCGCCCTCGATCAGGATGCGGTCGATCGCGACCTGCGGCTGGAAAGCGCCGCCCGCGGCGATAAAGGTTTCCATCAAGCCGCGCGCCAGATTGAACGAGCCGCCCTGGCAAAGCTGATAGCCCGTCTCGAGATCAAAGGCGCGGATCACCGAACCCATCGGGCTCGTCTTCGACAAGGTGTCGGTGAGCCACGTGCCGAACAGCGAGACCTTGAAAAGAAAGAGAAGCTTGACGTGATCGTTCTCGAACAGTTCCTGCACGACGTCGAGCGGCTGACGGCGGCTGACCGCGAGGAAGTCGCGTCCGATCGCGGTCTTAGCCAATAGCGCGTCGCGCTCGGCTTGCGGCAGCGGCTCGGCGTAACGCTCCGGGATCAGAATGCGCGCAGTGATTTCCTCGGCGCGCCGGTTCCAGTCGCGAAACGTTTCGGCGTCTTTCTTGGAGAACCGCGCCACGTTGGCGATGGTCTCCTCGCGATCGCGGCCGAACACCAAGGCGGTGCCGTCGCGATGCGCCTGGCCGAACTCGTAGCGCGGCGTGATGTAGGTGACGCGGTCTTCGAGGCCGAGATCCTTGAACCACGGCGTCTCGGAAATGTGGAAGTGATTGATCGAGTGGAAGTTGTGATAGAAGCCGGGCGCGGTTGCTTCTTTGGTCATCAGGCCGCCGCCGTATTCGAGGCGACGGTCGACCAGCAAAACGCTCAAGCCCGCTTTGGCGAGATAGCTGCCGAGAATGAGACCGTGATGGCCCGCCCCGATGATGATGCCGTCGTAGGTCTTGTCCAGCGCCTTGGTCACGCAGTCCTCCCGAAGACTTTTCTGACGAGGAGGGGACACTAAATTTCTCCATCTGAGAAGCCGGATTTTTGCATGGCCCGGCCGCCGCATCGGCATCGGCTTTACCGAGCAAAAGACGGCGAACCTGCCCGCAGCGCTGCGCCGTCAATGCGGGTTGATTGAGCAAAGCGTTCGCAGCGTGGACAGCACAGGAGTAATCGCCAGCGGCCCCACGTCGTGCTTGTCTCGCTGCGCAGAAGATGAAAACCTGTGGCCAAGTCGCCGGGAAACGACGCGACCAATTGATCGGAGGAAGCGTGATCGTACGGTCGGCACGGCCGTACTGATCGACAGCAGCTACCAGATCGACGTCTTTTCGCGTTTATGGCAGCGCCTATTGCCCGCCATGAATCGCAAATGCATCGACATGAGGTCAAAGCCAAGGAGGAACCGAGTGGCACATTTTGATCGGAGGCCGCGGATCACGCGGCGCGAAATCTTGAAAGCCGGCACAGCCGCATCAGTGGCGCTTGCCGGTGCGGTGTCGGCACCCGCGATCCTCGCCGCCTCGCGAGCGGCGCTTAAGATCGGGGTGCTGAATACATTCAGTGGCCCGGCGGCGTCGACCGGCGACTGGAACTGGTCCGGCATCAACGTCTACCTCGACGAGGTGAAGAGCATGTTCGCGGGTCGCAAGGTCGAGCTGGTGAAAGAGGATGACCAGTTCAATCCGCAGGTCGGTCTCGAGAAAGTGCGGAAGTTCGTCCAGAACGACAACGTCGACCTGATCGTCGGTCCCCAGGGCAGCAACATAGCACTCGCCGTCCTGAACTACGTCAAGCAGAACAAAGTGTTCCTCCTGATCTCCGGCGCCGGCACTGATGCCATCACCTGGGAGCGAGCGCCGTACGTGTTCCGTTCCTCGCTCGCTGCGTGGCAGCTTTGCCACCCCTTCGCGGAGTGGATCTACGATAACCTCGCCAAGGAAATGGTAGTGATGAGCGAGGACTACGCCGCAGGCCATGATATCGCCGCTGAGGTCTCCGCTCCCTTCATCGCCAAGGGCGGCAAGATCATCAAGACGATCTACATTCCGATAACCGTCACCGACTACAGCCCCTACCTCACCGACGTTCGCTCACTCAACCCGCCGGTCGTCTACAATTTCTCAACCGGCGGCGCCCACGCCATCCGTTTCGTGCAGCAATGGGCGCAGTCCGGCATCAAAGCGCGGCTTGCCGGGTTCGCCGGCTTCGTTGATGCGACGACGATCGAACAACAGGGCCGGGCGGCGCTTGGCGTCTTGTCCTCGACGATCTACACCGACGCATTGGACAATCCGGTAAACCAGAAATTCGCCGCCGCCTATCGCGAGAAGACCAAAGAAAATCCAAACCTCTTTTCCGATTATGGCTACGTGTCGATGCAGGTCATTGATGCAGCTTTGCGGGCGACGGACGGCGACGCCTCCGACAAGGACAAGTTCGCCGAAGCGATGGCGAAGGTGCAGTTTGAAGCGCCTCGCGGGCCGTTCCGTTTCGATCCGGTAACGCACAATCCGATCCTGAACGTCTATATCTGCGAAGAGAAGGAAAAGGACGGCCGCCTGGTCACCGCGATTATCGACACGCGGAAGGATGTGAAAGCCCCGCCGACCAAAAATGGATGAGAGAGTGGACGCGCGCACTGGCGCCGGATCGGATCGCCAGCCTTGATTTATGAGAGTGCCGTCCGGCGGCAGCAAATAAGCTTATGAGCGAGGCCAAGATCCTGTTCATCGGCCCCGGCGCCATTGGCGCCTCGGTCGCGGCCTGGGTCGCGGATAACTATCCTGCGGTGTTCATCATGGGTCACGGCGAAACCCAGGCCGCGCTGCGGAAAGACGGGATCACGACCTATCAGTCCGCAGCGCCGGAGCGGGCGCGTCGAACCGTGCGTGTCGCGACCGTCGACGGGCCCGGCGACATCGGCAGTGTCGACATCGTTGTGCTTGCGGTGAAGAACTATAGTCTGGAAGCGGTTGCACAGCAGGTTCGAGACGAACTGGGCGACCGGCCGATCATCGTGTCGATGGCGAATGGCATCGACAACCAGCGCATTCTGCCGAAGTTCTTCAGCAAGGTGATTTATTGCGTGGTGGCCTATAACGCCTGGCGCGACGGGCCGGCGGTGATCGGCTATCAGCGGAAGGGGCCGTTGCTGATCGGTACGCCCGACAACAGCCTGGGTGCGGAATTGCGGCTGGTGCAATCGATCCTTTCCCGCGGTTGTCCGACGCAGATCGTCGACCGTCTGCAGGATGCCGTGCACACCAAGATCGTGATCAATCTCACCAACGCGCTGGATGCGCTGGTCGGTCGCGGCTGGCGGCCGCTGTCGAACCTCGCCGTGTATCAGCAGCTCCTCACGCAGACCTTGTGGGAGGGCGTGCGGATCATTCGTGCCGCCGGCTATCATGAATACCAGATCGCCGGGCTGCCGCGCTTCAGCTTTCTGCGGCTGGCGACGCTGCTGCCGGGCTTCGTTCTTCGCCCGGTGTTCAAGCGCAAGCTCGGCGCCATGGCGATGTCGAGCATGACTCAGGATGTGGCGCTGCGCGGCGCCCAAGACACCGAACTGGAATCGATCACCGGCTATATCGTGCAGCTTGCCGGCGAGCATGGCGTGGCGGCTCCCTACAACCGGGCGATCTACCGGCTGGGCCGCGAGAAATTTCGTCCCGGCTTTGAGCCTTTACGCTGTGAGGAGGTGCTGGCCGCGGTTGAGCGCGAAAGAAGCACTGCTTCGGCTCGCTAGTTCCCGCCCATTATCGAGGTTCTCAGCCGCGGCCTGCCTGGGGGAATATTTTGACTCCGTGGCGCAATTTTTTCCATACTTGACCCGACATGAAACCCGCGCCCTTTCGATACTTCGCTGCCCGGACCCTTGAGCAAGCCTTGCAGTTGAAGGCCGAGCATGGCGATGAGGCCCGGTTTCTTGCCGGCGGCCAAAGTCTTGTTCCGACGATGAATTTCCGGCTGACGCAGCCGGCTGCGCTGATCGATATCAATCCGATCACGGACCTTGCCGGTGTTGATAACGGCGCTTCAGAGCATTTGCGCATCGGCGCGCTGACGCGCTACCGGGCGCTGGAACGCGATCCCGCCATCGCCCGTCATGTACCGCTGATGGAAGAGGCGCTGCCGCACATCGCGCATCCGCAAATCCGCAATCGCGGGACCATCGGCGGCAATCTGGCGCACGCCGATCCGGCCTCGGAGATGCCCGCCATTGTGTTGACGCTCGGCGGCAAATTGCACGCGCAATCGGTGCGCGGCGAGCGCTGGATCGACGCGGCAGATTTTTTCACCGGCGCGCTCACCACGGCGCTTGAGTCCGACGAAATGCTGACCGAAATCGAACTTCCGGTGGCGCCGCCGCGCTCGGCGGCGTGCTTTATGGAAGTGTCGCGCCGCCGTGGCGACTTCGCCATGATCGGTGTGGCTTGCGTGGTGCAAATTGACGAAAGCGGGCGCTGCAGCGCGGCGCGGATCGGACTGTGCAATGCCGGCGACGGCCCGGTGTTCGCCGCGGAAGCAAGCGATTCACTGGTTGGCACCATGATCGACCGGCCTGCAATCGAGGCCGCCGTCGCGCTCATCCAGCGCGCGATCGATCCCGGCGGCAGCATCCACGCCAGCAAAGAGTTTCAGCGCCATCTCGCGGGCGTGCTGACGGGGCGCGCGTTGACGAAGGCGAACGAGCGGGTCCGGCGTGAGCACTGAAACCCACGACATCACTGTCACGGTAAACGGCACGCCCTACCGGCGGCAGGTCGAGGGGCGGCTGTTGCTGAGCGATTTCCTGCGCCACGATCTCTTGCTCGCCGGCACCCATGTCGGTTGCGAGCACGGCGTCTGCGGCGCCTGCACCATCATTTTCGACGGCGCCGCCGTCCGCTCCTGTTTGATGTTTGCTGCGCAGGTCGACGGGCATGAGATCATGACGGTTGAGGGGTTAGCGCCGGATCGCGAGCATCTGCATTCGCTGCAGCAGGCCATGCACGAGTGTCACGGGCTGCAATGTGGCTATTGCACGCCCGGCATTCTGATGACCATGAAAGTTTTTCTCGAGGAGACGCCGGCGCCGGATGAGGCGCAGATCCGCGAAGCGCTGTCCGGCAATCTGTGCCGTTGCACCGGCTATCAGCATATCGTCGAAGCCGTGCAGCTTGCCGCCGAGCGGCAGCAGAAGTGAACGTTGTGGCCACGCGCAATTTCGGCGCGCCGATCACTCGCAACGAGGACGCCCGGCTGTTAACCGGCCAGGCGTTGTTCGTCGACGACGTCGAACTTCCCGGAATGCTGTACGCGGCGTTCCTGCGCAGTAACGTTGCGCACGCGCGCATTACTTCGATCGACGTCTCCGCGGCGCGGGCGCGCGCCGGCGTCATCGCGGTCTATACCGCGGAGGATCTTGGTGATTACTGGGCGCCCGGTCCTTTGTTGGTGCCGCCGCCGCCGATCAAGGACATCACCTTCAATCAGCGCACCCAGGTGCCGCTCGCCAAAGGCAAGATCCGCCACGTCGGCGAGCCGCTCGCGGTGGTGCTGGCTGAAAGCCGCTACCTCGCCGAGGATGCGCTCGCTGACATCGCCGTTGAGCTTGAGCCGGTGCCCGCCGTCACGGATCTGGAAAACGCGCTGACGGACGAATCGGCGCGGGTGCATGACGACGTGCGCGGCAATGTCGCCGCCCGGGTCCGGCAAGGCCGCGGCAACTACGCCGCGGTCCGCGCTCGGGCCGATCGCGTTATCGCCCGCCGCTTTCACTACGATCACGGCTGTTCGTCGCCGATCGAGACCCGCGGCATCGTCGCCCATTGGGACGCCCGCGCCAATCACCTCACCATCTGGGATACCACCCAGGCGCCGGTGTTCTTGCGCAACGGGCTTGCCGGCATGCTCGGCTTAAGCGAGCGGCAGGTACGGGTGATCGCGCCTTTTGTCGGCGGCGGCTTCGGGCCGAAGATCATGCTGTTTTATCCGGAAGAGGTGGTGATCCCGTGGGCGGCCAAAAAGCTCAATCGCCCGGTCAAATGGATTGAAGACCGGCTCGAACATTTCTTTGCTACGACCCAGGAGCGCGGCCAGACCCACGATGCCGAAATCGCGCTGACCGCCGACGGCCGCATCCTCGGCATCAGGGACGTGTTTTTTCACGACACCGGTGCCTACAATCCCTATGGGCTGACGGTGCCGATCAATTCGCAATGCACGCTGCTCGGCCCCTACGTCATCCCGAACTACGACAGCGCCTTTACCGCGATCTTCACCAACAAGCCGATCGTTACGCCTTATCGCGGCGCCGGACGCCAGCACGGCGTCTTTGTCATCGAGCGGCTCCTGGACATTGCCGCGCATGAACTCAAGATTGACCGCGCCGAGATTCGCCGGCGCAATCTCATTCCGCCGGATGCGTTTCCGTACAACAACGAGATCATTTATCAGGACTTCGCGCCGCTCTCTTACGACAGCGGCAACTACGAGCCGATCCTCGACAAGGCGCTGGAGCTGATCGGTTACCAGCAATTTCTTGCCGAGGAACAACCGCGCCTGCGCGCGCAAGGCCGCCATGTCGGCGTCGGCGTCGCCTGCTATGTCGAAGGCACCGGCATCGGTCCCTATGAAGGCGCCAGAGTCCAGGTGCAGGCCAACGGCAAGGTCGGTCTTGCCACCGGCATCGGCACCCAGGGGCAGGGGCATTTCACCGTGTTTGCGCAGATCGTTGCCGAGCAACTCGGTGTCTCGGTGCGTGACGTCGACGTGGTCACCGGGGACACCGATCAGTTCTATTGGGGCGCCGGCACGTTTGCGAGCCGCGGCGCGGTGGTGGCCGGCAATGCCGTCAACGAAGCCGCCAAAGTGGTGCGGCAGAAAATTTTGAAACTCGCCGCCGAACATTTCGAATGCGCCGAAGAGGATCTTGAAATCGCCAACGGCGAAGTCTCGGTCGTCGGCGTGCCCGGCCAGTCGGTCAAGCTCGGCGCACTCGCGGTCAAGGCCAATCCGATGCGCGGCGCGGTGCGTCCCGGCACCGAGCCGGGGCTGGAATCGACCCAATATTTCGGCCCTTCCGGCGGTGCGACCGCAAGCGGCGTGCACGCCATGATCGTCGAGGTCGATCCGCAAACGTTGACGCTCGAGGTGCTCAAATACGTTGTGGTGCACGATTGCGGCACCGTCATTAATCCGCTGATCCTCGCCGGCCAGATCCACGGCGGCGTCGCGCAGGGCGTCGGCAATGCGTACTACGAACAGCTCGTGTTCGACGAGGAGGGGCAATTGCTCAACGCCTCGCTCGCCGATTATTTGCTGCCGACGGCGCTCGAAGTGCCGCACATGGAGATCGCCCACACTGTGACCACGTCGCCGCTCAATCCGCTCGGCATCAAGGGCGCGGGCGAGGCCGGAGCCATTCCGGTCGGCCCGTTGTTCGCGCAGGCGATCGAGGATGCGCTCGGGCTGTCAGACCGGAAAATCGAGCTCAACGAGATTCCGCTCAGTCCGGCGCGTCTGTTTGAGCTGATCAACAAGCCTTCCGACGCGGAATGATTCTGGTCACCGGCGCCGCCGGCAAGACCGGTCAGGCGGTCATCAAGGCGCTGGCGGGCAGGGGCGTAAAGGTCCGCGCCTTCGTGCGCAATCCCGAACACGCCGGCGCGTTGACGGCGCTCGGCGCTGCCGAGATTGCTCTCGGCAGTTTCGCAGACGAGCTCGCGCTCACGTCCGCCGCAGCGGGGGTGCGGGCAATTTTTCACATCTGCCCAAATGTGAGCCGTGACGAGGTGGCGTATGCGCGCGCCGTTGCGGCGGCGGCGAAAGCGCGCGGTGTGAAACGCTTTGTCTATCACTCGGTGCTGCATCCGCAGATCGAGGCGATGCCGCATCATTGGGCGAAGATGCACACCGAGGAGATGCTGTTCGCATCAGGCCTCGAGCTGACCGTTCTGCAGCCGACGGCTTATATGCAAAACATTCTCGGCGCGTGGCGCGGAATCACCACAGATGGCGTGTTTCGCGTGCCCTATCCGGTCGAGACGCGGCTCAGCCTCGTCGACCTGGAAGACGTTGCCGCGGCGGCGGCGTTGGTGCTCACGCAAGATGGCCATACCGGCGCGACCTACGAACTCGTCGGTACCGAACCACTTAGCCAGATTGAAGTTGCCGCCGCCATCGGCGCGGCGCTCAAGCGCGACGTGCATCCGGAGGCAGAGGGCATTGCCGCGTGGGAAGCGCGCGCCCGAACCGGAGGCATGGGCGAGTACGAGCGCGACACGCTTGCCGCAATGTTTCGCTATTACGCCGCTTACGGCCTCGTTGGCAATCCGAACACGCTGCGCTGGCTGCTCGGCCGCGCGCCGAACGACTTGGCGCATTTTCTCGGTCGCTTGGCTGCGACAGCACAAATCTGACACGCATATTTCACAGCGGCATCAAACTGATTGTCGCGGCCGAGCGAGCGTAAAGAGATCCTGCGGGCGCTCAACGCCGCGCAGCGCGTAACGCCCGACTGAAACGAGATTGTCCTGCTCCGGACCGAGCGCCGCGTGGAAAGCGGAGGATACCAAAATCGGCTGATCGACCAGGCGGCACAGGGCGGCGATCCGGCTGACTTCGTTGACCGCTGGGCCGACCACGGTGAAATCAAGTCGTTCGCGGCTGCCGAAATTGCCGTAGACGACTTCGCCGGGGTGAAGGCCGAGATAGAGGTCGGTCGCCGGTAATCCGCCAGCAAGGCGGCGCTGCTTGAGTTCGTCGACGAGATCGAGAGTTTTTTGCGCTGCGTTGAGCGCCGCGCGGCAGGCGGAACTGCGATCCTCGCCGGTGAACATCGCCAGCGTACCATCGCCGATCAACTTCAAGACGTCACCGCCGGCTTCGTGGATCGCCGCGATGACCGTTTCGGCGTAGTCATTCAAAAACGGGATGATTTCTTCAGGCTGCACCCGGTCGCAAATGCGGGTGTAACTGTGCAGGTCGCTGAACCAGAGAACCGCTTCGATGGATGTTGACTGTCCGCGTGTGATACTTCCTTTCAGGACCCGCTTGCCAGGGTCGCGTCCGAGATAGGTTTCGACCAGCGTCCGGGCGATGCGCCCCAGCGTCGCCGACTTGATGGCGAGCGCGAAACACGGCGTAAGCCGGCGCAGCATCGCGATTTGTTCGTCCGTAAAACCTTGCGGTCTATCGCTGACCCAGGAAGAATAAACGCCGTCCATCTCGCCAATAATGGCGTCAGCGCCGAAGCGATCAATAACAGCGATGTAATCCGTCATGCCGGCCGCGAAGAGCTCACCCAAAAACGGGAACTCGGCGCCGCTTTCGTTTGTGAGCCGTCGTCGCAACGCTGCGGAGCCGCTTTCTATCATGTGATAGAACGCGCTGCGCCGCCATCGTTCCAGCGCTGCACCCTCAACGGCGAGGCCGTATTCAGTAGCGACTGTTTCGCCCTTAACCGCGCCGCTTAAGCTGGCGTTTTGCCAGTAGTAGCCCAACCCGGCATGGACAGGATGCAACGTATCGATGAAGACTTGGGCGCGGGTTAATGGCAGCCCAAGCGCGACGAGGCGTGTGCAGAATTCGGTGACCATCGCCGTCTCGTCCTGGCCACTTAAGCCGGCGTTGCTGATCCATGTCGCAATGTCGGCAAATTGGGTGTCGTCCATCATCTACCCTCATTGCATCGGGCGAAAATCGACCGCGAGACCTATCTTAACAGTCGGAAGCATGGCGGTTTCGCTGGCACAGGCCAAGCCTGTCGGAGTTTGCTATGGCAGGCGGTGATGTCGAAGTTGTGGTGGTTGGCGCCGGAGCCGCAGGCATTGCGGCCGCGCGCCGGTTGCACGATTCCGGCGTGGGCTGTCTGCTTGTTGAAGCGCGTCCGCGTCTCGGCGGGCGCGCACTGACTGTTATTGACGAGTCCGGTTTTGCGCTCGATCTCGGCTGCGGCTGGCTGCATTCCGCGGACCGTAATCCGTGGTGCGACATTGCCAAAGCACAGGGGGCATCAATCGACACGTCGCTGCCGGCGTGGGCGCGGCCGTCGCTTGAATTCGGTTTCTCACGCGCCGAACAAGAAGAATTCGGCGAAGCGATGGGATCGTTTTTTGCTCGTCTGGAGCACGTCGCGCAAAACCAGACCGACGTGCCGTCGTCAGCGGCGCTCGATCCGGGCTGTCGCTGGAACGGCCTGATCAACGCGGTGAGCACCTACATCAGCGGCGCCGAATGGGATCAAGTCTCGGCCAAGGATTTTGACCGCTATGCAGACAGCGGCGTGAACTGGCGGGCGATCGAAGGCCTTGGCACCGTGATACGAAACTATGGCGTCGACCTGCCAGTCACGCTCGGTTGCCGCGTGATCGGGGTCGACCATCGCGACGAGCGACTGAGAGTCGAGACTGAGAAAGGCGCGATCACAGCCGATCAGGTCATCATTGCGATTCCAAGTTCGCTGCTCGCCAGGGAACAGCTCGCATTCATGCCCGCGCTGCCGCAAAAAATCGAAGCCGCGCAGGGCCTGCCGCTGGGGCTCGACGATAAACTCTTCATCACACTCGACCGCGCCGAGGAGTTCGATCCCGATGTGCGCCTGTTCGGACATACCGATCGCGCGGCGACCGGTGCTTATCAGTTCAGGCCGCTGGGCCGGCCGCAGATCGAGGCATATTTCGGCGGCAAGCTGGCCGCGGAACTCGAAGCCAACGGCGACGGCGCATTTTTTGATTTCGCGGTTTCCGAACTGACCGGCGCGCTCGGGAGCGATTTCAGACGCCGCCTGAAGCCGATCCAAATCCATCGCTGGGGACTCGATCCTTTTTCGCTCGGTTCTTATTCGTATGCGCTCCCGGGATTCGCGGATTGCCGTCGGGCGCTCGCCGAGCCGGTTGACAATCGCCTGTTCTTTGCCGGCGAAGCCTGTTCGGTCAGCGACTTTTCGACCGCGCACGGCGCCTGGCAAACCGGCGTGACGGCCGCCGATCAAGTGCTTGCCGCGCGCAAGAATTCAACACGTGCTCGGTCAGCGCGAGTCTGATACCCGTGTTCACCGAGCTGCCGCACGGGCAAAGCGCGACCACGATCGGGCTTATTCCTCTGACAGGGTGAAGACCGCGCACGGCGCGGCGATGCCGCGCAACAGGTGATCGCCGAGAGGGATCAACGGCGTCGTCGTCTCTGCGGCAACTGCGCCGGAGATCAGCACGGTGCGGCCAAGCGGCCGGCACAGCCCTTCGAGTCGGCTAACCAGATTGACTGCAGGGCCGATCGCGGTGAAGTCCAGCCGGTCGGCAGTGCCGACATTGCCCCACAGCATTTCGCCGAGATGGAGCGCCAGTCCGAAGTGCAAGGGCGGCAGGCCTTGCCGATCGCGCGCCCGATTGAGATGGGTCATGCCGGCCTGCGCCGCGGCAACGGCGCTCAGCGCGGCGTCGCATGAGGCGGAAGCGGGCCGTTCGCCGATCGGGAAGATCGCCAGCACACCGTCGCCGACGAATTTCAGCACCTCGCCGCCGAACGCGTGAACGGCGCCGGCGATACGGTCGAACCAGGCGTCGAGCACTGCCACCACCGCCTCAGGAGTCATCGACTCCGACAGCTCGGTGAAACCGCGCAAATCTGCAACGAGCAGGACCGCGCGGATCGTCTCGCCGGTCTCGCGGCGTGACCGCCCCGCCAGAACCTGCGCAGCACCGCGGCGGCCGAGATAGGCATCGAGCAAAGCAGCTAGCGTCGCCCGCGCGCTGAGGCCTGCAAGCGGTGCCGCGGCAAAGCGCGCTGCCTGATGCAATAGCGCGGATTCGGGCTCAGCAAGCGGGCGGGAAACCGCCCAGGCGAGTACCGGACGAGCTGAATCCGGGCTGTCTGCTGTCGGCCCGGCGACATTTTCCTGCACCAGTCCGGTGCCCAGCGCAGCAAGCCAGTCGCGGCCGATCTTGCCATGTCCCGTCTGGCTTTTCGGACCGGACAAGGCCGCCGCCCCAAAGCCCAGCGCCTCGATCACCGCTCCGGTTTCTGCCCGCCACAACCAGGTACGGCGAGCAATGATCGGATGAGCCGCCGTCAACGTCAGAGCGCCGCCTGCGAGCGGCAAACCATCAGCGATCAGTTTCGCGCCGAGAGTCGCAAGGAAGTTGTCGGCGCCACGCGCGGTGCCGGCCTCGTCGACCAGCCAAGCCAGTGTGGAGGGCAACCGCATCCGCGGGATTATAGAGCGGCCGTCCGTGCATGCGAATAAGGTTCACTCGACTTGGAAGAAACGCTCCGGTCGGGCGCGATCCGCTTCGATTACTTGTCCGATTACTTTCGCCTTGGCCGGCGCACGGCTCTCACCTTCCTGCTGCTTCCACCGCCGCAGAAAAACTGATCGCCGCCATCGGACTCAAGCCCCGACACTGCCACTCCGGGCGGCATCTCCAGCTTCTCCAGGACCTTTCCGGTCCGAGGATCGATCCGTCGCAAATCGCTCTCGTCACCTTCCCAGGTGGCGTGCCAGAGTTCGCTGTCGACCCAGGTCACGCCGGTGACGAAGCGATTGGACTCGATGGTGCGAAGAATTGCCCCGGTTTCGGGATCGATTTGATGGATCTTCCGATCCCGATACTGCCCCACCCAGAGCGCTCCCTCGGCCCACGCGAGCCCCGAGCCGGCGCCGCCGGGCACCGGGATTGTGGAGAGCACATTGCCGGTCTTCGGATCGATTTTCTGAATGCGATCGTCGGCGAGCTGAAACAAGTGCTGGCCGTCGAAGGCCGTTCCTGCGTGCGCGGCGACATCAATCGAGCGCTGCGCCTCCCCGGTCGCCGGATCGAAAGCGTTCAGCTTGTCTCCTGACGCAAACCAGACGCGCTGACCGTCGAACGTAACCCCATTGACGCGGTCGACATCTGGAAACGGACCATATTCACGAAGGATTTCGGCTGCTGTTGTTTTCATGGGTCGATCCTAGTCACTCGGCAGCGGACCGGGGAGTAACAAGGTTGTCGGGAATCCCGGCACCGGCGGGGTCATCCAGCGGCGCGCCGGCCCGCGACCGAATGACTGCACCTTGCCTGTTGCCGCAAGCATCTCGAGCGCACGCTGCACGGTTCGCGGGCTCGCTCCAAGCGCAATCGCCAGGGCCGAACTTGACCACGATTCGCCATCGGCGAGGAAGGCGAGCACTGCCGCATGCTGTTCTTCAACGGGCGGCGCCAGCACGACGACCTCGCGTGCGCGGCGTGGCGCCAACGCAAAGCCTCGCTTGGTCGCGGTCACGTCCGCCACCGTCCGCAGCTCAACGCGAAGCCGGCCGACTTCGACCCGCAACCGGGCGCGATGTGATTCATCAGCGTGCTTGGCCCGGAACGCACGGGCAAGGAGTGCGCTCCTTGGCACGTCTCCGGGCCAGGCTTCACCCAGCGCGCGCGCAAGCGCGAACAATACCGGGCGTGTCGCGAGCGAGACGACCGTGCGGGTGTCACGCACGACATGGCGGCACGCATCCACGACGAGCGCCTTCGACGCCACCAGCGCTTCAACATCCTCGAGCAGGAGGAGTCGCTCGGCGCCGCCCGCGATCAGGCGCGCCGCCGGCGTGTTGATCATCAGCAATGTGCTTTCGATTTCTGCTGTCAGCGCGGGAATGTCCGCCGCGCGTGCGGAGCGCTGTGCCTGCGTAAGCGCATCACGCGCTGCTTTCATCTGCAGACGCCGAATCGCAATTCCCGCAACCACCAGTTCGTGGGCGGCCCGCGAGGCAGGCGGGAGCGGCGTGGGGTCGAACCCGGCGAGCGCGCGCTCGGCCTGGTCGAGGCGGCCGATTAGGAGCAGGCGCCTGACCTCAAGATTCCACGCGTGCGCCGCATTGACGCGGTCGCCCTGCGCGTCGAGCGTCGCCCGCGCCTCGTCCAGCGCTTTCGCAGGCCAGCCCAGGTCGCGCGAGACAAGTGCAATCTCGGCTTCGGCGACAACGCACCGCGCGCGGGCTACCGCCTCTTTCGGACCGAAGGCGCGTGCCGCACTTCGCAACAGAGCCTTCGCCCGAACCAGATCGCCGAGCTGCGCCATCGCGATGCCGCGAAGCGCCAGCGCCGGCGCGTCGTCGCGCAGCGCGACCCGCTTCAGCGCGCCGAGGGGATCACCCGTTGCGAGTGCGCGCGCCGCAGCCGTGATCAGCGAGTCCATCGGAATCCCGACACACTTGTCACTCTCGCCATCCGATAACCATCACCAATCTACCGCACGACGCGGGACGAAAGGAGTGAAAGGCCATGACGACACAGACGATCGGGACAGGCGGAGATAGGCCCACGGCAGCCGCCTTCAGCGCGGCCGACTGGGTATGCCTGGCGGCCTCGCCGACCTTCGCAATCATGGCGTTCCTTACCGGGTTGGTTGGCGGCGGGCACCAGGACATGTTCTGCGCTATCGCGCATGAGGCGTCATCGCTCAATGGGATGGTCTGGATGTACATGCTGATGAGTGCGTTCCATTCCGCGTCATGGCTGAAACTGATTTCCAGCCGGCAAAACGCCGCTCACCGATCCTGATCGTGTGTCGGCCAGCGGTGCAGAGCTCGTCGACGGTGTTCATCGGAATCCCGCCACACTTGTCACTCCCACCCCGCAATGCCCGGCGCCTATCTTTCTCGAAAGTTGAACGAGCGACGAAGAGGAGAGATGAACAATGACAAAGCAGATCACCACACCTAAGACCGCGACGCGCGAAGAGTGGCTGGCAGCGCGGTTCGAACTGCTCGCGGCGGAGAAGGAGCTTACCCGCCGCAGTGACGAACTGGCGCGACGGCGGCAAGAACTGCCGTGGGTCCGGGTCGACAAGGACTATCGCTTCGAGACCGATGAAGGCAGCGTCTCGCTGACGGACCTCTTCAGAGGGCGCTCGCAGCTCCTCGTCTACCACTTTATGTTCGGGCCCGATTACAAGGCGGGCTGCCCCTCTTGCTCGATGATCGCGGACGGATTCAACGGATCCGTGGTTCACCTGGCCAACCACGACGTGATGCTCTGGGCGATCTCGCGGGCGCCGCTAGCGAAGCTGCAGGCGTATAAACAGCGGATGGGATGGACGTTTCCCTGGGCGTCGTCACTCGGCGGCGACTTCAACTTTGACTTCAACGTTTCGATCACCGAGGACCAG
>Ga0335078_10006829_pt1 | contig 16911 bp, 19 predicted proteins | sample Lox_Sample_32_FD_206711 | JGI IMG/M metagenome (GOLD analysis project Ga0335078, IMG submission 206711) | Soil microbial communities from Loxahatchee National Wildlife Refuge, Florida, United States - Lox_Sample_3.2 | ecosystem: Environmental > Terrestrial > Soil > Wetlands | place: USA... | reverse complement strand
GGCATCGAGAAACGCGTCGAAGCTTGGCTCTTGCAAGCTCCAATATAGCATGGCCAGGAAGCCCAATCCGTTACTCTCGATGTCCGGGATCGCGATGCGCCCGCGCAGGCGTTCGGGATCCTTCATTACCAGGTCAGTGATTTCTCCTGGCGTGCCGGCGGGAGCAGGATTCCGGGACAATGTGAAGAGCGGTTCGCAAGTGGTGGCGAGAGCGAGATCGCGATAGGCGGCCTGCGGCCGTAATGTATGACGTACCCCGTGCGGTTGCGCATGCCCGTCCAGCACCAGACGCATTTGCAGATCCATGGCGCTGCTCCAAAGCAGCGAGGCAGATGGGCCACCGGACCTTAACTCCTCGAGATAGCGCCGATGCAGGTCGATGCTGTAGCCAAACACAAAGTCGAGTTCGACGTCTGGATGTTGCTGATGGAATCCGCGCAAGAGCGGCTCGCAGAAGCGACGCTCGGCGGCAGAAAACAGAGTGAGACGTCCGCTCGCCATTTTAACCGGCGCCGCGGAAGAACGGGCACAGACCGCAGAGGCCATGTTGGGCGAGCGTACGCTCGGTTCCATTTCGACGCCAACAATTATCCCACAGAACGGGATTTCTTCATCACTTGGTCGCTGTTGAAGATCGTCTCACAGCTCGGTAGCTCGCGCACAGAGGGCAATGTGTCGATCGCCTGCAACATATCGAAGAGTCGTCGCGATTGCTGCTTTGTATGAGTGCGTGCGGTGCAGCCGACAAACTTTTCCCATAGTTCGTCACTGCTCAACGGATCGTAGGCATGACCGCGTATTTTCACGATCGAACCGCTGTCGAGAACCTCGCCGCTGTTAAGCCTTATCACCACTCGTTCGGTTGGTGAGTGAGCGGGATCGCGGGGATCATATTCATCCACCGGGTTGAGCTTCACCTTCGGGAAGAAGGATTGGATGTCCGAACGTTGTACAACGGCATCGCTGAGGTCGGGGACATCCATGTGACCAAGAATGACGGCGGCAGCCATCGCGAACTGCTCGCTGAACTTGGCTTCGAGCCCGGTCTGTGGACGCTCGTTGACCAGCACGCCGGTCTGTCCTTTTCCCATCGTGACTTCGATTTGGGCGATGCCGTCGGGCTTAATTTTGCGTCCAGCCAGCATCTTTACGGTGGCGTCGAAGGAGCGGTGCATGAAGTAGCACGTCGGGTACTTCTTGATGCACAGCCGTTGGCGGACGAGATACCATTCGGAGCCGACCCCGACGGGCGAATCCCGATCAGGCGTCATGCCCGGTGAGAAAGCGCTGAGAAAACCTTGCTGACTTTCCAGCGCATCGCCTGCGGCAGTCATTCCTGCCGCCGCCAGCCTTGTCGCCACAAGGCCGTCCCGCGCGGCACGACCTGCATGATAAGGCTTAGTCATAGTGCCAAAGTTTGCCGCCACGCCACCGGCGTGGCTTGCAGCGATCGCCAAAGCGGTTGCTGCGCGATCGGCTGGAAGACGATGCAAGGCCGCGGTTGCGGCGGCTGCTCCGATTACGCCAAACACGGACGTTGGATGCCACCCTTTGCGATGGTAGTTGAAATCGCGCCGGATCAGCTCCGCCCAGACTTCATAACCCGCCACATAGGCGGTCACGAGATCGCGGCCGCTTGAGCCGAGCCATTCGCCCTCGGCAAGGAGGGCCGGAACCATCACCGCGCTCGGATGACCTGAGAGCGATTGATCGTCATAATCGAGCGCGTGCGCCGCGATCCCGCCTATGAGCGCGGCATCGGGCGCCCAAACGTAGGTCGAAGAGAGACACGCGCGCGCCTCGTGCCAGGAGCCCGGCTGTAGCAAAGTGCGCCGGGCAATGTCGACGACCGGTTCTTCGATGCCCACCATCATCACCCCGACCGTGTCGGTAAAGCCGTCCCGCACCAGAGACAACGCATCGGCCGGCAAATCATCGAATTGGATCGTCGCGAGAAATTTTCCTAAATCGGCAGTCAGTGTGGTCATGGTCTAATTCCGTTTAGACGGCGCGCGGCCGACGTACCATCGATCAGATCCCGCACTGTTGCGGCATCTTCGATCATATTTGTGGGTCGATCAGAGACTAGGCTGTTTTCGTATTTTGTCAAATGGTAGGATTTCTTTATAATTTTTTCTCTGGATAATCTGTGAATATAATCCTGGCAGCCAAGGTTGATGAAAAGGGATGTCTAAAGCTAACAAACGGGCGGTTGCCGCCGGACAGCGAGCCACCCCGCGGGCGCGCAAATCGAGCACGCGCAAAGCACCAGCACCATCGAACAGCTTGGGCCGGCTGCTCGGACTCTTGGATCTCTTCACGCCGGCCGCCCCCGCCTGGTCCACCGACGCGCTCATCCGCTCCCACGCGATGTCGCGCTCTTCCGGCTACCGCTATATCAAGGCGCTCAATGATGTGGGTTTGCTCTCTGCGGTTTCCAATGGCTACTACATTCTTGGCCCCCGCATCATCGAGCTCGATCGCCAAATTCGCCAATGCGATCCGATCTATGTTGCCGGCGGGCCGGTATTGAAGCAACTCGTTACGGCAACCGGGCACTCGGCCTTAATGTGCGCGCTGTTCAGGGATTCCGTTCTTTGCATCCGCGAAGAACTTACTAAAAACAGTCCACCGAACATCTTTACCCGAGGTCAGCGACGGCCGCTGTTTCAAGGGGCGGCTTCCAAGATCATCCTGCCCTATCTACGCCCCCACCAATTGCGCAGCCTTTACGCCAAACACGCCAAGACGATCGCCACCTCGGGACTCGGTTCAGACTGGGCGTCCTTTCGAGCAACTCTGGCAAAGATCCGGCGCGACGGATTTGTTATGACAGTCGGAGAATTCAACCCTGGCGTTATCGGAATTTCCGCGCCGATATTCAACCGAACGAGACATATCCTCGGCAGTATCGGCATTACGGCTAATGAAGAAAATTTCAATCGCCGGGAACTGGACCGGATTGCGGCGTTTGTCAGCAAAGCGGCGAGACAAGTGACTGAGCAAATCAGCGTCATAAGCAGCGGGACGGACCGCCCGCCAAGGGCCGTGGGGTGATCCGCCCAGCGCTCTGCTGCAGCTTGATATCAGCGAGAGTTTTGCCCGCTGTAGCCGTGCACATAGAGCACATCATCGACCGCAACAGGCCAAATCCAGATGGGGGTACCGTACGTCACCCCGTCGTCACGGAACGGTGTGATGTGCAAGTCGTCGGCTTCGGCGATCTGCATCCTCTAGAACCTGCTGTAGTCCGATGCACTGCGCACGAGGAGCGGGTTGCCGCGCAAGAACCAATTATCCATCGCACTGGCAGCAATGTCGAACAACGCTTCTCGAGGCACGCCAACATCCCGCAACCATAATATTGCTTCCACCGCAGGCCATGCCATCCTCCCGATCATCTGAATGCCTGTCCAAACGATAGGCGCGGATAAATAATATGGCCGAATACCGGCTGATCTGCTGTAGTTCGCTCGAGTGGCGGTCAGAAATACACCTTATGTTTTGCGCGATGACGCGGCCACGGTGTTGTCGCTCAAGCGAGAATACCGCGACAGCGGTAAACCTGAAGCAATCGGAGTCACGGAGAGCGCCGACGTGTTTGTCGGTATGATTGCCTTAGGCTGCGAACGCGTTTAAGACGCGAAACCTGCCGGTTGCGTTGCACGGGGCCGATCGTGCCATGTTAAGGAAACACTATGAGCGACAGCAAACATGATCCGGATGCGGGACTGGAACCGGCGTTCACGGCGCCACCAAACGCCTGCGACGCGCATTTCCACGTGTTCGGGCCGGCCGGGAAATATCCCTACGGCACCGACATCCGCTACAAGCCGCCATACGAGCCGCTGGAGGCCTTCCTCAAGCTCGCGCGCCGTCTCGGTTTCGTGCGCTACGTATTTGTGCAGCCGAGCGCCTACGGCTTCGACAATACCTGCATGCTCGACTCTATGCGGGAACTCGATCCTGCGATCCGGCGCGGCATTATCGATCTCGACGAGGGCAAGACCAGCGACAAGGAATTGGCCGAGCTCAACGCACTCGGCGTGCGCGGCATCCGCGTGAATGTCTCGCCGATCCGCAAGCCGGAGGCCGGGCTTGCCGCTTCGATGCTCTCGCGCATCGCACGGCTGACAAAAATCTGCCAGGAACTCGGCTGGCATCTCGATTTCCTCACGCCGGGCTGGTTGGTCAGCGAACTGATGCCGACGCTGCGCGAATTGCCGATCGAGTTCACGGTGGCGCATATGGGCCTGTTTCCGGCCAAGGACGGGCCGCGGCAGCCCGGATTTCAGGAGTTTCTCAAGCTCGTCGGCGACGGCTCCAAGCGCTGCTGGGTCAAGCTGACCGGCATCTACCGCTTCTCGATCGCGCCGGACTTCGCCGATGTCAAGCCGATGGCGCAGGCGCTGATGGACAAAGCGCCGAACCAGTTGATCTGGGGCAGCGACTTTCCGCATTTGTCGTTCCACGACCGCGTCGGCACCATCCAGCTCTACAACCTGCTCGGCGAATGGGCGCCCGACGCGGGCATGCGCAAGCGCATTCTCGCCGACAACCCGGCTCGGCTGTTTGGATTCAAATAAAATCCCTTCACCGGCCTGGTAATGTGTGGCGACCGCGCCATGTTTGGTGCTCATAAATCGCAACCACTGGCGGTGATCGATAATGATCGGGGGCAGGCATCAGTTCGGCGCGTGCGACCGCATCATTTCCCACGCTGTGGCACGGATTGAAGACCATGCCGGGCGAGCGAATTCCGCTTCGAGGCCAGACAGAATGGCGCGGGTCGGCAGTTGCGAGCAGCCAATGAATAACGCGTCGCAATCGGAACCCATTGTTGCGCGTGCCAAATCACGAACCTCTTCGGCAGTTATGCGCCCAAGCGCTGCAATATTTGGCGCTCGGAAAGAATTCAGGCGAACGACGCTAATATTGCCACTGCCAAGGAATGCCGTAAGCTGCGTGTTGATCATATCCGAGTATGGCGTGACGACAGCTATCCGATGCGCTTTGTCGTGCCGAAGTGCGCTGATCATGGCGCGCGCCGTGGTGATCACAGGCAGTGAAGTCGCCTCGCTCAACTGTGCAGCCAGTTCTGCGTCGCCAGCGGGCCCGGAAATAAACCCTGCTGCAGTACAGCCGTAAGCAATAAGGTCGACCTCGCGATTGGCAAAGTGCTGGCGCGCCAGCGCGACCGCTCGGTCGCGATAAGCTGGGACCGTCTCCTTCGTCAACAATCCTTCCCCACGTGGGATTCTTACCGTCGTTACCGTCGAGCATTCGGGCAACCAAGCCAGCAATTCCCATTCCATCGTTGTATTGTTTGCCGGCACCATTAGGCCGACTCTGATTAACTCTGCAGGGGTAAGCTGTGGCGCTGTCATGGTCTTCGCTCGTTGGTGTGGTACCGGCCTGGCATTATTAATAGTCAGAAACTAGAGAAAGTTGAATAGCCGTGTTAAGGTTATGAGAGATAAATGACAACAACGCACAGGAGCGAAAATTTATGTCCGGTTTTCCGACTCGACGTTTGTTCCTATGTGGCGCTGCTGTCTTTCCATTTATCGCAGCGAGTACGTTTGCATGGGCAGACTTTCCTTCGCGGCCAATTCGGATCATTGTCAGTTTTCCTCCCGGCGGGGGCATAGACATTCTGGCACGTCTCATGGCGCCCAAGATGTCGGAGCGACTCGGCCAGACGGTGATTGTCGAAAACCGTGCCGGAGCCAATGGCTTGATCGCGACGCAGAGCGTCTCGCAAGCCGACGCGGATGGTTACACGATGCTATGCGGCACGTTGGGCACGCTTTCGGTCAATCAGTCCTTGTACGCTGGCCGACCGGGGACCGACATGGAGAAGGATTTCATGCCGCTGTCGCACATTGCGTCCCTGCCATTGACGCTGGCAGTACACAATTCCGTGCCCGTGAAGTCGGTCAAAGAATTAATTGAATACGCCAAGGCGCGACCGGGGCAGGTTCTGTTCGGATCGAGTGGGATCGGCGGGCTGCCGCATCTTTGCGGCGAACTCTTCAACGCTCAGGCGGGAATTAAGACCGTGCACGTGCCGTATCGCGGGAGTTCGCCCTGCTTCACGGACTTGGCGAGCGGGCGCGTGCAGTTCGTCTTCGACGCTTATGCGATTGCGCTGCCATTCATTCAGAACGGCAACATACGACTGCTCGCGACGACCGAGCCGACGAAGCTGAAAGCCTTGGCCGGCGTGCCGCCGATGAAGGACACGTTGCCGGATTTCAACGTTACGAATTGGTATGGGATGGTCGTGCGCAAAGGCACACCGCCCGCCGTGGTTTCGCGGCTCAACGAGGAAGTCATCCATGCCCTACGCCTGCCGGACGTTACCGAGCGGGCGGATGCTCTGGGTATTGAAGTGGTCGGAACGACCCCCGAGCAGTTCGGAGCATTTCAACACAAGGAAATCGTGCGGTGGGCTGAAGTCATCCGAAACGCCAAGATCAAAGTTGAATAGCCTTTTTATGAGTAGACGGCCTTAAAAACACCCCCCGTCTCTGCCACGCTCGTCGAGATGGCCGACGATGACGACAAGCCCGCGCCGATCCCGTTCACTGTAGGTGTGACAGTTGACCGAACACGCGTGCAAGTCACGTTGCTGCTTAAGCCGGGCACTGCGGTGATGGTCGCAGAGACAAAGACCATGACCGAACCGACTCCAAAGGATCACGATGGATGACGCGCAAGCCCCGGCGTTGGCTCGCATCGTCGTTTGATGGCGTCGACGCGTTGGCCGGACCCGCCATCAGGTCTGTTTAGTTATTGGCGTCGGATAATAGCGCCGTTTTTGTTGAAGCTCGGTGATGCGGGTGAGGCACCGGCATGTGCAACTTGGTCGAGAGATGGCTTCATGAGAGATGCGCAAACGCTAATATCCCCCGGTACGTATCGAAGATAACGGCAGTGGAATTGGGCACCTCCATAGAAGGCGAGCCAGGCTTTTTCGCGACCATCTGCGCAATGCCATCACGTGCCAACTATCGGATGTTCAATTACGTTGGCATTGATGAGCTGCCGCACTTCGTAGTTTTCAAAAAGTAAGAAATCACTCGATGAACAACCTCGCCACGCAGGCCCGAAGCCGCATCCAGCCGAATCGTCAGTGGTTCAATATCGCTTCGGCCCATTGGGCTACAGCCAAAGCACGTAAGTCCTCGTTCCGAAGACCGATGAACTGAAGACCCAACGGCATGTCTTGGTGGCCTTGTCCCGCACACAACGTCACCGCAGGCCCATAAAGCAGCGTCCAGATCGGTTGAACAAGGCGTTGCCGGTCGTGGCGTGACCCACGGGCGCTTCGCCCAACGCGCCTGGCGTGAGAATCACATCGAAATCCGCGAACACCGGCAGCAGCGACAGGCGCCCTTCGTCAGCGATGCGGTGCTTTTCGTCGTACAGTTCGGGCGGGCAGGCCTGCCCGGCTTCGACCCGCTTGCGCAACGCGGCCGACAATTGCCTGGGATGGGCGGAGAGCTCGAATGCGAGCGCCTTTCCCATCTCGAAATACTCGATCTCATGATGCGCGGCATCGAGATCAGAGAAGATCGCCGGTGGCGTGATATCCGCAACATAGGCGCCCTGTTCTGAAAATTTGGTGGCCGCATCCTGCAGGCAGGCGAGCATATCGGGCTCGGCCTTGTGCAAGGTCTCGCTTCTCCACACGGCAATTCGCGGCCGGTCGACCTCCGGCAAGTTCAGCAACGCGGGACGACCGGCGATGACCGAGACGAGCCTCGCCGCGTCGGCGACCGTACGCCCCATCGCGCCCACGGTATCGAGCGACTCTGAAAGCGGTTTGACTCCGTGCCTGTTTACCCAACCAAAGCTCGGCTTGTAGCCGACGACGCCGCAGAAGCTGGCGGGCCGGATCACAGAGCCGCCGGTTTGGGTACCGATCGCCAGAGGCGACATGTGGTCCGCAACGGCAGCTGCGGACCCGCTCGAAGAACCACCCGGCGTCCGCTTCGGATCGTATGGATGAGTTGTCTTGCCCGGATGACTGGAAGCGAACTCCGTCGTCACTACGCGCCGATGCCGCAACCGATGGTATCGATGACATGCGTCTTCACCCGTTCGACAGTGGCGGCGTCGAGATCTTCGAAACGCAGCCCATGCTCGCATGGCGTGTCATGCCGATTTTTGGATAGTAAGTTTCGGCGGCGGGAGCGGCCACCAGCGTCAAGGTGGTGTGTTCACCCGCCTTTGCATGGGTCTCCTCAATCAGGCGTTTTCCGATGCCTCGATGCTGATAAGCAACATCTACCGCTAGATCGGATAGATAGCAGCAATACGCGAAATCGGTGATAGCGCGAGAGACCCCGACCAGCCGTTCGCCGTCGCGGGCTGTCACAACAATATCAGCATGCCGCAACATTCGCTCCAGCCGTTCGGGATCATTAATCGGACGACGCTCCGCAAGAGTCGACGCAACCAAAATCTCGCGAAAGGCCTGCACTGAAAGGCCCGGTTCGAGAGAATACGCGATCGGCATGTCCACCCCACCTCTCTCTGTGTTCGGTAGCATCACGTGCGCCGACATGATCCTTGTCGACGACCTGCTAACGGACATCTGATGTTCGCTAAAGGACTACTTGAAGAGCCGCGCGAAGCTCGCCTCGCCCCGCGGTGTGAACTCTATTATCCGAGAACCTTTGACGCGACAGGCCCACCGGAGATCAAAGAAGCGATGAAGCAACTGTGCTCCAAGGGCGCCGGCAAGATGCGAGCGGCGCTCGCTCCAGTCCAGGCAGGTACGGCAAATAGGGCGCTTACCGGCCCGCAAAGCAGCGATGTCGATGCCGAAATCCGCAAACTGGCGCTCACCCTGGCTAGTGACCGCGACGGCGCCGTCATCCAGCATGATCAACTTACGTCGCGTCAATCGCGCGAATAATTCAACGCCGCGTTCGCCAGCCAGATGATCGTAGCAGATCCTGGCCCTTCGCATCTGAGGATCTCTTGGACCCGGGCGGAGGGATTTCTGGCCGGACTGTTCGGCGAGATCCATCAAAGCCTCGATGGCTGACGCGACCTCTGGCCCAGCCAGCCGGTAATAGCGGTGCCGACCCTGCTTCTCGACTGCCAACAGGCCGCCGTCCAACAGCTGCCTGAGGTGGCCGCTGGCGGTCGCCGCCGCAACGCCGGCAATATACGCCAGTTCGCTGGCGGTCAGAGCCTGGCCGCTCATGAGCGAGGTCAACATGTTGGAGCGCGCCGGATCGCCCATGAGCGCGCCAACGGTCGCAATGTTTGGCCCAGTCGGCATGATGCCGTTCTACCATGTCAACCTGGCAGATACTTCGGTCGTTTCCGAAGCATTGTTAACGCGCATTGTTCCACCTTGGTCGCACGGACATACGCCGGCCGAGAAGGCGCAGTATGATGTCGGCTGCTCGTTCAAGAAAGACATTCTATGGGTGGCATGTCGTTGCTGCCGTCTTCGTGCTGGCGACGTTCGGCTGGGGCCTCAGCTTCTACGGCCCTCCGGTCTACCTGCATACTGTGCAAGTGGCCCGAGGTTGGTCGCTGGCGCTGATTTCGTCCGCAGTAACGACCCATTACTTGTTTGGCGCCTTGGTAGTCGCCAATCTGCCGAAGCTCTACAAGAGATTCGACGTCTCCGCTGTCACCAAGGCAGGATGCATCGCGCTCGCGGCCGGCATTTTCGGATGGGCGATGGCAGAGCAGCCTTGGCAGCTGTTCCTTGCGACACTGTTCAGCGGCGGCGGATGGGCCACGATGGGCGCAGCGGCCGTGAATGCGATCATTTCGCCCTGGTTCGTCAGATCGCGCGCCGCGGCGCTTGCCTCGGCCTACAATGGCGCCACCGTCGGCGGCGTGATCTTCTCTCCGCTTTGGGTCGCCGCGATCGGCCTGCTTGGTTTCCCGGGCGCGGCGCTTACCATCGGTCTCGTCATGATCGCGATAATCTGGGTGCTCGCGGATCTGTATTTCGCGAAGACACCGGAACAAATGGGACTCCTTCCTGACGGCGATACCTTTGCTGGCACTGCGGTCTCCATCACCTCGCCCCGTGCCGTGCCGCTACCCGGCAAACGGCTCTGGCGGGATTGGCGGTTCTTGACGCTGGCCACCGGAATGACGCTCGGACTGTTCGCGCAGATCGGCCTTCTTGCTCATCTGTTCTCGCTGCTTGTGCCCGCGCTCGGCGCACAGCTTGCAGGCGTGGCTGCGGGCGCGGCCACCGCATCCGCAATTACGGGGCGCACGCTGTTCGGATGGCTGATGCCGACAGGAACCGATCGTCGGCTCTTTGCATGTGCAAGCTATCTCATCCAGATCGCCGGGTCGGTGGCGTTCCTCCTTGCAGCAGGCAATCATATCCCCATGCTCTTGCTGGGCGTCGTGCTGTTCGGCTTCGGGATCGGGAACGCGACATCGTTGCCGCCAATGATCGCTCAAGTCGAGTTCGTGAAAGACGATGTTGCCCGCGTCGTACCGCTGATCGTGGCGATAAGCCAAGGTACCTACGCGTTCGCCCCTACGGTGTTCGGGATCATCCGCGAGTTCACTCAGCCAGGCGGAACGGTCACGAGTGGTGCAGCGCCCTATCTCTTTGCCGCTGCGGCAGCAATCCAGGGAGCTGCAATCGCCGCGTTCATGCTCGGGCGCCTTCGCATCGGCGAACGCAAAGGAAAAGTCGCGCCCGAAATTGATACTTCGGTCCGCGCGGAAACAAAACTCTCTGAACGGTAGCTATATGAGCTGCGCAGCTCGGGCGCGGGAACCACGTTTGCCGTCGACGACTGCGTCACAAACAGCGAGGAGCAAACCATGACTGAATATGCGTCAAACAAGATGACCATTGCCGACGCCGTTAGCGGCGAAGGGCTATTGGTTGTCGCGCAGTGGGAGGCGAACGAGGGACAGGCCGATAACGTCGCCGACATCCTCGATCGCTTCTTGCCTGAAGCGCAAAGTGAGCCCGGCGTGAAACTGTTTCTGATCGGAAGAAACAAAGCCAACCGGGCGCAATTTCTATTCTACGAACTGTTTCGCGATGAAGCCGCCTTCAAGGCGCACCAGGAAAGCCAGCATTTTAAGGCATACATCGCGGGTCAAGCGCTCCCGCTCCTAGCCAAGCGCGAACGCGCGCAATACGCGTTGCTCTGACCATGTCCCAAACGCACAGAGGGCGCCGATAATTGGCGACAGCTAGCAAGTTTCTAACCTCTTGGACCGTGCTCGGATCGACCCGGCATCCTACGCATTGGACTGAAGCCAACATGTTGTTATGAGTTGCTTTGAAATCCAAAGATGCAGTGCGTCATGGCGGGCCGCGGAGGGATGGGCGTCACTGCCCGCGACCACGACAGTGGCCGCCCGGTGTACCAGGCGGCCACAATTTGACGGGGTCCTCGCTATTCCGAAGGCCGGCAACGGGATGAGCGAGTCGCGGCGTATAAAGATGAATGCCGCAGCCGCGCCGTGCACTTCACCGATGCCGCCGACGAGGGCGGATCAAGCGGACTGCCGATGTCTCGCCCTCGATCAGCTGAACATTTTCATGCCCGTGCAAGTGTCGCTTTGGTCGGGATCGTCACGACGATCGCGGACGCTACGATGCAGAGGGCACCAGCGAAGAAAAACGCGGGAAGGTAAGTCGCGAGCACGGTGCGGGAAAGACCAGCCCCGAACGCCGCGACGCCGGCACCCAGTTGGTGGCCTGTGAAAATCCAACCGAACACCAAGCCCACGCGTTCCGCACCAAACCGCTGGGCCGCCAGCTTCACGGTGGGCGGCACCGTCGCGAACCAGTCGAGACCGTAGAACATCGCAAACAGCGACAGTCCATAGAACGAAAAGTCGGAAAAGGGCAGCGCCAGCAGCGACAAGCCGCGTAGGCCGTAGTACCAGAACAGAAGCCAACGGTTATCGAACCGATCCGATAGCCATCCGGACGCAATCGTCCCCACGATATCGAACAACCCCATCGCGGCCAGAAGGCCCGCAGCCTGAACCTGCGGAATGCCGAAATCGCCACACAACGGGATAAGGTGGACCTGCACCAACCCGTTGGTCGACGCGCCACAGATGAAGAAGGTCGCGAACAGGATCCAGAAAGCCTTGCTTCTGACGGCATCCTTCAATGCGCCGAATGCTGCGGCCATGATTGACGCTTTGACGGGCGCTGCGGTCGGCAGTGGCTCTGTGCCGTGATCTCCGAAAGGACGCAGGTCGACGTCGCTGGGGCGATCGCGCATCAGCATGAGGACCGCGGTCGCGCCGATCAAAAGAAGGGCGATGGTGACTGACAGCGCGATCCGCCAGCCGAACCGATCCGTGACGCTCGCTAGCATTGGCAGAAACACCAGCTGTCCCGTGGCATTGCTGGCCGTCATCAGCCCGATCACAAGACCTCGCCGCGCATTGAACCATCGCGCCGCTACCGTCGCGCCCAAAACCAGTGCCGTCATGCCGGTTCCGATCCCGGTCACGACGCCCCACAGCAGGATCAAGTGCCAGACCTTTGTCATCGCCAGCGAGGCCACAGAGGCGGTGATGATGATAAGGAGAGCCGAGAGCGCGAAGTTGCGCAGCCCGTAACGATTCATGAGAGCCGCGGCGAACGGCGCCATCAGCCCGAACAGGATGAGGCGGATTGAGAACGCGGAAGAAATCTCCGCCGTGCTCCAGCCAAACTCCTGCTGCAACGGCACGATGAATACACCCGTGCCTCCAACAGCGCCGGCTGTCACCAAGGCCGTCAGAAAGGTGACCAATACCATCACCCATCCGTAGTGGACGTTCCGACGGGAGAGTACCGAAGAGAGCCAATTGGAGATCATGATGGTCTCCCTGTCCAAATCGGATGGATGCGGCCGAACGTCCTCAACGACCGTATGACATCGATAGCACTGGTTGTCAATCTATCGATAGATAGGTACGAGCCGGAGTCAACGGAGGACAACTGGTCCGTCGTTGCAATCGCGATTCGAATTTACTATCTATCAAAAGGTAGACACCGGAGATGCTCATGAGCGATGCCAAATCAGCCATCTTGGACGCGGCCGAACGGCGTATGCAGGCGGGCGGCTTTGGAGGCTTCAGCTTCCGGGAAATCGGAGCTGATGTCGGCATCAAGAGCTCGAGCGTGCACTATCATTTTCCGACGAAGGAAGATCTCGCTGCGGCCGTCATTCGCCGGTGGAGCGATAGGACATCGAAAAATATTGATGAGGCCTTCCAAAAGGACCCTGATCCCGTTCGCGTCTGGACGAAGGCCTTGCGTGGCACGGTGTTTTCCAAGGCACATATGTGTCCATGCACAGTCCTCGGCGCGTCGACGCGCGATCTTCCCCATCAAGTGGCCGCAGAAGTGACGCGATTTTTCAAGATGTGTCAGGACAAGCTCGTCACGCAGGGTCTTTCGCCCAACAGAGCGATGGAGTTCTTTTCGACCCTCATCGGGGCGATGGTTGTTGCAAACGCGCTTCGCGATACTTCTGTCTATGATCGAGCGACCAAGCGCCAACAGGCGCTTCGCCAAAGATCTGCGTCGTGCGTGCGTGTAGAACACGGGGTTTGAAGCGTCTGTGTCTTCTTGTGCTCACTCACATTCATCGTCCCCGACAGCGGGCGCGAAGCGAAGGCAACGGTCGGGCGGTCGCTGCGTTCCTTGCAGTCAGGCGCTGTGTAGCACCTTCGAGTCTGCCGGTGCTTCCGCCCGTTCATTGAGACCGTAATCGCGCATTACCGAGGCGACGCGCAGCCGGTAATCGGCGAAAATGCCGCCGCGGCCTTTGACCTGGCCCTCGCGATGGCGCGTCTGCGTGCGCCAGGCTTTCACTGCCTCCTCGTCGCGCCAGAACGACAGCGACAGGAGCTTCCCCGGCTCCGCCAGACTTTGGAAGCGCTCGACCGAGATAAAGCCGTCGATGCGGTCGAGGTCGTCACGTAGCACGGCGGCGATGGCGAGGTAGTCGTCGCGGCGGCCGTCGGCCGGCCAGACTTCGAAGATGACGACGATCACGCGGGCCTCCTTCGAACCTTCTCTTTGAGGCTTTGCATCTCGCTCCACTTCTATGGACGCCACTATAACACGGGCCCGAGCGAAGGTGCTTCGGCCGGGGCCGAAGCAATCATCGCCTGCGGCGATCTAGAATACATGCGAGGCGGCACAGGCGGCCCGCACTCGTGTCCATTAGAGGTACCGCAGCACCTCCGATCTATTCCGTCTATCAGTAGATAGAGATTGACAGCGTTAACCTCATCCAGATATCGAATTGGCTATCTACTGATCGATAGATACCGGAACTCGCCTTGAAAAACCTTGCTGAAATCACCACCCACTCCGTCCAGACCCCATCAGGACGGATTGCTTATGCAGAAGCAGGGTCTGGGCCGGTAGCGCTCTTCGTCCACGGCGTGCTGTTGAACAAGTACCTGTGGCGACACCAGATGGTGGACTTGGCCGACATCCGCCGTGTGATTTCCGTAGACCTTCTGGCTCATGGCGATACGGACATCGCGCCCGACCAGGATGTTTCGGTCACGGCCAATGCCAACATGCTCCGTGAGTTCCTGGACGCGCTGAAGATCGACAAGGTTGATCTGATCGGCAATGACAGTGGCGGCGGCATTTCGCAGATCTTCGCGGCCAACAATCCGGAGCGGGTCAGGACATTGACGCTGACCGAATGCGACGTCCACAACAATTGGCCGCCAGAAGATTCTAACCCATTCGTCGAAATGACGAAGGCTGGTGGTCTGAAGGACACGCTTAAGGAGTTGGTCACTGATAAGTCGGTGTACCGGTCGCCTAGTGCGTTCGGTCCGGCTTATGAACGGCCGGAAACGGTCGCGGATGGCGACATCGACATCTACCTGCGGCCGCATCTGCGGAGCGAGCAGCGTACGCGCGATCTGGAGCGCTTCGTCGTAGCCCTCGACAACAACCATACGATCGCGATCGAATCCAAGTTGCGCCAACTACGCGCTCCGGCGCTGATCGTGTGGGGGGCTGATGATGTCTACTTCCCGATCGAATGGGCATATTGGTTGGCCAGGACAATTCCGTCAGCGAAGGAGCCGGTGGTACTCGAAGGTGCACGGCTGTTCCTCCCGGAAGAACGTCCGGAGACTTTCAACAAACTGTTGCGTGCCCATTTCGCCACCTGGAGCGCCCGTAACAAGTTGACCAAGTACGAGAGAAACATGAGCCAAGCTAACAAAGCGAAGCTTTTCGCGAAGCTTCACGTACCAGGCAGCCCCGTCATTCTGTACAACGCGTGGGATGCGGGGAGCGCGAAGACGATCGTTGAAGCTGGAGCGCAGGCAGTTGCAACGAGTAGCTGGTCGGTTGCGGCTGCTCAGGGCTACGAAGACGGCGAAGACCTCCCGATATCATTCGTAGAACAAATTGTGGGTCGGATCGCCGCTTCAGTTCATGTTCCTGTTACCATCGACTTCGAAGGTGGGTACAGCGAGGACGAGGCCAGGTTGGGGGCGAACGTTTCGCGCATGCTCGACTTGGGGATTGTAGGCATCAACTTCGAGGATCGTGTCGTTAAGGGGCAGGGTGTCTATTCCACCGAGCAGCAGTCGCGGCGCATCGCTGCGATCCGCAAGGCGGCTGAGAAGAAGGGCATCGAATTATTTATCAATGCCCGCACTGATCTTTTTCTTGGTCAGCGGCCCGATCATCTCAAAGCGGTCGATGAAGCGCTTGATCGCGCGAGCGCCTATGCGGAGGCCGGCGCATCGGGATTCTTCATTCCCGGTTTGCAGCAAGCAGCGTTGATACGCCAAATTGTCGAGAACTCGCCGATTCCGGTCAATGTGATGGTGATGGAAGGCGTGCCGGACAACAAGCGCCTGGCGGAGATCGGCGTGTCGCGCATCAGCTACGGACCGATACCGTATGTCGATGCAATGGAAACTCTTAAGAAAAGTGCAGAGCGCGTTCACCGGTAGATTGGTGGGACTATTTGTCGAGACATGTGCATGCTCATGATCGTGACAAAGTTTTCGCTTGTGCGTGGATACGAGATCCAGAGGCCGCCGCCAATCGATCGGCGTCGTCTGCGCTTTCCGTTGTCAATTGCTTCTAGCGGTCGATAGGAGCGCTGAAGTGAAACCGCACTCAGTCACGCCTTACAGATCTTTGGCCTTCGATTCTCCCATCGGCGTATTGAAGCTCGTCGCCAGTCCGTCGGGCTTGGCGGCTGTGTTGTGGGAGAATGATGACCCGAAGCGCGTGCGGCTTGGTCCGACTTCTGAGGATGCGGCCGATGCGATTTTGATCGAGGCGAAGCGGCAGCTGAAGGCCTACTTTGCACGTGATCTGAAGGTCTTCACATTGCGCCTCGACTTCCGGGGCACGGATTTTCAGAAAAGCGTTTGGGGGGCACTCCTGACGATCCCGTTTGGAGAGACACGGAGCTACTCGGACATCGCCCGTCAAATCGCAAAACCAAAGGCATCGCGCGCTGTCGGCGCCGCCACTGGCCGAAATCCGATCTCGATCATTGCACCTTGCCATCGGGTGGTTGGATCGAATGGTGCGCTGACTGGCTTTGCAGGTGGCATCGCTGCAAAAAAGTATCTTTTGCATCTTGAAAGCGCCTGAGGGCTGGCAAAGGTGCGGCAGAGATGAGCAAGGGAGGTCCGTCGCAGCACGCGCAAACAGCCGAATCCGGTGTTCGAGGTCGATCATCGAAGTCGAACACGACGGGTCGATTCGAAAAATTGCGGAATGAGCGGTTCGACGATGGATGGGAAGAAGCTCCGGATGACCGGCCGGACCGCGTTGATACGACGCTGACTGCTGAGACCGCGAAAGTGATCCTGTCGCGGAACGAAAGTCCAGACATCGGGTTCGACCGATCAATCAATCCATATCGCGGGTGCGAG
>Ga0335078_10006828_pt1 | contig 16912 bp, 17 predicted proteins | sample Lox_Sample_32_FD_206711 | JGI IMG/M metagenome (GOLD analysis project Ga0335078, IMG submission 206711) | Soil microbial communities from Loxahatchee National Wildlife Refuge, Florida, United States - Lox_Sample_3.2 | ecosystem: Environmental > Terrestrial > Soil > Wetlands | place: USA... | reverse complement strand
GCCGAGCCGGGCGACCGTGTCCTCGGAGCGCGTGCACGAGGCCATGCGCTTGGCCACCGCGACGAGCAGCTGGTCGCCGACGTCGTGCCCGAACTCGTCGTTGACCGGCTTGAAGCCGTCGAGATCGAGGTACAGCAGGGTGACGGGACGGAGCTGCTCGCGGGCGCGGCTGATCGCGCCCCGCAGCTGCTCGGTGAACTGCAGGCGGTTGGCCAACCCGGTGAGCTGGTCGTGCATGGCCTGGTGGGTCATCTCGTCGAGCAGCCGGCCGTTCTGGAGCGCGGTCGTGGCCTGGGCGGCGACGCCCGACAGCCGGTCGAGCAGGTCGGGAGTCGGCTTCAGGCGGTCGGCGCGCTCGAACACCGACACGATCAGCACGCCGAGGAACGAGCCCGCGCTCACCAGCGGGACCAGGATCGTCGCGGCGAGCCCGAGGTGCGTGAGCATCTCGAGCAGCAGCGGATCGTCGATCGTCTCATCGACGAACAGCGGCTCGCCGGTCGGCTCGCTGATCATCCGGTGCAACGGGGTGCCGGGCATCGGGTTCCAGATCGCTTCCTCGGCCTCCACGCCCCCGTCGCGCGTGGTCACGGCGCGCCGGACCAGGCCCCGGGAGGCATCCCACAGGCACACCCCGACCCGGTCGCAGTCGACGACGAGCGGTACCGCGTCCGACAGCCGGGCCGCGACCTCGCGACTCGTGCCCGCGGCCGCCAGCGCCCGCGCGAGCGACAACAGGGCGCTCGACTGCTCGGAGCGCTTCTTGGCCTCCATCAGCGCCGATGCGCCGTCGAGCGCGGTCGCGGCGTAGCGCGCGTAGACCTCGAACAGCTCTCGTTCCTGGGGCAGGAAGCTCTGGCCGGCGCCACGCAGCGCCAGCAGCCGGCCGTACTCGCGCCGATTCGAGCGCACCGGCACGACCAGCCAGGATTCGGGTTGAGTCGCAGGGTCGCGCTCCAACAGGTCGTCGACGTATTCGGCGATGCCCTCGGCCTCGAATCCCTTGTGATGGCAGTGAAGCTCCCCGCCGGGTCGGACGCGCACCGCGAGCAGGTAGCGGATCGCCCGCACCTCGAGCGCGGCTCGAGCGGTGATCCGGGCCAGCACGTCATCGAGCTCGTCGGCCGCGATCAGGTCCGACGCGGCCGCGAACACGCTGTGCAGCCGCTCCTTCATCGCGGCGAGCTGGCGCTCGAGCGCGGCGACCTGCTCCGGAGAGCCCTCGGCCGACTCGGCCTGGATCTCCCACCTGATGTGATAGACGCACCGCGCCGCGCCGACGGCCTGGCATTCCTCGTGCCTGACGGTCGCGGCATCGAGCCCGAACAGAACGGGTCCGCACGTGAGCAGCCCGGACGTCCACGCGCAGTGCTCCGCGCTCCGAGGGAATCCGTCGACCGCCGTCGCGGTGACGTCGGCGAAGCCCGGGCCGGCATCGATGACGTCGAGCCTGGTGACCGTGCTGAACTCGCCCGCGCTCGACGCGATCGCGCGGTAGATCTTCTCTGGAGCGCCGAGCGAGCGCAGCGTGGCCGAGACCTGCGACCCGCTCAGCCGCCGCGCGGTGGCCTCGCCGACCGCGCGGGCGAAATGGGGGTGGTGGGTGACGAGCGCGCCGGCCCGCCATAGCGCGACGGCCTCGTCGTAGGCGATCCAGTTCGTGATGTCGGTCAGGTACTCGGGCGTGCGCTCGCTGTCGGCCAGCGCCAGCACCTCCGCGACGGCCCGAGCGCCGCCGAACGCGTGCACATGCCCGAGCAGCACGGCGCTCATCGAGCACGAGAAGTGGTCGCCTCGATCGGTTCGGCATGTGCCCTGTGACTGCGGACGCAACATCGAGTCCGTATCGGTGGCGGGCACCGGATCGATGCCGTACTCGGTGCGGATTGGACGAACATCTGTCCGGCGTTGATAGCGTGCGGTCCCCGGACCTTCGACCCTCTGGAGGGGCAGATGACTAGCGCCAACGCCTTGGTGACCGACATCGCAGGGCTGCGCGAACGCGCCGGCACGCATATCGGCTACACCGACTGGCAGGAGATGACCCAGGAGCGCGTCGACCAGTTCGCCGACGCGACCGATGACCACCAGTTCATCCACGTCGATGTCGAACGCGCCAAGCAGACGCCGTTCGGTGGCACGATCGCCCACGGCTTCCTCACGCTCTCGCTCGTGGCGCCGGTCAGCCAGCAGCTGATGAAGGTCAGCGACGCCGTGATGGGAGTCAACTACGGGCTCGACCGCGTGCGCTTCCCCGCGCCGCTGCCGGTCGGAGGGCATTGGCGCGGCGGCATGGAGATCGTCGAGGTGACCGAGATTCCCGGCGGCATGCAGATCAAGTCGCGCATCACGATCGAGGTCAAGGACTCCGAGAAGCCCGCCTGCGTCGCCGATTCGCTCGTGCGCGTGTACGGCGGGGGCTGATGAGCATCGACGTCGAAAAGCTCGCCGCGATCGACGTTCACGTCCACGCCGAGCGCAACCACTCGGAGCCCGCGGACCCGGTCACGACCGAGGTGTTGGAGGCCGCGGCCAGGTACTTCGGCGGCAGCCCACCGCAGCCGAGTGCGCTCGAGGTCGCTGACTACTACCGCGAGCGGAACATGGTGGCGGTCATGTTCAACGTGGACGACGAGGCCGGGATGGGCCGCAAGCGGCTCGGGAACGGCGAGGTCCTCGAGGCCGCGCGGGCCAATCCGGATGTGCTGATCCCGTTCGCGAGCGTCGACCCGCACAAGGGCAAGCTCGGCGTCCGCGAGGCGCGCGAGCTGATCGACGCCGGCGCGCGCGGGTTCAAGTTCCATCCGAACACGCAGGCGTTCTGGCCCAACGACCGGGCGTTCTACCCGCTCTACGAGGTGATCGCCGAGGCGGGGCTGATCGCGCTGTTCCACACCGGGACGACCGGGATCGGGGCCGGGATGCCCGGCGGCGGCGGGGTCCACCTCAAGTATTCCAATCCGATGGTGGTCGACGACGTCGCCGCTGACTTCCCCGAGTTGCGGATCATCCTGGCGCACCCGTCGTTTCCGTGGCAGGAGGAGGCGCTGGCGATCGCGGTCCACAAGCCGAACGTGTACATCGATCTGTCGGGGTGGTCGCCGAAGTACTTTCCGGAGATCCTCGTCCAGTACACGAACACCCGCCTGAAGGACAAGATGCTGTTCGGATCGGACTTCCCGCTGATCACCCCGGACCGGTGGCTGGCCGACTTCGAGAAGCTCCCGATCAAGGACGACGTGCGGCCGCTCGTCCTCAAGCACAACGCCGCCAGGCTGCTCGATCTCTGAACGAGCTCCCGCGGTAGAAATCATCCAAATTCCGCAGCGTGCTGCAGAAAAATGGCGCTCTTGCGCCCGCGCCTTGTGCAAGATCAGCGCAACGGGGTTTACCGATGCGCGCGCCGGGTATTGCCGCGGCAGCCGGTGTGGTCATATCGCGAGATAGCGAGCCTGGGCCGCACTTGCCTCTCCTCTCCTCCCTCACTCGGCGGCAGTCCATATGGGCTGTCGCCGGGTGCTGGTTTGGCTTCGGGCCCTTGGCCCCCGGCCCCTACTTGGAGAGGATCACCTCCGCGTCGTGCCTGGGGGTCTCGGTGATCGCCCGCCGGTAGACGCGCTCGGCCTTCGGCCGCGCGGGGTCGATGGCCGCGCGGGCCGCGAGCTCACTGAGCACGACCTCCATCTCGAACTGCGCGAACGCGCCGCCCAGGCACCGGCGCACGCCGCCGCCGAACGGGATCCACGTGTAAGTCCCCGGCGGTCGTCCGAGAAACCGCTCGGGCAGGAACCGTTCGGGCTCGGGATAGACGTCCGGCCGGCGGTGGACGAGGTAGATCGAGGGCACGACCTTGACCCCCGCGGGAAGCTCGTAACCACCGAGGTGCATCGGCGTCTTGAGCGTGCGGTTGACCAGCGAGATCACCGGCCGCAGCCGCAGCGTCTCGTACACGACCGCCTTCAGGTAGCGGTCGTCGCCGGCCCGAGTGTCGGCGGCGAGCCGCCCGAGCTTGTCCGGATGGCGCGCTAAGCGCTCGACCGCCCACGCGAGCGCGGTGGCCGTCGTCTCGTGGCCGGCGACGAGCAGCGTCAGCAGTTCGTCGCGCAGCTGGCGGTCGGTCATTCCCGAGCCGTCCTCGTGGACCGCCGAGAGCAGCATCGACAGGATGTCGTCCCGTTGCGCGGCGCTCTGCTCGGCTCGCCGTGCCCGTATCACCTGGTAGATCAGCCGGTCGACTCGCGCCATCTCGCGCGCGAACGGCGGGAACGCTGGGATTCGCTCGGGCCCGAGCGCAATCAGGAACGCGACCCATCTGGGATTGGTCAGCCGGTCGAGCACGCGCCGCAGCTCCACCCGGAGCCTGGTCAGCCGCTCTCCCTCGGTGAGCCCGAACACCGCCCGGAGGATGATCTCGAGCGTCACCGCCTGCATCCGCGGGCGGACCCGGATCGGCGTCCCGCTCGGCCAGCGCTCGATCTCCGCGCGCGCGATGCCCGCCATCAGCTCGCGGTAGCTCTGCATCCGCGCGCCGTGAAACGGCGGGAGCATCAGCCTTCGCTGGGACATGTGCTCGGCTCCGTCGAGCAGCAGCAGCGAATGCTCGCCGAGGATCGGGAGCAGGATCCGGTTCGCCTCGCCCGCGTGCAGGAGGTCTGGATCGCCCGTGAACACCGCCTTGACGTCCTCGGGATCCGAGACCATGACCCACGTGCCCTCGTAGGCGATCTTCAGCGTGAACGTGTCGCCGTACCGCCGCCGGCACTGGGCCATCATCCACTGGGCGCGGCGGAACCAGATCGCGGTCTGGAGCACCCGCGGCATCCGCGGGCCGGGTGGGAGGACGGTGTGGTTCACGGCTCGATTCGGTCAGACTAGGGAAGATGGCCGGCAATCGACGGATCTCCCGGGCAGGCCGCCGACGGTGCCGACGTGCTCCTGACGATGCTGCCCGACGCCGATGCCGTGATCGATGTGATGCAGGACGCGGTCGCGAACGTCGCCGAAGGCACCGTGTGGCTGCAGATGAGCACGACGTGCAGCCGGTGTTCGACGCGGTCGGTCAGAAGACGATGTGGCTCGGGGACGCGGGCGCCGGCACCGACCTACTGGACCAGTGCACCGGGCAAGGGGAGGCAGGCGGCACGGGCTGACGGCCGCCCCAGGCCCACGGTGCTCCGTGGTAGCTTTGTCCTGCACCCGAGGTGGGTGGGGCGTCAGACGGGGCATGAGCATGTACGGCGATTTTCGTGTAGAGACGCATACGACCGGTCGCGCGGCCACGGTGACCGTGAACGGCGAGCTCGATCTCGTATCGAGTCCGACGCTCGAGGAGGCGCTCGAGCGCGTCGGCGGCACCGATGTCGACCTGGTCGTGCTCGACCTCCGAGGGCTCGAGTTCATGGACTCGACCGGGCTGCATCTGCTGATCAAGGCCCAGCAGCGGCTGCAGGAGAAGGGACGGCGGTTCGCGGTGATCAAGGGCGGCGTCCAGGTCGAGCGGCTGCTCAACCTCACCGGCGTGTCCGAGCTCGTGAAGATCGTCGATTCGCCCGAGGAGCTGCTCGACACGGACCGGACGCCGGACGCTCCCTGAGCGGGCGGCCGCTACGCGCGCCGGTGATCGCTCATGGCCACCCGCAGCGTCTCGTGACCGTTGTCGCCGCTGACCGTGAGCTCATCGATCAGCGATGCGAGCGCTTGCGGCGTCATCGACGTCCCGCTGTAGTCGAGGCGAGTGCTGGTGCCCAGCCGCAGCGGGGCCAGCGCGAACTCGAGGCACCGGTCGCGGGCTCCCAGGGCGACGCTGATCGACGTGCTTTCCGCGGCCCGCTCGGCGTGGGCGCCGAGCGCATCGGTGACCAGATAGACGTCGGCACAGCGATCGAGCGAGAAGCCGGCGCTCGGCGCCAGCGCCCGGCCGATCCGCCCGAGGACCGGCGCCAGCAGTTCGACTGGTGACACCGTCAGAACCACGTCTCCGGACAGCCCGGCCGGAACTCGCGCTTGCCACGTCTCGCCGGTCGCGGCGGCGGCGGCGGTCGCGCGCGCGAGGCCTCCCGAGGTCGGGGCCGGGTCGGAGGCGCTCCTGAACTCCAGGTGCACCTCGGTGCCCCCATCGGGGACGCGGATGAACTCCGCCCGGTCCGCCACCGCGCTCATCAGGGCCAGGCCGACCTTCAAGCCGTCGTGCTCGGGTGCGGTGTGGCGGATGCCCCGACCGTGATCGCGGATGCGTGCCTGCACCCCATCGGTCGTCAGCGCCAGCTCGACCGAGAACGGGCCCGGCTCCTCGCCATAGGCGTGCAGGATCACGTTGTTGCAGGCCTCGCTGACGGCCGTGTTGACGTCGCTGAGCAGCTCGGCGCCGAACCCGAGCGCCTCTCCGGCAGCGGTCGACATGCTGCGTACCAGCCTCGCCGCCTCCGGCCGGCTCGTCAGCTCGAGCCGGACCCTTGTTGCCTCGATCTCTCCACTCATCGTGCTCGCGCGCAGTGCAGGGTCGTGCGCTTAAGACAGGGCTACCCGCACCGCCGCAGCGCAAGCGCTCGGATTTGATCGTTTCACAGGGCGCCCCCGGGGCCGGGTTCGAGGTCAAACGGGCGTGGCGGCGGTATCGAGGCGCATCATCGAGCGCCGCAGCAACCGCGAGACGTGCATCTGGGAACACCCGATCCGCTGGCTGATCTCGCGCTGGGTCAGCTCCTGCACGAGTCGCAACCCCAGGACCCGGCGTTCGGTCTCATCGAGCGTCGCCCAGCCGGCGGCGAGCGCCTGGCGCTCGTCCGCGAGCTCGAACCCGCTGTCCTCCTCTCCGAGCGTCTCGGCGAGCGGGCAGTAAGCGTCGCCGTCGCTCGCGATCGGTGCATCGAGCGACGCCGGGTGGTAGTTGCGGGCGGCGTCGATCGCCTCGAGCGCCTGCTCTTGGGTGCACTGGAGCGAATCGGCGAGCTCGTCCACGGTCGGCGAGCGACCCGCCGCGGTGGACAGTCGCTCGCTCTGCCGGCTCACCGCCAGCGCTCGCTCCTGGACGTCGCGGGGGACACGCACGGTCCATCCCTTGTCGCGGAAGTGACGTTTGAGCTCGCCGAGGATGGTCGGCGCGGCGTACGTCGTGAACTTCTTCCCGCGCCCGGGCTCGAACCGTTCGAGCGCCTTCAAGAGCCCCACGCACGCGACCTGGACGAGGTCATCGAGCGGCTCGCGGCTGTGGACGTAGCGAAGCGCGAGCTTCCGCGCGAACGGGATGAACCGCCGGACCAGCTCGTCGCGAGCGTCCGAATCTCTCTCGTCGTGGTAGTTGAGGAGCAGGTCCTCTTCGGGGAGACGCGCCGGGTCGCGCGTCGTCGTGATGACGGACATCGAGACCTCCAGTTGTGGGCGTTGCCACCGCGAGGTCCGTCCGAGGGCCGGGGAACGACCCGTGCGTCCGTCCCATGCTATTCGGGGCCGAGCAATGCGCGCGAGAGCCGCACCGCGTCGGCTACAGACCCATTCTTCTCCCCTGCGCCGATTCGCAAACCTCGCCGGCCGCGACCGGTGGGCGTCAGGACTCCGGGAGCGCGAACGAGCTGCCGTGCCGATCGCCGGTTCCGCGCAGGTCTTCCTCGATCGCCGTTGCCGTCTTCAGCGCCAGCGGCAGGAAGTCGCGCCGGAGCGAGGCGATCGAGGCGCGGCTGGCGTGCACGGACACATTCAGCGCGGCGGTCACGGTGCCGGAGGCGGTTCGGAGCGGGACCGCGAGTGAGCGAAGCCCCTCTTCGAGCTCCTGGTCGGTCGCCGCGTAACCCTGCCGGCGCACGCCCCCGAGGATCGCGCGCAGCGCATCCATGTCCTTGACCGTGTGCGAGGTGAGGGGCACGACCTCGATCCGGGCGAGGCGCTCCTCGAGCTCGTCGTCGGGGAGGCCGGCCAGCAGCACCCGCCCCATCGAGGTGACGAACGCCGGCAGGCGGGTGCCGACCGCGAGCGTGATGCTCATGATCCGCCGGGTGGGCACGCGGGCGACGTAGACGATGTCGGTCTCGTCGAGCACCGAGATCGAGCACGACTCGTTGACCTGGGCGACCAGCGTCTCCATGTGCGGCATCGCCACCTCGGGCAGGCTGAGGCTCGAGAGGTACGCGTATCCGAGCTCGAGCACGCGGGGGCGCAGCGAGAACCGCCCCTGCGAGAAGTTCACGTAGCCGAGCTTGACCAGCGTGAGCAGGAAGCGGCGCGCGGCCGCGCGGGTGAGGCCGGTCGAGCGCGCCACCTCGCTCAGCGCGAGCTCGCGGTGGTCCTCGTCGAACGCGCGGATCACCGCCAGGCCCCGTTCCAGGGATTGCACGAAATCTGAGCTCTGGGATGGTTTGTCGGCCATGCTCGGACGCTCTCGCCCGTTCGTTCGGTATGCGAACACTAGCGGACCTTGCGCGCAGTAGGATCCGCGCGATGGCCGAGACGACCCAGGCGCAGACCTCCGCCGGGCGGGGCAACGGCACCGCTGCGGCCACGGGGATGACCGTCCGCGACGCCGCGTTCGAGGTCATGCGCCGGCACGGGATGACGACGATCTTCGGCAACCCGGGCTCGACCGAGATCGCGTTCCTGACCGATCTCCCGGCCGACATCCAGTTCGTCCTGGGCCTGCACGAGGGGTCGGTCGTGGGGATGGCGACCGGGTACGCGCTCGCGCGCGGCGAGCCCGCGTTCGTCAACCTGCACACGGCGGCCGGCCTCGGGAACGCGATCAATGCGATCGCCAACGCCCGCGACTGCCGCGCGCCGCTGGTGATCGTCGTCGGCCAGCAGGACCGCCGTCAGATCGCGTTCGAGCCGTTCCTGACCGGGCGAGCGCTCGAGCGGCTGGCGGGCGAGTATCCGGTCTGGCGGCACATGCCGACCCGCGGCCAGGATGTGCCGGGCGCGATCGCCCGCGCGTACCACGAGGCCCAGGCGGCCCGGGGTCCAGCCCTGCTGGTCGTGCCGATGGGCGACTGGCTCGAGCCCGCCGACGAGCTCGCGATGGGCGCGCCCGCGAAGATCCTCCGCCCGCACTCGGTGGCGGCACCGCAGGTGCAGGAGCTCGCCGAGATGCTGGCCGGCGCGGAGTCGCCGGCGCTGGTGGTCGGAGCGGTCGGCGAGGGTCAGGAGGGCTGGGACGCGGTCGTCGCGCTCGCCGAGCGGCTGGGCTGCCCGGTCTGGCAGGAGCCGTTCACGCGCGCCGTCAGCTTTCCGCAGGACCATCCGCTGTTCGCGGGACACCTGGCCTGGCAGCGCCGGCTGATGCACGACGCGCTCGCGCGCCACGACGTCGTGCTCACGGTGGGGACCAACGCGTTCAGGGCCTACCTGTTCGACGAGCCGGTCGCGCCGGTGGAGCCCGATGTGCGCGTCGCGGTGCTCACGGCCGATCCGGCCGAGGCTCATCGCAGCCCGTGTGAGCTGGCCGTGGTGGCCCCGGTGGCGGGGGCGTGCCGCGCGCTGGCCGAGCTCGTGCCCGAACGGGAGGGCAGCCCGCCCGAGCCGGTCAGGCGGCCGGCGCGGCTGGCTCCGCCCCGCGCGGGTGAGCCGCTGAGGGCCGGCCACGTGCTCGACGCGCTCGCGGAGCGGATGCCCGACGACGTGCTGCTGGTCGAGGAGTGCCCGTCGGCTCAGCCCGAGCTGTACCAGCGGATCCCGATCCGGGTTCCGTTCGGCTTCCTCAGCACCGCCAACGGCTGCCTCGGCTTCGGCCTGGCCGGATCGATCGGGTTGCGCATGGGGCTGCCCGACCGTCCCGTCGTGGCGGTGCTCGGCGACGGCTCGACGATGTACGCGATCCAGGCGCTGTGGAGCGCCGCTCACTACGGCGTGGGCGTGCTGCTGGTCGTGCTCGCCAACGGGCGGTACGCGGTGATGGACGGCCTCGCCCGCCGGCACGGCGGCGTCGGCGCCTGGCCCGGGTTCGAGGCGGTCGACATCGGCGGCCTGGCCCGCTCGCTCGGCTGTCCCACGGTCCGCGTCGAGACGTACGAGCAGCTCGAGGAGACGCTCGAGTACTCGCTCGACGGGCTGGCCGCCCGGCGCGAGCCGCTTCTGGTGGAAGCCGTGGTGGGAGCGCCGGCGTGACCGCGACCGGCTCGAGCAGGACCACGCCGGCGGACATCACCGCGGCGGCCGCGGCGAGCTTCGACGGCTGTACGGATCCCCGCCTGCGCGAGCTGATGCAGAGCCTGGTCCGTCATCTCCACGGGTTCGCGGTCGAGACGTCGCTGACCGAGGAGGAGTGGCGCGGGCTGATCGGCGTCCTCACCGACACCGGCAACATCACCGACGCGCGGCGCCAGGAGTTCATCCTGTGGTCGGACGCGCTCGGCCTGTCGATGCTCGTCGATGCGCTCGCCCACGAGCTCCCGCCCGGCGCCACCGAGTCGACGGTGCTCGGCCCGTTCTACGTGCCCGGGGCCCCGTTGCGCGAGTACGGCGAGAGCATGGTCGTCGAGGCCGGCGCGGGCACGCCCGCGCTCGTGTACGGCCGGGTGCTCGACACCGCCGGCGCGCCGATCGCCGGTGCCGAGCTCGACGTGTGGCAGAACGGCGCGGACATGCTGTACGCCGTCCAGCGTCCCGAGGCGGAGGAGGACCATCTGCGCGGGCGCTACCTGACCCGTGAGGACGGCTCCTACGCGTTCATCGCGGTCCGCCCGGTCCCGTACCCGATCCCCGACGACGGTCCCGTCGGCAGGATGCTGTCCTCGACCGGCCGGCATCCGTGGCGCCCGGCGCACATCCACATGATCGTGCGCGCGCCGGGCTACAAGACCGTCACCACGCACGTGTTCGACGCCACCAGCAAGTACCTCGACTCCGACACCGTGTTTGCGGTCAAGCCGTCGCTCCTGCGCGACTTCCGCGAGCGCTCGGCCGATGACCCCGAGCGGCCGGCGGGAGTCGAGGGCGAGTGGGTGTCGCTCGAGAACGACATCGTGCTCGCGCCGGGTTCCGACGGCGGCGAGGTCGTCGACCCGGGCCGCACCGCTTAGTCCGCTTCTTGGGGTCCTCGCGCGACGCGAGACCCCCGCTCGCTTGCGGGGCGCGTTAGCATTCGCGACCGTGGTCAACAAGATTGTTGACAATTCATCGATCAGGACCCGGCCCGAGGCCGACCGGGTTCGCCCCGAAGACCGGTTGCGCGAGGCGATCGTGACCGGCCGCTTCCAGCCGAGCGAGCGTCTGGTCGAGGCCGACCTGGCCCAGGTGCTCGGGGTCGGGCGCTCCGCGGTGCGAACGGCGCTGGCACGGCTCGAGCACGAGGGCCTGATCGAGCACGAGCGCCACCGCGGCGCTCGCGTGCGGCTCGTGGAGGCCCGCGAGGCCGTCGAGATCCTCGAGGCCCGGGCCGTGCTCGAGGGGCTGGCCGCGCGGCACGCGGCGCTGCGGGCGACGGCGGCCGATGTCGAGGACCTGCGGCGGATCCTCGGCGGGATGCGCCGGCGGCTCGATTCCGGCGACCTGCTCGGGGCCTCCGACGAGAACGCGGTGCTCCACCGGCGGCTGCTCGAGATCTCTGGTCACTGCACCGCGGCGCGGCTGATCGCGACGCTCAAGTCCCAGCTCGTCCGCTTCCAGTACCGGACGATCATGCTGCCCGGGCGCAGCGAGCGCTCGTTCGGCGAGCACCGGGCGATCGTCGAGGCGGTCGCCGCCGGCGACGGGGAAGCCGCCCAGGCGGCGATGCTCACCCATCTGTCGCACGTGGCCGAGGCGCTGCGCGGGGAGGTGGGATGACCGAGTCGCCGTCCGACCGCGCCCGTGAGCTGCTGCGCGGGGCGTTCGACACGCACATGCACATCTCCCCGGATGTGGTCGAACGGATCATCGACGACATCTCCCTGGCCCGGAAGTTCGAGGAGCTCGGGATGGCCGGGTTCGTGCTCAAATCGCATTACGGCTCCACCGCCGAGCGGGCAGCCGTCGTGCGCGCCGCCGTGCCGGGTGTCCAGGTGCTCGGTGCGATCGCGCTGAACCGGGCGGTCGGCGGCATCAACCCGCTCGCGGTCGAGATCGCCGCGCGCGAGGGCGCCCGCACCGTGTGGCTGCCGACCGTCGACTCGGTCAACGAGTCCCACGAACGCGAGGCGCCACCGGGCGCCAAGGTGCCGGTGTGGGTCAAGCTCCAGCTGGAGTTGCGCGAGCAGGGGATCGAGCTTCCGCCGGTGCCGGTGGTCGACGAAGGCGGCGTGGTGCTGCCCGAGGTGCGCGAGGTGCTCGCGATGATCGCCCGGCACGGGATGCTGCTGGCCACCGGCCACCTCGGCCGGGACGAGATCTTCGCCGTCGTCGACGCGGCGCTCGAGGAGGGCGTGGCGGACATCGTGGTCACGCACCCCGAGTTCCCCTCCCAGAACCTTTCGGTGGAGGATCAGCGCGCGCTGGCCGAGCAGGGCGCGCTGCTCGAGCGCTGCTTCACCACGCCCCACACCGGCAAGGTCTCGTGGGAGACGTGGCTCGACAACATCCGCGCCTGCGGACCCGAGAGCTCGGTGTTGTCGACGGACCTCGGGCAGGTCTTCAATCCACCCGTCGAGGACGGGATGGCGCTGATGGTCGACCGGTTGCTCGACGCGGGCTTCAAAGAGGAGGAGGTCTACGTAATGGCTGTGGTGAACACGCGCGTGGTGGCCGGGGTGAATGAGTCTTGAGCGCCCGGCGGATGATGGTGATCGGCGCCCATTCGGCGGACTTCGTGTGGCGCGCCGGTGGCGCGACCGCGGTTGCGACCGCCGCCGGCGGGGAGGCGCGCGTGATCGCGCTCTCGTACGGTGAGCGCGGGGAGTCCGGCGAGCTGTGGAAGGAGGAGGGCCAGACGATCGAGCGGGTCAAGGAGATTCGCCACGGCGAGGCGGAGCGGGCGGCGGCGGCGTTGGGCGCGTCGTTCGAATGCCTGGACCTGGGCGACTACCCGCTGGAGATCGACGCCGACGGCCTCCGGCTGATCTCGGACAAGATCCGCGAGTTCGCGCCCGACGTCCTGATCACACATACCGACACCGACCCGTTCAACCCCGATCATCCGGTCGCGTACGCGGCCGTGGCGCGCGCCCGCTCGCTGGCTGCGGGGGCGGGGGTGGCCAGCGCGTTTGCCACGATCACGCCGCCCGCGCTGTTCCTGTTCGAGCCCCACCAGCCGGAGCTGTGCAACTTCACCCCGACCACCTTCGTCGACATCACGAGCGTGATCGAGAAGAAGAAGGCCGCGATGTCCGAGATGAAGGCCCAGAAGTACCTTCAGACCTACTATGCCGAGCGTGCCGATCATCGCGGCAATCACGCCCGCCGCTCCTCAGGCAACGCGGACGTCCGGCAGGCCGAGGCGTTCCAGCGGGTGACGCCGCTAGTGGTCAGCGCGCTGTGACCGAGCTCTATGCAGAACTCGCCGGGCTCGGGTCCGCCACCGTCTACGAGGCCGGCGGGCGGCGCGGCTACGTCGACGCGGACCTGGTGCAGGTCGTGCCCGGCTCGCGTGCGGCCGGGCCGGCGCGGACGGTCAGCTGCGGACAGGACGACAACCTGATGGTGCATGCCGCAATGGCGTCGGTGCAGCCGGGCGAGGTGCTGGTGCTGACGATGCCCGAGCCGCGGCCGGTGGCGCTGGTCGGCGACCTGCTCGCGACGCAGGCCAAGGCGCACGGCGCCGCGGCGATCCTCGTCGATGCGTCCGTGCGCGACGTCGAGGAGCTGGCCGAGCTCGGGTTGCCGATCTGGGCGCGGTGGGTTCGCGTGCGCGGGGCGGCCAAGGACGTCGCCGGCGCGATCGGCGAGCCGGTGGTGGTCGGCGGGGCGACGATCCGCCAGGGAGACGTGCTCGTGCTCGATTCCGACGGCGTCGCGGTCGTCGAGTCAGAACGGGTCGAGGAGGTGTTGGGCGCTTCACGGGGGCGGGCGGAGCGCGAGGAGGTCAAGCGCGCAAAGCTCAAGGATGGTCAGCTCTCCTATGACCTCGACGGGCTGCGCGAGAAGGTCGAGGCGGCGAGTTAGTTGAGCTCCGAGCCCGTCCACGATCTCGCCCACATCGCCCACGCCGAGCTGCTCACGCCGTTCCCGGACGACAGCCTGCGGTTCTTCACCGACCTGTTCGGGATGGAGATCGAGCACCGCGACGGCCAGTCGGTGTTCCTGCGCGGGTGGGGCGAGTACCAGCCCTACGGCCTGAAGCTGACCGAGGCGGAGCTGCCGGGCCTGGGCCACACCGGGATTCGGGCCTGGAGCCCGGAGGCGCTCGAGCGGCGGGTGGCGTCGATCGAGGCGACGGGGCTGGGCATCCGCTGGAACGAGGGGGACCACGGCCACGGACCCGCCTACGAGTTCCGCGATCCCGACGGCCACCGCTTCGAGATCTTCTACGAGCAGGATCGCTATGTGCCCCCAGAGCACCTGCGCCCCCGCCTCAAGAACGTGCCCCAGCGCCACGTCGACCGCGGCGCCGCGGTCAAGCGAATCGACCACGTCAACGTGCTCGCCGCAGACGTCGCGGCGAACCGCCGGTTCGCCGAGGACCAGCTCGCGTTCCGGACCTACGAGCAGGTCGTCAACGACGACGGCTCGGAGCAGGGAGCGTGGATGAGCCTGACGATCGCCGCCCACGAGCTCATCTACACCGCCGACCACGCCGGCGGCAACGGTCGCCTGCACCACCTGGCGTGGTTCGTGGACACCCGCGAGGAGCTGCTGCGCGCCGCCGATCTGTTCCTCGATGCCGACGTTCCGATCGAGGCTGCGCCGTCCAAGCATGCGGTCGCCCAGGGGATGTTCCTGTACGTCTACGAGCCCGGCGGCAACCGCGTCGAGGTGACGACCGGCACCCACTTCATCTTCGACCCGGCGTACGAGCCCGTCGTCTGGAGCCAGGCCGAGCGCGCCCGCGGCCAGGCCTGGGGCGTCAAGACGATCGACACGTTCCACACGTACGGGACTCCGGACATCGGCGGCGGGCCGCCCGGCCCGCCGATTCCGCCGACCAGTCAGGTGCCGATGCTCGTGCACGACGTGCACGCGTGAGCGCATGCATGAGGGTGCGCGCATGAGTGCCTCATGAGCGACGATCGCACGCTGATCCGCGAGCTCGTGGAGAACTGGGTCGTGTGGCGCGACGCCGGCGACTGGGAGCGGTTCGCCACCGTCTGGCACGACGACGGCTTCATGATGGCCACGTGGTTCCAGGGCCCGGCCCGCGACTTCATTCGCGTCAGCCGCGAGGGGTTCGAGCGGGGCGTGAGCATCCTCCACTTCCTCGGCGGGACCTCGATCGACCTGGCCGGGAACCGGGCGATCTCGCAGACCAAGATGACGATCTCGCAGCGGGCCGACGTGCACGGCGTGTCGTGCGACGTGGTCTGCACCGGGCGCTTCTACGACTTCCTGGAGAAGCGCGCGGGACGGTGGGGGATCGTGCTGCGCCAGCCGATCTACGAGAAGGACCGGGTGGATCCGGTGGATCCGGCGGCCACGCTCGCGCTCGACGCGGACGTGCTCGGCCGCTTCCCGGTCGGCTACCGCCACCTCGCCTACGCTCAGACGCAGATCGGATACGACGTCAAGCGCGACATGCCCGGCCTCGTCGGCCCGGGTGTGGAGCGGCTCTACCGCCGGGGGGCCGACTGGCTCGCGGGCGGAGAGATCGGCGATGGGGAATCCGGCGGTGCGGAATCGGGCGGCGTATCGCATCGCGCCGGATTCCCCACGGTCGATTGAACCGCCTGCGGGTTTCGCGGCCGCGGTCCTCGGTGCTGCTGGCCGTCGGCATCGTGCTCGTCGCGGCGAACCTGCGTCCCGCGGCCGCCGGCATCGGCCCGCTGATCGACCGGATCAAGTCGGACACCGGCCTGTCGTCGGCCGGCGCCGATGTGCTCGTGGCGTTGCCCGTGCTCTGCTTCGGCGCGCTGGCGCCGCTGGCGCCGGCGCTGGCCCGGCGGTTGGGAACCCAGAGGGCGGTCGCCGGCGCGCTCGCCCTGCTCCTGCTCGGGCTGCTCATCCGGCTGCTGCCAGGGCTCGTGTTCCTGTTCGCGGGCACGGCGATCGCCGGCACCGCGATCGCCGTCGGCAACGTGTTGCTGCCGGTGCTGGTCCGGCGCAACTTTCCCGAGCGGATCGGCCTCCTCACCGGGCTGTACAGCACCACGCTGATCGGCTTCGCCGCGCTGGCGGCGGGCGTGTCGGTGCCGGTCGCCGACGCATTCGGCGGTGGCTGGCGACCCGGGCTCGCGGTCTGGGCCGTCCCGGCGGCGGTCGCGCTGCTCGTCTGGCTGCCGAGGGTCGCGCGCGGTGGCCGCGTCGGCGGGTCGTCCTCCGATGAGGTCGCGGGCGCTCGCCTGCTCCTCCACGACCGGGTTGCCTGGTCGGTCACGCTGTTCTTCGCGATTCAGTCGGCCGGCTTCTACGCCACGCTTGCCTGGCTGCCGAGCGTGTTCCACAGCCACGGCGCCAGCACCGCCCACGCCGGCCTGCTGCTCAGCATCGCCCTCGTCGTCGGCCTGATCCCCGCGCTCACCGTGCCCGCGACCGCGGCCCGGCGGCGGGACCAGCGCGCGTTCGTGTGGGCGTTCGTGGCCTGCATCGCGGCTGGGTGGATCGGGCTGATCGTCGCGCCGATGTGGGCGCCCTACCTGTGGGTCGTGCTGCTCGGTCTCGGCCAGAACGCGGCGTTCCCGCTCGCGCTGACCCTGATCGTCCTGCGCGGCGGCACGGTCCCGAGCACCGCCGCCCTGTCGACGCTCGTGCAGACCGTCGGGTACCTGATCGCCGCGGTGGCGCCGTTCGCGATCGGTGCGGTCCACGACATCGGCGGCTCGTGGACGCCGGCGCTGATCGTCCTGCTGGCGTTGCTCGGGCCGCAGTTGATCGTCGGTCTGGAGGCGGCGCGCGATCGGCTGGTGGCGCCAGTCCGCTCGTAGCC
>Ga0335078_10006827_pt1 | contig 16913 bp, 16 predicted proteins | sample Lox_Sample_32_FD_206711 | JGI IMG/M metagenome (GOLD analysis project Ga0335078, IMG submission 206711) | Soil microbial communities from Loxahatchee National Wildlife Refuge, Florida, United States - Lox_Sample_3.2 | ecosystem: Environmental > Terrestrial > Soil > Wetlands | place: USA... | reverse complement strand
CTCGGCGTCGTCGCCGCCGTTGGCTCGCTCGGCACGCTGGTGGTGCCGCTCGCCACGCAAGGTCTGCTGGCGCGCGAGCCGTGGCAGGTAGGGGCGCTGTTCTTCGTGCTGATGGGCATCGCGATGCTGCCTGCGGCGTTCTGGGCCGGCGGCGCCGACCGCGTGCCGGGCCACCACGGCAGGGCGGCGGCGTCGATGCGCGAGGTGCTTGGTCAGGCGATGCGCAACCGGCCGTTCATCGTGATGTCGGGCGCCAACTTCGTCTGCGGCCTTAATCTCGTATTCCTGACAACGCACTTGCCGACTTATCTGGCGATTTGCGGCCAGAGCCCGATGCTGAGCGCCGAAGCGCTGGCCGTGATCGGCGGCGTGAGCGCCATTGGGTCGTTGCTGACCGGCTGGCTCGGCAGCCGCTATCCGAAGCACATTCTGCTCGGGCTCCTCTACATCCTGCGGGCGATCATGTTCGCGGTCTATTTCATGATGCCGCCGACGCAGACCAGCACGCTCGTATTCTCCGCCGCGATGGGCCTGCTGTGGTGGCCCGGCCTGGCGCCGCTGATCGGCGGCCTGGTCGCCGAGATGTTCGGCACCCGCTACATGGCGACGCTGCTCGGCGTTTCATTCGTCGTGCACCAGCTGGGTTCGTCGCTCGGCGCGTGGGGCGGCGGTGTGATCTATGACCTGTCCGGCTCCTACAGTGCGGCGTGGCAGATCGGCACATTAATCGGCTTCACCGCCGGGGTCGTGCAGATCGTGGCGGGCGGCCCGACGCGGCAAGATCGTTTGATCGTGCCCGCAGTGGCGACGACCTGATCAGTTCACGCGCGCGCCGGAGCATTTTCCGGAAAAGTGGCCGCCGGTTTTCCGTAGAAAATGCGACCAATCTATAAAACTCTTGCGTCCCTGATCGCCTGCCACACCCGATACGGCGTGCACGGCGTGTCGACATGACGGATGCCGAAAACTGAGAGCGCATCGACGATGGCGTTGACGCCGGCGGACAGCGATCCCACCGTTCCGGCCTCGCCGGCGCCCTTGACGCCGAGTGGATTGGTCGGCGTCGGCACCGGATTGTCCTCGATCACCACGTCGCTGAAATCGTCGGCGCGCGGCATCGCGTAATCCATGAACGAGCCGGTCAGGACCTGCCCGGCCTCGTCGTAGGCTTTATCTTCCATCAGCACTTGGCCGAGACCTTGCGCGATGCCGCCCATGATCTGGCCCTTGAGCAACAAGGGATTGATGACGGTACCGACATCATCGACCACCCAGTAGCCGACAATCGTCGTGGCGCCGGTGTCCGGATCGATCTCGACTTCGCAGACGTGGCAGCCGTTCGGGAAATTGCCGGAGCGGGCCCGGTAGGTCGCGGTCTCGTAAAGACCGGGCTCCATGCCGGCCGGCAGCTTGTCGAGCTGAAAGGCCGATTTCGCCACCTCATGGATTCCCATGGCGCGATCGGTGCCGACGATGGTGAAGCGGCCATCCTTGAATTCGACATCGCCCTCCGACGCTTCCAGCATATGCGCGGCGAGTTTCCTGGCTTTGGCGACAATTTTCTCGCTGACCGCCACGATGGCGCCGCCACTCATCGTGGTGGAGCGCGAGCCGCCGGTGCCCATGCCGAACGCCACCGCATCGGTGTCGCCGGCGATGAACTTGATGCGCTCGGGATCGACCCCAAGCCGATCCACCAGCATCTGCGTCTGGATCGTGTTGTGGCCCTGGCCGTGCGAGATCGAGCCGGTGACGAACGTGATGCCGCCGAGCGGATCGAAGCGGATTTCCGCGGTCTCGTAGGTCGGGTCGGCGGCCTGTTCGATCGTGTTGGAGATGCCGATGCCGCGCAGCATCCCACGCCGCGCCGCCTCCTTGCGCCGCGTCTCGAACCCCGACCAGTTCGCAAGCTTCACCGTGCGGTCGAGATTCTCGGCAAAACGGCCGCTGTCGTAGGTGAACGTGAGCGGCGTCTTGTACGGCATCCGCTCGGGCGGAATCGTGTTGCGGCGGCGCAGCTCCGCGGGATCGATCTTCAGCTCGCCGGCGGCGATGTCGACCAGCCGTTCGATCATGTAACTCGCTTCCGGCCGGCCGGCGCCGCGATAAGGCGACGTGCAGTGGGTATTGGTCAGCATGCCGGACACCGCGACGTGCAGCGCCGGGGTCGTATAGGTGCCGACCACCGTGCCGATATTGACCACGGGCGGCATGGCGCCGCGAAACGACACGAAGGCGCCGAGATTGCCGTAGCTGCGGATGCGCACGCCGAGAAACTTGCCTTCGGCGTCGAGTGCGAGCGCGGCATCGACAATGTTGTCGCGCGCGTCGTCGTCGCTGACGTGCGCCTCGTTGCGGGTCTGCGTCCATTTCACCGGCCGGCCGGCCCGGCGCGCCGCCCACAGCATTAAAATAATCTCGGGAGACACGGAGCCGCGCAGTCCGTAGGAGCCGCCGATATCGCCGGTGACGAGCCGCAGTTCGGATTCCGGGATGTTGAGCGTGGTGCGGGCGATATCGTTGCGAAACAGCCACGGCCGTTGGAAGCCGCAATGCAGTGTGTAGCGGCGCGTGCCCGGATCGTACACGCCGAGTGCGCCGCGCGGTTCGATCGGATTGGCGGTGACGCGATTGATGACGAGGCGCTGCTCGACAACGTGCGCCGCGGCCGCGAACGCCGCATCGGTCTTGGCCTTGTCGCCCGCCTGATAGAAATAGGCTTCGTTGCCCGGACAATCGTCGTAAAGCTGCGGCGCTTCGTTGTCCGCGGCGGCGCGCGCCGACACGACGGCCGGACGCGGCGCATAGTCGACGGCGATCCGTTCGGCCGCGTCGCGCGCCTGTTCGAGCGTATCGGCCACGACGACCGCCACCGGGTAGCCGATATGCATGACGCGGCCGATGGCGATGGGCGGGCGCGGCGGCAGATACATCGAACTGCCGTCGCGCTTCTTATAGGGCGCCATCGACGGCAGCGAGCCAAGCGCATCGGCGCGATAATCGCCGCCGGTGAGCACGGCATGCACGCCCGGCATCGTGTCTGCCGCCCGCGTATCGATGCTCTTGATATCGGCGTGCGCATGCGGCGAACGCAGGATAGCGGCGTAGAGCTGGTCGGCAAGTTTCAGATCGTCGAAATAGCGGCCCTGCCCGCGCAGCAGGCGGGGATCCTCGCGCCGGCGCACCGATTGTCCGATGGAAAATTCGCCCATGGGTACACCCGAATTAACTGACGCTAGCAGCTCGCTGCGCGATTTCCTGTTGCAGCAGTTTCGCTTCGGCTCTGGCAGCTTCGAGGAAAAGCTGAACGACCGGACTCAAGGTTCTCTGTTTCAGGGTGAAGATGCCTACGGGCGATCTGATCCCGAGATCGATCGGCAACACTTTAAGCGACCATCGCCCGATGGAATAGCGCAGAATCGAATACGGAAGCGTCGTGACGTAGTCGCCTGACGCCAACAGCGGCAGATGAAGGATCATTGATGTGGTCACGACCTTGGCGGCGGGCAGTTCCAGCCCATCGGCCCGAAACGCCTCGGCCCTGCTCAACGGCCTCGTCAACTATGAAAGCTTCATGCCAAGCTTCAAATTCGCGGGGACCGCAGAACTGATGCAGAGATACGAAGTGAAAGCAGCGTCACTGAAGGTCGATCCTCTCGGCTATGCGTTCGCGCCGTTCGCGTATGCAGCCGGCCAACTGACCGCGCAGGCCGTGACAGAGACCAAGAGCCTAGACCCGGACAAGCTCGCCGCTTACCTGCACTCGCATACGGTAGACACCGTGGTAGGTCCACTCGCCTTCGGTGCCGACGGCGAATGGACGCGTGCGGGTATCGTGTTCACGCAGTTCCAGAACGTTCAACGGCCACGACCTCGGCCAGTTTAAGGGAGCGGCGAAAGAACCGATCGTATGGCCGAAACAGCTCGCGACCGGCAACCTTGTCTATCCCTACGACAAGGCAAAAGCCGAATAGGGTCTGCGATACCGGCTGGGGGATTTTGACTTCAGCATCGCGGCAGGTCGCTGCGCCGGATTAAGAATTCGCAGCCTTGGCCGGCGGTTCTTCAGCCGCCTGCCGCCGCGCGATCGCGTCGGCAATCTCGACGGTGCGCCGCGCCATGTCGGCGTGCAGGCGCTCCACCATGCGGCCTTCGATCTGGATCACGCCCTTGCCCTGGTTTTCTGGAAGGTCGAATGCCGCGATGATCTTGCGCGCCGCGGCGACTTCCTCGGGCGCCGGCGAGAACGCCTCGTTACAGGCCTCGATCTGCCGTGGATGGATCAGCGTCTTGCCGTCGAAACCGAGATCGCGCGCCTGCCGGCACTCGTCCGCAAAGCCTTCGGCATTGTCGAGATCGTTGTAAACGCCATCGAGAATGTCGATGCCGAAGGCGCGTGCGGCGGCGACGCAACTCATGAGCCACGGCAGCATCGGCGCGCGGCCCGGCACGATGCGGGCGCGGGTATCCTTGGCAAGATCGTTGGTGCCCATGACGAAGCCGGACAGCCGGGTCTCCGAATCGAGCGCTGCGGCGGCGATTTCGCCGACGTTGAGCATGGCGAGAGGCGTCTCCATCATCGCCCACACGCGGATATGCGGGTCAGTGCCCATGTCGACGATGCGCGCCGCCAAATCCTGCAACTGATGCGGGTCGGAAATCTTGGGCACCAGCACTGCGTCGGGCCGGACATCCGCGACGGCGTGCAGGTCATCGACCCACCAGCGGGTGTCGAGGCCGTTAATGCGGACAAATACCTCGCGGTCGCCGAAGCCGCCCTTAAGCAGTGAGTTCTTGATCTGCTCACGCGCCATCGCCTTGGCTTCCGGGGCCACCGCGTCTTCAAGGTCGAGAATGATGCCGTCCGCCGGCAGTTCGCGTGCCTTTTCAAGGGCGCGCGCGTTCGATCCAGGCATGTACAGCACGCTGCGCCGCGGGCGGACAGTCATCGCTCGATTCCCCTCTGGTCGGACCTCAAATTAGCGGTCCTGCGGCTTAGGTTCCACTGCGGCTTTGCGCAGGCACAAGCTTGCGTGGCGCCGCTACTTCCACCGCTCCGTCGGATGCGGCGCGACCATATGGATTGATTGGCGAGATTGATACATCATGCCGCCATAGACATTGCTAGTTTTGAGGGGCGAAGATGTTCAAACTCGCGACACGGCTGTTGGCAATAACACCGGCATTGGCAATTCTTATTCCGCTCACTGTCCAAGCTGCGAGTCCCGGTTTCTGCCGCGACTATGCCAGGGCGGCGGTCAGGCAGGTCGAACTCGCGCGATCCATCCCTGCCTGCAATCGCGGAACAGGTCCGCGTTGGACCACGGATTACCGCGTACATTTTGACTGGTGCTTGGGTGCAGCCCCGGCCGTCGTCGAAGCGGAGCGGAATGCGCGCACGAACTGGCTTCGGAGTTGTCGCGGCAGGTAACGCCGACGACCGGGCCTTCGAACTGCCCGTCCTAAGCAGATAAATATCTCCGGTTGAGTGAGCTCCCGGTCGAGTGAGTGGCGCTCAAGCGGCTTTTTTCTTGGCGGTGATCAGCTTACGGTTCACCAGACATTCGGCAATCTGGATGGCATTGAGCGCGGCGCCTTTGCGCAGATTGTCGGAGACGATCCACATCGCGAGCCCGTTCTCCACGGTCGCGTCTTCGCGAATGCGACTGATGTAGGTAGCGTCCTCGCCTGCCGCCTCGTAGGGCGTCACGTAGCCGCCCGGCTCGTGTGAATCGATCACCAGGCAGCCGGGCGCGTTGCGCAACGTTTCGCGCGCCTCGTCGGCTGTGATCGGATTCTCGAATTCGACGTTGACCGCTTCCGAATGGCTGATGAAGACCGGCACGCGTACGCAGGTTGCGGTGAGCTTGATCTTCGGATCGAGAATTTTCTTGGTCTCGACCACCATCTTCCACTCTTCCTTGGTGTAGCCGTCCTCCATGAATACGTCGATATGCGGGATGACGTTGAAGGCAATGCGTTTGGGAAACTTCTTCGCCGCCACCTCATCGAGCGTGAACACCGCCTTGCTTTGCGAGAACAGCTCGTCCATCGCCTCCTTGCCGGCGCCCGAGACCGACTGATAGGTGGCGACAACGACGCGCTTGATCTTGGCGCGGTCGTGCAGCGGCTTGAGCGCGACGACAAGCTGCGCGGTCGAGCAGTTCGGATTGGCGATAATGCCACGATTGCGGAATCCGACGATGGCGTCGGCATTGACCTCCGGCACGATCAGCGGGACGTCCACGTCATAGCGCCAGCACGACGAGTTATCGATCACCACGGCTCCGGCAGCGGCGATTTTCGGAGACCATTGTTTCGATACGATAGAGCCGGCCGACATTAGGCAGATATCGATGCCGGAGAAGTCGAAATAATCGAGCGCTTTGACTTTGAGCGTGCGATCGCCGAACGAGACTTCCGTGCCCTGACTGTGCCTCGACGCGAGTGCGGCGACCTCGTCGGCCGGGAACGACCGTTCGGCTAGAACGCCGAGCATCTCCCGCCCTACATTGCCGGTCGCGCCGACGACGGCGACGCTGTAACCCATCGCTAATTCTCCATCGAAATTCGCTCGTGAGCCGCTTGGCCGCTGAAAGCCGCGAGCGGAAGCGCTTTTAGGGGAGAAACGCTACTAACACAACGCTGATTTGGCGCCGCGTTCCGCGGGCCCGCTATCCAAGCAGCCGGCGGCGGCCTTCGCGTCTACTCTCGCGCGCCTGTCCAATTGCGGACGCGCAGCTCGGCCAAAAGCGTGCGGCGTCAGGTTCCGTAATTCTTGGTCAGATAATCGATGATGGCCTTGGCGTCGTCCTCGCTGACCGGTGCCCCCAAAGCCTTGATCATCTTGGTGACTTCGGCATTCCAACCCGCGGCGTTGAGAAACGGCGAGTTCATCGGGATGTAAGCAAGAGTGTGACAGGTCGCGCAATTATGCTCGACCTTGTCGAGGCCGGGGCCGGGCTTGAGTTTGATTTCCTGCAGTTCCTGCGCCATCGCCGGAACGGCGATCAGGCTGACCATGAATGCGATAACTAGCATGCGCATGATCTCTCCTCCCTCAGCTCGCGTTCAGCGTGAGGTGCTGCATCACATTGTTGTGGTAACCGGCAGGATTGAAGATCAGCGTCGCGGTCTGAGTCTGCCCGATATTGTTGATCGCGTTCGCCATCACGGTGTTCTTGCCGCGCTTGGCGTGCAGTTCGAAACTCCACGGCCGGAACGCGTAGCGCCCGAGATCCTGCCCCAGCTTTGCGTCGGTCCACGTCTTCCCATCGTCGGTTGAGACTTCCACGGCGCGGATGCCATAGCCGCCGTCCCAGGCGAGCCCGCTGACCGTGACGCTGCCCGCTTTGATCTTGGCGCCGTCGCGGTGGCTGGTGATCAGCGAATTGACAACCATTTCGGTGATCGGCGTCGACGTGGCATTTTCCTGGCTGATGAACCGCGCCACCACCGGGAATTTGCCGACCGGAATGCGGTACGCCGGATTCATCCAAAACCCGCCCTGCGGCTTGGTGAGCGCGGTCACCGAAATGAGATGCTTCATCCAGTAGGTGCCGGTCCAGCCGGGTACTATCAGCCGGGCCGGGAAGCCGTTGAAATGCGGCAACGGCGCGCCGTTCATTTCATAGGCGATCAAAGTGGATTCATCGATCGCCTTCCACACTGGCAGGCTCTTGATGAAGTCTGGCGTCTTGTCCACGACCGGCCCATCGGCGCCGTTGAACGCGATCTCAATCGCTTCCGGTTTCAGGCCGACCCTGTCGAGGACATCTTTGAGCCGGGCACCCTTCCAACGGGCACAGCCCATCGCGCCATAACCCCATTCGACACCGGCGACGTGCGGCTGCGACAAGCCGCGCCTATTGCCCGAGCACTGATTGACGGCGACGACCTCGTAAGCCGGCATCTTCTTCAGATCGTCGAAGCTGATATCGGCCTGCCCGTTTGCGCCCTCTCCCCCAACAGCAATCTTGTAGGTTTTGGCATCCACGTCGGGGATGTAAGAGAGATGGTAACGGACAAAGAACTCGTCGTTGGGCGTTATCGGCGTACGAAAATATTCGAGCGGCGCTTCGTAATTCGGGCCGCGATCGGCCAACCGGATCAGCGGCTTTTTGCCAGGCAATGTCGCCATGGTGGCATAGCTTTGGATGCCGGCAGGCACGCCGGCCGTGAGCTCGGGACCGGCCGGTTGCGCTTCGGAGAAGCTCGATAGGCCCGCCCCACTACCGGCGAGCACGACGCTCGCGCCGGCCGTCTCCAACAGACGGCGTCTGCTCATCATGGGACATCCTCCCCTTTTGATGGGGCGCGCGCCTTTTCCAGCGCGTCGCCTGCATGGACCTCCGTCGAGGCCCTGCCGGAAAATAATGTAACATAAAGCTTTCGAGCCAAAGTATATTATTTGTGCAGTACCGCTGATGAAGGAACTGTATTGTTCGCCGGCCGTTGCCAGGGCGCTGTTACGGCTGTCGGAATCGAGCTAAAGTGGCGTTACGGGAAACGGAGGCAACATGCGCGCATTTATGATCTTTGCAGCAGCAATATTGACGGCTTCCGCCGCGGTCACGGGCCCTTCCCACGCGGCACCGAGGAAGAGGCACCCCATTGTGCAGCGATCCGCGCAAGGCACGGTCATTCAGCCGACGCGCACCATCATTCACAATCCGGACGGCACCACCACGATCATCGTGACGCCGCGCCGCTCCTATCTCGATCCGGGGACCGAGGTCTCCGTAGGCGACGGCAGCTACCGGGACTACATGCTGCCGCCCGGCGGCGATCCCGGCCGGCCGGACTGGTGGTACGGCCCGGACCATTCCGGCGGCGCATTCTATATGGTGCGAGAGCCCTACTATCTGCCCGGCATCAATACAAACAACCCGTTCTAAGGGTCGGAGCCTCCACAACGTCAATCTATTAGGCTTGCGGGTCTGGACGCTGCATGAGGAGTTGTCGGATATTCTGTTCTCTGAGTAGCCCATCAAAATAGGCGATTGTTCGCACCAAGCCCTCATCGAGAGACGTCTGCGGATCCCATTTAAGTATCTGCGCCGCCTGACTGATATCTGGATTGCGCTGTTTTGGGTCATCCTCCGGAGAAGGTCGAAACGCTATCCGCGAGCGGGAGCCGGTGAGGTCGATCACCTTCGTCGCCAGCTGCGAAATCGTGAATTCCTGGGGGTTGCCGAGGTTGATGGGCCCGGTCACGTCGTCTGCCGTGTTCATCAATCGAGTCAGGCCGTCAATCAAGTCGTCGACGTAGCAAAAAGACCGGGTCTGCGATCCATCCCCATAAATGGTAATGTCGCGGCCAAGCAACGCCTGCACGATAAAGTTCGATACCACCCGACCATCATTGGGATGCATGTGTGGCCCATAGGTGTTGAAGATGCGGGCGACCTTGATGCACAAATTGTGTTGGCGTCGATAATCAAAGAACAAAGTCTCGGCGCAGCGCTTGCCTTCATCATAGCAGGCGCGTGGACCAATCGGATTGACGCGCCCCCAATAACGTTCGTGCTGAGGGTGCACATCGGGATCGCCGTAGACTTCGGAGGTCGACGCCTGCAAGATCTTGGCCTTGAGACGTTTGGCTAGTCCCAGCATGTTGATAGCGCCGTGCACGCTGGTCTTGGTCGTTTGCACCGGGTCGTGCTGGTAATAGACAGGCGAAGCGGGGCAAGCCAAATTGAAAATCCGATCCACCTCGATATAGAGCGGAAACGTAACGTCGTGGCGCATCAGCTCAAAGCGCGGGGTATCGATAAGCGCTTCGATATTGCGCCGTGTGCCGGTAAAGAAATTATCGAGGCAGACAACGCTCGCGCCCTCCTTGAGGAGTCGCTGGCAAAGGTGGGATCCGAGGAATCCGGCGCCGCCGGTTACCAGCACGCGTGTTTCGAGATGCATGCGCGGAAAATCTCCCATCCAAAGCACCCTAACGCTATCCGGTTGCAGCTGACAAACGCGGTTCCTAATACCCGTCGGCGGAGAAGAGAACCGGTATTTTTTGCATCATTACGATGTAAGCGCTGACAGCGGGAGAGCGCCTTCGTGTGAGCCGCGATCCTTCACGGCTATTTCAGACGAGCTTCTCCATCTCGCCGACGATCGCCGCGCCCATGTCTGCTGTGCTGACGACGTTCGCCCCTTCGGATTTGATGTCCGCCGTGCGCAGTCCCTTGGCGAGCGCAGCAGCGATGGCCGCATCGATCAAGTCGGCCTCCTTGCCCATGCTAAACGAATAGCGCAGCGCCATGCCGAACGACGCGATCATGGCGATTGGGTTGGCCATGCCCTTGCCGGCGATGTCGGGCGCAGAGCCGTGCACCGGTTCGTACAGCGCCTTGCGCCGCTTGGTCTTGGCGTCGAGTTCGCCGAGCGACGCGGACGGCAGCATGCCGAGCGAGCCGGTGAGCATCGCCGCCACGTCGGACAGCATGTCGCCGAACAGATTGTCGGTGACGATGACATCGAACTGCTTCGGCCAGCGCACCAGCTGCATGCCGCCGGCGTCCGCCAGCATGTGCTCGAGCTGCACGTCCTGGTACTCGCGCGCGTGCACGGCTTCGACGACCTCGTGCCAGAGTACGCCGGTCTTCATCACATTGCGCTTCTCCATCGAGGTGACCTTGTTGCGCCGCTTGCGCGCCAACTCGAAGCCGACGCGGGCGATGCGCTCGATCTCGTAGGTGTCGTAGACCTGGGTGTCGATGGCGCGCTTCTGGCCGTTGCCGAGATCAGTGATGGTCTTCGGCTCGCCGAAATACACGCCACCGGTGAGTTCGCGCAGGATGATGATGTCGAGCCCCTCGACTGCTTCGCGTTTGAGGCTCGAAGCATCGGCCAGCGCCGGATAAACGATCGCAGGGCGAATATTGGCAAAGAGGCCGAGATCCTTGCGTAGTCGCAGCAGCCCGGCCTCTGGCCGCACGTCGAACGGCACCTTGTCCCATTTCGGCCCGCCGACCGCGCCGAAGATCACGGCGTCGGCGGCGTGCGCCTTGGCCATGGTTTCCTCGGTGACCGCAACCTTATGAGCGTCGTAACAACAGCCGCCGACGAGAGCTTCCTCGGTGTCAAAAGTGGCGATTCCGGATTTGGCAAAGAAGCCCAGCAGCCGCTTTACCTCGGCCATTACTTCCGGGCCGATGCCGTCGCCGGGAAGCAGGAGGAGCTTATAGGTGGACATGCAGGCGCCTTGAAAACCATGGAATTCGCGCCAAGTGCTAATCGTCGAAGCGTCAGATGGCAACCGGCGTATGGAAGGGCTCCATGCCGCAACAGCGACCGCGCGTGGTCATTCTTGGCGCCGGATTTGGCGGTCTCGCCTGCACCCGGGCTCTGCGCCACACGGGCGTCGACATCGCGATCATCGATCGCCAGAACTATCACTGCTTTCAGCCGCTCCTGTATCAGGTGGCGACCGCTGCGCTGTCGCCCGCCGACGTCGCCTGGCCGATTCGCCATATCCTGCGCCGTCAGGACAACGCCACCGTCTTCATGACGGAAGTGACCGGGATCGACGCTCGTGCGCAGACCGTCACGACAAAATCCGGTCCATTCTCATTCGATTATCTGGTGATTGCGACCGGAGCGATGCACTCGTATTTCGGGCACGCCAGCTGGGCCGCCTTTGCACCAGGATTGAAGCGCATCGAGGATGCGACCCGCATCCGACGCAGCATCCTGTACGCTTTCGAGCAAGCGGAATTGACCGATGAAGACGAGCGGCAGCACAAGCTATTGACATTCGTCATCGTCGGCGGCGGCCCGACCGGCGTTGAAATGGCGGGCGCTATCGCCGAGGTGGCCCGCCAAACGCTCAAGCGCGATTTCCGGCGGATCGATCCGCGCACGTCACGTATCATGCTCATCGAAGCGGGACCGCGGCTGCTGCCGACATTCTCCGAGCGTCATTCTCGCTACGCACATGATGCGCTCATCGCGATGGGCGTCGAGGTGCTCACCTCGACATTGGTAACCGGCTGCGATGAAAATGGCGTCGATCTCCAACATGGCCGCATCGATGCCGGCTCGGTAGTCTGGGCCGCCGGAGTGATGGCGTCGCCCGCAGCGGAATGGCTTGCATCAAATCGCGACCGCGCCGGCCGCGTCACTGTCGGGCCGGAACTGACCTTGCCTGGACATGACAATATCTTCGTGATCGGCGACACCGCCGCGGTTAACGACGCCACCGGCCGGCCGGTGCCCGGGCTTGCGGCCGCGGCGAAGCAGATGGGCACCTACGTCGGCCGGCTCATTGCCGCACGTTTCTCCGGCCGGACATTCCCGCCTTTCCGCTACCAGAACTTAGGTCTGTTGGCGACAATCGGACGGCGCGCGGCGGTCGTCGAACTCGGGCCTATTCAGCTCGACGGATTCATCGGCTGGTTGTTCTGGAGCGTCGTGCATATTTATTTTTTGATCGGCCTACGCAACCGCTTCGTCGTGGCGGTGACTTGGCTGTGGAGCTACATCACCTTTCAGCGCGGCGCACGGCTCATTACAGAGGTCCCGCCATCGCCGCCCCCAAGCCTAGGGTGAGGTGGAAGGCGAATTGCACAGGCAGGGCAAACCGCGCGCCAATCAGCGCCATGCCGGCTCGTTCTTCTCTTCATAGTCGTGGAAGGCCTTCTTCAGGCCGCCCAGAACCTCCGCCGAAGTTTCAAACAAGGCCTTGGCGCGCGGCTCGTCGATCTTTTTGACGTCTTCCCGCAGATGTTCGATCAACTCCTCGAAACGACTCTCGATGTTGCAGACATGCTGGTTCGAATCGCGCTGCGGGGCTTGCGCACTATGCTCCACGCTCATGTGTCAGCTCCGGTCGGACGGTCCTCACAACGAAACCGCTGATGGCCGGCAAAGTTCCGGTGGCGATGCGGACCTGATCAGAGCCCGCTAAACCAGTTGTAGCCCTGGTTCTCCCAATAGCCGCCGGCGTCGTTGTTCTGCACCCACATGGCGGTGACGTATTTGGGGTTTTTGAAGCCGAGCTTGGTCGGAATGCGGATCCTGACGGGGAATCCGTAGGCGGTCGGCAGGACCTTGTGGTCGAACTTGAGCGTCAATTGCGTCTGCGGATGCAGCGCCGTCGGCATGTCGATCGTATTCGAATAACCCTCGGCGCACTGGAACCAGACGTATTTGGCCGTGGTGTCGGCGCCGATCATCCTGAGGAAATCGGCCAATCGCACGCCCTGCCACGAGCCGATGGCGCTCCAGCCCTCGACGCAGACCAGCCGCGTGATCTGCGAAACCTCGGGCAGTTTATACAAATCGGCAAGCATCCACGGTTTCTTGCTGTCGACCAGGCCGCCGATTTCAAGGCGATATTTTTCGCCGTCGATGTCAGGAGCCTCGTCTTCGGAATAATAGCCGTTGAACGGGAACGGCCGGGTGACGTCGCGCTCCGAATACGTCGGCGCCAACGTCTGAGAATTGAACAGCCGCGCCTGCACCCAATCGTTGAAGTTGGAGACGATGCGCAGCGCCTTTTCCGACGTGTCGCCGTCGACGATGTCGCAACCGGTCAGAGCGGCGAGCGCGCCGACGCTGACGATTCCGCGCAGGAACAATCGCCGCGATTGCGTCGGCAAGAGTTTCGCCGCGTCCCCGATCAGCAGGTTGGGGTCGACGCCGGACGGGGCTTTGCGGGGACGGGGCATCGTTTTCTCTTTCCCTCAACGCCCGAAGATCATCGCGCGCAGGCTTTTCGGCACGACGAGCGCGAGCAGCACATGCACGGTCAAGAAAGCTACTATCGCCGCCATGGCGGCGAAGTGCACATAACGCGCAGTGTTGTAGCCGCCGAAGAAATCGGTGAGCCACCAGAACTGCACCGGCTTCCAGATTGACAGGCCCGACAGAACGATCACGAATCCGGCCAGAATCACACCAGCATAAAGAAGCTTTTGCACCGCGTTATAAACCGAGAGATCGTCGTGCGAGAGTTTGCCGCGCAGGGCGGCGAAAAAATCGTGCATCACTTCACGTGGACGGATCGGCAGAAGCTTGCGGTGCAGCCGTCCGGTCAGGATGCCGAGACTGACATAGACAACCCCGTTGAGTATCAGAACCCACATGGCGGCGAAATGCCACAACAGTGCGCCAGCGAGCCAATTGCCGAGCGCGATCTGCCTCGGAAACGTGAAGCCGAACAGCGGGGAAGCGTCGTAGATCTGCCAGCCCGAGCCGATCATCAGAAGCATGGCCAACGCATTGATCCAATGTGTCACGCGCACCCACATCGGGTGAATGAGCGGTACCGATTTCGGCCCGCCATCGGCCACCAGGGGTCTCGCCGCAATTTCGATGGTCATGCCGTCGATCCGAATTTGCGTCCGCTATTGCGGAACCTATAACAAACGAACACCAGATCGGCGCTCACATTCCCGTCAGCGAACCTCTCCCCACGATCGCGCGGGGAGAGGGCCGCAATGGCGAGCCGCAACGGTGGTCCGCTACATGGGCGGCAGTAGTACTGTGTCGATGACGTGAATCACGCCGTTTGACTGCAGCACGTTGGCAATGGTGACATTGGCGATATCGCCCTTGGAGTCGGTGACGGTGAGCTTGCCGGGACCGGCTTCCTTTACGATGAGATCATCGCCTTCGACGGTTTTTAGCTTAGTCATGCCCTCCCCCGCCTTGACCGCCTTCAACAGGCCGGCAGCGGTCATGCGGCCGGAAACGACGTGGTAGGTCAGCACTTTCACGAGGGTCGCCTTGTTTTCCGGCTTGAGCAGGTTTTCGACAGTGCCGGGCGGCAGTTTGGCGAACGCTTCGTTGGTCGGCGCAAACACGGTGAACGGACCCGGACCCTCGAGCGTTTGCACGAGGCCGGCAGCTTTCACCGCGGCAACCAGCGTCGTATGGTCTTTGGAATTGATCGCGTTCTGGATGATGTTCTTCGACGGATACATCGGCGCGCCGCCGACGGTGACGGTTTTCTCCGACATTTGCGCCAAGAGCGGCCCAGTTGTTACTGCGCCGAAGGCCAGCACGGCGGAGGTGGCAAACAAAGCGAAGCGCTTGGACATGATCGTCTCCATGTTACACGGGATTCGTCGTTGAGATCCGGCAGCGAGCCGCCGGCGAGACGCGACAGGTATCGTCGTCGCTTCCAGATACGGCGGTCGCGCAGGCGGGTTTCAGCCGCTCGTTCTCACGGCCGCGTGAAAAACATTTCCATAACGCGACATGCTTTTCCGCCCAGCGGCATCGCGCTATGAAGCGGCCCTTGCACGCGGCTGCAGAAGAAGGAACGACCAATGGGGAAGACAAGTCCCGGCAACTATTTTGAAGATTTTCGCATCGGCCAGGTGATCCGCCACGCTACCCCTCGCACCGTCACGGTCGGCGACGTCGCGCTCTATACCGGCCTGTTCGGCGGCCGCTTCGCCGTGCAGTCGTCAGATGAATTTGCCAGGGCGGTCGGCTATCCGCGCTCTCCGATCGACGATTTCCTCGTCTTTCATATCATCTTCGGCAAGACCGTGCCGGACGTATCGCTCAACGCAGTTGCCAATCTCGGTTATGCTGGTTGCTACTTCCGCAAGCCCGTCTATCCGGGCGATACGCTCTCCGCACTCTCCGAGGTCATCGGGCTTAAGGAAAATTCGAGCCGCAAGACCGGAATCGTTTACGTCCGTACCACTGGCACTAATCAGGACGGCGCCGCAGTCCTCGAATACGTTCGCTGGGTCATGGTGCGTAAAGGCAACGAGGCGGCGCCGGCACCCGGCGATCACGTCCCCCGGCTGCCCACCGTGCTCGATCCGAAAGTTCTCGGTGAGGCCTGTCCGCCGATCGACGTCGCCGATTACGACTTCGCACTTGCCGGCAGTTCCCACCGCTTCGGCGATTATCAGGTCGGCGAGAAGATCGACCATGTCGATGGCTTGACGGTGGAAGAGGCGGAGCACCAGATCGCGACCCGGCTTTATCAGAACACCGCGCGCATTCATTTCGATCTGTATAGCGCCAAAAAAGGCCGCTTCGGCAATCGGCTGATCTACGGCGGGCACGTGATTTCGCTCGCCCGCGCGCTGACCTTCAACGGGCTCGCCAACGCCTTCCATGTTGCAGCCATCAACGGCGGCCGCCACGTCGCGCCTTTGTTCGCCGGCGGCACCGTGTTCGCCTGGTCGGAAGTGCTGGCGAAGGCCGACCTTCCGGGACGAAGCGATGTCGGCGCGTTGCGGCTGCGAACGCTCGCGACGAGGGACCACCCATGTGCCGACTTCCCGCAGAAAAATGGCGACGAGGACCATCCGGCCGTGATCCTCGATCTCGATTATTGGGCGTTGATCCCGCACTGATAATAGCAGTCAAATCGCAGGCATCAGGCGTCAGGCTAATTGTTTGACCTTGCGGCCGATGTCTGATTCCTGACTCTTCCTCCGCTTAAATGCTGCACTAACTGCCGCGCGTAGAGAGGAAGTTCTCCCATCTTGCGGATGCAGATGGTCAACTCGCGGACCGCCCAAGGGTCGGTGAGCGGCACGAGAGCGATCGCCATGGTTTTTTGCACGCGGTGCGCGGTGGTCTCCGGCACAATGCCAATGCCGACGCCGCATTCGACAAGGCGGCATACGGCGTCGAACGAGCGCAATTGCACGCGCAGCCGCAGCGGCCGGCCGATGCGCACCGCTTTCGATGCCAGAAACCGCTGCAAGGCGCTCGAACGGTCGAGACCGACGAAATCATGCTCAAGCACGTCTTCGAAGCCGATTTTTGCACGGCTCGCGAGCTTATGATCACGCGCGACGACGAGAACGAAACGATCGCGGCGGAACGGATAGGTTTCAAGTCCGCCAGCATCGACGGTGCCGGCAACGATGCCCAAGTCGGCGGTGCCCTCGGCGATCAGACCGACAATCTCGTCGCTGAGCCGCTCTTCG
>Ga0335078_10006826_pt1 | contig 16913 bp, 10 predicted proteins | sample Lox_Sample_32_FD_206711 | JGI IMG/M metagenome (GOLD analysis project Ga0335078, IMG submission 206711) | Soil microbial communities from Loxahatchee National Wildlife Refuge, Florida, United States - Lox_Sample_3.2 | ecosystem: Environmental > Terrestrial > Soil > Wetlands | place: USA... | reverse complement strand
GTTCGGGTCCACCGCGAAATAGGCGCCGCTGGCTGGAAGCTGCGTGCTATCCCTCATATCCACCGCCAGGAACTGGATTTCCTGGTGTGTCACCAGGAAATCCGCCGTAGCGTCGGCCCCCCGGCCGTCGAACAGCGCGCTGACGGCGCGCACCGTGTCCTGGTCCCCGATGGTGGCCAGCAAGCTGTAGGCGGTGGCGTCCTGCGCCCACCGGTGCCCAGGCCCAAGCGCGCGGAGGGCCCACTCGGCGGCGTCAACTCCCTGTGGATCCACCGATCGCTCGAACCCGGAGACGAGATACGGCCCGGGCAGCCGATCCCAGATCGGCGGCCATCCGCTGGCCACCCCGCCCACCAGGATCACCGCGGCGACCGCTACCCGGGCAGCCCAGCCAAGCACGGCTGCGCCGGGGTGCGGGTCCGGGCGGCGCATGCCGGCCCGGCGGGTCTCGCACAGGGTGATGGCAGCGACCAGTGCCACCGGGATGTAGATGAAGGTGGACGCCCGGCCGGACAGCTCAGCGCCGTCAGACACCATCACCCGCAGCGCCCCGGCCACGAAGATCAGCAAGGCGCCACCGATCAGGGGGAGTGTCCACGGCTCAGCGTGGCGTTCGGGCCAGATGGCACGGCAGCCGCGCAGCACCAGGACGGCCAGAATGGTCAGCGCCCCGATCGTGGCCAAGCGCTCGTCCAGCGGCTCGACGAGGGGCGACGCACCAGGTGTGGCCATCCCGAGGTGGCCGTGCAGCAAATCGGCGGCGCCCGAGCGGAGCTGGTCGAGGGTCGGGGTCACGTAGCTGACCACCTCGGGTGCCACCAGCAGCACCCACGCGAGCACCGCCGCCGTGGCCATCAGGCAGGCCGCCACCGGTGGCAGTTCCCGGACCCGCCGGGAGCGGCACAGCCCGGCCACGGCCATGCCCCCGAACAGGGCAACCATTACGAACGACGTGAGGTGGTGGGAGACAGTGACCACGCCGATGGCGATCGCCAGCACCGCCCAGCTGGCGACGGCGTGGCCTGGCGCCCGCAGCAGGCGGAGCGCCCACACCGCGAGCAGCAGGAACGGCAGGGCAAGGGTCTGGTAGATGTACATGGCGTCAAAGAACATGTAGTGCGGATTGGCCGCATAGATGACGCAGGCCAGGGTGGCCACTCGCGCGTCCGCCCTGATCCGCAGGCACAGCACGTACAGCGCGCAGACCAGCAGCAGATGCAGCACGGCCGCCACGATGAAGGCAGTTGCGGTCACCGACAGGCCGGTGGACGCGCTTACTGCGCCGCCCAGTGCCTCCAGCCCCGGGTAGTGCACCGACACCGGGAGGGAGTAGTTGGCCTGGTCCAGCGTGCCGGACTGGATCACGTTGACCGTCCCGCGCCAGTGCTGCAGCTCGTCGGGGAACTTGAGGGCCAGCGGGCTGTACATCCTGAAAAGCAGGGTCTGCTGGGCGAACAGCACGAGCAGCAGGACGAAGCCCTGAGCTGGCCGGGTGAGCCGGGGTGAATAGGCGCGAAGTGCGATCGGCAGGTAAACGAGCAGCTGCCCGGGCCAGTAAAGCGCGCTGAGGTACGGCCATCCTTCCCGGCCGGCCGCGTAGGCGGTGGCCACAGCCAGGGTGCCCAGCGACGAAAGGAGCACGGTCAGCGGGAGGCTGGCCCACCAGCGGGCGTCCCCGCCTGCTGGTGCGGGCAGGCTGGTGGCCTGGGGCGGGGCCGGACGGACCAGCCGGGACAGGATGGCCGGCGCTGGCCCGATCGGGGCGGTATCCCAGCTCACCGCGCTGACACCCGCTGTTGCTGCCGCCGGGCCTGCCAGTACGCCGCTGGGCCACGGATCAGCCCGCTGCGGTTCGCGGCCAGCAAGTCAGCCGGGAACGAGTCACCGAAGGTCTGGGCGCGGACCCCGCCCGATCCGAGTACCTCATGAAGGGCCCGCGGGGCCAGGGCCAGCAACCGGAACGCGTGCAGCGGGTGCCGCGACACGACCGCCGCGTAATAGGCGGTCAGGCCCAGGCCGTACCCGTACAGCTGGCTGCGCAGCTCCTCGTGCGTGCTCCGGTGAGAGTGCCAGAGAAGGGCCCCGGGCCAGTAGGCGACGCGCCGCCCATTCAGCAGCAGCGTCGAGAAGATGTCGGTGTCCTCGCCGCCGCGGGTGACGGCCCCGGCGCCGAGCGCGGTGTCGAAGCCGCCGAGCTCGCTGAGTGCCGCCCGCCGGAAAGCCATGTTCGCCCCGGTGCCGAAGGGCGGCAGCGGGAAGAGGGCCCTGGTCTTCCCCATCTGGCGGCCATCGAAGATCTCCGGCCGGAGACCGCGGCCCTTGCTGTACCCGCCGAACCGCTCGAACAGCTGCTGGGCTGGTGTTCGCAGCTCACATGGCGCGACCAGCCCGGCGACGCAGTCCGTGGCCGGCTCCTCGGTGAAGCAGCGGACCAGTTCCGACGCCCAGTACCGGCAGGCCACCTCGTCATCGTCCAGGAACGCGATCAGCTCCGTCTCGCACTCGGCCAGCGCCCGGTTGCGGGCGTGCGACAGCCCTGGCACTGGCTCGGCTACATACCGCACTGGCACCCGGAACCGCCCCGACGCCACGAGCTCGCGTACCTGGCCGTCGCGGGGTGCGTTGTCGATCACCATCACGGTGAGCCGGGGGTAACTCTGCTGCTGCAGGCTGTCCAGGCAGCGCCGTGCCCACTGCGGCCGGTCCCGCGTGCACAGGACCGCGGTCAGGCTCACCGGGCTGGCCTCGGCGGCGTCCCGGCCGCGCAGCCAGGCCGGCCGGCCGGCCGGCCGCACGCCGTCCAGCGGGAGGCCGGCCGGATCGTCCGGCCAGCCCGCGGCGCGCAGCCGGGCCCGCAGCTCGCTTCCTGCCTGGGCATCCAGCGCACGGCCGAGTTCAGCGGCCGGCAGGCCCGTGGCGGGGACGGCCAGCCACAGCCCGGCGACCGGTTCGGTGAACACGCGTACCAGCACGAAGGCGCCGCCCACCGGCTGCCCCGTGCTGTCCACCCCGGGCAGCGCGGGAAGACCGTCCGCGAGATCCACGTCGGTCACGGTCCAGGGCCGCTGCCCCACCCCGAGCTGGGCCGCGGCAGTCACGACGGATCCTTGCGTCGTCCCGCACCAGCGCCCGCGGGCCGGCCAGAAGCGACCCGCGACCGGGCCCGGCGCCCCAGGTAGCCCAGGCCGGCCGCGGTGAGCCCGAGGCAGATAGCCGAAGCCCGCTGCGCGGCGGTGAACTCCAGGCCGACGACCGCCTGCCGGAGCTCGCGGCGGACTCCCTCCGGAAGTGTCCGGCTGGCATGCCGCCGTTCGTCCCGCAGCCCTTCAGCCCGCCCCAGCATGGCCGTCATCATTGCCTTCCCCTGGCCCTCGCCATAGCAGCGCTGAACGAAGTACCGGAGGGTGCCACGGTGCGGCGGGATGCTGTGATCTATCCGCGCTGACGGCTCGTACCACCAGGTCCGGCCGCCCAGCGCGGTGGTCAGCCGGATACAGAAGTCGGTGTCCTCGGGCCGGAAGACATACGAACCGAGCTTCCCGAATCCCTCGCGGAAGCCGCCAACCGTCCAGAAGTCTTCGCGCCGCACCGCCATGTTCCCGGCCCACACATTGCGGACCGGGGCGGCAGTGCTCGGCTGGCCGCGGTAGGAGGCCCCAACCACCCACAGGAATTCGTCGGGCATCCAGCGCGGCGGTCGCCCGAACCACACGGGCTCGACGTGGCCGCCTGCCCCGGCCACGTCGGGCCGCGCGAGCGGCGCGGTCAGGTTACGCAGCCAGCCCGGCCGGGCGATCTCGTCGTCGTCCAGGAACGCCAGGACGCTGCCGGTGGCCACGGACGAACCGGCGTTGCGGGTCGCCGACGCGCCCGGGATCCCCTGGTTGTGCACCGGGACCACGGCCGGCAGCTCCCGGCGTACCCACGTGTACAGCTCCGGGTTGTTGTCCACCACCACGATCGCCTCGTGCGGCTGCGGCTGCTGGCTGAGCGCCGAGGCAACGGCCCGGGCGAGGCCCGCTGAGCGCTCGAGCGCGTGCGCCGCGATGACCACGGATGTGCTGCCCACCGGATCCGGCTGGCCGGTCACCTCGGCTCTCCCACCAGGTCTCCGTCGATCGGCAGCTGGTCGGCGGGGGCAGTGCGGTTGATCCGGTGCGCCCGGCGGCGCTCGGCCAGGATGGTGCGCAGCACGCGGAGGCCGTCTGAGAACGCGTTCAGGTTGCTCACCCCGTGCAGGCGGGCCTTTTCCGTGCTGCCGACCTCGGTGATGCGGGCACCAGCGTGCGCCACCCGGGCATTGATCAGGGTTTCGATCTCAAATCCGTCACCCCACTGCATCGCATCGGCCGGCACTCCGGGAGAAGACGCGGGGGGCAGATCGAGCACTGGGAGGAGGAACGTCCAGAATGCGTTGTAGCCGTAGCACAGATCGGTGTACTGCGTGCCAAACAGGCGATTTACCAGGCCGCTCAGGGCTGAGTTGCCAAGCCGCCGGATACGGGTGATGTCGTGACTGCTGCCGCCCTTGCTGAACCGGGTGCCCTTGGCAAAATCGGCCCCGGATTCGAGTGCCGCCACGAAGGCGGGGATTTCATCGGGGTCGGCCGAGCCATCAGCGTCCAGCATCACGATTATGTCGCCAGTCACTTCGGCGAATCCGCAGGCAAAGGCGTTACCCTTGCCCCGCCTTGTCTGGTGCACGATCTTGATGTCCGGCCGGAGACGGCGTGCGACTTCGACAGTGTCGTCAACGGAATCGCCGTCTACCAGGATCACCTCGTGCAGGCCCGCCGGCAGCGCGGCCAGCACGTACGGCAAGTTCCGGGCCTCATTCCGAGCGGGAATCACGATCGAGACCTGCTGTGCAGGCGCCCACTCGGCGAGTTCCTCTCGCACAAATCCTCCCCCGTGAAATGACCGGACTGGCAGCAAGACGATGAAAACGACTTAACCGAGACATACGGCACGCCCATCAGACCCCGTGCTGCGAGCCCCCAGAATCATAACTCCCCGTGATAATGAATTGACGCATCGTATTTGATCAGATCCACTCCCTTCCTGTCACCGGCACCCAGACTCCAGCGTGTGAAATCAATCACATTGAACCGCCCGTTCTGGGTGATTTTTCCTGGCTATTGAGTAATGGATGACAGTTTTCGGCTGATCCAGGCATGAAAGCGCACAGCTGGTCACGACCCGCAGCATCAGCCCAAATGGTCGGCTGCTGGCAATCGCGGCTGACGGATGAGCCGCGGTCCTGACGGCTAATCGCGATGTTGTCATTTCATGTAGGCCGCCTGGCCGGCCCGAAGCGCGGCGACCCCGGCCGGATCGTCACTGATCCGCCAGTCCTGTTCCGTATCAGCGTCAAACCACACGAACCCGAGAAGCCGGTAGCCGCGGACCCCAGCGAACAGGCTGGCGACCTTGGCCGGCTTGCCTGCGGCGGGTGTGGCACCGGTCTCGGCGATGAGCACGGGGGCGCTGGACAGGGCGCGCACGGCGGCGATGGTCGGGCCGAACAGGCCGCGGAATGTCTGCGACCGGCGGAAGAAGTAGCCGTCCAGCCCCGCCCAGGTTACGTAGCCAGCGCCGGGCCACCACGGTGCGACGGGGCCGGCCCGGCTGGACCCGGTGACGCTCACCGTCCACAGCCAGGTCACGTTCCTGGCTCCGGCCGCGCGGAACAGGGTGACAATGTGCCGCCACGCCGACACGAACGTCGCCGGGGAAGTATGCGTGAACCCCCAGGAGTACCAGGACGCGTTCATCTCGTGGCCAAAGCTCAGGATGACCCGGTGGCCATAGGCGCGCACCGCGCCTGCATAGCTGCGCAGGTAGCTGTCGTAGGTCCCAGCCGCAATCGCCGCGAGACCGATACCGGCCGGGTTGATCTGCACGAGCGCCGTGGCACCGTGCTGGGCCGCGGCCGCCGCGAATGCGGTCTGGAACGGCTGATACCAGCCGCTGTAGTAAACGTCCAGGTTCGGCCGTACACCCGAGGCGGCGGTGAAATCGGCCACCGGGGTGTACGACGACGGCACGCCCAGCTCGAAGATGCCCAGCTCAGACATGCCTGCCGGGGGTGCCGCCCGCGACGGGCCAGCGCAGGCCGCCAGCACTGCCAGCGTGGCGAGAGCCAGGACCGCCCGCCAGGCTCTCATCGCTGCTCGCGGCGCGATGTCAGATCAGGGAGGATTCGCCGACGGCCATATGGTGCTCGACCGCCTTCAGTATCCGCGCGTGCTCAGCGTTCAGGTTGTCCCGGTGCGGGGCGGTCAGCTCCGCCGCCCGGGCCAGCGCCTCGTGCGGGACGGCCTGCAGGGTGGCGTCCAGCAGCGACCAGGACAGTTCATCGAGCACCGCGCGCACCGGCCCGGGATCCCGCGTCCGTGCGCAGATGTCGTCCAGTGCGTGCATCCGTTCGGCTAGCTCCGGGACGGGCGCCACGTCCAGCTGAAATGCGTCCGCCCCCGGGCACGGCGACCGCTCGGCCTGGGCCGCCTCGAAGGCATTCAGCAACGGGCTCACGTCACCCGCCGTCTCCGGGTCATACAGCCCGGGGAACGGCGTGGCCTCGTAGCCACGGTCGTAGCCGCTGAAGTAGATGGGCGCGGCAGAACCGGTCCGCCCGAGCACACCCAGCGCCATATCCAGCAGGCTCACCGGCCAGCCCAGGTTGGTGAGGGCATGCACCCGCAGCGCGCCGCTGCCCTCGCCCCCGCTCGCACTCGCCCCGAGCAGCAGCTGAGCCGACTCGAGCGCGGACTGGGCGTAGAACGCGGCGTCCGGGCTGTGCAACCGGATCAGGCCCGCACCGGCTTCGCACCACTCAAGCAGCCGGGCATGGATGATCGAGTTGTCGACCACATGAGTAAACCGGGCGGCCGAGTAGCACGCCAGGCCACCCGCCGCGGCCTGCGACAGCAGCCATTCGGCCGCCCGCTTGGACGCGGTATACACATCAGGGGAATACGGGCGCAGGGCCTTGCCGGTCGAGGCGCAGACCAGCTGACGGACGCCAGACCCGGCCGCGGCGGCGATCACGTTGCGGGTGCCGAGCACGTTGGTGGTCACGGTGCGGTGCACTTCGTGCTCGGCCAGGCCCGGGTCCCGCTGAGCCGCCACATGGAAGACAACATCGGGCCGGACCTTGCCGAAGACGGCGCCCAGCCGGGCCGGGTCCCTGATATCGGCGCAGGCGTACTCCGCGCGGTTAACCCGAGGTCCCACGGTGCAGCCCCGGCTCAGGCTGACCAGCCGCCGCGGGCGAAAGCCCGCCAGCTGCGCCATCAGTGCCGACCCAATGCATCCTGTCCCACCGGTGACCAGCACCGACTTGCCGGGCAGCCATGCCTCGAGGTCAGCGCTGGGCAGCCCGGTACTCCGCCTGCCGGTCTCCAGGAACCGGCCGTACTCCTGTGCCGCACCGGGGCTGGCCGCCAGCAGATCCTGCGTCAGATTACGCAGCCCGGACAGCTCCGCATCGCTTAGCTGCGCCCTGTGTTCCGGTACCAGATCGCGCATTCTCATAACGACCTCGCAGACGGCTGGCACCTTGTAAACCTCCACTAGCTTCATGACCGCGCACCGGAGATCGGCGTCAGGACATAGGACGCGGGATAGGTCAGGGGAAGGCAACTATATGCCTCCGCCTCGCAGCCTTTCTGGGGATCGCGTACCGAGTCGCCGATATTTTTCGGTGGAAATTCATTGCTTTACCTATGCAACACGGCAAAAGCAGCCTGAATATCAATACGTGACATTCGGGCCAATACCGCAACTCTCGCCCGGCAGGCGGTGTGCGGGCCGCGGGACGCGGGCAGCTGGGTCACCGCCCCGCCGCCAGCTGAGGCAATTCCGCAGTCCCACCCCAGTTACCCGCATATGCGGCAGACGCGCCGGTTAGCGGGCGCCGTGGCCGGCGGCCCGGCGGGCGGGCAGCTGCTCATGGTGGATGACGCGGAAGCAGCCGGCGCCTTACCGCGCTGCGTGGCTGCGCCGCGGAAATTCCGGTTCGGGAGGCAGGGCGATATAAATCCACCAGCAGCAAGCCGGCCAGATTGCCGTAAATATACACATCGTCAGCTGAGGGCTGATGTCACGGTAATTGGCTCAGCGGGCGACCGGATTCAGCATGGAGTGCCCTCAGGTGAAAGGAGTAAGGAGTATGGTGCTCAGGTCAGCAGCCAATGGTCCCGGCCGGAGAGGACTTGATGGACAAGCGGTATGAGCAGTACTGCGTGGCTGACCCCCTATTCTACGATTCACCTCACGCCGACGGCAGTAGGGAGAATTTCCCCCTCTCGGCGCGCCCGCTGCCACCCGGGTGGCAGCGGCGGCACACCGGCGACTGGCTGGTCAACGTTCCGCCCGCGCCACGCATACCGCAGCAAGGCTGGAAGATTCATGCTTCAGCCTGCCTTGATAATGCCGAGCATGTGCTGACCCGGGTGTGGGACTACTGCGTGCCACGGGAGATCTACTTCAAATTCGTGCCCAGCCGCCTGGCCGTGTTCATGCGCAACACGAAGTATGCGCCACGCGGCTCCAGCGGCAAGGTAGTCACCGTCTACCCGGCTGACGAGGCCGCCTGTGAGCTGATCCTGGCCGAGCTCGGGCCGGCGCTGGCCGGCGAAAGCGGACCGTACATCCTGAGTGACCTCAGATACGGTTCCGGGCCGCTCTATGTGCGTTACGGCGGCTTCGCGAAGCGTTCATGCTTGGACTCGCGCGGCGATATGGTGCCCGCCATCGAGAACCCGGCCGGGGTGCTCGTCCCAGATGTCCGGCCGGCGGTCTTCACCGTGCCATCCTGGGTGAACCTGCCACAGTTCCTGGCCCCGCACCTGGCCGAGCGTAACCGGACCACCATCGAAGGACTGCCCTTTCACATCGAGCGGGCACTGCATTTCTCCAACGGCGGCGGCGTCTACCTGGGCTTCGACCGGCGAACTGGGGAACAGGTGGTGCTCAAGGAGGCCAGGCCGAACGCGGGGCTGGCGGCTGACCGCTCCGACGCCGTCACCAGGCTGGGCCGGGAACACGATGTGCTGCGCCGGCTCTCCGGGCTCGGCGTGACCCCGGAAGCCCGCGGCTACTTCGAGGTCGGGGACCATCATTTCCTGGCCGAGGAATTCGTCGAAGGAACCCCGCTCAGCAGTTGCTACGCCGATCGTTTCCCGTTGCTGGACCCAGACCCTGATCCCGCGAAGATGGCCGAGTACACGTCGTGGGCGATGCGCATATGCGGGGCAGTCGAACGTGCGGTCACCGCGATTCACGAGCGCGGGGTCATCCTCAATGACCTGCACATGTTCAACGTCATGGTACGCAGCGACGACACCATCAGGCTGATCGACTTCGAGGCCGCCAGCTACCTCGGTGAGGGCAGGCGGCCCACGGTGGGCAACCCTGGTTTCGCGGCGCCAAGTGATCGCACCGGCACTGATATCGACAGCTACAGCACCGCCTGCCTGCGGCTGGCCATGTTCATGCCGCTGACCACGCTGTTCGCGCTCGACCGCGGTAAGGCAGAGCAGATCTCAGAGATCATCGCCGGATTCTTCAGCGTGCCGGCCCAGTTCCTGGCCGGGGCGGTAGCGGAAATAACCCGCCCGGGCGCCGGACCGGATGGCGGCCGCGAGACCACGCGCCGCCGGGTGCCGGCCGGCCGGGAAAATGAGCCCGCGGGCCGGCCCGCCACCGGGAGGAGCGGCCCCCGGCACCGCCCCGATTACCGGCTGTTCAGCACCGGTGAGCAGGACTGGGATCCGCTCAAGCGCGCGCTGGCCGGTGCGGTCCTGGCCAGCGCGACGCCATCCCGGCCCGACCGGGCCTTTCCCGGCGACGTGGAGCAGTTCATGGTCCCCGGCGGTGGCCTTGGCCTCGCGCATGGGGCGGCAGGTGTGCTCTACGCACTTTGCGAGGCCACCGGCGAGCGGGTGCCGGAGATAGAGGAATGGCTCATCGCGAGGGCGGCCCGCCCGGCGCGGGGCACCCCGCTCGGCCTGTACGACGGGCTGGCCGGGGTGGGGTACGTGCTTGGCCGGCTTGGTCACACCGACGCCGCCCTCTGCGCGGCCGGCACCTGCCTGTCGGACCGATGGCAGCGGCTGGGGTCCGACCTGTACGGCGGCCTGCCCGGGCTGGCCCTCAGCCTGCTCAGCCTGGGCGATAGCACCGGGCAGTCAGCGTTGCTGGACGCCGGGCGCGAGGCCGCCGACATCGTGGCCGAGCGGGCAGCAGGCCGGCCGGGTGACGGGGACCGGGCTCCGGCTGGGCTGCTGCGCGGCGCGGCGGGGCAGGCACTGCTGTTCATTCACTTGTATGAGCGGACGGCCGACGACAGTTACCTGGATGCGGCGGCCGCCGCGCTGGCCGCGGACCTCAACCGCTGCGTCACCGACGGGAAGGGGTCGCTCCAGGTGGACGACGGATGGCGGGTGCTGCCCTACCTCAATGGGGGCAGCACCGGCATCGGCATCGTGCTTGACCGTTTCCTCACCCACCGGAGCAGCGCGGCCATGGCGGAGGCAGCGGCGAAGATCCGCATCGCCGCGCATTCCGCCTATTACGCGCAGCCCGGCCTGTTCAACGGTCGCTCCGGGCTGCTTCTCTACCTGGCTGGCCAGCATGCCGCCGGCTCGGCGGCCAGCAATCCGCGCATCGCAGCGCATGTCCGCAGGCTGGCCTGGCACGCCGTCCCGTACCAGGGGGGCCTGGCATTTCCCGGGGACATGCTGCTCCGGCTGTCCATGGACCTCGCTACCGGCACCGCCGGGGTCCTGCTGGGACTGGCTGCGGCGTTGTCCCCGCTGGGCGCCGGGCTGCCTTTCCTCCGGCCACCCGGGGCCGGCACCGACGGGCTCCGGCCGGCCGGAGATCCCGCTCAGGCATTCCTGTGAAGGCGCCTTCACAGGGGTGGAAACGACACAAAGTAACGAAAGGGGGTGACACGATGGCACTTCTGGACATGCAGGGCATGGAGCGGCCGCGCTGGTGCGGCCATGGCAGCGATGTGAGCCTGCTGCTTTGCGCGAGCGAGGCCAGCGTCACGCTTTGCCTCTAGGGCGCAACCCCTGAAGGAAGCCCGGTGCCGGCGCGGACGGCGCTGTGACACCGCTCGCGCCGGCACCGGTCCCCTTTCCGTCAACTGTCATGAACGAGACCCGCCTGCCATGACCGGATCCCGGATTCGCGGCAAGCCGCCCAGCGGACAGCCACCCAGCCAAGACGGCCGTGATCTGCGCCAGCGGGCCGACCGGCTGCTGCTGCGGCTGGCCCGGCAGGACGCCTGGTGGCTCGTCCTGGTCAGCTGCGCAGCACTCGCTGGAGCCGCCGCCCAGCTGTTGCTGCCGGCGGCGGTCGGCCGCACTGTCGACGCCCTGCTCGGCGGGGCAGCGGGCCGGCCAGCAGCCGGCCATGGTGTCACCTGGTGGCTGGGCACGTGCGCGCTGCTCGTGGCGCTCACCGTCATCTCCGGCGCCTGCCTGCAGCTGGCCGCCGGCATCGCGACCGCGACGTCCACGGCACGGCTGCGCCGGATGCTGGCGGACCACGCCCTCCGGTGCGGGCCCGGGCTGCTGCACCGGTTCAGCACAGGAGACGCGGTAAGCCGGATGGTGGGTGGCACCGCCGATGCTGGGGGCGGGCCCGCGGGAGCGGTGATGGCGATAACCGCCGTCCTCACCCCGGCCGGCAGCGTGGTCGCACTGGGGCTGATCGACCCCTGGCTGATGGCCGCCTTCGCCGCCGGGTTCCCGCTGCTCGCACTCATGCTGCGGACGTTCGTCCGCAACTCGTCCAACGTCACCGCCGACTACCAGCGCGCCCAGGGGGCCATCGCGGCCCGCCTGCTCGACGCGCTGGGAGGTGCGCGGACCGTCGCCGCGGCCGGCACCGCACGGCGGGAGGTGACGCGGATCCTTGTCCCGCTGGCCTCGCTGCGCCGCTATGGCGACGCGTTCTGGCGGATCCAGGCGCGGGTGGCCGCGCAGAGCGTGGTCATGGTCCCCCTGCTCCAGGTGGCCGTGCTCGGCGTCGCAGGCATCGAGCTCGCCCGCCACCGGCTGACGCCCGGGGATCTGCTCGCCGCCAGCCAGTACTCCATTCTCGCGGTCGGCATCGGGGCGAGCGTCGGCCAGCTCAGCCGGCTGGCCCGGGGCCGGGGCGGCGGCAGGCGCGCCGCCGAACTGTTCGCCTGCCAGCCGCCTGATCACGGCAGCGGCCGGCTGTCGGCCGGCCCAGGCCAACTGGAATTCGGCGGCGTGACGGTACGGCTGGACGGCGAGGAGGTACTCCGCGGGCTGGATCTCACCATCCCCGGAGGCGCCGCGGTCGCCCTGGTGGGCCGGTCCGGTGCGGGCAAGTCGGTGCTGGCCGGGCTGGCCGGGCGGCTGCTCGACCCCGACCAGGGAGCGGTCCGGCTGGACGGTGCGGACCTGCGCAGCCTCGCCCGCGGTGAGCTCCGCAGGTCAGTTGTGTACGCGTTCGGGCAGCCGCACTTGTTCGGCCGCACCCCCGCTGACGCGATAGGTTTCGGCCCGCCCCGACCCTCGCGGGGGGCGGTGCTGGCGGCAGCGCGGGACGCCTGCGCCGAATCCTTCCTGTCGCGGCTGCCAGCGGGCGCCGACACGCCACTGAACGGGACCCAGCTGTCCGGCGGTGAGGTGCAGCGCCTGGGCCTGGCCCGTGCGTTCGCGCACGCCGCGGACGCACGGCTGGTCATCCTCGACGACGCCACCTCCAGCCTGGATACCGTCACCGAGATGCAGGTCAGCCTGGTGCTTACTGGCCAGCTGGGCGCCCGGACACGGCTCATAGTGGCCCACCGCGTGGCGACGGCAGCAGCGGCGGACCTGGTCGCGTGGCTGGAGGACGGCCGGCTGCGCGCCGTTCGCCCGCACCACGAGCTGTGGGGCGATGCCGGGTACCGTGCCGTGTTTGGCGCGGGCCCCGAGGGGGGACAGCGGGCGGCCGGCCCGGCCAGGGCGGGCCGGGAAAGCACACCCGCAGCGCAGCGGGTGACCTGAGTGGCGCACACCGGCCCGCGGCAGCGTGGCCCCCGGCGGATGGCGCTGGCCCGGGCCACGCTGGTCCGCAGTCTGCGGCGGCACCCCCGGGACGTGGCCTGGCTCGCGGTATGGTCCATGGTCGAGGCTCTTCCCGCGCTCGTCTCGGGCTGGGCGGTCGCCGAGGCGGTGTCGGGCTTTCTCGCGGGCCGTACCGTGGCCGGGCTTGGCTGGCTGGGCACGCTTGCCCTGGCCGCGCTGGCCGGGTCGGCCGCGACCAGGCAGGCATACCTGCGGCTGGGCGCGCTGGTCGAGCCGCTGCGCGACGAACTGGTCGAGATGATCGTCGCTGGTGCGCTGCACGGTTCGGTGCGGGCCGGCCGGCCCCCGGGCACCGATGCGGTGGCGCGGCTCACCCATCAAGCCGAGATCGTCAGGGACGCGTTCGCCGGCCTGCTCACGGTGGCCCGCACCCTGGTGTTCACCGTCGGCGGCGTGCTCGCTGGCCTGCTCACACTCGTTCCCGCCACGTTGCCGTACGTGATTCCCCCGCTGGTCATCGCGCTGCTGATACTGCGCGCGCTGCTGCCCGGATACGCGGCGCGGCAGCGTGACTCGGTGCTGGGCGAGGAGCGGGTCGCCAGCTCAGCGGCGTCAGCCCTGCGCGGCCTGCGCGACGTCACCGCTTGCGGGGCCGAAGAGCAGGTGCTCGCCCAGGTTGAGCGTCAGGTGGCGGCCCAGGCTGAGGCCGCGCGCTCGGTGGCCAGGATCGGCGCGCTGCGTTCGCTGTGCCTGGGGACCGGCGTCTGGCTGCCGCTGCTGCTGGTGCTGGCCGCTGCGCCGTCACTGCTCGGCCATGGCGTGACCCCGGCGCAGCTCATCGGCGCCGTCACCTACATCGGCTGGAGCCTGCGCGGCGCCGTGTACACGCTGGGCCAGGGTGCGGCCGGCAGCGTCATCCGGCTCACGGTAACGCTGGAGCGGATCGCCGAAGCCAGCGACGCGCCCCGGCAAGCGCAGTGGCTGCACGGCCGCGCCACGGGCGGCCCACCGGGCGACAGGCACGGAAGGCACGGCCGCCGGGCAGGCCGTGCACCGCTGCGGGAGGCGGAGGCCGGCCCCAGCCCGGCTGGCTCGCGGCCGGCCTTCCGCGGCCGGGCCGGGCCGCTCGAGTTCCGCCATGTCGTGTTCGGCTACGGCGGCCGGGCGGAACCCGTCATCGACGACCTCAGCCTGGTCATCCCGCCCGGTGAGCACCTAGCGGTTGTCGGGCCAAGCGGCATCGGCAAGTCGACCCTCGCCGGGCTGCTGGCGGGCATGCTGGCGCCCAGCGCCGGTGACGTGCTCCTGTGCGGGGTATCAGTAACGCAGCGGCCGGCCGGCCAGCCAGCCCCGTGGCGGGTGCTGATACCGCAGGAGGCATATGTCTTCAGCGGGACGGTGGCCGAGAACCTGAGTTACCTCACGGCCGGCTTTGACGAGGCCGAAGCGACCGCGGCGGCCCGCGCCGTGGGCGCTCTCCCGCTGATCGGCCGGCTGGGCGGGATGCGCGGCGCCCTCAACCCGGCCACCCTTTCCGCAGGTGAGCGGCAGCTCATCGCGCTCGCGCGCGCCTACCTGGCACCGGGGCGGATCGCCATTCTCGACGAAGCGACATCCCAGCTCGATCCCGGCGCCGAGGCACGGGCCGAACTGGCCTTTGCCCGCAGGCCCGGCACCCTGATCGTGATCGCGCACCGGATGAGCTCCGCCCTGCGCGCCCACCGCGTGCTGGTCCTCGACGGGATCCGCGCGCAGGCCGGCGATCATGCTTCACTCCTGGCCGGGTCGGCTATGTACCGGGATCTTGTCGGGTACTGGCAGGCGACATCGCCCGGGTCGGCCGGACCGGGCCGGCCCGGGGGGATGGTCCCAGGGCAGCACCGCCAGCACTGGCCCGCCAGCTCCGGGCGGCCTTCTTAGCGGCGCCAGCGCGGCGCGAAAGGGGGCAAACTGCGCCAGGTGATGCCACTTGAACTTGCCATTACCTGGAAATTACGCAGAGTGACATGCGAATCGCGGTTAGCTATGGCAGCCTTCGGCCATGGCCTTTCCCCGAAGAACCGAGAGCACAGGGCATGCAGGCGCCAGGCCCCGGGACCGCGTCCACGGGGGCGCCCGCAGCCATCCCCGCTTCGCCGCCGCGGTGAGCGTATTCTGCGCGGCGGCAGCCGTCACAACACTGAGTGCCAGTGCGATCCCCGCGGGGGCGGCGGCAACGCCCGCCCGCGCCATGGCCCGGGCTGGCCTGCAGTCGCCCGCCACCCGGCACAGGTCAGGGCTGCCCTGGCTCAGCGGTGCCTACCTGGCGTCGGAGACACCGAAGGCAGCATCGGCCTTCGGCGCCTGGCGCCACCGCAGGCTGGACGCCGCGGTGGTCTGGCCGCGCGAGGCGACCTGGGCCGAGCTCACCGACCCGGCCTGGCTGTACCGGCGCTGGAGGGGATCGCCGTACGTGATGATCCTGACGCTGCCGATGCTGCCGACAGGTGTCCGGGGGGTTTCCCTCCGGGCGTGCGCCAACGGCGCTTACACCGCGCACTGGAAGCAGTTCGGCCGCAACATCAGGGCCAGCGGCCTGGGCTCCTCCATCATCAGGCTGGGCTGGGAGTTCAACGGGAACTGGTTCCCCTGGCCGGCCACGAATCCACGAGTATGGGCCCAGTGCTGGCGGCGGATCGTCACCGCGGCGCGGTCCACCGCGCCGGCGCTGAGCTGGGACTGGAACGTCAACCGTGGCGTCTCCTCCGCGCTGGCCAATCCGGCCCGGGCGTATCCCGGGAATGCCTACGTGAACACGGTCGGGATAGACAGCTACGACTGGTGGCCGGCGGCGACCGCCAGGGGAGGATGGAATGAGCAGCTCAACGGCCCGCAGGGGCTGAATTACTGGCTGGCGTTCGCGAAAGCACATGGCAAGAAACTGGCCGTGCCTGAGTGGGGAAACGCCAGGTACGGCCGGTCGTCCGGCGGCGATGACCCGCGTTACGTGAAAGACATGCGGGCGTTCTTCTCGGCGAATTCCCGGCATCTGGCCTTCGAGGCGATCTGCCAGGCCGCCATTGGGAGTTACCGGGGCGGGCGGCTCATGCCCAGGGCGGCAGCGGTCTACAAGACCGACTTCTGACCCACCGGGCTGACTTCTGATCACCTGCTGTGCGCCGGGCCGTCATCCGGCCCGGCGCACAGCCGTGGGTAAGTCTGGGCCAGCCCGGCCGCGCCGCTGGCCTCATCCGGCAGGCGCAGCAGGCGGGCAGATCATGGGCGGCTGCGGTAGAGCAGCATGGTGACGGGCCCGAAGACAGCGATCAGGGCAGCCGAGGCCAGCAGTACCCAGCCGGCCTGGCCGGCCGCCGCGGTCCCGTTCATCAGCGCCCGCTCCGCGCCGACGAGGTGGCTGACCGGGTTGGCGTCCACGAACGCGCGGAGCCAGCCGGGCATGGTGGCCGGGCTGACGAACGCATTGCTCGCAAACGTGAGCGGGAACAGCACGGCGAAGCTGAGGGTCGTTATCGCCTGCGGCGAGCGCAGCACGAAGGCCAGGGTCGTCCAGACCCAGGACAGGCTGAACGCGAAGACCAGGATCAGGGCTACCGCGAGGAGCACGCCGGCGCCACCACCGGGCCGGTAGCCCATGGCGAAGCCGAGCCCGAGGACCAGCGCACTGGCCAGCAGGTAGCGGCCCACATCCCCGATGAGGCTGCCGACAATCACGGCCGGCGGCCAGATCGGCATGGACCGGAACCGGTCCAGGGCCCCGGCCCGGCGGTCGGTGTTCAGGCTCAGCCCGGCGCTGACCGTGATCAGCAGCACGGTCATCACCAGCGTTCCGGGCAGCAGGTAATGCAGGTAGCTGTG
>Ga0335078_10006825_pt1 | contig 16913 bp, 10 predicted proteins | sample Lox_Sample_32_FD_206711 | JGI IMG/M metagenome (GOLD analysis project Ga0335078, IMG submission 206711) | Soil microbial communities from Loxahatchee National Wildlife Refuge, Florida, United States - Lox_Sample_3.2 | ecosystem: Environmental > Terrestrial > Soil > Wetlands | place: USA... | reverse complement strand
CGAGCAGGGGACGACGGTGGCGCTGCCGCCGCCCTGGGTGCGAGGTTGGGTCGCGTGCTGGCCGATGACGGCGATGCGCGAGAGCCGCTCCGGCCGCCAAGGCAGCTCGCCCGCGTTACGGAGCAGCACGGTGCCTTCGGCGGCCGCTTCCCGCGCGAAGCCTGGCCCGTCCTCCGGGGTGCCGTCTCCGGCGGCGGGTGTTTCGAACCCGCTGAGCGCGCCGACCCGTGCGGCGAGCCTGAGGATGCGGAGGACCTTCCGGTCGACAACCGACTGTGCGATACGCCCGTCGCGGACAGCGGCGGCGAGGGCGGCACTCCATGGCCCGTCCGGACCCGGCATCACCAGGTCCTGGGAGGCCTCGGCGCTGCGCAGGCTGCGCACGGCGGTCCAGTCGCTGACGACGACGCCGTCGAAGCCCCACTCGGAGTTCAGCGGTGTCTCGAGGAGTTCGTGCTCGGTGGCGGTGACACCGTTGACGCTGTTGTAAGCGCTCATGACCAGCCACGCCTGGCCGTCGGTCACCGCCTTCTCGAACGGCAGGAGATACAGTTCGCGCAGTGCGCGGTCGCTCACGATGACGTCGACGGTGAACCTATCGGTCTCGAAGTCGTTGGCCACGTAATGTTTCGGCGTTGCGGCGACGCCGCTGCGCTGCAGGCCGCGGACGTAGGCGGCGGCGAGTTCTCCGGTCAGCAGGGGATCCTCGCTGAATGCCTCGAAGTGCCGGCCGCCCAGCGGCGTGCGGTGCAGGTTGATCGTCGGGCCGAGCACGATATGAACGTTCTTGCGGCGGGCCTCGGCTGCGGCGCACGCGCCGTAGCGCCGGGCGATCCCGGCATCCCATGACGATGACAGGGCGGTAGCCGACGGGAGGTTCAGGGACGGCGATCGCTCGTCCCACACCTCGCCGCGGACCCCGCTGGGCCCGTCGGACATCAGCAGCGGTCGCAACCCGATGCTCTCGAGCGGCCAGGTGCTCCAGAAGTCGCGCCCGGTGAGCAGCCGGACTTTCTCCTCCAGGGTGAGCCGGCCCACAAGCGCGTGCAGCCGGGCGTCCGCGGTCCCTCGGCCCTGCTGTGCTGGCGCTTGCGGGCGGCCGGCGGCGAAGCCGTCAGCGGTGGGGGTGCCGGGTGTGACCACGATGCCTCCAGGGGCTGTGTCAAGGGAGTGCGACGGTGCGGAAGCCGCAGTTGCCGCTGCTGGACTCGGGTGTGTTGCCGGTACGTGCGGCGACGCGGTACCGGTGGCAGTAGGACGCGTGGCACAGGTAGGAGCCGCCGCGGGTGACCCGGCCCAGGCCGAAGGCGGGTCCGGCCGGGCCGGTCACCGGGGAGTTGCGGTAGTAGTGCGGGGAGAACCAGTCGGCGCACCATTCCCAGACGTTTCCGGCCATCTCGTGCAGGCCGAAGCCGTTGGCCGGGAACGAGCGCACCGGGCATGTCCCGAGATAGCCGTCGTCCCGCGTGTTGGATGCCGGGAACGCGCCCTGCCAGATGTTCATCAGGTGCTCGCCGCCGGGCCCGAGCAGGTCGTCGCCCCAGCAGTACCGTGCGGATGGCAGGCCGCCGCGGGCCGCGTACTCCCACTCCGCCTCGGTCGGCAGGCGGCGCCCGGCCCAGGCGCAGTAGGCCAGCGCATCGTGGTGCGACACGTGCACGACGGGGTGATCTGGGACCTCGGTCCACCCGGACCTCGGTCCCAGCGGGTGGGCCCAGTCCGCGCCACGGACGGCGAGCCACCACGGCGCGCCGGCGGCGGTGCCCACGATGTCGGTCTGACGGGCCCGGGCCAGCAGGTGGAAGACGGCGGAGGAGCCGAACTGCTCGGCTTCCGTGCGATATCCCGTTTCGGTGACGAACCGGCTGAACTGGACATTCGTCACCGCGTGCTGGTCGATCCTGAACCCGGCGAGGCGTACCCGGTGGACGGGCGCCTCCCCGTCCGACCGGTAGCCTTCGCCGAACGCGTCGCCCATCAGGAATTCGCCGGCCGGCACCAGGCAGTCGGTGTGCTGGGCGGCATCCGCAGCGGCCGTCGCGGTTGCGGCCGTCACGGAAGGCTGAATTCGCTCGCCGCCGGCGCGTTGACGTGTGTGTGCGGCCGGATGACAGCAGTGCTGGCCGCCGCGGCGGGTGCCTGGCCCGGCCGTCACCGCGGCCCGCTCATGGCCTCGAGCCGGATCTCGGCCGCCTCCAGCCAGGCCAGCAGCGCGCGGACCATGTAGTGACCCCGCTCGGACTGCATCCGGGCCCACTCCTCGACCCACCTGCGCTCCTCCGCCGGGGCGTCCGGCCGCAGCAGCGCCTTATCGAAGATGATGCGCACGGACTCCTGCCCGCGTCGGAAGGCCAGCTCGGTGCGGACCAGCTCGAGCGCCTTTTCCGGGGTGGGCGCACCGAAACGCAGCCGGACCTGGAAGTCCGGGTCGAGCGGTCGCCGGGCTGGCACGTAGGGCGAGTCGATCCATTCCTGGAGCGCGACCCGGCCGGCGCCGGTGATCGAGTAAAGCTTCGCGTCCGGCCCCTTACTGCGAGGGTCCGGGCGAGACGTCGCCCACGAACGCTCCGCGATCATGCCGAGCTGCCGGTAGATCTGGGATGTCTTGGCATTGTAGCCGACGTAGATGCCGTACTGGTCGAGCCACTTGCGGATGTCATAGCCAGTGCGGTCGGTGGTGGTGAGCAAGCTGAGAGTGATGATCTCCAGGTTGCTCAGGGACATGCGTGCCTCTTTCCGCGCCCGATCACCTGGCCGCGGGACGAGCACCGGGACAGCGCTCATGGCTGCCCAGCCAGGTACGCGGCGAAGCGCCGGCGCATCGCCGCGCGGTCGTCGTCGGCCAACGGTACCTGAGCGTGCCAAGACACGTGCGTGGCGCCGTTGCGCGGGTGCAGCCGCGCTTCCAGGTCCCCGGCCAGGTGCCCGCGGCCGGTGTCCCGCAGGTGCTGCAGGTAACGCCCGGGCTCGTTGTAGAGGGTCGGCCCGGCCTGCAGCGAGCCCTGCATCGGATCCGGGAGGGCTCCGGGGGTCCCGGCGTAGAAGTCCCGCCACTCCGCCAGCCGGGCCCGCATGCTGTCGGCGATCACGGGCTCGCTGTCGATGAGGTTCTGGGTGAGGTAGGGGTCCTTGGTGACGTCGAACAGCGACTCCCACTCGGCCCTGAAGCACCCGGGATGATAGGTCCGGATGTACAGGTGGTCCCTCGTGCGGACGGCGCGCTGGTAGGTGTGCGCGCCGTGACCCCAGACCAAGTACGGGCGCGAGGGAATGTCCTGGCCGCGGATGGCGTCGGCGTACGAGGTGCCCTGCCACTTCTCGGGCTGGTCCAGGCCGAGAAGGTCGGCGATCGTGGGCGCGTAGTCGATGTTGTACAGCAGGGAGTCGCAATGCCGGCCGGCCACGCCCGGCTGATCGGTGATCCCGGGCCAGTAGACGATCATCGGCAGGTGATGGACCGGCTCGGAGGCCAGCCCGTGCTCGGCGTAGAGCCCGAGCTCGCCGAGTGATTCCCCGTGGTCGGCGGAGACGATGATGGCGACCTGGCCGGCCAGGCCCATGCCCGCGATGGCGCGGCGGAGGCGGCCGAACTCGAAGTCCCAGAAGTGGACCGCGCCGTCGTAGCCGTTGATGAGGTGCTCGAAGTCTGCCCGGGTCCGTATCTCGTCCGGCATGTTGTGCGGGACCCGCGATCGGTGGGGCCCGTTGGCGTAGTGCAGGTCCAGGGCGCTGCGCGGGCCGTAGACCTCGCTCACGTGCTGGTCGATCGCGTCGGCGTCCGGCCAGGCGGGCGCCGGCCCGGACGCTGCTGCCCGCTCTGTCCACGACGCGTCCTGCAGGTAGTCCGTGTGCGGCTCCCAGTAGGTCAGGTGCAGGTACCAGTTGTCCACGTCCCGGTGGCGGCCGATCCAGTCGATCGCCGCGTCGTTGATGAGGTTGGCGGGCTCGTCTCCGATCTGGGGCGTGACCTGCATGCTCTCCCGGAAGTTGCCGAGGAAGAAATGGGCGCGGTGCCGCTCCGCGAACGAGGAGACGGCCGCGCACAGGTACCCGGCGCCGCCGAGCAGCTGCCCGAGCAGCGGCCGGCCGGGCTGCGGCGCGTGCCCTGAGTCGAGCCGGAAGCGGGCGTCGTCGCCGAAGTGCCCGACGACGCCGTTGGTGACGCCGAACTGGCCGCTGGTCAGGGCCGTGCGTGAGGGCAGGCACGGGGAGTCCGAGCAGTAGTAGCGGTCGAAGACCACGCTCGAGGCGGCCATCTCGTCCAGGTTCGGGGTGATGGGCCGGGCGTACCCGTAGGGGCCGGTGTGGTCGGGCCGCAGCGTGTCCACGTCCACGTAGATGATCTTCACTGGGCGGTCTCCGTTTCTCTAGCGTCACGGGGCTCCCGCGTCCCCGCCATGGGTCCGACGACCTGTCTCGCTGTATGCAACTAGTGGAACTAGGTTGCCACAAGAAGAAGCTGACAGCAAGCGAAGACCGAAGTCCATACCTATTCTAAAAATTAAGTAGCTGGGGGTCTTGTGGATGGCGTCGGGCGGAGTTATGTTTCTCGGAAGTTTCACGAGTGAGCGGCAGCCGCGGGCGGCCGCTCACCGTCCCCCTCGGGAAAGGACGGAACAGATGCGTTTGCCGAAAGCCGCCGCCGTCAGCGCGGCGCTCGCCGCCCTCGCCATCACCGGCTGCAGCAGCTACGCCAGCACTGGCGGGGCCGCCGGGACCGGGGCCTCAGCAGGTTCGTCGGGACAGCTCGTGCTCGGTGACCCCCTGGCGCCGACCACCTACGAAGCGGCGGACATGAACTGGGGTAACCAGTCGGTTTACGCCCAGGCCGTCTACGACACGCTGCTGCGGCAAGCCCCCGATGGCACCGCCGTCCAGCCCGATCTGGCCACGTCGTGGACGTACAACAGTGGCCGCACCGTGCTGACGCTGACCCTGCGCCAGGGCGTGACGTTCACCGACGGCACCGAGTTCACCGCGGCCGTGGCCGCGCAGAACCTGCTGCGGTTCAAGAACGGGACGTCGCCCCAGAGAGCGAAGCTGGCCGAGATGACCGACGCCAAGGCGCTGAACGACACCACCCTCCAAATCGACCTGTCCCAGCCGGACCCGGCGTTCCTGGTCTACCTCGCCCAGGCCGCCGGGCTCGAGGAGAGCCCCAAGGCGTTCGGCGCCACGGACGTGGCCACCAGTCCCGTCGGGTCGGGGCCATACGTGCTCGACGCGGGGCAGACCGTCGTCGGCACGTCCTACGTCTACACCCGCAACCCGCACTACTGGGACGCGGCGGCCGTCCGCTACGGCACGCTCAAGATCAACGTCTACACCGACCCCACCTCGGAGGTCAACGCGCTGCGCGGAGGCCAGCTCAACGCCGCGGTGCTCATCGACAACAGCACTGTCCCGCAGGTACAGGCGGCAGGCTTCACCGTCCACCCGAATCCGTTGAACATGGCCGGGATCATGCTGTTCGACCGCGGCGGCCCGGTGAACAAGGCACTGGGCGACGTCAAGGTCCGGCAGGCGATCAACTACGCCTTCGACAAGCAGGCCCTCCTCAAGACGGTCGGGCTCGGCTACGGCCAGCTGGACGGGAACATCTTCCGCCCGGGCTCGGCGGCCTATGACCCCAGCCTCAGCGACGCCTACCCCTACGACCCGGCCAAGGCGCGCGCCCTGCTGGCGCAAGCGGGCTACCCGAACGGCTTCACCCTCGTCATGCCCACATCATCGCTGTTCGGGACGGCGCTGCCGCCGCTCATCGAGCAGCAGCTCGGCGCGGTCGGCATCCACGTCTCGTTCACCAACGTCGGGCAGAACCTGCTCCCCGACGTCCTGGCCGGGCAGTACGCCGCCTCGTACTTCACGCTGCAGGAGGACCCCAACCCCTACCAGGTCATCGACTTCATGCTCGCTCCCGGCGCCACCTGGAACCCGTTCCACTACCAGAACCCGGCCGCTGACGCGCTGATCCAGCAGGCGCGGACCGGCAGCACCGCGCAACAGGCGCAGGCCCTGCAGAAGCTCAACCAATACGTCGTCGACCAGGCGTGGTTCGCCAAGTGGTACACGGTCGACAACGATTTCGTCACCGACAAGAACACGAGCGTGACGATCGAAGCCGACAACGCCTACCCCAACCTGTGGGACATCGTCCCGGCGTCCTGACCCGACGCCAAGGCCCGCACGGAGGCATCCCATGATCGGATTCATCGCCCGCCGCCTGGCCGCCGGGGTGGTCCTGCTCGCCGCCATCAGCGCGCTCGCCTTCTTCCTGCTCTACCTCGGCAGCGGCAACATCGCCCGGAAGATCCTCGGGGAGGGCGCGACACCGCAGACCATCGCACAGGAAAACCACCGCCTCGGCCTCGACCAGTCCCTGCCGGCGCAGTTCGGCCACTGGGCAGCCGGGGCACTCCGGGGAAACTTCGGGGTGTCCTGGTTCTCCGGGCAGCCCGTCATGCAGGCCATCACCTCCCGGCTCGCCGTCACGCTGTCCCTGGTAATCTGCGCCGTCCTGCTCGCCGCGGTGCTATCGGTGATACTGGGAGTCCTGGCCGCGACCCGCCGCGGGTCGGTCGACCGCGCGACGCAGCTGCTGTCCCTGCTGGGCCACGCGATCCCCGGCTTCCTCATCGCGGTATTCCTCGTGCTGGTGTTCGCGCTTGACCTGCACTGGTTCAAGCCCACCGGATACGTGCCGTACACCACGTCCCTGGCCGGGTGGGCGTCCACGGTGACGCTGCCCGTGATCGCGCTCTGCCTCGGCAGCGTCGCCGGCGTGACCCAGCAGATCCGCGGCGGCATCATCGACGCGCTCCGGGACGACTACGTCCGCACGCTGCGCAGCCGGGGACTATCCGAGCGCCGGATCGTGCTCAAGCACGTCCTGCGCAACACGGCCGGCCCCGCGCTGGCCATCCTGGCCGTGCAGTTCGTCGGCCTCCTCGGCGGGGTGGTGATCATCGAGCAGGTGTTCGCCATCCCCGGGATCGGCCAGGTGGCGGTCCAGGCGGCGACCCAAGGGGACATCCCGCTGGTCATGGGCCTGGTCGTCGCCGTCGCCATCATCGTCATCATCTTCAACCTGCTCGTCGACCTCGCGCAAGGCTGGCTCAACCCGAAAGTACGGCTGTCATGACCACCCCTTCTCCCCCCCTCCAGCTCGCCGGCGAGCCCGAGTCAGCAGCCCGGCAGGCCGCCCTGCCCGCCGCGGCGAGCGGGTTCCAGTTCGGCCGGCTGGCGAGAAACCCGCTGGCGCTCGTGCCGCTGCTGTTCCTGGCGATCGTGGCCATCGCGGCCGTGGCCGCTCCGCTGCTCGCCCCCCACGACCCGAACGCCGCGTCGGTCACCGGCGTCCTGACCGGGCCGAGCGCCGCACACCCGCTGGGCACCGACGGATCAGGCCGCGACATCTTGTCCCGGTTGCTCTACGGCGCCCGCTACAGCATGGCCGGGGCCATGCTGGCGCTGGTCACCGCCCTGGGCATCGGGGTGACCAGCGGCTTGCTCGCCGGCTATTTCCGACGCTCGGTAGACACGGTCTTCAGCTCGGCCGCCTCCCTGCTCATGGCGCTCCCGGCGATCATCGTGCTGCTCGCCGCGCAGGCCGTCGTCGGCCCCTCGCTGTGGATCTCCATGCTGATCTTCGGCGTGCTGCTGTCACCGGCCTTCTTCCGGCTGGTCTACGCGCTGGTCACCGCGGTCCGCGACGAGCTCTACGTAGATGCCGCCCGGGTGTCCGGGCTGAGTGACGCGCGCATCATCGGCCGGCACATCCTGACCGTCGTCCGCGCGCCGCTGATCATCCAGGCCGCCATCGTGGGCGGCGTCGCCCTGGCGATCCAGTCCGGCCTGGAATTCCTCGGGCTGGGCGACACCAGCATCCCAACCTGGGGCGGCATGCTCAGCGACGCCTTCGCCAGCATCTACCGGGCGCCGCTGCTGATCGTATGGCCGACCTGCGCGATCGGCTTCACGTTGCTCGCGCTGACCCTGCTGGCCAACAGCCTCCGCGACGAACTGCAGCGCAGCTCGGCCCCGCCCGCACCCCGCAAGCGGCCGGCCAAGAGCGCCCCGCCACCGCCCGCCACCGCCGCCGTGGTCATCGCGCACGAACCGCAGCTGCCGGACACGGACATCATCCTGGACGTACAGAACCTCACCGTCGGATACCCCGCGCCCGGCGGCGGGCTCAAGCACGTCGTCGAGAATGTCTCGCTCACCGTCGCCCGCGGCGAGGTCCACGGACTGGTGGGCGAGTCCGGGTCCGGCAAGACGCAGACCGCGTGGTCGATCCTGCGGCTGCTCCCGCCCGGCGGGCAGATAGCCGCCGGGACCGTCCACTTCGAGGGCACTAACCTGGCGGCCCTCGGGCCGCGGCAGATGAGTACCGTGCGGGGCAAGCGGATCGCCTACATTCCCCAGGAGCCCATGTCCAACCTGGATCCCGCCTTCTCCATCGGCAGCCAGCTGGTGGAGCCGATGCGCGTCTGCCTCGGGCTGTCCAGGGCACAGGCGCGGCGGCGGGCGCTCGAACTGCTCGCCAAGGTCGGCATCCCGCACCCGCAGCGCACCTTCGACGCCTACCCGCACCAGGTCTCCGGCGGCATGGCCCAGCGCGTGCTCATCGCCGGGGCCATCTCCTGCCAGCCCGACCTGCTGATCGCCGACGAGCCGACCACCGCCCTGGACGTGACCGTGCAGGCCGAGATCTGCGACCTGCTGCGTGACCTGCAGGCCGAGATGCACATGGGGGTCATCCTGGTCACCCACGATTTCGGCGTGGTAGCCGATCTCTGCGACCGCGTCTCGGTGATGCGTCACGGGCACATCGTCGAGACCGGCCCGACCCGTGCGCTGTTCACCGACCCGCAGCATCCCTACACCCGGGAGCTGCTCGCAGCGGTCATGCACGACAGCGCGCCCCGGGGCACCCTCGTCACGGCCAGCGCCGACCCGGTCCCGGCCGCAGCCCCGGCGGGCCCGACGTTGCTGGAAATCCGCGACGTCATGGTGGAATACCCCGGCCGGGGCTTCCGGGACAAGCCCTTCCGCGCCATACACGACATCGCCCTGGACGTACACGAAGGGGAGTGCGTCGGGCTGGTCGGCGAGTCCGGCTCAGGCAAGACCACCCTCGGCCGGGCCGTCCTCGGGCTCGCGCCCGTCACCGCCGGCCAGGTGCTGTTCCACGGCGCCGACATCGCCCACCTCGGCCACCGCGAACGCAGAAAGCTGGGGGACCAGATCCAGGTGGTCTTCCAGGATCCCTACACCTCGCTCAACCCCTCCCTCACCGTGGAGAAGATCCTCGCCGAGCCGCTGATGGTCAAGAACATCTCCCGGCGCGAGGCCTCACAGCGCATCGCCCGGCTGTTCGACCTGGTCCAGCTGCCCAAGGACGCCGGCGGCCGGCTCCCTCGCGAGTTCTCCGGCGGCCAGCGGCAGCGGATCGCCATCGCGCGCGCCCTGGCCCTGGAACCCCGCCTGATCGTGTGCGACGAGCCGGTATCCGCGCTCGACCTCTCGACGCAGGCAAAGGTCCTGGAGCTGTTCCGGGAGATCCAGCAGCAGACCGGCGTCGCCTACCTGTTCGTCTCCCACGACCTGGAGGTCGTCCGTCACATCAGCCACCGCGTCGCGGTCATGTACCGCGGGGAGATCGTCGAGTTCGGCGATGGGCACGCGGTAACCAGCTCACCGCGGCATCCCTACACCCAGCGGCTGTTCCTGGCCTCGCCCGTCGCCGACCCAGACGCCCAAACCCAGCGGCGTGAGCAGCGGCGCCGGCTGAAGCTCGCCAGGCAGGAAGAGAAGGAGGCCGTCGCGTGACCGCGCTGGATGCCAGGAGAACACACGCTAGCCTCGCCGGTACACCGTCAACCGCCGGACCGTCCGTCGGCCGCGGCGCACGCCGCCGCCACCTGGCCCCGGATCGCCGAGGTGACGGGCAGGCACGGGACAGCGAGGCGTCGTGACCAGACCGAACTTCATCATCATCATTCCCGACCAGCTGCGCGCCGACGCGCTCGGCTGCTTCGGAAATCCGCTGGTCCAGACGCCGAACATCGATGAGCTGGCAGCCGCCGGGACCGTCTTCACCGAAGCCTACGTCCAGCACCCGGTGTGCTCGCCGAGCCGGGCGTCATTCCTTACCGGGTGGTACCCGCACGTCCGCGGCCATCGCACGCTGACCCACCTGCTACGCGCGGACGAACCCAACATGCTGCGCATCCTCAAGGACTCGGGTTACCACGTCACCTGGGCCGGCGCCCGGGGCGACACGTTCGCGGAAGGCGTCACCGAGCTGAGCGTGCACGAGTACGGCTTCGACGAGCCACCCACCCGGAGCCGGAACCGGGAATACCCCTCCGACACGTGGGCCCGTGCCTTCTACCGCGGCCGAGTCGACGACCGCTCCGTTGATGACGACGAAGCGGCCGTCCGAACCGCCGAGCGCTGGCTGGCACACCCGCCGGACCAGCCCTGGGTGCTGTTCGTCCCCCTGATCGCGCCGCATTGTCCCTTCGAGGTCGAGGACCCGTGGTTCTCGATGTATGACCGGACCTCGATCCCCCCGCCCGTACCCGCAGGTGACGGCAGGCAAGCCGCCTTCAAGCAAGCGATTCGCGACACCTACGGCCTCGACCGGATGACGCCCGGGATGTGGCACGAGCTCCGCGCGGTGTACTACGGCATGGTCTCACGCCTCGACTCCCACGTCGGGCGCATCATGTCCTCCGCCCGGCAGGCCCGCGGCGCGGGCCGTACAGTCACCTTCTTCTTCAGCGACCACGGTGAATACCTGGGCGACTTCGGACTGATCGAGAAATGGCCGTCCGCGATGGACCGCTGCATTACCAGGGACCCGCTCATCATCAGCGGCAGCGGGCTGGCCGGCGGCCAGCGCTGCGACACCATGGTGGAGCTCATCGACGTAGTTCCCACCGTGCTTGCGCTCGCCCGGCTCCAGGCGCCCCATCACCACTTCGGGCGAAGCCTCCTGCCCGTGCTCGACGATCCTCGCCGCCGCCACCGCGAATACGCCTTCACCGAAGGCGGATTCAGCACGAGGGAGGAGCCCAGGATGGAGCGAGGCCCGTTTCCCTACGACTTGAAAGGCCAGATCCAGCACCGGGAACCCGCCTGCGCCGGCCGCGCGGTGGCGGTGCGCGACCGCCGCTGGACCTACATATGGCGCCTGTACGAGCCCGCAGAACTCTACGACCGGCACGCCGACCCGCACGAGACCACCAACCTAGCAGGGCAGCCAGGGCTCACGGACGTCGAGGAGCGTCTTCGGTGCCAACTGCTGCGCTGGCAGGTAGAAACCGCCGACGTGCTGCCCCCAGACGACGACCCACGCTCCCCGGCGGTTGCCCTGCCGGCGCCCGGGGGCCGGGTCCCTATCCCTTGACCCACGCTCCTCCGTCACGTGCCAAGCCCCGAACGCGTCTTCACCGGCCAGCAGTCGCTCACTGTTCTTCGGCGGCCAGGACGAGGACGCCGGGCCGTTCGGCTGGATCGGGCTGCTCGGGACGATCATCGTCGCCGAACGCGTACGCAGGCTTCGGGCGCTCAAAGGCGACCCGGCCGTAAGTCTCCCCGCGTAGGCTTCAAGCGCACGAAGGACGAGCCCTCGTCGCAGGTCCATATCTTCGGTGTCGATCCGCCTACCCCGGCCCATGGCGCACCACCCCGCGGGAATGACCATCATGATCCGACGGCCGAGTCTGCAGCAAGAACTCAAGGAGCTGCGCGGCTCTGGGGCACGCCTTCGTGATCGGCCAGGGCCGCAGCATCGGCGTCACTCTCGGGTTCCAGACGATCGGTGGGCGCGCCGATGATCCCCCGGTCCGCATCGGCGAGCTAACGGATTAGCCGCCCGCCGACGTGGTCCTCGGTCGACGGCGACCGGGCATGGCACCAGGCACGCCCGGCGAGCAAATAGATCCCTTCCCCGATCCGCGGCGCAGTCTCATACCCGATCCCGCAGTCCGCACCGCTGCCCGCCACCCAGACGGCCGGAACCGCAGACCAGGGCACCGGCCCGGGCGCGACCAGAACAGTCCAAGCGCGACCACGATGCTAATGGCATTGGTCAATGCCACTTACGACAGAAGGAAAGGCGCCACAGCCACGATCGTCGTCAGCCACATCGGCGACTACCTCGTCCCGTTCGCCAAACGCGGCGGATCACTGGTTTCGGATCCTGATCCACGGTCAAGCGCACCTACGGGCGGTGCTGCGGGCCGACCGGCGCACTACAACAATCATCGGCCGCACCAGTCCCGGCAGCAGCGGCCACCCGACTATGACAGGCCGCTCGTCGTACCGCTGGACGCGTCGGTGCAACGCCGGAAGGTCCTCGGCGGCGTCACCAACTAGTACCATCGGGCGGCATAAGTTGGGCCGCCGAACCTGCAGGTCAGGCCACGTAACGACATTCGAAGCGGTGCAAGCGGCGAATTTACCCTAATACGGAGATGAGGGATGCCCCGCCTGGCGCGATAGTCACGGAGTAGCTGCCGCCCGCGAGTTCAATGGGTCGGCCCGTCCAGACATCGACGGCGCGTATCGCGTGCCTTAGCCCCAGCTGGGCGAGCCGGACATGGAAGGTCTGCCTGGTGGATGTGTCCGTATTGAAGATGCCGACATACCAGGTCCCGTCGGGCTGGTGCTTGGCGAAGACCTGCTCGCTTCCGTGATCGATCAGGCGTGTGGCGGCGATGCCGTCCTGGTCGATGGCGATTACCGCGCGGTTCTCCAGCATTGCCTTGTCGACGCTGGTTAGCTGGGTGAGGTCGGTTCCCAGGATGAGCGGTGCGCCCGCCAGTGACCACAGCGACAGCACGGTCTGCCGCTGTGGCACCGTGAGGCCGTCGCGCGGCCCGTTGCCTATCTCGACGGAGTCCTCGTCATTCCAGCCTGACTGGCCGCCGAAGGGCTGCCAGCTGGCGACGGCATCAAACCTGGCCGCGACGTTGCGCCAATCGGTGAGCGGGAAGCTGCTGCCGTTCTTCTCGCAGGAGTAGCATTCAATGTCATTTCCCGTGCGCCACCCGTCGGCCAGGGTGGGCCTGTGCGGGTCGAAGAATCCGTTGGAGATGGCACTCACCCGGTACCCGGCCGTGTAAGCCGGAAGGTCAGGGCTGGCGCTGAGCACTGCACCGCGCTCGACGTGCAGTTCCACGTTCGAGCGCAACTCGATCGTCCCGGACCGGAAGACGCCCCCGGCAGGTACCAGGACAGTACCCCCACCGGCCTCATGGCAGGAGTCGATGGCGTGCTGGAGTGCAGGAGCGTTGTTCATCCGGCCGTCTCCCGCGGCCCCGTGATCGCGGATATCGAAGATGGCCATGATCATTCCTCCTGGCGGACATCAGGTACTTACTTAGCGGGTGTCCGGCAGCACGGGCCGCCGCCAGGGCATCCCGTCGATCACCGGCAGCGCGAACTGTCCGCTCGAGCCCGGCAACCGCGAGGCTGGACAGCCGGGCTAGCTGCGGCTGCAACTGTGTACGCACCCTCGTCATCGCTCGCGGCCTGGTGGCGTCGATATGTATCGGTAAGGGTCATGCGACGACTCAGCCGGCCGGGATCACAAGGGCACCCGAGATCCGCGGCACGATCGTCACACGCGATAGCTATCGCATGGAAACGGACCGCCAGGTGACCTCGCAACCGTATAGGCCGACTACTAGGCCAGTACTGACGCGGCCTTGGGGTGCCCGATGGACAGGCCGCTGCCTGGGTCGAAGAACTGCAGGTAGCGCGTGTCGACGGCCAGCTGGAGCGAGTCACCGTGCCTGGCCCGGCTCTCCTTGGAGAGGCGCGCGGTCCACAGCGACTTGCCGCCGACCAGCGCGGCCGCAGCCTCGTCCTCGTCCGCAGACGCCTCCTCGGCGGCTACGAGCGCAGCGTGGTCCACATGCGGCGCGTCGATGGTGAAGAGCACCATGATCTCGCTGCCGAGCTCCTCGGTGACGCCCGCCGTGACGCGCATTGTCCCGCGGCTGGCATTGCCGAGGCTGGCATCCTCGAAGTCCGATGGGCGGATGCCGAGGATGAGCTTGTTGCCGAAGTAGTCGGTGAGCCCCGGCTTGCCGCTGATGACCTCGGGCGGGACCTTGAGGGTGTAGCCGGCGAAGGTGACCGCCGCGCCGTCGTCCCTGATCAGCTCGGCGTTCACGAAGTTCATCGCGGGGGAGCCGATGAAGCCGGCCACGAACAGGTTGACTGGCGACTCGAACAGGTGCTGCGGCGTGTCGACCTGCTGCAGCCGCCCGTCCAGGAGCACGGCTACCCGGTCGCCGAGCGTCATGGCCTCGATTTGGTCGTGGGTCACGTAGACGGTGGTGACGCCGAGCCGCTCGTGCAGCTGGCTGAGCGAGGCCCGCATCGACACCCGCAGCTTGGCGTCCAGGTTGGACAGCGGCTCGTCCATCAGGAACGCCTGCGGCTCGCGGACGATGGCCCGGCCCATCGCGACCCGCTGCCGCTGCCCGCCGGACAGCGCGCCCGGCTTGCGCTTGAGGTACGGCTCCAGGCCCAGCATCTTGGCGGCCTCGTCCACCCTGCGCTTGATCTCGTCCTTGGGGGTCTTGCGCAGTTGCAGCCCGAACGCCAGGTTCTGCTCGACGGTCATGTGCGGGTACAGCGCGTAGTTCTGGAACACCATGGCGATGTCCCGGTCCTTCGGCGGCAGGTTGTTGACGACCCGGTCGCCGATCTGGATGGTGCCGCCGGTGATCTCCTCCAGCCCCGCGATCGACCGCAGCGCGGTCGACTTCCCGCACCCCGACGGACCGACGAACACCATGAACTCGCCGTCGGCGATGTCCAGGCTGAAGTCGTCGATGGCCTTGACACCGCCTGCGTAGGTCTTTTCCAGGTGGTCAAGGATTATCTCTGCCATGGCGGTGTCCCTTTCCGCGATGTTGTTCCGGCTGGCTTTGCTAGGTCCCGGCGCCCTGCGGCTAGTGCTGGCAGAAAGCCGGCTACTGACGTCATGAGGTGTGCCGTCAGCTGGTTCTCAGCACGTAGTCCGCGTCAGCCTGGGCGGTTTTCAGTGCCTGGCTGACCGGCTCGGTGCCGATGAAGGCCGGACCGAGATCGTTCAGGATTTCGATGATCGCTTCGGTCATGCCCGGGCTGACCGGGAAGTTGACCACCTTCCCGTGCGCTTCGGTCAGGAACGCCTGCATGTCGATGCCGTGCTTCTGCCAGTAATTGAGGAAGAGCGGGTCGAGGCTCTTGATGGCCGGCCAGACGGTGCCGGTCGAGCCGAGGATGGCCTGGGACTGCGGCGAGCCGAGCCATTGCTCGAGTTCCCACGCCTGCTTCGGGTACGGGGTGTGGGTGTTCAGCCCGTCGATCAGGCCGTTGAACACGCTGACCCGGCCGTCCGGGCCGATCGGCAGCATGGCGACGCCGATCGGGAAGGTCACGCTCTGCTTGATCGGGAGGGTGTTCCAGTCGCCAGTCTCATACATGGCTACCTGGCCCTCGGCGAACATCTGCTGCAGGTTGTTGCCGTTGCCGTTCGGCCCGGTCAAGCTGCCCGGCGCGATGACGTGGTCGTCGGTCAGGTACTTGGTCAGGAAGGTGACGCCCGCGTTGACCTGAGGGGTCGTCAGGCTGGTGTAGGGGGCGCCGGGATACGGGATCACCTTGCCGCCGGTCTCGGCGATGTAGTCACCCCAGCCACTCTGCGGGTCGTTGGCCACGCCCAGGGCGTAGGTCGCGATCTTGCCCGGGTTGAACTGCGGGGAGGTCGCGTTGTGGCCGCTGGTGTCGGTCGTCGCCTCCTTCAGGAAGGTGACGAACGACCCGGTGCCGTCCGCGTTCCAGCTCAGGTTGGCCGGGACCGTCAGGTGCAGCTTGGCGAAGTAGTTCTTGTTGTAATACAGCGCGATCGTGTCCCAGTCCTTCGGCAGCCCGTAGATCTTGGACCCGACCGAATGCAGCGCGACCAGTTGCGGGTAGTACTGGGACATGTCGATGTGATTGGCCTTGATCAGCGGCGTGAGGTTGGTCAGCATCCCGTCCTTGATGAACGTGCCGAGGAACGGGGTGTTCACCCAGAACACGTCCGGGGCCCCGCCGGTGATGAACTCGGCCGTGATCTTCTGCTCGTAGCTGTAGTACGGGATGCTCTCGATGGTCACGTGGATGTTCGGGTGGAGCTTCTCGAACTCGTCGATGGACTGCTGGTAGCCGGGCTGCTCCTGCGGCGACCACAGCGCGTAGGTCAGGTTGACGACGCCGCCGCTGCTCCCGCCGCTGAAGCCCCAGCCCGCGCAGCCGGACAGCAGCGTCAGGGCGGCACCGATGATCATGATCCGGGCCGCGAAGCCGGCGCTCCGCCACACGCGCTTCCGGGGCCGTCCGGGCCGCGGGCCGCTCATCGGTTGATCCCGGTGAGCGAGATGGAGTTCACGATGTGCTTCTGGAAGATCGCGAACAGGATCACCATGGGGACCAGCGCGACCAGCGCCCCGGCCAGGATCAGGTTCCACTGGACGCTGAAGTTGGAGTTGAAGTACGCGATGCCCACGGTCAGGACGCTGAGGGAGTTGGAGTTGGTCACGATCAGCGGCCACATGAAGTTGTTCCAGCCGAACACGAACGCCAGCAGCGTGGCGGTGATGATGATCGGCCGGGAGATCGGCACGATGATCCGCCAGAGAATCCGGCTCTCCGAGCAGCCGTCGAGCCGCGCGGCCTCCATCACCTCCTTCGGGATCGTCATGAAGTACTGCCGCATCAGGAACACCGAGTACGGCACGCCCAGCACGTAGGGCAGGAAGATGGCCCAGTAGGTGTTGAGCAGGTGGCTGTGCGCGAACAGCACGTACAGCGGGACCAGGGTCACGATGTTCGGCACCATCAGCGTCATCAGGTACAGC
>Ga0335078_10006824_pt1 | contig 16913 bp, 12 predicted proteins | sample Lox_Sample_32_FD_206711 | JGI IMG/M metagenome (GOLD analysis project Ga0335078, IMG submission 206711) | Soil microbial communities from Loxahatchee National Wildlife Refuge, Florida, United States - Lox_Sample_3.2 | ecosystem: Environmental > Terrestrial > Soil > Wetlands | place: USA... | reverse complement strand
TCCAGGCCGTGGATGAGGGTGCTCTCCCGCCAGCGCAGCGTCGCCGGGTCGGCGGCGAGTGACAGCGAAGGGAACCGGGAGAGCAGCGCGCAGAAGGCGACCTCGCCCTCGAGCCTGGCGAGCGGTGCGCCGAGGCAGAAGTGAATGCCGTGGCCGAAGGCGACGTGCCCGCCCGCGTCCCTGCCCACGTCGAGCCGGCCTGCGTCGGGGAACCGGTCCGGGTCCATGTTGGCCGACGAGGTGGCGCACAGCACCCACTCGCGTGGCGGGATCGTCACGCCGCCGATCTCCACCGGCTCGAGGGTGAACCGGTCGGTCGCGTGGTTCAGCGGGTTGACGTAGCGCAGCAGTTCCTCGACCGCGCCGGGCAGCAGCGACGCGTCCGCCCGCAGCCGGGCCAGCTCGGCCGGGTTAAGCAGCAGCGCGAGCGTCCCCGAGGCGATCAGGTTCGTGGTGGTCTCGTGGCCGGCCACAAGCAGCAGGAACAGCATGGCGATGAGCTCGCGCTCGTTCAGCGACTCGCCGGAGTCGCGCGCCTCGATCAGCGCGGACACCATGTCGTCGGCGGGCTTGGCGCGCTTCGCCGCCACCAGCGTGGTGAAGTAGCGGAACATCGACTCGCCGGCGGCGCGGAACGCTCCAGGCTCGGCGTTGGCCGCCACGATCGCGTTGGACCAGGCGCGGAACTGGTCCTGGTCCTCGGCCGGTATGCCGAGCAGCTCGCAGATGACCGTGACAGGCAGCGGGAAGGCGAACGCCTCGATCAGGTCGACCGGGTCCCCGCTCCCCGTCTCACCGAGAACAGTGGCCCGTGCCTCGATCGCGTCGAGCAGCGACGCGGTGATCGCCTCGATCCTGGGCCGCAGCCCGGCGACGCGGCGCGGGGTGAACGCCTTGGAAACCAGCTTCCGCAGCCGGGTGTGATCCGGCGGATCGGAGTTGAGCAGGTGCACGTTGAGGTAGGCGGTCACCTCGTCGGGAACCCAGTCCGGCGAGGTGAGCTTGCCCGCCCAGTCCTTGTGCAGCCGCGGGTCGGCAAGCGCCGCCCGCACGTCGGCGTACCTGGTGACCAGCCAGGCCCGCTCCCCCCAGGGCATGGTGACCAGCGTGGCCGGCCCTTCCTCGCGCATCCTGGCGAAGTAGGCGAGGGGGCGCTGGTAGTAGTCATCGCCGAGCTGCCTGGCGGCTGGCGGCGCTGATTCCGTCACGAGATCAGATTAAGATATAACTCGAACGAGGGCAAGGCGGCCGCCTGCGGCATGCGGCAACAAGCACGCGGACCCCCGACGGCGACTAGTCTTGGTGCCGTGACCGACCCGAACCGTTACCGTCCAGGGCCCGGGGAGATCCCGGAAGAGCCGGGCGTGTACCGGTTCCGCGACGAGCGCGGCCGTGTCGTCTACGTCGGGAAGGCGAAGTCGCTGCGACAGCGGCTCAACCAGTACTTCGCCGACTTCACCGCGCTGCACCCGCGCACACAGCTGATGCTCACCACGGCCGCGAGCGTCGAGTGGACGGTGGTCAACACCGAGGTCGAGGCGCTCCAGCTGGAGTACTCCTGGATCAAGGAGTTCGACCCGCGGTTCAACGTCAAGTACCGCGACGACAAGTCCTACCCCTACCTCGCGGTGACCATGGGCGAGGACTTCCCCCGGGTCATGGTGATGCGCGGCGCGAAGCGGAAGGGCACCAGGTACTTCGGCCCGTACTCGCACGCGTGGGCGATCAGGGAGACCGTGGACACGCTGCTGCGCGTCTTCCCTGTGCGAACCTGCTCCACCGGGGTGTTCAGGCGGGCCGGCCAGATCGGCCGCCCCTGCCTGCTCGGCTACATCGGCAAGTGCTCCGCCCCGTGCGTGAAGAAGATAACCAAGGACGAGCACCGGGCGCTCGCCGAGGACTTCTGCGACTTCATGTCCGGCCAGACAAGCCGGTTCATCAGGAAGCTGACCGCCGAGATGAAGGCGGCCTCCGACGCGGAGGAGTACGAGCGTGCCGCCCGGCTGCGCGACGACGTCAAGGCCCTGGAGCGCGCCCTGGAGAAGCAGGCGGTGGTGCTCGGCGACGGCACCGACTGCGACGTGATCGCGCTGGCGGAAGACCCGCTCGAGGCCGCGGTGCAGATCTTCTACGTGCGCGGCGGCCGGATCAGGGGGCAGCGCGGCTGGGTGCTCGAGAAGGTCGAGGACGTCACCACGGCGGACCTGGTCGAGCACTTCCTCGGCCAGTTCTACGGCGAGGGGCCCGGTGCTGACAACACGGGCGCCGGATCGGGCGGCATCCCGCGCGAGGTCCTCGTACCCGAACTGCCGCAGAACGCCGACGCGATGACCCAGTGGCTCACCGGCCGCCGCGGCGGCCCGGTGCACCTGCGCGTCCCGCAGCGCGGCGACAAGAAGACGCTCGCGGAGACCGTCGCGCGCAACGCCAAGGAGGCGCTCGCGCTGCACAAGACCCGGCGCGCGAGCGACCTCACCACGCGGTCCAAGGCGCTGCACGAGATACAGGACGCGCTTGAGCTTGACGACGCGCCGCTGCGCATCGAGTGCTACGACGTGTCCAACCTGCAGGGCACGCACGTGGTCGCGTCCATGGTCGTCTTCGAGGACGGCCTGGCCCGCAAGAGCGAGTACCGCCGTTTCTCGGTCAAGGGCGACGAAGGCACGGACGACATCTCGGCGATCCGCGAGGTCATCACCCGCCGCTTCCGCCGCTACCTGGAGGAGCGGGAGGCCTCGGGCGAGCTGGACCTGCTTGGCGATCCCGAGGCGGGCGACAGTCACCAGGGCGGTGACGATGAAGAGCAGGACCAGTCCGAACGAGCGGTGGTTACACCCAAGCGCAAGTTCGCCTACCCGCCCAACCTGGTGGTCGTGGACGGTGGCGCGGGCCAGGTCGCGGCGGCCGCCGCCGCCCTGGCCGGCCTCGGCATCGACGACGTGTCCGTCTGCGGCCTCGCCAAGCGGCTCGAGGAGGTCTGGCTGCCCGGCCAGGATTACCCGGTGATCATGTCCCGTTCGTCGGAGGGCCTGTACCTGCTGCAGCGGGTGCGGGACGAGGCGCACCGGTTCGCGATCACCTTCCACCGCGCCAAGCGGGGCAAGGCGGCACTCGGCTCCGCGCTCGACGGGGTGCCCGGGCTCGGACCGTCGCGGCGGGCCGCGCTGCTGAAGGCGTTCGGCTCGGTGAAGGCGGTGTCGGCGGCGACACCAGAGCAGATCGCGGCCGCCGTGCCCGGCATCGGCCCTAAGCTGGCCGAGACGGTCGTCGCCGCGCTGCACGCCACGCAGGGCACGCAGGGCACGCGGGGCTCGTCAAGGGCTGCCGTGCCAGTGCCGGCTGACGGGGAGCCCGGTGACAACGGGAACGGGGGGCCTGATCAGTGACTGAGAACGCCGGTGAGCGCGTGACGCCTGGCGTGCCCGACATCGTCATCATTACCGGCATGTCCGGTGCCGGGCGGTCCACCGCGGCCAAGTCGCTCGAGGACCTCGGCTGGTTCGTGGTGGAGAACCTGCCGCCCGCGCTGCTGCCCACCATGCTCGACCTGGCCGACCGTGCCTCCCTGGCCGGCGTCGCGGCGATCATCGATGTCCGGTCGCGTGCGTTCTCCACCGACCTGAAGTCCGCGATCTCCTCGCTCGGCGCGCGCGGCGTCGCGCCGCACGTGCTGTTCCTCGAGGCCTCAGACGCGGCCCTCGTCCAGCGCTTCGAGAACGTGCGCAGGCCGCACCCGATGCAAGGCGCGGGGACGATACTCGACGGTATCAGCGCGGAACGGGAGCTGCTGCGCGAGATCCGCGGCGACTCCGACATCGTCCTCGACACGTCCGCGCTGAACGTGCACGAGCTCCGCGCCCGTATGCACGGCTACTTCGCCGGCGACTCGCTGACCGGGCTGCGGCTGAACATCGTCTCGTTCGGCTACAAGTACGGGCTGCCGGTGGACGCGGACCTGGTCGCCGACTGCCGGTTCCTGCCCAACCCGCACTGGGTGCCCGAGCTGCGGCCGCTGAGCGGCCTCGACGCGTCGGTGCGCGACTACGTGCTCGGCCAGCCCGCGGCGACCGCGTTCGTCGCCGCCTACCTCGCGGTGCTCGACGTGTCGCTCCCCGGGTTCGAACGGGAAGGCAAGCGGTACGTGACACTCGCCGTCGGCTGCACCGGCGGCAAGCACCGGTCGGTGGCGATCGCCGAGCAGCTCGCGGCCCGGCTGGCCGGCCGCGACGTGACCGTGTCGCACCGCGACCTCGGGCGGGAGTGAGCGGCTCTTGACCCAGTCGTCTCCCGGGGGGGCGACCCCCGGTACCCCCCGTACCCCCCGGGGCATGCCCGATGGGGAGCCAGGTGTACCGGGCATGCGGGTCGTCGCGTTCGGCGGCGGGCACGGTCTCGCCGCGTCCTTGTCCGCCCTGCGACGCGTGACGGACGACGTCACCGCGATCGTCACGGTTGCCGACGACGGCGGGTCGTCGGGACGGCTGCGCCAGGAGTTCGGCGTGCTGCCGCCCGGTGACCTGCGGATGGCGCTCGCCGCGCTGTGCGGCGATGACGACTGGGGCACCACGTGGGCCCGGGTGGTGCAGCACCGGTTCTGCGGCGGCGGCGACCTGGCGGGCCATTCGCTCGGCAACCTGCTCATCGCCGGGCTGTGGGACCTGCTCGGCGATCCCGTGGCGGGCCTGGACTGGGTGGGGCGGCTGCTGCGGGTGACCGGACGGGTGCTGCCGATGGCGGCGGTACCGCTGGACATCGTCGCCCGCGTGGAAGGAGTCGACCCCGCCGCGCCGGCCGTCATCTCCACGGTGCGCGGGCAGGCCGCGGTCGCGGTCACGCCGGGCCGCGTCCGGTCGATCTCGCTGGTGCCCGCGGACCCGCCGGCGGTGCCCGAGGCGGTCGCGGCGGTGCGCGAGGCGGACTGGGTGGTGTTCGGCCCTGGGTCGTGGTTCACCTCCGTGCTGCCGCACCTGCTCGTCCCCTCGCTGCTTTCCGCGCTGACCGCCACGCCGGCACGCAAGCTCGTCGCGCTGAACCTGGTGCCGCAGCCAGGGGAGACCGAGGGATTTTCGCCGCACCGGCATCTGGAAGTTCTCGCCGATCACGCGCCATCATTGTCTTTCGACGTCGTGCTCGCCGACGTCGCCGCGGTGGCCGGCGCGCAGGAGGACCTGCGGAAGGCGGCAAAGCTGCTGCACGCCTCGCTGACCCTCGCCGATGTGGCGGGGGCGGACGGGACGCGGCACGACCCGGTGCGGCTGGCCGCGGCGTACCGGCGGGTTTTCACGGCGGGGTGACGCGGCTGCCGGGGGCGACATGTGGTTCGCCCCGTAGAGCGAGGGACTCGTCGTGTGGTGGCGGACCCGATACGATGGCGCTTTTTGCCATCGGCTCCGCCACGCACGACATCGGGGGGTACGGGGGGTCGTCCCCCCGGGAGATAACAGGGGGTACGGGGGGTCGTCCCCCCGGGAGAGGACAGGGACACGATGGCGATGACCAGCGTGGTGAAGGACGAGCTGAGCCGGGTGCCGGTGGTCAAGCCGTGCTGCAGGAAGACCGAGGTGTCCACGCTGCTGCGGTTCGCGGGCGGGCTGACGCTGACCGCGGGGCACATCGTGATCGAGGCCGAGCTGGACACGGCGGCGGTGGCACGGCGGCTGCGTGCCTCGATCGCCGAGGTGTTCGGCCAGCCGTCCGAGCTGCTTGTCCTCGCGCCCGGCGGGCTGCGCAAGTCCAGCCGCTACGTGGTGCGGGTGGCCAAGGGCGGCGACAGCCTGGCCAGGCAGGCCGGCCTGATCGACACCTTCGGCCGGCCGGTGCGCGGGCTGCCGCGGCAGGTGGTGTCCGGCGGCATCTGCGACTGCGAGGCTGCCTGGCGCGGTGCCTTCCTTGTGCACGGGTCGCTCACCGAGCCGGGCAGGTCGATGGCACTCGAGATTACCTGCCCCGGCTCGGAGGCGGCGCTCGCCCTGGTCGGCGCGGCACGGCGGCTGAAGATCTCCGCTAAGGCGCGCGAGGTGCGCGGCGTGGACCGGGTGGTGATCCGCGACGGCGAGGCGATCGCCGCGATGCTGACCAGGCTGGGCGCGCACGACAGCGTGCTCGCCTGGGAGGAGCGGCGGATGCGCCGCGAGGTCCGCGCGACGGCGAACCGGCTGGCGAACTTCGACGACGCCAACCTGCGCCGCTCGGCGCGCGCCGCGGTCGCCGCGGGCGCCCGGGTGGAACGCGCGCTCGAGATCCTCGGCATGGACGCTCCCGAGCACCTGGTGATGGCCGGCCGCCTGCGGGTGGCCAACCGGCAGGCATCCCTTGAGGAGCTCGGCCAGCTCGCCGACCCGCCGCTGACCAAGGACGCGATCGCGGGCCGTATCCGCCGCCTGCTCGCGATGGCCGACCGGCGCGCCGCCGACCTCGGCATGCCCTCCACCGAGGCCTTCCTCTCCATCGACATGCTGCCCTGATATGCACCAATTTGGCCCGAGTCGGGCATCGGCCGTATATGCACCAATTTGGCCAAATTAAAGGCATCGGCCGGATACGCAATAATTTGGTCAAATTAAAGGCATCAACAATAGAATTGTGTGGACCGCGCGCCGCACGCCTATCTTCTCCGTGACCTTGCAGGCACCTCCTGATGCTCGCCGGCCTGCATTTAGTGATTATCTTCTATATCACACTTAAAACAGTGACATGACGTTTACCAATCCCTATAACGCCTTCACGGCAGGCCGGCTACAGTCACCCGTGTCCCTAAATTGCTAGGGATACGGGGAGCTGAACTATGTGGGGGGACCGTGAATATCAGCGAAGAGCGGATTGCTCTCGGGCGTTCGATCACATTGCCCGAGCCGTGGTGCTCGGCGGACGTCGTGGTCGTGCTGCCGACGTATCAGGAGGCGGCGAACCTGCCAACGGTGGTGCGGGCGCTGTTTGACCTGCCGTTGCCTGGCCTGCGGATCTTGGTTGCCGACGATAACTCTCCTGACGGAACAGGACGAGTCGCTGAGGAACTCGCTGACCAATACGGCCGGTCCCGGCTTGAGGTGATGCACCGGCCGGGGAAGGAGGGCCTCGGACGGGCTTACACGGCCGGCATGTCCAAGGCCATCGCGGCGGGCGCCGAGTTCGTGGTGCAGATGGACAGCGACCTGTCGCACGGACCTGAGTACCTGCCGCAGATGCTCGGCACGCTGGTGTCGACCGAGGCGGATGTGGTGATCGGGTCGCGCTACGTGGCGGGCGGGAGCGTTGGTGCCGAGTGGCCGCGTCATCGCAAGGCGCTGTCAGCGTTCGCCAACGCGTACGTGCGCTTGCTGTTGCGGCTTGCGGTCAGGGACGCGACCGCGGGGTACAAGCTGTGGCGGGCCTCGGCGCTGAAGACGATCGACCTGCAGACGGTCCGTAGCGGCGGTTACAGCTTCCAGGTCGAGATGAATTACCGGTCCGCCCGGCGCGGCCTCAAGATCATCGAGCTGCCGATCCATTTCTCTGACCGGGTCGAGGGCAAGTCCAAGATGAACCTGAGAACTCAGCTCGAATCGGCCCTGATGCCCTTCAGTCTCAGGCGCTACACGACGTAAGCGCACGAAGGCTACCGGGTAATAAATCCCGGATGCGCAACCGATCGCATTCGGCTGATTTGCAAACGGCTTTCCGAAGTGGTTTGCGTTCTCGGCTTTCGCTTTTTCCTAGCATCACAGTTCCAACTCTCGTTGGTAAAAAACCGGAAATGTCAAGAGGGGGATTGACGTCAATGGTGGAGGCTCTTGACCGGGTGAGGTCGTTCGGTATTTCGGATGAACACCCGGCAGGCATGGTTAGCGGCGCCCGTGGCTCGCTCGACATCCTGATCGTAACCTCTGAAGCACCGCCCATTGTCTCGGGTATATCTACCTGTATCGGCAGGCTCGAGAAAGGACTCCGCGGCAGTGGACACCGCGTAACCGTGATCTCATCCGTCCAGATTCCCAGGATAAAACTCGGCGAGTGGCGATTTTCTTCCTTCGCGGCCCATTGGCGGCGCCTAGCTCGTGAGTTGCAGCACTTCGATGTAGTCAATGTGCACGGGCCGATTCCCACCATGAGCGACGTTTTTCTGCGGGAAGTTACCCGGGTCCCTTCTTACCTGCGGCCGCCCGTCGTCTATACCTATCACTCGCCGATCGACATCAAGGGCGTGTCGCGGCTGTCAGCTCTGTACAACGACTACCACAGGAGGCTCGCCCTGCGGGCAGACCGCATCGTAGCGAGCAGCCAGTATTACGCGAGCGTCCACCGTACTCGCTTCGGGCCGCCCGTCAGGTCCATTCCCTGGGGCGTGGACCTGCCATCGTCCGGGCAGGCTCTGCTGCCTGCCGGGCCGCCGGCCCCGGCCGGCAAGCTGCGCGTGCTTTTCGTGGGCCAGATGCGCCAGTACAAAGGGGTGGAGACGCTGCTTGGAGCGGTGGCGGGACAGGACTGGCTGGAACTGACCCTGGTCGGCGGCGGCCCCGAACTTGTCAAGTACCAGCGACTGGCGAAGCGGTTGCCCGCCGCGGATGCCCGGTTCACCGGAAGGCTGCCAGACGCCGAGCTGCTGGCGCAGTACCAGGCTAATGACGTGATAGTCCTGCCCTCGGTCACTCGCGCGGAGGCATTCGGGCTCGTCTTGCTTGAGGGCATGGCAAGCGGATGCGTGCCGGTCGCGTCCGACCTGCCCGGCGTGCGTGACGTCGCGGGACCAACGGGCCTGGTGGTCCGCCCGGGAGACGCGGCGGCGTTGCGCGCCGCGCTCCGCCAGCTGGCATCCGACCCTGAGCGGCTAGCGCAGCTGCAGCATGCGTCACTGCGGGCCGCGCAGGTGCTCAGCTGGGATCGTTGCGTGGCCTCCTACGAGCGGCTCTTCCTTGAGGCGGTACGCGGCCGCTACGCCCGCTTGCACGGGCTCGCGATCCTTCCTGGAACATCGGAGGACTCACGCGTGCTGCAGGAAACCGATCAGCAATCCGCCATCGGCGCGGCCATGCCCACCGCCCTTCTTGCGGGCCCCCGGTGAGTGGCGTGCGCCGTCGGCGCATCGTCATTTCGAATTTCGACAGTCCGGGGAACCCGCACTACGACGGCGGTGGCGCGGCCGTCATGGAGATGATCGCGCGGCGTCTCTCCGACGAGTACGAGGTGACGTACCTGACGGCGGCACACGGCGGGCCGGTCGATGGGAACGCACAGTTCCGCTACCGCCACCTGCCGGTCCGCTTGGCGGGACCGCGCGGCGGGCAGCTCGCCTACCACGCGCTGCTTCCCTTCGCGGTTCGCCGAATCCCGCATGATCTGTGGATCGAGGGTTTCACGCCGCCCTGGTCGACGAGTTTCCTGCCGCTCGTCTCACCCGCCCGCGTGGTCGGGATCGCTCACGCGCTCAGCGGCGTGCACATGTGGCAGCGCTACCATCTCCCGTTCTTCCTGGTCGAACGGCTCGGCCTGCGCTGTTACCGCGACCTTGTGGTGCTCAACCAGGCCGATGCGGAGCAGGTGAAGCGGCTCAGCCCGGCGGCCTCCGTTCGGGTGATTCCCAACGGCACGGCCATCCCCGAGCTGAGCGGGCAGCCGGACGGCCGCGGCGAGCACATCCTGTTCCTTGGCCGGGTCGACGTCTGGCACAAGGGGCTCGACGTGCTGATTTCCGGTTACCGGCGCAGTGGAGTGAAACTGCCGCTCGTCATCGCGGGCAATGGCACACCCGGCGAGGAGGCGAAGCTGTCCGCGCTGGTTGAGTGCGCCAAGAACGGTGTGCGGTGGGTCGGCCGCGTTACCGGCGAGGACAAGCAGTACCTGCTCTCGCGCTGCGCGTTCCTGGTGATGCCGTCACGCACCGAGGCGTTCGGCGTCGCAGCACTGGAAGCCATGGCCTGGGGGAAACCGATCCTGCACTTCACCCTGCCCACCCTGGACTGGATCAAGGGGGGCATGTCCGTGGGCCGCCACGACGTCGGCGCGCTCGCCCGGGCGATCGGCGACCTGGCGAGCGACGCTGACCTGCGCGCCAGGCTAGGGTGCGAGGCCCGCGCCGCCGCGGAGTCGCTCAGTGCTGACCGAACGGCCGAACGCTACCTCGATCTGGTCCGCGAACTGCTCGGTGCCGAACCTCAGCCCATCGCGATGGTACCCGGGCCGGCCGGCAAGAGCGCAACCAGGGAAGCGAGGTAAGGGTGGGGAATCGGCCCCGGCACGGCTACCGGCCGGGTGTGCAAGAACGCAGGCGTACACCCTTTCCGCCGGGCTCGCCCGCCAGCACTGGCTCGGGCGGCACCGGGCGATGGCGCGCATTTCTGCGGGAGGAGTGGCCGCTAGCCGTCTTTTGTCCGTGCGTTGCGGCTGTCGCACTGCTGTACAACCTCTTCGGCGCCCCGGACGTGCTGTATGACGAGGCTGCCTACGTGTTCATGGCGAAGCAGGTGGCCTTGCATGGGCAACTGACCCTGACAAACCAGCCCATGTTCATCCACCCGCCGCTGATGTGGCTGCTCGAAGCGGACTGGCTGCGGCTGACCGGATACGCTTCCGCGCCGGAGCCGTCGGCGATCTACGCGGCTCGCCTGCTATCCGCGTCCGTTGGCGCTATCGCCGCGATTCTCGTCGGGGCCATGGCCTACCGGCTGGCAGGGAACGCCACGCCGGGTCAGCGGAGGCTGATAACTGGCGCGGTCACGCTACTCGTAGCGCTCGACCCCGCCCTCGTGCGCTATGACCGGCAGGCGGTCATTGAGCCTTTTGCCGTATGCATGGGCATGGTGGTGATACATGCGGCCTGGTCTTTGCGAGCACGACAAACCCTTGCGTACGTATCGATCGTCGGCTTGCTCGGCGGCATCACCCTGCTGACTAATGAGATCGCCGTCTTCCTGGTAATCGTTCCTGTCATCTTCGCGCTGCTTGAGCGAGACCGATCGCTCATTCGTAAATCCGCTGCGGCATTCGTGATCGCGCTGGCGTTCGCCCTTATCGATTTCTTTTGGGCCGTGGAACTGGGCCTAGATGGCGAATATATCTGGGTCCAGACTAATGGCTTTCAGCGGCTCATCGGGTTGATACAGAGTACCGGATTCAATATGCCGGGGGTATCTCTCGTGGGTTCCCTGATAGAATCCGTTAAACAGTATTCAAGCAGCTATATTATGCTGGGAACCGGGTTCGCGGCATTCATCTGGTGCTCCTCGAGGAAAAACACGCAGACCGCGAGATTTCTTTTCGCCTGGCTCATTGCCAGCTACGCTCTCGCGGCCTACATCGCGGCGATCGGCACACTGAACGTAAACTTCTTCTGCTACCCGCTTCCTGGATGCATTGTCGGAAGCGTATTTCTAGCGGATGCGATAATCGCTCGGTGGACTAATCGCCGCACTCGTCGGCTGCCACGGAACGCCGGCGGCAAGGAACTGGCGCGGATGCGACGGCTGCCGTTCGCCGTCGGCACCGTTGCCGGGGCGGGCCTCGTCGCTCTATCGGCTGCCAGCTGGGTCTCTAACTACAGCGAACCTGGGGATGGCGTCGCACAAGCGGACCGATATATAGCCGCAAACCTGCCCGCCTGCGCCATGGTCAACGCCAGCGGTGACTCGGCGAAGTACTCGTATCTTCTCGGCGGGCGCTACTTCACATATTTCGGGGTGGGGCCCGATGCCGTCGCCTATGGCATCCACTATTTCCTTCTCGCACCGACGGACGCCATTGAGCATTCGCCAGACATGACTCCAGAACTTGAAGGTTGGATCGAAGCTAACGGCCAGCGGCTGGCGACCTTTCCAAGCGCGACCTACAGGACCGTGCAGCTGTGGTACGTGCGATCGAGCCCCTATGATCCCACCGCTGATCTCACCGATATCAGTGACGGCGTTTATGTTAACACCGTCAGTTCCGACTGTGCCGGATATAACGTGACGAACGGAAAGACGGGGGGCTTCTATTCGGCCTATACGGCCTTGGGCGGGAAGGGCGTGGTCGGTAAGCCGGTGAGCAAGGTCACCGGGTCGGCAAGTGCGGGCTACGACCAGGTTTTCGATGGCGTCGTGCTGACCAGGCAGCCCGGCAGCGGTGCGGGCGTGGCGGCACTTCCCGTCGTCGCCATGCTGGCCAGGGAGTCCCCAAGCGCCTATCGGAAGGCCGGGCTACCGCCCGTGCTACCCAACAGCACGCCCGCCGCTGCGCGCGGCCTGCTGACCAATCCGGTCATCACCGGCTTCTACCTTGGTGGCGGCACCAGTTCCGCTCGGTACACGGCCGCCGTAAGGCGGTACGGGCAGCCGCTTGGCCTGCCGTCCCGGCTACCCGGCGGCGGCTTCGCTCAAGCCTTCGCGAACGTCGTGCTCGAGGTGCCGCAGAACGGCAAGAATGTGCACGCCGCGACGATTGCCCCGGCCCTGCTCGCGGCCGGCGTGCTGCATCTGCCCGCAGGGGCGACAGCACCGCAGCCACCGCCGCCGCTCCCGCCAGGCCAGTACGGTAGGTACTCCGCCCTGGCGGGCTCGCTGCCCGTGTACCAGCCTGCACCGCTGAAACCATTCGTCTTGACGTTGGTGGCCGCGCTCGTCGGCTACGGATTCCTGGTGGCGCTGGTTGCCATGTGGCGCGCGCGGCACGGTCGGCTCGACTACTGCAGTGGTGAAGATGGCCGCTAACGAGGCTGGCAATGCGGGCGGGCCAGGACGGGCCCGGTCGGCGATCGGCGGCGGTGACCGGCAACCGCGCAAGGTTCTGCTCTGGCAGACTGCCATCGGATTGCTGCTCCTTGTGCTGATGCTCGGAGCGAAGCAGGTCATTAGCGGTCGAGCGACTGGTACCGATCCCTTGGCCGGCGTGCCTGGAGGCAACCAGCTAACGGCTGGGCTGGACATCGGCGGTGCGCCAACCGACATCTACCTCACCGGCCTGGCCGGATCCTATCGCGTTGACGGGGTGATCAACCTTGCCGCCCCGAGCGTTGGTGAACAGGCAACATGCACCTACCTGCATCTGTCATACATGCACTTGAATGTGGACTCGGGTGCCGCGCCGACGCTGACCGAGTTGCGGGCCATGGCGAACTTCATGCGCGGCAATACATCGGGCGGGAGCTACGTCTACCTCCATGACGAGGGCGGCGGCGGCACGGCGGTCTCCGCGGCGAGCATGCTGCTCCTGATGAGGGGCGAATCCTGGCACGCGGTGCGGAATATGCTAAGCGCGGGAGAGCTCGCCAGCCTGTCCGGCGCGCAGGCACACGCCATAGCTGAGCTAACGTCGGCCCTGGACGCCGAGGGTCGGCCCATTCCGGGTAACGCGTACAGCGGTGCGCGGGTATACGCCTGGTAAGCCAGGCGTATACCCGATTACGCACTCTCGATCCAATAGGTTTCCGGGCTCATGGGTACACCACGCGGAAACAATCTCGTGAACTGAGTTCGATAGCCTGCTATCAGGTTCGCAATCTCCGTTCGACCGGAGAGCCATTCGTAAGGCTGCAATGAGGCGCGCCGGATGAATCGCCCATCTGGCATCTTGCTGATCGAGTAGGGGAAGTCGCTGTAGTAGACCGCGTCGACACCCGACGATGCCACCCCGTCGCGGGTAATCAGGTGATCCACGTGCCGGCCCACGCCAAGCGGACCAAACAGTACCGCCGCCTGGCTTGCCGCGACCGCTTCCCTGACCAGGACGCCCACTCTTCCAGCCAGGCCTGCGTCGCTACCAGCGATTCGACCCCGGGCAGCGTCGAAGCGGAACGTAGGATAAGCCGCCCGCCCGCCGCGTTTACGATCCGTGCCCGTCTCACCGACCTGGCGAAACAGCGCATCGGTCAATCCGAGGTGGATCCACGATGCGCCGGCCTCCTTCAGTACCGCAATGTCTTCCGCGCGCCGTTCCGCGAACAAGACCTCCGGGTCAGCTACCCGGAACTCTCGCATTGTCTTACGGGCGGCCAGGCCCCTTTTCGCCGGCGGGGATGCGGAAGAGAAGACGGTCAGCACGGTCACCGGGCAGGTCCGCGCGAGATGGGTGAGCAGCGCACCACACGACAGCACCGCGTCGTCGAGATGCGGAGAGACGAACATTACCGGCGAGCCGGCGTCCTGAATATGTCCCACTAGCCGGGTGAACCGGTCACCGGCGCTAGGACCGCGCGTTAGGGAGAAGGCGTTCATGAGGTAACACTACTGGCTTTCGTGTGGAGAGTGGCCAACTGTAAGAAAAACAAGACCATGAAGCCGCAGATAATGTAGCCTGAGTAAGGAGATTTATATCTGAATTCGTCATGATCATTTGACGAAAATACCTCCAAAAGGGGACATCGTGCGCATATCATTGATGCGGCCAGCCGAGTTGGGCCAGGCCGAGATTCACGCATGGCAATCCATGCAGCTAAAGAGCAGTTCTCTCGCAAATCCGTTCCTGTGCCCCGAATTCGCGCTAGGAGTCGGCGAGTCGCAGCCTGCCGCCCGCGTGGCCGTGCTCGCCGACGGCTCGGAGATTGTCGGATTTTTCCCATTCGAGCAGCGGCGGTTCGGCGTTGGTGCGCCGATCGGTGCTGTCCTAAGCAACTGTCAAGGACTGATCCACGGTCCGGGTGCACAATGGGACGCCAGGGGACTACTGAAGGCATGCAAGGTATCGGCCTGGCAGTTCAACAAGCTAGCGCCAAATCAAATGCCATTCGAACGGTACGTAGAGAGCCGTACCCCCGCGGCCATCATTGACCTTAGTCACGGTTTTGAAGCATATCGAGAAGGCTTCGGACTTCGCTCATCGAGCTTTCTTAAGAAACTGGACCGTAGGACCCGGAGCCTAGAGAAAAATTTCGGGGACGTCCGCATAGCGATGGACTCGCGCGTAATAGGGGACTTGCGCACACTCATGTCATGGAAGTCGGACCAGTGCCGTCAAAATGGCTGGCTTGACGTCTTCGAGCGATCATGGGTGGTCGACCTGATAGACAATCTCTTCGCGCTCCGCAATGATTCATTTAGTTCCGTGCTCTCCATGCTGTACGTCGGAGAAACTCCGGCCGCGGCCGCACTGTGGTTGCGGTCAGGAGGCTTCATGACCGGCTGGTATACAGCCTATAACCCCAAGTTCAAAGACTATTCTCCAGGACTCATTCATTTCATTCGTGCCGCGGAGGGGCTGGCTGCGGCCGGCGTACAAACCCTTGAGTTCGGCGGTGCGGATGCTTATCAGGAGAAGCTGAAGAACGATGATATCTACTACTCTAAAGGAACGGCCACTACCGGTCCGTTCACCGCGGGCATGCATCGAATTCGCGTGAGGGCAGAAGGCTGGGCTCGCCGTCAAATTAAGCAGTATCCCCTCGCTTACCGTGCGGCCGACAGAGCCCTTAGGGGCCTTGGGCGCATTGCTTAGCCGATTGCTTTTCTTAATCGTCAATGGAGGTCGTCCCTGTGACAAAAATATCACGAATGACCGCGTTTGCCGCTTCAATTCCCGGTCGCGCGCAGTCCTACATGTTTGACCGTCTGTACGGCGTATCCACGACGGCGGATCCAGCATTTTCTATCGACGGAGACAACAACCCTTACGAGGGCTCTCAGTGGCTGCCTGTCAGGCGCGCACTCAGGGGGCTCGGCCCAGGGCCTGGGGACGTATTTGTCGACCTTGGCTCGGGAAAGGGTCGAATGCTCCTCATGGCCGGCCGACTCCCCTATGGGCGGGTGATCGGCGTCGAGATAGACGAGGCACTCAGTCTACGTGCACAAGAAAACATCCGGCAGGCAAAAAGGCGCTTGCGCGCAGCCGAAATAACCAGCGTCACTGCCAGCGTGCTGGAATGGCCCGTCCCTGACGACCTGTCAGTCGTCTTCTTGTTTAATCCCTTTATGCGGCAAACCTTTCAAAGGGCACTGGAACGCATCATAGAATCGTACGATCGCCATCCTCGCGATCTGCGCATTGTCTATTGCATTCCCGCGGAACACGACTGGCTCGTCTCAACCGGTCGCGTGGTGGTCGAGAGCGTAAGCCGCGCCTTCTGGCCGTCGCACCGCGGTTGGTGGCGGCGGGGCGATGTGCTGGTCATCTACCGGGTAGTCCCTGTGTCTCTGGGAAGCCGGGCCGGGCGGGGCCCGGTCCCGGCAGCAAGGCGTAATAGCGCATTGTGGTACTGGTCTGGCCAGAACGGGTTCAAGCTAGTCTTGAATAGCTCACCCGAGGGGGTGTTTTACTCGCCGGCAAGCGTTGATTTATGATCACCGATCAGGTCCCGGGCACCGGTCACGTGGCAAGAGAGCAGCGGACCGCCGCTCACGGCGCGCTATGGGTCACCGTCGGCATGGTGTCGGTAGGCCTCTCCAACTACGGTTATTCACTGCTGCTTACCCACTTGCTTAATGTGGCTGAGTACGCTGTCTTCTCCGCTGGCCAGGGTCTCATCTTGTGGGCGACTAATATCGCGACCGTATCGGTCCCCTGGGTATTGGCGCAGTCCGTGGCCCGCGCCAAGGCTGAGCGCGAACGTAACTCAGCGATCCGATTTGCCAAACTGATGAGTTCGGGGACTGGTCTTATCGCGGGGATCGTGGTCGGTGGCATAGCCATTCGGCTCTCAGGACCGGAGACGGCTGCTGTTGTCGCCCTGAGCACCTTCATCATCTTCCTAGGGACAACAACGAGCGGGTGGTTGCAAGGCAGCGAACGCATGCGCTCGCTCTCACTGTTGTTTATAGCGGAGAATGCGCTCAAAAACGTATCAGGAATGCTGCTGGTAACGCTCGCTGGGCTGAAGGGCGTCGGAGCACTCGCTGGTTTCGGAATCGGAGGCGTTGCCATGCTTGCGCGCTGGCCGCGCACGCGTAAAGACCGCGGGCGCTCATGGCGTGAGCTGGTAAGTAGACAGCTTCTGAATCGAGCTATCGCCACCGCTGGGGCGCAGGGGCTCGTGTCGC
>Ga0335078_10006823_pt1 | contig 16915 bp, 13 predicted proteins | sample Lox_Sample_32_FD_206711 | JGI IMG/M metagenome (GOLD analysis project Ga0335078, IMG submission 206711) | Soil microbial communities from Loxahatchee National Wildlife Refuge, Florida, United States - Lox_Sample_3.2 | ecosystem: Environmental > Terrestrial > Soil > Wetlands | place: USA... | reverse complement strand
GGGCCAGACCGCCTACTGCGGCACCAAGGGCGCCATCAGCATGCTGGCCAAGGCGCTGGGCTGCGACCTGGGCGTGCACGGCATCCGGGTGAACGCGGTCGAGCCCGGCTGGGTCAAGACGAACATGGCCGCGCCGCTGATGGACGACCCGGCCGCCATGAAGTACTACCACGAGCGCATCGCCCTGCACCGGGGGGCCGAGCCCGCCGAACTCGCGGCCACGATCGCTTACCTGCTCTCCGACGATGCCAGCTACGTGACCTGCGCGACGTTGCTGGCCGACGGCGGCTTCATCGTGAACGCGGAACTGTAGGGGAGGTAATCGATGCCAGACTCGGCACGGATCTTGTCCCAGGCTTACGAGCGGGCCAGGCAGGAGTACGCGGCGGCCATCGGCCAGCGGCGCGATGAGCTGATCACCCCCGCGCTGGTGCTCGATATCGACGCGGCGCAGCGCAACATCGACCGGATGGCGGGCGAGCTGAGGCAGCTGGGGAAGGCCACGATCCGCCCGCACTACAAGACGCACAAGAGCCCGGACCTGGCCCGCCGACAGCTGGAAGCGGGCGCGGGAGGACTGTCCATGGCCACCGTGTGGGAGGCGGCCGTTCTCGCCGCCGCCGGGATGGACGACCTGTTCGTGGTCAACACCGTGGCCCATCCGGCCAAGCTGCGGATGCTGGCCGAACTGGCCAGGGAGCACCGGATCCTCGTCGCCGTGGACGAGGCGGCGAACGCCGCGGCGCATTCGGCGGCGGCCGTCGCGGCGGGGGCGACGCTCGGCATCATGGTCGAGGTCGACACCGGCATGGACCGCTGCGGAGTCGATACCGCGCGGGAAGGCCTGGCCCTGGCCCGGCAGGTGACCGAACTTCCCGGCCTGCGCTTCGAGGGCATCACCGGGTACGAGGGCCACTGCTCGCTGACACCCGACAGCGACCTGCGGCACGAGCGCCAGCGCGAGGCGATGACGTTCTTCACCGGGGTCGCCGATCTGCTGGAGGCGGACGGCATTCCCTGCAAGATCCGGTCGGCCGGGGGGATCGCCACCTGGAAATGGACGGCGGCCTATCCCGGCCTCACGGAGATCCAGGCCGGCACGTACGTGGTCATGGACAACTTCCACGGCCGGATGGTGCCTGGCTTCGAGCACTCGCTCACGATCCAGGCCACGGTCATCAGCCGGCAGAGCGGCAAGGTGATCGTCGACGCGGGCAACAAGTCGGTCGCCGACCCGGCGGACGTGACCATCGCCGGCCACGACCTCGAGGTCGCGCGGTTCGACGAGGAACACGGCATCTTCGCTGCTCCCGGCGGATCGCCGCTGCGGGTCGGCGACCCCGTCGCCCTGGTGCCCGGGTACTCGCCGAGCACCGTGAACTGGTACGACGCCTACCACGTCGTCCGCGACGACGTGGTCGTCGACATCTGGCCGATCATCCCGCGCGGTCCCGGCCATCACGGCCTGGCCGGGCCGGCGCGCTAGGCGGGGGGCGAGCGCCGCGCCGGGGGCCTTGCCAAGATCCAATCCGCAGGTCGATACTCCGATTAGAGCAGATGATCAGCACGTGAGCAGATGCTCCGCCGGAAGCGGGGTCCGTGCCGGGATCCCGCGTCCGGCGGGCGACGTGAAGGGAGACTCACGGTGGCAGTCGAGGATCTCAAGCCGAGCCAGGGGACCGTCAAGACGGGGCTGCAAGAGAACGCGATCGGGCTCCCGGGGATACTGATGCAGGGGATCGCGACGATCGCGCCGTCGTTCGCGATCCTCGCGTCGTTCGTGTTCATCGTGACCTACGCGGGGCTGTCCACGCCATGGGCGTTCCTGTTCGGCGGCCTGCTACTGGGCATGCAGGCGCTGAACGCCGCTCAGCTGGCCAAGGTGTTCCCGTCGGCCGGCGGCTGGTACACCTGGATCGCGCGCACCTTCCACCCGCGGGCCGGATTCTTCGCCGGGGTGCTGTTCTCGGTCTGGCTGCCGCCGGTCGGCGTGCTCACGCTGTCGTACCTCGCGGCTACCGTTCTCGAGCCGAACATCAAGGCGTATTACGGCGTCGACATCAAATGGTGGATCTGGGTCATCGCCGGCATCGCGCTGGTGATCTTCTTCGCCTACCAGGGCATCGCGCTGTCGGAGAAGGCGCTGATCATCACCGGCAGCATCGAGATCCTGATCATGGTGGCGCTGGCGATCAGCGGCCTGGTGTCGACGGGCCCGGGCGGGTTCAGCTTGGCGCCGCTGAACCCCGGCAACTTCCACCTGTCGAGCAACCTGTTCCTCGGGGTGGTGTTCTCGATCTTCGCGTTCAGCGGCTGGGAATCCACCGGCCCGATGGCGGAGGAGAGCAAGAACCCCAAGCGTAACGTGCCGATCGGGCTGGTCGGCTCGGTCGTCATCCTGATGATCTACTTCGTGTTCGTCACCTGGGGATACCTGAACGGCATCGGCGTGCACAAGGTCGGCACCATCCCCACCGCGGCCGCGTGGCCGGTGGCGACACTCGCGCAGCGGGTCTGGGCAGGCGCCTGGGTCTTGCTGCTGTTCGCACTGGTGAACTCGGCGATCGCCGTGTCGATCGCCTGCTTCAACGGCGGAACCAGGACCTGGTACGGCATGGGCCGGTCCGGCGTGCTGCCCACCGCCCTGGGGAAGGTGAACCCGGTCCGGAAAACGCCGGTCAACTCGATTCACCTGGAAGTCGCCGTGCAGGTCGTCGGGTTCGTCTGCATCCTCATCTGGGGGGCCGCGAACGTGTTCATCACCTGGGCCAACGCGATCACGATCGGCCTGGTGCTGATGTACATCCTGGCCAACATCGGGGTGGTGAAGTACTACCTGACCGAGGGCCGGGCCCAGTTCAACCCGATCCTGCACGTGGCCGTGCCGGTGATCGCCTCGGCGGCCGGCGTCGTGGTGGTCTGGAAGTCGTACTTCTCGCCGTTCACCAGCAGCGGGCCGGTGTTCTGGGGCCTGCTGGTGTTCTTCGCCATCCTCGCGGTGACGATCGCGGCCCTGATCTACATGCGAGTAACCGGCCGGGAGGAGTGGATGACCAAGGCTCAGCTGGTCTTCGAGCAGTCGGGATCTGGTCACTAAGACGGGCTGGGTGAACGTCTCGCGGTACCGCCAGGCCAGCCGCAGGAGGGCGGCGCCGGCCGCCTGCACCGGGTCCCCGGTCACGGTGCGGTCGATGACGTCGGCGGCGAACTCCCGCGCCGCCAGCACGCTGCCCTCGGCGTTGCGCCGCGGGCCCCGGCCGAACAGGCTGTCGAACACGTCGCTGTCGATCACCGCCACCGTGAGCAGGTCGGTGGCGTAGGTCAGCGGGTCGGTGCCGAGGCCCAGGCACCACACGCGGATCTGGCCGCGGTCCAGCGCGCCGGTCATGCGCCGGGCGAACGGCCAGGAATCGTAGCCGACCGGGCCGGCCCCGTAGTCCTCCGGCTGCCCGCCGAGTTCCTCGGCGAACTCGCGGATCATGCACCGCCACAGCGAGAAATCCTCGCGTTCGTGCCAGGAAGCCTCGCCCGCGGGCTGGAATATGCCCACCGGGATCACCTGGTACAGCCCGCCCGCGTGACCCACCCGGGCCGGATCCCGCCAGTGCATCAGGAACGACGCCCGCCCGGCGGCCCGGTCGGACCGGATCGTCAGCGTGCTCACGGCCAGGTTCGCAGGGCGGCGGCGCAGGTCGCACGGGTCCGCGAGGCGGGCCCCCGGGGCGGCTGGCACGGCCCCGGGACCAGGGGCGCCGAGCCGCCGGGCCGCGTATTCGTGCGCGGCCGCCTCGCCGGTGTCGATGCCGTCGAAGTAGCGGCCGCGGGTGAACGCCAGCCGGGACGCCCCCGGAGCCAGCCTGGCCTCGGTCAGCCGGTAGGTGGGGCGGTTCTCGAATACCGCCGGGGCGGCCAGGTCCCGCAGCACGTCCGAGTAGCGGAGGTAGCGGGTCCCGTCAGGCCGTTCGGGCAGTGCCAGCCCGGACAGGGCCGGGCCGGCCGGCACCGCCTCCGGGGTGAACTCGAGCCGGATTTCCCGCAGCGGGAGGGGCGCGGCGGGCTGCCATCCCGGGGCGGCGAGCAGCGGGGTCCCGGCGACCCTGCGGCCGGCCGGGTAGCCTGCGGCCGCGTCGACGGCCAGGTCGTAGCGGTGCTCGGTGAGGTAGGACCGGACCCGCAGCCAGTCCCGCTGGCTGGCGGTAAGAGAGCCGGCCGCTGCCATCCGGCGCCCGCGCGGCCCGGCGTGGCGATCATGTCGTCGGCCCAGAACGTGATCAGCTCGTCCTCGGTGAGAGACTGCGGCGCCACCCCGGCCCGCAGGGTGCGGCCGCTGGTCAGGCTCCAGCTCGTGATGAGCACCCGGGCCAGCAGTTCATCCTCATCGGCGTGCCGGACCGCCGGACTGAAAAACCTGCGCCTCGTATGTGCGCCGGAATCGCTCGCGTTACGCAAGCCCGAGACAATAGTGTCCCGCATAACGCGCCCCCTCCCGGGAAGTAGCCAAAAAAGTCCAATCGCCGGTCTCGTGGTGCCCTGATCCCACTGTCAGCACGAAACCGGGAGCGGTCCTGACTTTACCTGCAGCGCAAAGAACGCGGGCAGAAATGCTGATTTTGGTCCATAACGGGTTTTCATCGCATACCGCGTCCCGTTATTAACGCACGTCACAAGCGCAGGTCAGCAGGCTAGTAAATCGATTGCATCGTGGTCCGAAATCGATTGCAACACGACGTGAATGCATCGGCTGACGCCCCCGCACCGCGACCCCATGACGGGTATTCCGCCTTAAATAGATATTCAGCCGGGGCCCGGGGGAATATGCGGCCGGCGCCGGATACCCGGGCCGGCCCGGCTAGGGCAGCGTCGCCGTCACGGGGCGAGCCGCCGTCACCGGCCGGGCCGCCGTCACAGGCCGAGGCGCCGGGACAGGTCCGACGCGAGGATCCCGGCCGGGTCGAACTCGGCGCGCAGCTTCCTGAAGTCCGCCAGCCGCGGGTACATCTCGGCCAGCACCTCGGGCGGCACCCGCGAGTCCTTGGCCAGGTAGACGCGGCCGCCCGCCGCGGCGACCAGCCGGTCGAGCGAGCCGAGCAGCCCGGCCAGTCCCCGGGTGCGCGCGGGGACGTCCAGCGCGAGCGTCCAGCCGGGCATCGGGAAGGAGAGCAGCCCGGGGTCGCCCGGGCCGAACCGCTTGAGCACGGTCACGAAGGAGGCGGCGCGGGCCCGGCTGACCAGCTCGAACGAGCGGCGCACCGCGGCCTCCTGGCCGAACGGCAGGACGTACTGGTACTGCCGGAAGCCGCCCGGCCCGTAGACCCGGTTCCAGTTCCTGATCCCGTCGAGCGGATGGAAGAACGCCCCGATGGTCTGCAGCTCGCCCTGCCGGGCGCGGGGCGCCTTGCGGTACCACGCCTCGTTGGCCAGCGCCACCGTGTACCGGTTGATCAGGCCGGGCGGGAACCCGGGCGGCACACCGAGGCGGGCGGCCGGCCGGAACGCGAACGGGTCGGCCCCGGGGGGCAGGTCGGCCCGCTCGGCGAAGTCGCCGCTGGTGACCACCGAACGGCCCAGGCTGGCTCCCCGGGCCAGGCTGTCGGACCAGGCCACCGTGTACCCGAACGCGCGGTCGTGCTCGGTCAGGGTGGCCATCGTCTCGTCGATGTCGGCGGTGCGCACGGTGTCCACCCTGACCCGCGAGGTGGCCACCCGCTTGAGCTGGACCACGGCCCGGACGATGAGCCCGGTCAGGCCCATGCCGCCGGCTGTGGCCCAGAACAGCACGGGATCGGCCTGCTCGGTCACCGTGCGCAGCTCGCCGCCGGGCAGCGCGATGTCGAACGACCGCACGTGCCGGGCGAAGCTGCCGGCCACGTGGTGGTTCTTGCCGTGCACGTCGGCCGCGATGGCGCCGCCGACGGTCACCTGCCTGGTGCCGGGAGAGACCGGCACGAACCAGCCGGCCGGCAGCCCGGCCACCATGAGCTGTTCCAGGCTGACGCCGGCCTCGCAGGTGGCCAGGCCGGTCGCCGGGTCCAGCTCGAGGATCCGGTTCAGCCTGGCGGTGGAGATCACCACCCCGCCGTCGCACTGCGCGGCGTTGTTGTAGCTGCGGCCGAGCCCGCGGGCGATCACCCCGCGGGGGGCCGGCGCGGCCTCCAGCAGCCGGACGGCGGCGGCCGCGGTGGCGGGCTCGGCCAGTTCGGCCCGGGACGGCGCGATCCGGCCCCAGCCGGTGAGCCTGACGGTGCGGCTTGACATAGTGACCGAATAGTATGCGCCCATCCGGTCGGCACCGGCTCCCGGGAGGACGATGCGCAGGACCACCGCCGCGCTGGCCGGCCTGCTCGCCGTGGCCGCCTGCAGTGCGCCTGCCGCCGCGCCACGCGGTCCGTCCGGCCCCTCGGCCAGCGCCCCGGCCACTGCCCGGGCCGCCGCGACCGCGCCGGCCCGCCCGCGCGCCGCCCAGGCCCCGCCGCCGCGGGTGACGGTGACCCGGACGCGGACCGCGGACGGATCCGTGGTGACGGTGGCGGCCTTCTCCGGCCCGGTGACCTACGTCCTGCACGACGGCAGCGAGGACCCCGGCTACGCGGCGGGGCGGGTCCGGGCCGGCCCGGTGGTGCGCGGCGCCGAGCGCGGCCGGCTGCTGGCCGCGTTCAACGGCGGTTTCAAGCTGTCCGCGGGCGCGGGCGGGTACGAGCAGGAAGGGCACGTGGCCAGCCCGCTGCGGCCGGGCCTGGCCAGCCTGGTGATCGACCGATCGGGCCGGGCCAGGATCGGGGTCTGGGGCCACGGGGTGCTCCGCACCGTCGAGGAGAAGCGGGCCGCCGCTTCTCAGTTGCGGCCGGACGCCGGGAAGGTGCCGTCGATGTCAGCCGGGAATCCCCGGAACTTCTCGAAGCGCAGCAGTTCGACGATCTTGAACATGGCGTAGAACTTGACCAGCCGGACGCGTGCCGCCGGGTCGAAATGCGCGGACGCCAGGGTCAGCAGGGTCTCCTCGAACCGGTCCAGGTCAGCGACCGGAGCCGACTCGACGTGTGCCCTGATCGCGATGATGGCGTCGACCTCCCCCAGGGACAGCCAGTTGCTGATGACGGCCGAGTCGCCGTGCTCCTGCAGGACCCCGCCCGCCGCGGTAAGGAACATGGACAGATCCATATCGGGCCTTTCGTAATCGATGGTGTATCCGCTTTCCGCAGGGCCGGCTGTCGATGCTTACCTGAAGGCGACGGCGACGCTGCCCGCTTCATGCCGGCCCGGCAGCTCATGGACCGGTATCCGTATGGCTGGCCCCTTTCCCCCGGGCCACCGGCACGAAGGGGCGGGTAGGGCCCGCCGACGCCTCCGCTGCAGGCAGAGCTGGTGATGCGATGATCAGCACCAGCGTGGTCGGCCGATGGCCGGCGGGCCCGTGGTACGGGCCCGCCGGCACCCCCCGCCGCAGCTGATGCGGCCTGTCGGATCCAGCCTGGTGCGGCCGTCTACCGAATCTCTACCGGGTGATTACGGGACACAGGATTGGGTGGCGTTGTCCCAGTTGGTGCCCGCCGGGCAGGCCCTGGGAATGAACTTCGCCTGGTGCACGGCCGCCGAGGCGAAGGGCGCCGGGGCGACGGCGGAGAAGATGGCGGCCGCCACGATCAGCGGCGCCAGGGAACGACGCAGGATTGCGCGCATGAAACTTTCCCTTTCGTAGGTATGCGGAAGGAAACTCGGATGGGATCTCGGATGGACGAGGCGCTCGCGTTCCTGCCGCCCGGCCGAGCGGCGGAGCGGGGCTGGCCGGCCCCTCGCGGCACCGGTGCGCGCGCGATCGGATACCCGGCTCGCCGACGTCAGCGGCGGCAGCCGGCGACATAAGGTCCTGCCCGGTGGCCGGTCGTACGCCACGGCCTCAGCCCGGCTCGCCTTAATGTCAATCTGACAGTAACAGGGTCCGCGAGTTTATGTCAATAAGACATTAATAGGTGGCCCGGGACGGCCTGGTCACGGCCGGCGGGTTCATGTCAACCGGACAATAAGATATGCTCGGGCGCATGCCCCGCCGCGAGCGCCAGCTGGTCAACCTGGCCGTCGACCTGGCCATCCTGACCGTCCGGGAGAATCTCCTGCAGGTCCTGATCATCGAGCGGGACAACGAGCCCTACCGGGGCCAGGCCGCGCTGCCCGGCGGGTTCCTGCGCCCCGGCGAGCACCTGCGGCAGGCCGCCGAACGCGAACTCGACGAGGAAACCGCCCTGGACGGCGCCGCCCTGCACCTGGAACAGCTCGCCGTCTACGACGACCCCGGCCGCGACCCGCGAGGCCGCGTCGTCAGCGTCGCCTACCTGGCCATCGCCCCCGACCTGCCGATCCCGGCGGCCGGCTCTGACGCCCGCAGCGCCCGCTGGGCCCCGGTCAGCGCCGTCCGCGGCACGCTGGCCTTCGACCACGCCCAGATCCTGGACGACGCCGTCGAGCGCGCCAGGGAACGGCTGGAGTTCACCACCCTGGCCGCCGCGTTCTGCGGCCCCGTCTTCACCATCGGCGACCTGCGTAACGTCTACGAAGTGGTCTGGAGCACCCCCCTGGACCCGCGCAACTTCAACCGCAAGGTGGCCCACACCCAGGGATTCATCGAGCCCACCGGCACCAAGCGAAGCCCCGACACCGGCCGCCCCGCCGCCCTCTACCAGCGCGGCCCCGCCCAGGCCCTCAACCCCCCGCTGCTGCGCGCCACGACGGCTCCCTAGGAACCGTCGCTGAGCCGGTCCCCGGCCGGCACGCCCGCCGTCTGGTACAAGCTCTCGATCCGGGTCCTGGCCGCCTCGGCGGCCGCCGCGTCCCCGGGCTCGGCGGCGACCCGGACCAGCGCGGCCAGCGCCCTGGTCTCCAGGTAAGCCGCGCCGGCCGCGGCGAACACGGTGACGGCACGCCGCAGGGCGGCGGCCGCCTCGCCGGCCTGCCCCCGGGCCCGGTACAGGGCGGCGGCGGACAGCCACACGCGGCCCTCGAGCATCGCGTCCGCCCCCTGGCGGGCCAGGCCCGCGGCCTCCTCGAAGTACCGCTCCGCTGCGGCGTAGTCACCCTGGCGCCAGGCCACGTCGCCCAGGCCGTGCAGGGCGTACGCGCGCCCGACGCCGGCCTCGCCGAGGTAGATCCCGTAGACCGCGTCGAAGGCGGCCCGGGCGCCGTCGGTGTCCCCCATGGCCAGGCGGGTCTGGCCGATCCAGTAGCGGGTCTGTGCGATCGGCCGCCCGCCGAGCTCGCCGGCCAGGGCTTCGGCCTCGCCGAGAACGCGCAGGGCGGCGGCGTAGTCGCCGCGGTCCAGGTGGGTCTGCCCGATGTAGCGCAGGGCCTGCCACCTCCCCACCGTGTCCCCGGCTTCGGTGTAGCCGGCCAGGGCCTGGTGGAACAGCTCCAGCGGCCGGGTCAGGTGCCCCTGGCGGCGCAGCGCGTTGGCCAGCGTGCGCAGCGCGATCGCCTCACCGTGCCGGTCCCCGCAGCCGGCCAGCAGGGCGGCCGCCCGCTCCAGCTCGGCCAGGCCCGAGGTGCCATCGGTCCGGCGGCTGGCGACCAGCGCCGGCTGGTTGAGGCAGGCCAGCACGATCCCCTCGCCGCGCCGGTCACCGGCCCGGCGGCAGGCCTCCAGCGCGACGGCGTGGGTGGCGGCCCAGTCATCGAAGTAGCCGCGGACCGCGTAGAACTCGTGGGCGGACACGGCCAGGTCCCAGCAGATGCCGGTCAGGCCGAGGGCGGCGCAGTGCTCCACCGCCGCGCGGATGTTGGCCCGCTCGGTCTCGAACCAGGCCAGCGGGTCCGCGCCGGCCTCGGCCAGCGCCTCCGGCGGCGCGTCCCAGCCGGGCACGTCGCTGTGCACCACCTCGAAGTCCCCGCCGTACAGGCCCGCGTGGGCGCGCCGGGCCAGGGTCAGCAGCGCCCGGTACACCTGGCCGGGGACGGCGGCCGGGTCGCCCGGGTACTCGGCCAGCGCCCGGCGGCGGGCGTACTCCCGGGTCAGGTCGTGGAACCGGTAGCGCATCTGGGACCTGACCGGCTCGGTCATGAAGCTCGCGGCCAGCTGTGACAGCGGCCGGGCCGCGTCGGTCTCGCCGCCCGTCTCGTCGCCGCCGAGCAGGGCGGCCGCCGTCCACAGCCCGAACCCGGTCAGCGGCAGCAGGCCCAGGCCCAGGAACAGCCGGCGCGCGCCGGCGTCCAGCCGGTCGAACCCGGCCCCGATGGTGCGTGCCACGCTGAGCTCCCCGTAGGCGAACGCCTCGGGTCCCTGCCGGGCCAGCCGGCCGGCCAGCTCCGCGGTCGGCCGGGGGTGGTCGTGCACCCGCAGCGCCCCGGCGATCCGCAGGGCCAGCGGCAGGCCGCCGCACAGCGCCACTACCCGGTCCACGGCCTCCAGGTCATCGTCCAGGCTGAGGCCGGCGCCGCGCACCACGCGCAGGAACAGCTCGGTCGCGTCCGCGCGCTCCAGCGGCTCCAGCGGCGCCACGTGATGGGCGCCGCTGATCTCCGGCAGCCGCCGCCGGGCGGTGACCAGGACCGCGCAGCCCGGGTTGGCCGGCACCAGCTCACCCGCCTGCGCCCCGTCGGCCGCGTCGTCCAGCACCACCAGCACCCGGCGGTCGGCCAGCAGGGTCCGGTACATCCCGAGCCGCTCCGCCCTGGTCTCCGGCACCCGCGGCACCCCGAACGCCCGCAGGAACTGCGCCAGCACATCGCCGGTGTCCATCCCCGCGTCCACCGCGCCGCTGGCGGTGCCGTGCAGCTCCAGGTACAGCTGGCCGTCGGGGTAATGCTCCCGCGCCTCGTGCGCGGCCCGCAGCGCCAGCGCCGTCTTGCCGATGCCGCCGGGCCCGGAGATCACCACCACCGGCGCCGCGGGCCGGGTCTTCTGGCTCAGCAGCCAGGACACCTCCGCGGCCAGGTCCGCCCGGCCGACCAGCTCCACCGGGGGCGGCAGCTGGCGCGGCACCGCCAGTACCGGGCGCGGCGGCTCCACCGCGGGCGCGCTCGCCCGCTTCACGATGGCGGCCTCCGCCTCGGCGATCGCCTGCGCCTCGCCCCGCGCGATGGCGAAATGAAAGGTCCGCAGCAGCGCGTCCGGCTCGGCACCGGTCTCCGCCTCGAGCGTCTCCCGGTAGCGCTCGTACGCGCTGGCCACGTCGTCCGGGTGCCCGCACCGGTACTGGGTGAGCATGAGCTGCTCGCACAGCCGCTGGTCCGACGGGTAGTAGCTGGCGGTCAGGATCAGCTCGTCCAGGATCCGCTCGTGCTGGCCGCGGGCCAGCTCCAGCCCGAACAGCCGCACCGCGGCCCGCTTGTGCCGCTGCTCCAGCGCCACGGTCTCCTGCCGGAACGCGCCGCTGGGCACGTTGGACAGCGGATGCGGCCCCCGCCACAGCCGCAGCGCCCGCCGCAGGGAGCCGACCTCATCCTCGGTCCGGCGCTCGGCCGCGGCCTCGTCGGCCTCCCGCACCAGCCGCTGGAACAGCAGCGCGTCGACCTCGTTCTCGGCTACCTGGACCTCGTATCCGAACCGGGTGTGGGTCTTGAGGTCACCGTCCCGGCCGATGGTGGCCAGCAGGTCACGCACCGCCTTGACCCGCTTGTAGAGCTGTGCCTCCTCCACCTCATCGCTGCCCCAGGCCGCGCGGATCAGCTCGGTCTTGGATATCCGCCGGTTCGCGTTCACCAGCAGGGCGGCCAGCACGATCAGGGTCGGACCGCCCGGAAGGTCGAGTAACGGGCCGTCCCCGCCGATCTCCAGCTCACCCAGCAGTCGGTAGATCACGCGCTTCCTCCCCTCAGCGTGCATAGGCCCAGTATGCAGGGCGATCCGCCGACGCTACGCGAGCGGCGGCGGCACCAGGGGCCGTTCCGGAAGCGAAACGGAAGTGTATCGGTAGCTCTCCATGCTTAAATCGCATTAAGTAAAGGACTGGCTGCAGAAAGTTATAGGTGATGACGATGACGAGGTCCGCGGATCGCGGGATCACCGACCCGGCCCGGGCGGCCACCGCGCTGCCCGGGCGCTGCCATGGGAGCCTCGACGCGATCACCGACAGCGAGCGCCGTGGATTACGCCCCATCGGAACCACCGCACGTGAGGTAGCGACCCGGACCGGCGTTCTGCTCAACGACCTGCTCGCCCTGCCCGGCGTTCGCATCTTCCAGGGCGTGCGCCCGGACACCGGACAGGACATGCCGCGCATCCCGCACGCGATCAGCGCCGGCAGGCAGGTCATCCTGGTCGAGTCGGTGGCCTGGCCGCCGGGCCGGTACGCCGCCCGGGCGGCCGGCCGGATCCATTGCGACGGCACGTATACGGGGCAGTCGGTCCGCCCGCTGATCAACGCCGTCAGGCACTGGCGGCAGACCCTGCCGCGCGGCCACCGGGTCAGCGCCCTGGTGGTCGTCCACCCGACCACCGCAGGCCACCTCGCGCTGCCCGCCCCGGCCACCCGGGACCTCGCCTGGACCTGTGCCGACGATGCCGTCCGCGCGATCCAAGCCCGCCTTCCGCGCGGGCAGCCGGCGGTCAGCATGAAGGCGGTCGCGGCGCTCTTCGCGGCGACCGCCCCGGCAGAAAGCCCATAGGGGAAGAAACCCGGTAACAGCCCCAGCCACCCTGCTAACGTGCCCCTGTCAGACGAAAGGGGCGGCTTCCGTGGCCGGGATGATCTTCTTTACGGACAACTACCAGGACCGTAGCACCAACGACGGATATCAGTTCGAGTTCTTCTGCCGTCGCTGCGGTAATGGCTACACGTCCTCGTTCCAGCACTCGGTCACCGGTTTCGGCGGCCGCCTGCTCCGGCTGGGCGGCGACATGGTGGGCGGCGCCGTCGGCGAGAAGGCCGCGCAACTCGGCTGGGACGCCGAGTGGATGCGGGACGGCGCCCGCGGGTCGACCCGCGACAAGGCGCTCGCCCGGGCCGTCGAGGAGATGCAGCCGTACTTCCACCAGTGCCACCGCTGCGGGCAGTGGGTGTGCCAGCAGGTGTGCTGGAACGCCCAGCGCGGCCTGTGCACCACCTGCGCCCCCAAGCTGGACCAGGAGATAGCCGGCCTGCAGGCCGCGGCGCAGGTCGATCAGCTGAACCAGAAGATCAGGAGCCAGGACTGGACCAGGGACATCAACTACCGCGACCAGGGCACGGGCCTGTGCCCGTCCTGCGGGCAGGAAAGCGGCGGCGGGAAGTTCTGCCAGAGCTGCGGCCACGCGCTGGCCGCGGCGGAGTCGGCGAAGAAGTTCTGCGGTAACTGCGGGACCGTGCTGACCGGCGCGAGATTCTGCGGCGAGTGCGGCACCCCGGCCGGATAGCTGGCCCGCGCCATGAGCACGGCCCAGTACAGGATCTTGTCGCCGGCCAACGAGAAGCGCGAGGACGGCCAGGCTGACGTGGGGATCGCCGACGGCGCGCTGGTGCTCGCGCCTTCCGGCGAGAGCGTGCTGCGTGTCCCGTTCGGTCATATTGCCTCGGTCACCGAGCCGGAGCCGTTCACGGTCCGGATCACCCTCGCCGACGGGACCGCCGTCGAGCTGAGCCGGCTGGGCGTCATGCGCACGCAGCTGCTCGCCGAGCTGCGCGACGGGCGGGGGGACGCCGCGGCGGCGGCCGCCGCCGCGGTGGGCGAGGCGGCGGCGTTCTCCTGCGTGACCGGGGGCGAGCCGGCCGAGGTCCGGGTCTACGACGACGCGCTGCTGGTCCTCGGCGCCGCCGGCGGTGAGCGGGTCAGCTTCTCCTTCGTCGGCGCGGTGCAGGTGCGGGACTACGCGGTCACGGTGGAGGTGGCGGGACGGGAACCGGTGATCTTGTCCCGGCTCGGCCGGCGGACCGGCGAGCTGGCCGGCCTGCTGGCCGGCCGGCTCGCGGAGGCGCGCGGCCGGACGGCGGCGTTCCTGGGCGCGCTGCTGCCCGGGCTCGACCCGATGGCCCTGCGCGCGGCGGCCGGGCTGCTCCGGGACGGCGTGGCCGTGCCGGCCCGCGAGCTCGACGCCATCCACCCCGACCTGGCCGCCACCTTGATCCAGGTGGCCACGCTGCCCGCGCGCCGGGACGCGGTGGCCGAACTGGCCCGGCGGACCGACCTCGCGATCGGTTTCAGGCAGCTGGTTTCGGTGCGCCGGCCCGCGACCGGGGTGACGCCGTGGCGAGATCCCGCCGCCGCGCCGCACATCGGCGAGCACGCCGGAAATCAGCAGAGCCCGGGCGGCGCGTTCCAGCCGGGCCTGGCCGGCCTGCTCTCGGCCGGCCTCATGTCCGGCGGGCCCGGCGGGTTCGGGTTCGGCGAGGGGTACGGCGCCTTCGGCGCGTACTGGGCGTTCCGCGCGCTCGGCGCCGGGATGAACCCCCGCGGGCAGCAGCGCCCGATGGCCCCGCGGCCCGACATGACCCGGGGCTGCCTGATCCCCGCCACCGAGGACCTGGCCGCGCTGACCACGGCCGGCCAGGACCCCACGGTGCTCGCGTTCGCGCTCGGCCGCGGGCCCGGCCTGGTGGTCTTCGAGGTGCTCAACCAGGCCGAGCCCATGACCCAGGTGTACCGGGCGGACGGCGCCGACGGGCTCGCGGCGGTCAACCGGGCCCTCGACGACGCCGGCTTCCAGGTAGCGGGCCATGAGGCCCTGGCCGGGCAGGTCCCCCACGACGCGCAGTGGCCGGACCGGATCGCCGCCCTGCTCGCCAACCGGCCCTGACCCCGGACGGCGGGCCGGCCCGGGGTCCGGCATGGTCAAGTGCGAGGCATATGAACCGCGTGGGGCGGGAATTACGTTCTCTAGGCGAGGCCATATGAGCGGGTGGCCGCACGGACAGGCCAGGGGCGCATGGACCACACAGGGGACGAGCAGCCGACCGAGGACGCGCGGCCTTACCTGCCCACGGAAATCGCGCGTCCCCGCCCGCCGGCGCAAGCGGGCCCCTCGTATGAGCCCACCCAAGCGGGCCCCTCGTATGAGCCGACCCACGCCGGGCCCGCGGACAAGCCCACAGCAGCCGGGCCGTCCTACACGCCGGCCCACGCCAGGTCGGCCGCGTACCAGCCGACCCAGGGCGGGCCTGGAGACCGGGCCGATCCAGCGCAGGATCTCCTGAGGTACGGTCCCGGTGTTCCCGCGACCCCGCCTCCGGGGGCCGCGCAGACGGCCGAGCGCATCTGGCGCACCGGCCGCCCGGAGGAGCCGGCCCGGCGGCCGCGGCGATGGCGCGGGCTGGCCAGCGCGGCGCTCACCGTGATCCTGCTCGCGGCCAGCGCCGTGGTGCTCTACCTGCGCTTCCATCACCCGCCGTTCCACGTGATCGGGGTGGCGATCACGCAGCAGACGCAGACCGCCTGCGGGGTCAACGTGACCGGCCAGATCAGCACCAACGGCGCCGCCGGGACGATCTCGTACCAGTGGCTGTTCCAGCCGGACCGGCGATCGCCGCAGCCGCTGAGCCAGTCGGTCGTGGCCGGGCAGAACCTCGTGTACGTGACCGTCGCCGTGCAGGGCAGCGGCCACGGCACCGCGTCGCGCACGGTCACCCTGCAGGTCCTCGGCCCGGACCGCCGGGCCGACTCGACCAAGGTGGTCCTGCAGTGCTGAGGAACACCGGGCGGCCAGCCCCAGGGCCCGAGCCGTAAAGGGGACCCGGATGGCAGAGTGGAACGTCCCCGGCTATACCGTGCTGCGAGCGCTCGGCTCGGGCGGGTTCGGCGAGGTGGTGCTGGCCAGGCACGACGCGTCGGGAGTTCCCGTGGCGATCAAGTACCTGCGCCATGAGCTGCTCTCCGACACCGAGTTCGCCACGATGTTCCGCGGCGAGGCGGCCACGCTGGCCTCGCTGGACGAGGAGAACGTGGTCCGGCTCTACGAGTACGTCGAATCGCCGTTCGGCGCCGCCATCGTCATGGAGCTCGTGGACGGCGTCTCGCTGCGCGACATCCTGGCCCATCAGGGCAAGACCACGGCGGAGGCGGCGCTCGTGGTGCTGCAGGGCTCGCTGCTCGGGCTGGCGGCGGCGCACCGGCGCGGGGTGGTGCACCGGGACTACAAGCCGGAGAACGTGCTGGTCGACGGCGAGGGCATGAGCAAGCTGACCGACTTCGGCATCGCGGCGCGGGCCGGCGAGCTGCCGATCCCGGCGGGCACCTTGGTGTACGCGCCGCCCGAGCAGATGGCCGGCGCCCCGGCGACCCCGGCGGGCGATGTCTACTCGGCCACGGCCACGTTCTACGAGTGCCTGGCCGGCCGTCCGCCCTTCACCGGGAACACCGCCGAGATCTTGCTCCGGCAGCATCGCGTGGAGCCGGTGCCGCTGGAGCCGGTGCCCGGGCCGCTCCGGCCGCTGGTGACCGCCGGGATGGCCAAGAACCCCCGGCAGCGGCCGGCCGACGCGGCCGCCTTCGTCGCCGGGCTCGAGACGATCGCCTCCGGCGCGTACGGCCCGGGCTGGCACGAGCGCGGCCGGTCGCACCTGAGTGAGGCGGCCCTGCTGCTGGCGGCGCTGTGGCCGTCCGGCACCCCGCCCGCGGTGCAGGGCACCGAGGTGTACCGGATCCGCCTGTACCGGCGGTTCCGCCCGGCCCGGGCGGCCATCGCGGCCGGCGTGGCGATCGCGGTCGTGGCGGCGGCCGCGGCGGCCATCACCCGGCCGGCTCCGCTCAAGCCCAGCTCCCTGAACCACCCGGTGCCCGTGCAGTCCGTGGTGCTCGAGCCGGCGGTATCCCCGTCGCTGTCCTCGGTCTCCCCCTCGCCGTCCCCGTCGCCCTCCCCGAAGCACACGCCGTCGCCGTCCGCGTCGCCGGCGTCCGCGGCACCGGCGTCCCTGGCGCCGTCGTCGTCGGCCCCGCCGCCATCGCCGTCGTCCTCGCCGTCGCCCAAGCCCTCGCCGTCCAAGTCGCCGTCGCCGTCGCCGTCCCCGTCGCCGTCCCCCTC
>Ga0335078_10006822_pt1 | contig 16915 bp, 13 predicted proteins | sample Lox_Sample_32_FD_206711 | JGI IMG/M metagenome (GOLD analysis project Ga0335078, IMG submission 206711) | Soil microbial communities from Loxahatchee National Wildlife Refuge, Florida, United States - Lox_Sample_3.2 | ecosystem: Environmental > Terrestrial > Soil > Wetlands | place: USA... | reverse complement strand
GCGGCGGAGCGGTGGAAGCATTCGTGGACGTTGGGGCAGCGCGCCGATTCGCATACGGTGTGCAGGTTCCGCTGGCGCAACCCGCTCTTGAGGCGGTGCAGCGATTCAAAATGCACGCGCGGCTTGCGCGCCCACTCGGGCAGGCGCGGCCGCGGAGCATCGATCTGCACCAACGGTCCAGGGGAGCGGCCGTCGCCAGGGCTCATTCCCCAGGCTCCCCTATACCGCCGTGGCGCAGGCAGACGTGCCGGCTGCGTCGAGAGTCGTCTCGACATTCTGTTCCGACGGGCTGCAATGAATGCGGGCTGGTTACCAGGCTCATGCGGGTGATGGGGGTGTGCCTTGGCGCCGGTTATTTCCTGATGGGATGAAATCCGGCGTTTTCCAGGTCGGTCTTCGCCTTGCTCATTGCCGCTGTGTCGTTGAACGGCCCCACCAGCACGCGCGTGAGGTTATTCCGGCCGGGCGCCATGAGCGCGGGAAATCCTTTGTCCTTGAGGGTGCGGACTACGACTTCGGCATCGGCCTGCTTGAGCGCCATGACCTGCCAGTAAGAGCCGGGCGCAAGCTCGTCGGACTCGACGTTGGTCGCCGCTGCGTTCTCCGCGGCGGTTTCGGCGGGCGCGCTTTGCGCCGAATGGCCGGCATCGGGGTTGGCATCGGGCGGCGGCTGCGCCGGCGTCTCCACTCCGGCGGCGGGCGGCGGCTGCGCCGGCTGTGAGGCCGTCACCGGCTGCGGGCGGTCCGTGGGCGGCGGCGAGCCGGGCTCCGACAACCTGGCCGAACGCGGGGAATTCTGGCCCACCACATACCCGAGCGCAAAAAACACCGCGAAGAGCAGAACCACGATGAACAGGCCGCTGAGAAGCTGCCCGTTGCCCAGCACCAGTTCGAATTCGCCTGTTTCGCCTTCTCGCCTCATCTACCCCGCACCTGATTTTGCCGCCGCTGGAACCGCCTCGGCTTCCGCTAAGCCGGCTTGGAAACGTCCTGCCCGGCCGCAGGCGCCGGCGTGCCGGCCACCCGGTCGAGCGCGTGCCCCAAAGATGCAAGTATATCCACCGGCAGGGGGAAGACGATAGTGGTATTCTTCTCGGTGCCGATTTCGACCAGCGTTTGCAGGTAGCGCAAGGTAATGGCGGCCGGCTGCTTCTGAATCACTTCCGCCGCCATGGCCAGCTTTTCCGATGCCGTGAACTCGCCTTCGGCGTGGATGATCTTGGCGCGGCGCTCGCGCTCGGCTTCGGCCTGGCGGGCGATGGCGCGGATCATCTGTTCGGCGAGGTCCACCTGTTTGACTTCCACCATGGTCACCTTCACGCCCCAGGTTGCGGTGTGCTGATCGAGAATCGATTGCAGCCGCACGTTCAGTTTTTCCCGTTGGCTGAGCAGTTCGTCGAGCTCGACTTCGCCGAGCACGCTGCGCAGCGTGGTCTGCGCCAGTTGCGAAGTGGCGTAGAGGAAGTTGGAGACTTTGACAATCGCCAGCAGCGGTTCGAGCACCTGGAAGTAAACGACGGCATTGACTTTCACGGTGACGTTGTCGCGGGTTACCACGTCCTGGGCGGGCACCTCGAGGGTGTCGATGCGCAGGGAGACGCGCACGATGCGGTCGAGCGGGGCAAACACGAGGATGATGCCGGGGCCTTTGGCCTGCGGCAGGACACGCCCCAGGCGGAAGATGACGCCGCGCTCATACTCGCGCAGGATTTTGATCGAGCTTAGAACGTAAAGGACAAACAGCACAACCGCAATCGTCGTCACATCGAACATGTTCAGCCTCCATTAGAGTCCGCATACGGCTCTACGGTAAGAGTCAATCGCCGGACCGCGGTAACCCGTACCCGCGTGCCGGCGGGCACCTTTTCTCGCGCGACCGCGTCCCAATAGGTCCCCTGGATAAATACTTTGCCGGCGGGCGCCAACTCGGTCACGGCAGCGCCGGTTTCGCCAATCATTCCTTCTTCCCCGGTGACCACCTTGTTGCGCCGCGCGCGCACGGCAAGGGACACCAGCATCGCCGTGATGAGGGCGAACGGCAGGGCCAGACCGATGGCCGTGCTCCAGTGAATGCGCATCTCCGGGAGCGGGCTATCGATCAGCATCACCGCGCCGAGCACCATGGCAACCGTGCCGCCAACCGCCAGCACGCCGTGCGCCGCGAATTTGGCTTCGAGCGCGAACAGGGAGAAGGCTACCAGGAGCAGCGCCGCGCCCAGCCAGTTGATGGGCAGCACGGAAATCGCGGAAAGGCCGAGCAGCACCAGGATCGCCCCGACGACACCGGGCGCAATCAGCCCCGGCGAGGTGAACTCGATATAGATTGAGAGCGCTCCGATCACCAGCAGCACCAGCGCGATGTTGGGATCGGCGATGGCGGAGATGATGCGCTGGCGCCAGGTCTTCTGGTAGACCTCGATGGTGGCGCCGCGCAAATCGAGCGTCTGAGGGTGACCATCGAAGCGCGTGATGGTGCGGCCATCGAGCGCCGCCGCCAGCGCCGCCGGATCCGCGGCAATGAGATCGATCAGATGATTGTCCAGCGCCTCTTTTTCGGTGAACGACTTGCTCTGGCGCACGGCGGATTCCGCCAGCGCGCTGTTGCGCCCGCGCTTGGTGGTGATGCTGCGCATTTCCGCGGCGGCATCGTTTTCCACTTTCTCTTTCATGAGGGCATCCATCTCGCCGGTCATGAGCACGGGATGCGCCGCGCCCGTGTTGGTGCCCGGCGCCATGGCGGCCACGTCGCCCGCTTCCAGGATGAAGAAACCGGCCGAAGCCGCCCTGCCGCCGCTGGGCGCCACATAGGTAGCCACCGGAACGGGAGAGGAGACGATTTCCTGGATGGTCTCGCGCATGGCATCCATCAAACCGCCGGGCGTATTCAGGCGCACGATGAGCAGGGCAGCGTTCTCCTGCCGCGCCTGCGCGATGGCGCCGGACACAATCTCGGCGGTGATGGGATGCACCACGCCGTCGATATCCGCGATCACCACCTTGGGCGCCGCCGCCCATGCCTGAGCGGCGAGCCCGACCGCAGCCGCGAAAAGAATGCCAGCGCGCAACCTGTTCTCCACTATACCTCCTGCGCTTCCCCGCTGCGCTGTCGTGGCGGTCCCGCGGCGACGAAATCAAGGACTTATGGACCTCAAACCTTACTTGGGCCGGCTGTAATAGCACACCCTTGTTATTCAATTGATAGAAAGTTCTGATGCCGGCAGCGTGGCGGGTCGAGTAAAATGGAGGGTAGTTGTCCTGAATCTGGAAAGAACCCATGCCTACCAAGCGCACCAAAGAAAACGAGATCGCTATCCCCGCTGCTGCGCCCGCCACCGTGCGGCGCAAATCCAAAACCGCCGCCACACCCCGGGTGAAACATGGCCTGAAGAGAACCACTGCCGCGGCAGCGCCTGAGGTCGAGGCCGGCGCGGAAGTGGCCGCTTTCGAAGCGCAGTTTTCGCCGAACGAGGGGGAAATCGCGGCGCTAGCTTATACCTACTGGGCGGGACGAGGCTACCAGGGAGGCTCGCCCGAAGAAGACTGGTTGCGCGCCGAGCAGGAACTGCGCGCGAAAGCTTCCGCCTGACGCTCCGGCTTCGGATAGGCCGCGACCGGAATTGGTGAACCGTGAGAGACCGGCGATGCCAGCTTTTCGCCCGGTCCCGGTATGCGCGGCCGGCCTACTTGTATTTCCGCAGCACGGCCAGCAGGCGGCCCTGAATCTGGACGTCCCGCGCCGGCGCGAGGATGGGCTTCAGCGCGGCATTCGCCGGCTGGAGCCGGATCATGCCGCCCGATTCTTTATAGAACCGCTTGAGTGTGGTTTCGCTTCCTCCCACTAACGCGACCACGATGTCGCCGTCGCGCGCTTCCTGGATCCGCTCGAGCAGGATCAAATCGCCATCGCAGATGTGATCCTCGATCATCGAATCACCGCGAACCTCCAGGGCGTACGTGTTGGCGTTGCCGGCGAAATCGGCGAAATGCAACTCCTCCCTCTGTTCCATGGCTTCGACCGGGGCGCCCGCGGCGATGCGGCCCACGAGCGGCACTGCCAGGCGCGTGCGCCGCTGTTCCTGCAGGAACTTCGGCGCCAGTTCGAGCGAGCGGCTTTGGTTGAAGCCGCGTTTCAGGTAGCCTTTGTGCTCGAGCGCGGTAATGTGCTTGTGAACGGTGGCCAGCGAAGCCAGTTGCAGCCCGCGCGCGATTTCCTCGTAGCTCGGGCAATATCCTTGTTCATCCCGGAAGTCGGCAATGAGGTCGAGCAACTGTCGTTGCCGTTTGGTGAGGGCCATAGGCTGATCTCGCTTCCATTATGGGCGAAGAAAAAGGGAAACGCAAGAGAAAGGGCAATTCATCCATGCAAAGCGGTCACACGAATTACGCAGTGAATCGACGACGCTTCAGGTCGCAAGGGACGAATCACGAAATACTCCGATAAAGGTTTTGCCAGGTCCAGCCGATAGCGATAATTGAGTCCGAACCGATGCTATCCATCCGCAACAAGATCACCGAACTGGAGCAATTCGCGGCGGTGCGCGACACGGCCATTGGCTGCTATCGCGACATGGTGCGCAATGTGGCGGCCTATGCTGTGGAATTGGATGATGAGGTAACGTCGCAACATCGCCGCTACGTCACGGCGGTGGCAGAGGGCCTGACGTCGACGGTCGAATCGCTGCAGGAAGCGGGGGCGACCTTGCGGGCACTGTTACGCGATTATCGGGGCAAGGCGGCTGAGTATCTCAACCGGATTCGCGAAGAGCTGGCGTCCACCGCGCGCGCTCTGGAAGACGTCATGGACTCGTTGACGCAAGCGGACGGCGACGGCGAAGTGCGCATGCGCGCCGCGCTCAACAGCCTGCGGGAAGTGGCGGAGCAGCCTGCGGCCGCGCCGGTGCGGGAACAGCTGTTAGCGGCCGCGAGCGCGGTCGGGAACGGCCTGGAAGAGTTGCGCAAGCAGCATCAGGCCCACGTGGTGGAATTCAAGACGGAGATCCGCATGCTGCACGAGCGGATCGGCCAATTGGAATCGGCGGCCTCCGTTGACGTGGTGACTCAATTACTGACGCGCGCGGAGACCGAAAAGCACATTCAGTCCCTGCAAGCGGCCGAGAAGAGCGTACTGTTGATGACCGCGTCCGGCCTCCGGCTGGCGGAGATCCGGTTCAACCGGGAGGTTGCGGTGGAACTGGCGGGCGCGTTCACCAAGCGCCTGCGCAACAGCCTTCCGGCGAACACGCCCATTGGCCGGTGGAGCACGGAGGAGTTCGTAGCCCTTCTGAACGGGCGCGGAAGCGACGCGGTAAAGGCGGCCAAAGCGATCGGCGAACAACTCTCCGGCCCGTACTCGTGCCTGTTGGATGGCAAGGTTGTCCGTCCCGACCTGCAGGTTCGCGTAACGATGATTGAGCCCGTCGATTCGAACCCGGAACACCTGCTGACGCGCGTTCGCGAGTTCATGGATCGGACTTTGGCCGTGCCGGCCTAGTCTGCGCGTCTCATCGCAGCCAACGATGCGGGCATGGCGCCGGCGTTCGTCGAGCGAAAGCGGAGTTGGCTCTAGTGGCGCGGGGCGCGCGCCGCGTCGCGCGGATCGCAGGCGGGATGTCGCGCAGACTGCAGGCAGGACATCGCGCGGATTGCCGGCAGGACATCGCGGCTGCCATCTGTGAAAATGGGGTTTCCCTATGAATGTACTCATCCTCAATGCGGGCAGCTCCAGCCTGAAGTTTCAAGTGATCGCTACCGATCTCGAGCGGATCAAGAGTTCGGCCGACGAACGCCTCTGCCGCGGCCAGGTGGAACGGATCGGCGGTGAGGCCATCATCACCGTGCAAAACCGGAACGGCCCGCGACGGAAGCTGACGGCGCCCATCCGCGACGTTGCCGCGGCGCTCGATTACGTGCTGCGCTGGCTGGCTTCGGACAGCTCGGAGGTCGCCGAAATCCGCAGTCTGGGCGATTTGCACGCGGTGGGACATCGCGTGGTGCACGGCGGCGAACTGTTCCACGAATCGGCGCTGATCAACGATGAGGTTCTGAAAGGCATCGAAGACTGCATCGACCTGGCTCCTTTGCACAATCCGAACAACGTGAAAGGCATTCTGGCGGTGCGCGAGATCTTCGGCCGGCAGACGCCGCAGGTGGCTGTGTTCGACACCGCGTTTCACTCCACGCTGGCCGAGCATGCTTACCTGTACGCGCTGCCCTATCACCTATACCGCCGGCATCGCATACGCCGGTACGGTTTTCATGGAACCTCGCACCGCTACGTCGCCTATCGTTACCGGTCGCTGCGCAGCCTGACGCGCGAGCAGACCAATCTGGTCACTCTGCACCTGGGCAACGGCTGCTCGGCTTGCGCGATTCGCGGCGGCAAGTCAGTGGACACTTCGATGGGCATGACGCCGCTCGAGGGCCTGGTGATGGGAACCCGGTCCGGAGACCTGGATCCGGCCATCCTCAACCTGATGGCGAGCAAGGAAGGGCTCTCGCCGCACGAGGTGGAATCCATGCTCAACAGCCAGTCCGGATTGCTGGGCGTTTCCGGCCTGACCAACGACATGAAAGTGCTGGAAGAGGAACTGCGGCAGCACGACGACCGCCGCGTGCGGCTGGCCATCGAGATGTTCTGCTACCGCGCGCGAAAGTACGTGGGCGCGTTTCTGGCTGCGATGGGCGGCGCAGAAGCAGTAGCTTTCACCGGCGGGATCGGCGAGAATTCGCCCGGAGTTCGCGCGCGCATCTGCGAAGGGCTTGCCTGGGCGGGCTTGCAGCTTGACCCGGACCGGAATGTGCAGATGGCGGGGAGGGAGGGGCGGATCTCGACCGATGATTCCACGCTCCACGCGTGGGTGATCCCCACCGATGAAGAGCTGCTGATCGCGCGCGACACGGTGCGCTGCATCCTGGGCGAGCCGCACCCGGGATAGTCGCCGCCGGTCACGATTGTATGACTACCTGCCCGTTCCTACTCTCGTAGCCGATTCGGGTTGTGCCTTTGCTCTTCGAGCGCCAGGCCGTTCGACCGTCAAACCAGTCCCCGGGGTGCGGTCCGGGGCCTCAGTACGGCCACCTCCAGCCGTTGATTTCGGGGCTATCGATGCCGTGCTCCCAGGCGTAGTTGCGGCACTCGATCTGCATGTTGCGGAAGCGCTCTTTGGCGTGCGCGCCGATTCGCTGCAGGCGGGCGGTGCGGTCGATGGCATCGATCGCCAGGCTGAAGCGGTCGATTTCATTGTTGATCGCCAGCTCCATCGGCGTATTGATGTTGCCTTTTTCCTTGTAGCCGCGCACGTGCATGTTGTTATGGTTGGTGCGGCGGTAGGCCAGGCGGTGAATCAGCCACGGGTAGCCGTGGAAATTGAAGATCACCGGTTTGTCAACGGTAAACAGGGAGTCGAAATCGCGATCCGGCAATCCGTGCGGATGTTCGGAGCTGGGTTGCAATTTGAACAGATCGACCACGTTGATGAAGCGGATTTTCACGTCGGGAAACTCTTTGCGCAAGAGAACGGTCGCGGCCAGAGCTTCCTGGGTGGGAATGTCGCCGGCCGAGGCCATCACCAGGTCGGGCTCGCCTCCCTGGTCGGTGCTGGCCCACTCCCAGATACCGATCCCCTTGGTGCAGTGCTGAATCGCTGCGTCCATATCCAGATACTGCAGGTGCATCTGCTTGTCGCTCACGATCACGTTGACGTAGTTCTCGCTGCGCAGGCAATGAGCCGCCACAGAAAGCAGCGAATTCACATCGGGGGGAAGATAGATGCGGGTCACGGTGGCGCTCTTGTTCACCACCACGTCGAGGAATCCGGGGTCCTGGTGGGTGAAGCCGTTGTGGTCCTGCCGCCAGACGGTGGAAGTGATCAGCAGGTTCAGCGAAGCGATGTGCTGGCGCCACGACAGGTGGTTGCAAATCGAGAGCCACTTGGCGTGCTGATTGAACATGGAATCGATCACGTGGACGAAGGCTTCATACGTCGAAAAGAAGCCATGGCGCCCGGTCAGCGTGTAGCCTTCGAGCATTCCTTCCATGGTGTGTTCGCTGAGCATTTCCATCACCCGCCCATCGGGCGCGAGCTCCGTGCCATCGCTATCCTCGGGAAAATACTCGGCGATCCAGAATTTCCGGCTGGCTTCGTACACCGCGTCCAGCTTGTTGGAGGTGGTTTCATCAGGGCCGAACACGCGGAAATTATCCATGTTCATCTTCATCACGTCGCGCAGGAAAACGCCGAGTGGCCGGGTGTTTTCGGCCTCGGATGCTGCCGGTTGCGCGACGCTCGCCGCGTAGCTCCGGAAATCCGGCAGGCGCAAGGCGTGTTTGAGAATTCCTCCGTTGGCGTGCGGGTTGGCGCTCATGCGGCGCGCGCCGGCCGGCGCCAGCTCTTTGAACTCGGGCAACAGCTTGCCGCCGCCGTCGAAGAGTTCCTCGGGCTTCTGAGCGCGCATCCAGTTTTCCAACAGTTGCAGTTGTGCGGGGTTCTTTTTGACATCGGGCAGCGGAACCTGGTGCGCGCGCCAGAAGCCTTCCAGGCGACGGCCGCCCACTTCGCGCGGCGCGGTCCAGCCCTTGGGAGTTCGCATGACGACCATCGGCCAGCGAGGCCGCGCGGCGGTGCCGGCCGAACGTGCGTCGCGGCGCACCTGGCGGATTTCAGAGACCGCCTGCTCGAGCGTCGCGGCCATTGCCTGGTGCATCGTGGCCGGGTCAGACCCCTCGACAAAATACGGCGTCCATCCACACCCGCGCAGCAGTTGCTCCAACTCCTGGTGGGTGATGCGCGCCAGCAGCGTGGGATTGTTGATCTTGTAACCGTTGAGATGGAGAATAGGCAGCACCGCGCCATCGCGAACGGGTGAGAGAAACTTGTTGATGTGCCACGAGGTCGCCAGCGCGGCGGTTTCCGATTCGCCATCGCCCACGACGGCGGCGACAATCAGCTCTGGATTATCGAACGCTGCGCCGCAAGCGTGCGAGAGCACGTAGCCCAACTCGCCGCCCTCGTGAATCGAACCAGGCGTCTCCGGCGTGCAGTGGCTGCCGATCCCGCCGGGGAAGGAGAACTGCTTGAAGAACTCGCGCATCCCCTCCTCGTCCTCACTCTTGTCGGGATAGACTTCCGAGTAAGTGCCCTCCAGGTAGACGGGCCCCAAGACGCCCGGCGCGCCGTGTCCCGGCCCAGCCATGAAGATCATGTCGAGATCGTATTTCCTGATCAGCCGGTTCAAGTGCACGTAGACGAACGACAGCCCGGGACTGGATCCCCAGTGCCCCAGGAGGCGGTTCTTGATATGCTCCGGGCGCAGCGGCTCCTTGAGCAGCGGGTTATCGAGGAGATAGATCATTCCCAGGCTGAGATAATTGCAGGCGCGCCAGTATGCGTGAGTGCGGCGAAGTTCTTCTGCGCTCAACGGCGCTCCCGAAACCGTGGACCGCGCTTCCCCATAAGCGCTGAGCTCGGAAACAGGCTTCGGGTCACTGGCAGCAGATGGCATGGGAAGCTCCTCACCTCAGCTTACTCCGCCTGAATGACGTTTCGGTTTCAGCAGCCGGGTGCGTTGGTTGAGAAAGGAAGCGGCGGAGCGGCCGCCGCCGTGTTGCGGCATCCTTTGCTGCGCGGCTATGACGCGGCGCCGGTCCGTTCGACAATCCGGCCGTCGCGCATGTGGACGGTGCTGTGGCCGTAAGCTGCCGCTTCGGGGTTGTGGGTAATCATGAGGATGGTTTGGCCCAACCTCTGATTCAGGTCGCGCATCACTTCGAGCACGGCTTTCGAGTTCTCGCTGTCGAGATTGCCGGTCGGTTCGTCGGCCAGCAAAATGGCCGGGTGATTGACGATGGCGCGCGCGATAGCCACGCGCTGCTGCTCGCCGCCCGAGAGCGCGTTCGGTTTGTGACCGAGCCGGCCGGCGATGCCAAGCAGGCGCAGCACCTCATCGAATGCCGGGTCCGGCTTGCCGCCCAGGCCCGCGATGTGGCGCGCCACCGCGATATTGTCCCTCGCCGTCAGGTTGGGCAGCAAATTGAATTTCTGGAAGACGAACCCGACCGTCCCGCGGCGTATTCTCGTGCGACCAGCGTCGCTGAGCGCGGCGAGGTTGCGCCCATCAACTCTCACCTCGCCGGCGGTCGGCGGCGTCAGCCCGCCAATGATATGAAAGAGAGTGGACTTGCCCGAGCCCGAGGGCCCCACGACGGAGAGGAACTCCCCCGGCTGGACCTCGAGATCGACGCCGCGCAGCGCGGGAACATCCACGTGCCCGACGCGGTAGACCTTGCGCAAGTCGCGCGTTTCGATGATGGCGCCGTTACTCATAGGCGAGCGCCTCAATCGGGTCATGCCGCGCCGCGCTGAGGCCGGGATAGAGCGCGCCCAGAATGGCGGCGGTGAGAATAATCAAAGCAGCGCGCGGCCACCAGTCATAGACGATCGCCATCTGGAACGAGGCAGGCACCAGGGTGCGAATCAACCACTGCGCGCCGAAACTGAAGACGATGCCGAGGATGGTGCCCCCGGCGCCCAGCAGCGTGGCTTCAATCAGAATGATGCTGAGGATGAAACCCTTCGATGCGCCCAGGGCCTTCAAAATGCCGATCTCGCGCGTGCGCTGCAGCACCGCCATATACATCGAGAGGCAAACCACGGCGATGCCGATCACCACACCGATCGCCACCACCACCATGGTGAATTCCTTGATCGCCGGAATCTGATTCACGTTCCACATGGCGGTGTAATCCGCCATCGAGTTGACCGGGTAGTCCCTGAGCAGGCCGCGCAGCTCATCGACCACCAGGTTGATGTTGGCGGGGTCATCCACCTTCACGTAGATTTGACCGATTTTGCCCGTGGCCGCGTCCAGGTTCTGCAGCGTCGGCATCTGCACCACCAGGCGCGCCAATTTCCCGGGTTCAATCACGCCGGCGATGTGCCATGCGTGCCCCATCAGGCTGATCGTCTGGCCTGCGTGAGCGTGGTGCTGTTCGGCGTAGAAGCGGTCCACCAGAATGTCGTCGGGTCCCTGCAGGGGTCTGCCCTCATCGAAGGTGAAGCCGCCGGTCATCCGGTTGAACTTCGCCACATCGATGCCGGTAATGACCAAGGGGAGGTCGATGGGGTGATTGATGACCCCCATGGCGAGCTTCACGTGGGGTTCATGCTGCACGAGTTCCACCATCCCCATGGGAATGCTGGCGCCGCTGAAATTGATCACCGACGTGGTGGTCTTGCCGCGCACAATGACATCGGCGCCCACGCCCCGCTGGCGGTTTTGCGAGTCCATGAGCATCCCCTGCGTCAGTCCGGCCAGGGTGAGAATCAACGTCACGGGCACGCCAATCAGGAGGATGCTGAGCAGGCTGCGCATCGGCCGGTTTTTGAGGTTTTCCAGAACGAGTCTGCCGGTCACTCGGGGATCGACTTTCCTTTGTCGGATGACGCGGGCATTTGGCCGGCCGGCGCCGCGGGCGGCTGCCCGAGAATTCTCAGCTTGCTGCCGGGCGGCTGCTGCAATACGAATTTATCATCTGTCACGCCCTTGTTGATTTCCATCTTAACGACATCGATCACCACCCCGTAATCATCCTGCGGGCGATTGATCTCCACGTGCTTGGGAAACGGCACCCGGTCATAGGGGTGCCACTCGGAATAGCGGGCATCGGTCAGAATGTTGCCGGCGGCGTCGAAAATCAACTGGCGGGCCAACTCGAGGTTTACGCGGTTGAACCAGATTGCCCGCCGCAGGCGCAGCGCGCCATTTTCTTCGCGTAACGCAAGCAGGATGTAAAAGGCGCCGGATTCGTCGGTGAGGTTTTCGAGCACGACTCGATCCGCAGCCTGATCCACCGGGCGCACCAGCAGGGCGTCGACGAAATGCTGCGGGCGCAGGTTCTCGAGCTTGCTTTCCGAGGGCTTGGTCATCTCGTTCGCGCCTTCGATAAACGCGTCATGCGAAGGAATGTAGAGCCTGAACCGCGCGCCGTCCGACGTCATGTCGAACGCCTTGTTGCGGACCACGGGATACAATCCGATGATGCGGATGTCGGCGGGATGGCGAAAGAGAATGTAGGCGCGGACGTCCTTATACTCGGTGATCTTGCTCTTTTCCGCGCTGCCCAGCGCCGGCACCATGTCCACCGTCGCGCTGAAATCGCGCACCGCCCGATACTGGCGGGATATCTCTTCGAGCAGCGAGCTTTCGTCCGCCACCTGGAGGGGGGGTTGCGCCGCACTCGAGCCTTTGCGGACGATCAATCTGCGGCGCACCACGCACGACGAGAACGCCATCGACAGGGAGCACACCAGGATCACCGTGGCAGCGCGGCGCCGGATCGACATCTTTTCATTGTAGGCAACCGCGAAAGCGTCCTGTCAATCCGCGGCCGCGCGCATGCTATAGTAAAAGCGAATCGCCGGCGGGCCTGTGGCGCAGTTGGGAGCGCGCTTCCATGGCATGGAAGAGGTCGTGAGTTCGAATCTCACCAGGTCCACCAAAACAAAGCCCCAATAAAACACAGACTTACTAAAATGCTTCCGCCCTTCCATGTGGCGGAAGAGGAAAAGGTCACACGAAGTCCATTTGGAGTCCAAATTTGGACTCCAGGCAGCGGCCAAGACAGTGCGCTTCTAAATCCGCGCCCCTGTCTACGGGAAAGAATCGCTGATCGACGCGCTAGAGTATTTCTTTGATTGCACAGTGCCAGATTCGGACTTCGCATCAAAGGGTTGCGACTGGGCCTTGATCGTCTCGGTCGCGTCGCCGAGCTGGGACGAGGCGGTGGAGCGATACGTAGCGCAAAGAACGGTCCCTATTTCATGCTGATCACGGGATGTGATGACCGCCTTCGCAAGAACAGCAGTGGCGCGGGTGCGGGTGCTGGAGTCCAGGTGGAGTCCGCGGGTGGCTATCCTGTAAGTGACCGCACGGATCACACGGCTGCGGAAACACCGACAATGGGAGGGTGTCGCCTGGAGGGGAAGATGCGGTTGCCGATTGTGCTACTGGCACTGACGTGCGTGGGGCGGGCGCAGGTGTTTGATGTGGTGATCGCGAACGGCCGCGTGATGGACCCCTCGAGCGGCCTGGACGCGGTGCGGCAGATCGGAGTGCGAGACGGCAAGATCGCGGCGATTTCGACGGACGCTCTCCGCGGGCGAACCGTGCTGGACGCCGCGGGGCTGACGGTGGCGCCCGGGTTCATTGACTTGCATTCGCACGGCCAGACGCCGGAGAACTACCGTTTCAAAGCCATGGACGGCGTCACCACCGCCCTCGAAATGGAGGTCGGAGTCTCGCCCGTGTCTCGGTGGTATGCCGCGCGGGAAGGGAACGCTCTGGTCAACTTCGGCGCCTCATCCGGCCATCTGCCGGCGCGCATGGCGGTGATGCATGACACCGGCGGGCTGCTGCCGCGCGATAAAGCCGTGGAACGAGCGGCAACGCCGGAGGAGCAGCGCGCAATACTCGACCTGGTGCGCCGCGGACTGGAGGACGGAGCGCTCGGCATCGGCATAGGAATCGCATACGTGCCGCTGGCATCGCGCGCAGAGATTCTCGATCTATTCCGGCTGGCCGCGGAGAAAAAGACAGCGATCTACGTTCACATGCGGAACGGCGGTCCCGTGGAGCCGGGAGTGATCGACGCCCTCGAGGAAGTGATTGCCGACGCAGCGGCCACGGGCGCATCCGTGCACGTGGTGCACATCACCAGTATGGGCCTGCGCGAAACGCCGCTCTGCCTGGAAATGATCGAAGGCGCGCGGCGGCGCGGACTCGATGTCACCACGGAGGCCTATCCATACACAGCGGGAATGACCGATATCGGATCGGCGATTTTCAGTGAGGGCTGGCAGGCGCGGCAGGGGGGCATCACCTTCAGCGACCTGCAATGGGCTGCGACCGGTGAGCGCCTCACCGCCGAGACCTTCGCGCGCTACCGCCGGCAGGGCGGCATGGTCGCGATTCACTCCATCCCGGAAGATATTGTGAAACTGGCGATGGGCGATCCGCAGGTGATGATCGCCTCCGATGGCCTGCTCGAAAACGGCAAAGGGCACCCGCGCGCGGCCGGAGCCTTCACACGCGTGCTGGGCCGCTACGTCCGCCAAGAGCACGCGCTCACTCTGATGGAGGCGTTGCGCAGGATGACGTGGGCGCCCGCCGAACGGCTCGGCGTGCGGAACAAGGGGCGCATCGCAGTGGGCGCGGATGCGGACCTCGTGGCATTCGACGCCGCGCGCGTGATCGACCGCGCGACATTTGAGAAGCCGGCGCAGTACTCCGAAGGCATGGTGTACGTCCTGGTGAACGGGGTGCCCGTGGTGAGAGACGGATCGCTGGTGGAGGGAGTCGCGCCGGGCCGCGGATTGAGGCGGTGAGCGGCCAGACCTCGCGGCGCGCTGAACTGCGGTGGCGCGGGCTGGCGACGGTCCGGCTAGCGGTTCGCTGGTTGCCGGCGCCGCACTGCTTGCAGTGAACCACCACTTCAACCATGGCTGCCGCTCCCGATCACACCGGACTCTCCAGACAGGTTATGCCCGGGAACGGCGCGCTGCAACTTGGGCGATTCGCGGCCGCTGATTACTGACGCGACCGCTTGCCGGGCTCGAGCGCCAGGGCCTTTTCGATTACGCTCTCGTGGTCGCCGTTCTCCCACTGCGCATGGATCTCGCGATCCGGCAGGCCGGCCACGCGGCCGAGCAGCAGAAACGGCGGCAAGGCATAGCGCAACGCCGTCCAGCGGGCCATTTCGGAAAGCGAATCCAGGGCGCGCTCGCGAATCAGGTCGAGAGCCTGGGCGTTGGGCGAATCGGTGAGCACCACCAAGGCGCGCGCGGCCTGCAGCCGGTCTTCGAGAACAATCGAATGCAGCATCTCCACCAGCCAGGTGGGTGCGATCCGAATGCCTTGATCGGGATGCCTGGCGGCATAAACCGCGATCGCCGCCAGCGCGTGCATGGCGTTGACGCGAACCGCTCCGTCGGGGTCGCCGATGGCGTACTGCAGTTCGCCCACGGCCTGCTGCTGATTGGCGGCATAGCCGATCACCGCCGCGGCCACGGCGCGCTGGCTTTGGTCGCTGGCGTTGCGCACCACGTCGCGCAGCCAGTCGAAGTGGTCCGCGGCGAAGGTGAGAAAGCGGGACTGGAACGCGCGGGCCTCCGGGTCGTCCATCATCGCATAGCCCGGTGTGAGGTCTTCGGCAGTGTTGCCGCGCGCCGCCGCGTGCGCCACCGCGGTGAGAAACGCGGCGTAGGTACTCATCAGTTCCGGCGGCAGCGTGGCGTTGCCCTCGGGCGGAGAATGGAACGAGGGGTGCGCCGCGCCGCGTTCTTCAATCCCAATGAACAACTCCACGGATGACCCGGCGCAGCACACTGCCTCGACGCGCACCAGCACGACGCCGGGGATCTTCGCGATCTCGTCCTCGAGATCACCTTTCGAAGAGGTCAGGTTTCCGCCTTTTGCCAGGCCGGTGACAGCCTGGATTTTCTGGGCGGTAATTCTGTGCAGGCCGTAATAGTTGATGTCGCTGATGCGGGGCGCCTGTGCCAGAGCGGCACATGCCAAGCCGGCCAACACGATCAGTTTTCTCAGAAACGAGGAAAGGCGCGGCAATCCCGGAGCGAGGTGCAATTCGCGGACCGTTTCGAAAGGCCACTGCGAGGATGACCGCGAGGTCTCCCCGTGTTGCGCTGCCGACATATCGCGCGTCATCGGGGCGAGGACGTCATTGCGGACCACGGGTTCGCCCCAAAAGAAAAACCGCATCGGACCTCACCCCAAAAGACCAGCGGGGCTTCATCCGATGCGGCTCGCCCAAGTTGGGCTGGGATCCGGCGTCGGGCTGCCTGGTTACGACCACAACACGGCCCACTTCTGGTCAGGTCCGCGTCCTATTCTTTCCTTACCAGAAATGCCAGACAACTTCCGCAACCTATGACCCCCGGGAGAGAGTATGATTGCGTTCGATAAAAAAACCCCTCTGCGGCAACCAACAAGGGAAGATTAGTGAGCAAAACCTACTACAAACACCGGCTCCCGCAAGCACGCTGTTCCGTCGGCTCACTCTTCTTCCGCCTGCCTGTTGCTGCAGAGGGCAGGTTCAAAAAGTTACTTCGCCAATTCACATATACGTTTAGCAATCGGACGTCCGCGTGTCAAATGGCGTAACTCCTTTTGAAACGGATATTTCTCTGCGCGGGGAGGGCGCCGGCTGGGACACTGTAGGCGGGCGCTGTGTCGCTATGACACAATTTGGTTGATGCGGCTCCTGGCGCTTGGCATTCTCACCCTGGCATTGGCGCCCGCGGCAGACTGGGGGCAGGAGGCGGGCGCGGAGGATCCGGTGGTGGTATCGGGCGACCACCCCCGGCTGTTTCTGGGCGCTCGCCGGCTGCGCCTGTTGCGCCGGGAACGCGAGCGCCATGCGATGCGCTGGCGGCAATTCGAGGCGCTGATTGCGGGCAACGCCGGGCTGCCGGAGCCCGGGTTCGCCGAGGCGCTCTACTATCAGGTGGCGGGCGAACGCGCCGCCGGGCGGCGCGCAGTGGCGTGGGCGCTCACGGCCTCCGACCTGCGCCAGATGGCCCTGGTGTACGACTGGTGCCAGGACCTGCTGACCGCGCCCGAGCGCGAGCAACTGGTAGCGCGCATCACGCAGCGCACCAGGGATACTGCGGCGCTCGATTCGATCGCCGCGGTGCGTTCGCGCGTGCTTGCCGCGGTGGCGCTATTTGACGATGTGCCCGGGCAGGCGGGCGGACAGGATTTGCCGCGGCAGGAATTGAATCGGGACGTTCATTCCTGGTGGGAGGGCCGCATGGCGCCGGCGCTGGCGGCCGGCAGCGCAGTGGTGCCGCGTGAGGATGCGTACGCTCTGATGGAGCTGTTCCACGCGCTCGCCGACTCG